>Ga0180215_1004345_pt1 | contig 12653 bp, 11 predicted proteins | sample eDN3rd37CBELigBY_FD_128871 | JGI IMG/M metagenome (GOLD analysis project Ga0180215, IMG submission 128871) | Enriched backyard soil microbial communities from Emeryville, California, USA - eDNA 3rd pass 37_C BE-Lig BY (version 2) (version 2) | ecosystem: Environmental > Terrestrial > Soil >...
ACAAAAGAAAATTAGAAATTTTTCCATCATAGCACATATTGATCATGGAAAATCTACGCTTGCCGATCGAATACTGGAGTATACTGGTGCACTAACTGCGCGCGAGATGCAATCTCAGGTTCTTGATAAAATGGATTTGGAACGCGAACGCGGCATTACCATTAAGCTTACAGCGGTTCGGCTCAGCTATAAAGCCGATGACGGTGAGGAATACTTGCTTACCTTGATTGATACGCCGGGTCATGTTGACTTTACTTATGAGGTATCGCGGAGCTTGGCGGCCTGCGAGGGCGCTCTGCTCGTTGTCGACGCAGCGCAAGGAATCGAAGCGCAGACGCTGGCCAATGTATACCTGGCTTTGGATAATAATTTGGAGATATTGCCGGTCATCAACAAAATCGATTTGCCAAGCGCTGAGCCTGATCGGGTGAAGCAGGAGGTTGAAGATGTCATCGGCCTGGATGCCAGCGAAGCGGTTCTCGCTTCAGCGAAGGCAGGCATTGGCATTAAAGAAATTTTGGAGCAGGTTGTCTCTAAAGTGCCTGCACCGACAGGAGATCCGGATGCACCGCTAAAAGCGCTTATTTTCGACTCGCATTATGACGCTTATAAGGGCGTTATCGTATACGTGCGCGTTGTGGATGGAAGCATCAAAGCAGGCTCGAACATTCGATTTATGGCTACTGGAGCCGAATTTGAGGTTATTGAAGTCGGCATGTTCATGCCGGCAATGACGACTGTAAAAGAACTGGCTGTCGGCGATGTAGGCTTTGTAGTTGCAGGCATTAAAAATGTGAAGGATACCCGAGTGGGCGATACGCTTACAGAAGCGAAACGTTCTGCGCCGGAACCGTTGCCGGGCTACCGCAGGATCAATCCGATGGTATATTGCGGCTTATATCCGATCGACACGCAGGATTATAACGACCTGCGCGAGGCGCTGGAGAAGCTGGAACTCAACGATGCCTCGCTCCGCTATGAGCCTGAGTCCTCGACTGCGCTTGGTTTCGGATTCCGCTGCGGCTTCCTGGGACTATTGCATATGGAGATTATTCAGGAGCGCATTGAGCGCGAGTTCAATATCCCGCTTATTACAACAGCGCCAAGCGTTATTTACAAAGTTACGCTGACGAGCGGCGAAGTGATCGATATTCACAATCCTTCTAATTTTCCGGAGGCAGGCAAGCTGGAATATGTTGAAGAGCCGTATGTAAAAGCGGCGATTATGGTGCCGAACGATTATGTTGGCGCCATTATGGAGCTTTGCCAATCGAAGCGCGGCGAATTTATCAATATGGAATATTTAGATGCAAATAGGGTGACAATCTCCTACAACGTTCCGTTATCCGAGATTGTTTATGACTTCTTCGATCAGCTAAAATCGACCACGAAGGGCTATGCTTCCTTCGACTATGAGTTGACGGGCTATCGCAGATCCAACCTAGTAAAGATGGATATCATGCTCAATGGCGAGCAGGTCGATGCTCTTTCTGTCATTGTTCACCGAGACCGCGCTTACCATCGCGGACGTGCGATTTGCCAGAAGATGAAGGATCTTATTCCTCGTCAAATGTTTGAGGTGCCTGTACAGGCATCTATCGGAACGAAGGTCATTGCCCGCGAAACGGTCAAGGCAATGAGGAAGAACGTTCTTGCCAAGTGCTATGGCGGCGATATTAGCCGTAAGCGCAAGCTGCTTGAGAAGCAGAAGGAAGGCAAGAAGCGGATGAAGCAGGTAGGCAGCGTAGAAGTGCCGCAGGAAGCGTTCATGGCGGTTCTGAAGATCGACGAGGATTGATTCGTGCGACAAAGAGGAAGAGCGCGGCTCTTCCTCTTTCTTTTTTTGGCTGCGATGCCTGTGAAAGTAGAAAGGAGGAGAACGATGAAGTTATGGCAAGCGCCCCGTGCGCTTTATATACACATTCCGTTTTGCACAAATAAATGCCATTATTGCGACTTTACTTCTTATGTGCTGAGAGGGCAGCCTGTCGATCAGTATTTGGATGCGCTGGAGCGGGAGATGGAGCTGACAGTGAGACAATTGCCTCCTGAGCGCATCGATACCGTATTTGTTGGCGGAGGAACGCCGACAGTGTTAACGCCGCCGCAGATGGAGCGGTTTCTTGCTTCGGTTAAAGCCTATTTCCCGCTCGCTGACGATGTTGAGTTTTCGATGGAGGCGAATCCGGGCACGACCGATGCCGATAAGCTGGGGGCTATGCGCGCAGGAGGGGTTAACCGGATCAGCTTCGGGGTACAGTCCTTCGATAATGCGCTGCTCGAGAGAATCGGCCGTATTCACAACGTCGACGACGTCTACCGAAGCCTGGACAACGCCCGCAAAGCCGGCTTCAGCAATATGTCGATCGATTTGATGTTCGGCTTGCCGAACCAATCGCTTGAGCAGCTTGCGGACAGCGTAGATAAAGCGCTGCAGCTCAATCTTCCGCACTATTCCATCTATAGCCTGAAGGTAGAGGAGAATACGCTGTTTCACAAGCTTTACGAGCGCAATGAGCTGCCGCTGCCTCCAGAGGAGGATGAGTTCAATATGTTCGTGCTGCTCATGGATATGCTTAAAAATAGAGGCTATAAGCATTATGAAATTAGCAATTTCGCGAGGCCGGGTTTTGAGAGCCGCCATAACTCCACATACTGGCGCAATGAGCCTTATTACGGATTAGGAGCCGGCGCTCACGGCTATGCCGCCCGGCAGCGGCATGTCAATTTAAAGGGCATCCAGCCTTATATAGATGCTACGCTCGAAAGGCTGCCAAGGCTTGACAGCTTCGAGGTTGATGAGCAGGAAGCGATGGAGGACTTTATGATGGTAGGGCTGCGTCTCTTGGACGGCGTCCGCGCTTCCAGCTTTGAGGAGCAATTTGCAGGCCATAAGCTTGAAGAGAAATTCGGCGGTATTATCGAAAAGCTGCTTCAGGACGGCCTGCTCGAGCGCGAACAGCTGGCGTCGGATACGATCTATAAGCTTAGCGAGCGCGGTGTGCTGCTCGGCAATGAAGTTTTCGGAGCTTTTATCGATCTATAAAGGTTACATCAGTTGTAAATATCTCTTGAGTAAATTTGCGCGATGTTGTATATTTATTCATATTCTAACGGGAAGAATGGAGGCGAGGCAGCGATGCAAGTGTTGAAGGCGGAATGCAGACAAGCGACACTGGACGATGTAGAAACATTATTTCAATTAATTAAAGGCTATGCCGAGAAGGGGATTATGCTGCCTCGTACACGGGAATCGCTCCATCAGATTATAGATACTTTTGTTGTGGCGCAAGTCGGCGACGAGGTAGTCGGATGCGGTTCGCTGTGCCAGCTTGGCAAGGATCTGGTAGAAATCCGCTCCTTAGGCATGACTGAAGACTACAAAGGACTTGGCATTGGCACGTTGCTCGTCGATGCGCTGTCCGAGCAAGCAAGAGAGCTTGGCGTAACAAAGGTCATGGCGCTCACCTATGCCGTACCCTTTTTTCAAAAGAACGGCTTTACCGTTGTGGAGAAAGAAATTTTCCCGGAGAAGGTATGGAAGGATTGCGTGAATTGCCCTAAGCAGCATGCTTGCGATGAAATCGCCGTTTTAAAGACGCTGCATTGAGCTCCTTTTCCATTTAAGCGGGAGCTTGATATGGTATGGAGGTACGATTATTTACCAAACCGACTTGACAACGCTCAAGCTGGTTTGGTATTTTTGTATTAATGATTAGCACTCGAATCGATTGAGTGCTAACGACGATACGGGCGAGTGTTCGATTACAATGCGCATGGAGGGAAAAGTGATGCTGACAGATCGACAACGTATGATATTAACAGCTATTGTAGATGACTATATTCGTTCTGCCGAGCCGGTCGGTTCGCGAAGCATTTCTAAACGCGGCGATGTCGGCTTCAGCCCTGCAACCATTCGTAATGAAATGGCTGACTTGGAGGAGCTAGGCTTTTTGGAGCAGCCGCACACGTCTGCCGGCCGTATTCCTTCGACGAAGGGATACCGCTACTACGTCGATCATCTAATTAAGCGAGACCAGATTGCTGAAAAGGACATTCAAATGGTTCGCTCCTTCGTAACGGAGCAATTGAACCAAATGGAGCAGGTCATGCAACATACGGCATTGGTTTTGTCCAATTTGACAAATTATACTTCGATACTCCTAGGACCTGAAATGTACAGTACGACTTTAAAGCATTTCGGTCTGGTGCCGCTTGACGGCCAATCTGCTGTCGCTATTATCGTTACGAATACCGGTCATGTCGAGAATCGGACGATAACGGTTCCGGCAGGCTTCCGCATGTCGGATATGGAGAAGGTTGTCAATATTTTGAACGCGAAGCTGGTTGGCGTACCGCTCATCCGATTAAAATCGAAGCTCTATACCGAGATTGGCGCCGAGCTTGAGAAGCATGTCGGCCATTACGAGGGGCTGCTGCAATCCCTTGACATGGCGCTCCATAACGAGGAAGAGCATCGTTTGTTCCTTAGCGGCGCAACGAACATGCTCATACAGCCGGAGTTCAAGGATGTCGACAAGGTTAAGATGGTGCTTGATCTGCTGGAGGAAACTCCGACAATAAAGAAAATGATTACCGATCTTCCGTCAGGTATACAAGTGCGCATCGGTACAGAAAATGACCACAAGGCGATTAGCGATTGCAGCCTGATTACAGCTACGTATGAGATCGACGGGCATCATTTAGGCACGATCGGCATATTGGGACCGACACGAATGGAATATGGCAAAGTGATTAGCCTGTTGGATCATATTTCGAAAGATATGATAACTTTGCTGTCCCGATGGTATAAGTAAATTTGGCTTGAATGGCTTCGTTGCGCAGAGGCGACCGCATTTCGTCTGGCAGGACGTGCTGCCCCTGCTAAATGGATTTCCTCTTGCGTATACGGAGTGAAAATAAATGTGCTTACGAAGTAAGTTTCACATACGTGAAACTTTTAAGGAGGTGAAATGGTGAGTACAAAAGAACAACATAACGAGGAAATAGTTAACGACGCTGAGCAATTGGCTGCTGAAGAGGCTGCTGCCGAGACTGCGGAAGCAGAGGAAGTGAACGGCGCAAATGCGGCGGAGGATTCGCGCATTGCCGAGCTGACGAAGCTGGCCGAGGAAAATCAGCAAAGATACTTACGCGCACAAGCGGATTTTGATAATTTCCGCCGCCGTACAGCGAAAGAAAAAGAAGATTTGGCGCAGTACGCTTCCATGAAGCTGATTTCCAACCTGCTGCCGATCGTTGATAATTTTGAGCGGGCTATCGCAGCCTCCGCTGAAAATAACAATTATGAATCGCTCGCCAAAGGCGTCGATATGATTTTCCGCCAGCTTATGCAGACGCTTGAGCAAGAAGGGCTGTCCGCAATGGCTGCTGTAGGACAACCGTTCAACCCTGAGTTCCATCAAGCGATTATGCAGGTGGAATCCGAAGAGCATGAGGAAGGCGTCGTCGTGGAAGAAGTGCAGAAGGGCTATATGATGAAAGAAAAAGTGCTTCGTCCGGCGATGGTTAAAGTGAGCGGCTAGCAGACATGATGAATAAATCGTATAGGAAGATTTGAGGAGGAGCTAAACCATGAGCAAAGTAATTGGTATCGACCTTGGTACAACGAATTCATGCGTGGCAGTAATGGAAGGCGGCGAAGCTGTCGTTATTCCTAACCCAGAGGGTAACCGTACGACACCTTCTGTTGTCGGTTTTAAAAAAGATGGCGAGCGCGTCGTAGGGGAAACTGCGAAACGCCAGGCGATCACTAATCCTGACCGTACAATCAGCTCGATTAAACGCCATATCGGCACTAACCATAAAGAATCGATTGACGGCAAAGAGTTTACGCCTCAAGAGATTTCGGCTATTATTTTGCAAAAGCTGAAATCTGACGCAGAAGCATACTTAGGCCAAGCGGTTACGCAAGCCGTAATTACAGTGCCGGCTTACTTCAATGACAGCCAGCGCCAAGCGACCAAAGACGCAGGCAAAATCGCCGGCCTGGAAGTGCTCCGCATCGTCAACGAGCCGACAGCTGCAGCATTGGCTTACGGCCTTGAAAAATCCGAGGACCAAACTATTCTAGTCTATGACCTTGGCGGCGGTACTTTTGACGTTTCCATCCTTGAGCTGGGCGACGGTTTCTTCGAAGTTAAAGCGACTAGCGGCGACAATAAGCTTGGCGGCGACGACTTCGACCAAGTCATTATCGATCATATGGTTGCCGAGTTCAAAAAAGAGCAAGGCATCGACCTTTCCAAAGATAAAGCGGCTGTACAACGCTTGAAAGACGCTGCTGAAAAAGCGAAAAAAGAGCTTTCCGGCGTGCTGACATCATCGATTTCGCTGCCGTTTATTACAATGGTTGACGGCGTTCCTCAGCATTTGGAGATGAATCTGACTCGCGCTAAATTTGATGAGCTTACAGCTGGTCTTGTTGAGCGTACGCTTGGACCTACTCGTCAAGCGTTAAGCGATGCCGGCATGTCGCCAAGCGACATCGACAAAATCGTTCTTGTCGGCGGCTCGACTCGTATTCCTGCCGTTCAAGAAGCGGTTAAGAAGCTTACCGGCAAAGATCCTCATAAAGGCGTAAACCCGGATGAGGTTGTTGCCCTTGGCGCCGCAGTTCAAGCCGGTGTATTGACTGGCGATGTTAAAGATGTCGTATTGCTTGACGTAACTCCGCTTTCGCTCGGAATTGAAACTGCAGGCGGCGTATTCACAAAAATGATCGAGCGCAACACGACGATTCCGACAAGCAAATCGCAAGTATTCTCCACTTATGCTGACAATCAGCCAGGTGTAGAAATTCACGTTTTGCAAGGCGAGCGTTCAATGGCTGCCGGCAACAAAACGCTTGGACGCTTTACGCTTAGCGATATTCCTCTTGCGCCTCGCGGCGTGCCGCAAATTGAGGTTACGTTCGACATCGATGCCAACGGCATCGTTAACGTATCGGCGCTTGATAAAGGAACAGGCAAGAGCCAAAAAATTACGATCACTTCGTCAAGCGGCCTAAGTGACGCAGAAATCGAGCAAATGATGAAGGACGCGGAGCTGCATGCAGAGGAAGACCGCAAGCGCCGTGATCTTGTAGAAGCGAAAAACAGCGCGGACCAGCTCGTATACTCCGTTGACAAAACGATCAAAGATCTTGGCGACAAGGTTGATCCTTCCGAAATCGAAAAAGCAAATGCTGCTAAGGATAAAGTGACTGCAGCGCTAGCGACTGACGATCTGGAGCAGATCAATGCGGCCTCCGAGGAGCTTACGCAAATCGTTCAAGAACTTTCGACTAAGCTTTATGAGCAAGCAGCCCAACAACAGCAAGCTCAAGGCGCCGAAGGCACGGAAGGTGCTAGCAGCTCCAAGGGCAAAGACAATGTAGTGGACGCTGATTATGAAGTCGTTGACGATAATAAATAAGCATTAGCGAGAGAGGGGTCAAAGACAGGCGTTTCCTGGCTTTGACCCCATTTTGTGCGATGCTATGCGAGGTGAGGTCAGGTTGGCAGATAAACGTGATTATTATGAAGTGCTGGGCGTTGGCAAGGACGCATCAGCTGAGGATATCAAGAAATCATACCGTAAGCTTGCGCGTCAATACCATCCCGATGTAAATAAAGCTGCCGATGCGGAAGCCAAGTTTAAGGAAGTAAAAGAAGCATATGATGTGCTTAGCGATGACGGCAAGCGTGATACCTATGACCGATACGGCCATGTTGATCCGAATCAGGGCATGGGCGGCGGAGCCGATTTTAACGGCGGCTTTGGCGATATTTTCGATATGTTTTTCGGCGGCGGAAGACGCGATCCGAACGCGCCTCAGCGCGGCAACGATTTGCAGTATACAATGACTGTAGAGTTTAAAGAAGCCGTGTTCGGGAAAGAAACGGAGATTACGATTCCCCGCACCGAAAATTGCGATACTTGCCATGGGTCCGGCGCGAAGCCGGGCACAAAGCCGGAGACATGCTCAGTATGTAAGGGAAGCGGGCAGCAGGAGGTTGTGCAAAATACGCCGTTCGGCCGTATGGTCAACCGGCGCGCTTGCTCGAACTGCAGCGGCACCGGAAAAGTGATCAAAGAGAAGTGCGGAACGTGTCATGGCGCCGGCAAAGTGAAGCGCCAGCGCAAAATCAATGTGCGTATTCCGGCAGGCGTAGACGACGGAGCTCAGATCAGGCTATCAGGCGAAGGCGAGAGCGGGCTGCGCGGCGGTCCTTCCGGAGACTTGTACATCGTGATTCGAGTGAAGCCGCATGATTTCTTCGACCGCGAAGGCGACGATATCTATTGCGAGGTTCCGCTGACATTCGCTCAAGCGGCGCTTGGCGATGAGATTGAAATTCCGACGCTGACGGAGAAGGTGAAGCTGAAAGTTCCAGCGGGCACCCAGACGGGAACTTATTTCCGCCTTAAAGGAAAAGGCGTTCCTAAGCTTCGCGGCTATGGGCAAGGGGACCAGCATGTTAAGGTTACCGTCGTAACGCCGACCAAGCTGACAGAGGAGCAAAAAGAGCTTCTCCGCCAATTCAGCGGCACGAGCGTTGCCGAAACGAACGGGCAGGAGCATCATGAATCTATATTTGATCGTATGAAGAAGGCTTTCCGCGGTGAATAACACGCGGATTGCCTTCTTTTTTTGCTTATATGGCTGAATAGACGATAATCGTCAAGCAAACAATAGCGAGGACGGATTACATGCGCTGACGAATGAAGACAAGGAGGGGACTGAAGACTATGGCTGAAAAACCGTTTATGGAGAAAGTGAATTTTGGCAATTTGCCGATTGGAAAAGCCGAAGATGTCGAATATTCCGAAGAGCTAGCCGATGCCGACGACAAGGAAGCGTCTAAGCGTGCCGCGGAGGCTGACGCGCGGGCGGAGAAGCAGAAAGGGATTTGAAGATGAGTCAAATTGAAATAACGGCGTCATTCGCAGGCGAGCCTGAGGCGCAAGAGGCTATGCGCAAGCTGCAAGCGCTGCGTGCCTTGGAGGTGACTGGTTTGGAAGAGAGCGGCGTCATAACAGCAACCGTGGATCAAGCGGTCGCCGACCGGGCGATGCGATTGATAGAGCAAATCGGCGGTCAGGCACAAACGACCATATTGTAAAACTAAAGGGCTGTACCCGATGCGAAAGCGGGGTACAGCCCTTTTTTACGTTCTTTTATGGCGCCGGCATAAGGTCGGTGATCGATTGCGCGTTCGCAGCCTCTGCAGGCAGCGTAATTTCGCCGATCTCATTAATTTTCGAATACTCGGCTGTCATTAATTGATAAACTTCCTGCTTAGTGCCGTTCACATCGATTATCATTCTGGACTCTGTCGTCATATGAATTGGATATTTCGTTTTTTTGTCCAGCACATATTTGAAATCCATCTGATTAATTGTGACGTCCGACGACAATGCTTGCAGCTCCGCGTTGTCAAGCTCCAGCTGAGAGCCTAGCTCCTGCAGCAGCTCCGAGTAGGAATCGCCGTTAAACGAGAACGTAATGACGTAAGTGTTGCCTTCCTCCACTACATTGCCTTGCTCCGCGTAATCCTGTAGCTTCTGCAGCTCTTGAGCCGGGTTCATATTATCGATGCTGCCCAGATCGGCCAGCTCCGACAGTTCGGCTGGGTACTTCATCCATGTAGAAGTCCCAAGCATTTCGTTCTTCATATAAAGCTCATCATTGACGCTGTACATCTCGATGTTCATGGATTGTCCTGCTACTTCAGTCTTAAGCCGTTGTGAGAAGGCAAGCGGCTTCATCGTCATTTCCATATAAATAGATGATTTCGTGGTCATAGTGGCACCTTGGTCGACGAATTCCGATTTAATTTGAATGTCGGCAGCCATGCTTTCGATTGCTTGCGACGATGCGTATGCCTCCGCGAAAACTGCGCCAATATCGGAAAGAGACGCTGACTCAGTCGGTTGTGCGGATGGCTGCTCGGTTGCCGGAGCATTCGTCGGCTCGCTTGTCGCTGCAACTGTCGGCTCGGCGTTCGCGGGCTTATTCTCGCTTGCGCCGCAAGCGGCGGCAAAGACGATTAGCGCGACAGCCAGTAAAGCCTTGAAACCTTTTTCCATTACAATCCCCTTTTCCTATTAGAATAACATGCATTTTACCATATTTTCGGGGCTGAATCATTCTTTCTATGTAAAATTTTGTTGTCATATTATCGAAAATGGCGAATACAGCTTTTGTGCAAAACCTTCGTTCTGGTGTACAATAGAGGTTAGGTTTTTAGCACTGGGAGGTATGGCTTATGAAATGGCACGAGCTAACAATTTCAACTACAGAAGAAGCGCAAGAAATGATATCGAACTTTATGCATGAATTAGGAGCGGGAGGCGTATCGATTGAAGAATCGGGCACGCTCAACAAGCAGCGCGACACTTCGCTCGGACAATGGTATGAACTGCCGCTTAACGATATACCGGAAGGCCAAGCTGTCATTAAGGGCTATTTTCCTGAAGAAATCGATATTGCTGCCGTAGCGGAGGCCGTTGCACCTAGAATAGAGGAACTTAGACAGTATGATATCGATCCGGGAGAAGGCGCAATCGAGGTGAAGCTCGTTGACGAGGATGATTGGGCGAATTCCTGGAAAGCTTATTTCAAGCCTTTGCGCGTATCGGATACGCTGACAATTAAACCGACATGGGAGCAATACGAGGCTGGACCGGGGGAACGAATCATTGAGCTTGATCCCGGCATGGCGTTCGGCACGGGCACGCACCCGACGACAGCGCTTTGCTTGCAGACGCTGGAATCGGTTGTCCGTGGAGGCGAAGAAATGATCGACGTCGGCACCGGCTCGGGCATTTTGGCGATCGGCGCACGCAGGCTTGGCGTGAAGAGCGTGTTGGCGCTCGATCTGGATCCTGTAGCGGTATCCAGCGCAACTGAGAATATTAAGCTGAATGAGCTGTCCGATTCGATTGAGGTTCGCCTGAGCGATTTGCTTGGCGTGCTGAAGGATGACAGCGACAGCAGTCTGGGCGTTACGCTGCCGGTAGACCTGGTCGTCGCCAATATTTTGGCGGAAATTATTTTGCTATTCATCGACGATGTGTATGCTGCGTTGAAGCCGGGAGGCATCTATATCGCATCAGGCGTTTATATGAACAAGGAAAGCCATGTCGAGGAAGGCTTGCTTGCCTCAGGCTTTGAAATTGTCGAGAAGCGCCGTGACGAGAACTGGGTCGCATTCGTGGCGCGGAAGCCGCAGGTGGTTTAATGCTGGAGAAGCTGTTGTGGTTTCCGCTTGAGGACTTTCCTTTTATCATTATTGTGCTTATTATCGCCTTTTCGGTGCACGAGTTTGCCCATGCTTATTTTGCATACAAATTCGGCGACGATACGGCTTACAAAGAGGGAAGGGTTACGTTAAATCCACGCGTCCACCTTGATGTGGTAGGCACAATTTTGCTGATTATAGCGGGCTTTGGCTGGGCGAAGCCCGTTCCGGTTAGAGCGAGCAGATTTAAAAATCCAAGGGTCATGAGCATGATCGTATCAGCGGCAGGGCCGTTAAGCAATTTGCTCATCGCTTTTGCCGGCCTGGTATTATTCTATTTCATGAATGAAACGGGATTGCTGCATGCCGGATCTCAAGGCGTCTACAGCGCCCTTGTGCATTTTTTCTACTATTTGATACTAATAAACTTGACATTGTTTGTTTTCAATCTCATTCCGCTTCCGCCGCTGGACGGCTATCGGATCGTTTCAGAGCTGCTGCCGTTAAAAATTCGGTATAAAATAGATCAAAATATCCAGTGGGGCATGTTGATTTTTTTATTGATCGTATTTATTCCGCAGCTTCGCGCTGTGACGCTTACTCCGATTATGGGCTCGATCTCGGATATATTCAATGCGCTGATCAGATTGGTGGAGATGGTGTTCAGTCCGATGGACTGGGCGCGTATTACAATAGATTTTTTTAATTAAAACATGTTATGATGAAGGATGGAATTTGTTCAGAAGCTGGGCAAATCGGCAGCAAAGACTGCCAATTCAGCGCAGACCTTCTCTCGCGATCGGAGCGGCATGCGCTCTTTGAAATAAACAGTTCTATACGGTTAAGGGTGGTAGAAAAGAAACGATGCAAAGGTATTTTGTAGCGGTCGGCCAGCTGGATGGCGACAGAGCGGAACTGACGGGCGAGGATGCCCATCATGCCGCAAAAGTAATGCGAATGAAGCCGGAAGACTTGTTTATTGCGTGCGACGGACAAGGGAGGACGGCGCTTGCTGAAGTGATTCAGGCTTCGCCCTCTTTTGTTGAAGGGCGCATCGTGGAATGGCTTGCAGCGGACAGCGAGCCTGCATGGTCGGTAACGGTCGCGCAGAGTCTGCCGAAGGCTGACAAGATGGAGCTCGTTATTCAAAAATGCACAGAGATCGGCGCTTTTGCGTTTGCGCCGTTTGAATCGGAACGCATGGTCGTTCAATATGACAGCAAGAAGGAAGCGAAGCGACTGGAGCGTTGGGCGAAAATCGCAAAGGAGGCTGCCGAGCAATCGCATCGCAGCCGCGTGCCGGCGATTGAGCCGGTCCGAAGCTGGCGCGAGCTGCTGAAGCACGTCGCCGATTATGATCTGGCGCTGTTTTGCTACGAGCGAGAAGGCGACGCCGCTCACGGG
>Ga0180215_1004347_pt1 | contig 12651 bp, 10 predicted proteins | sample eDN3rd37CBELigBY_FD_128871 | JGI IMG/M metagenome (GOLD analysis project Ga0180215, IMG submission 128871) | Enriched backyard soil microbial communities from Emeryville, California, USA - eDNA 3rd pass 37_C BE-Lig BY (version 2) (version 2) | ecosystem: Environmental > Terrestrial > Soil >...
AGGATGGGACAAAACCGAAAACAGCATTTTCCTCAAGTAGGAAAATGCTGTTTTCTTGATATAACTAAAATTGATTTTTCGTTGCGGGGACGCGCATCCATTGGCACGGCTAGAGCCTGCAGCCTCTCGCTCGTGCTTGTTCCCCCAGCAAGCTTTACTTTGTATCGAAAGGCGCAGCCAACAGCTACACTTCCCCCTCCACTCCACTCAATTTATAAAGTATCGATTTCTTAAAATAGCTTCTTCCACCATCTATAGAATTTTTCACTTCCGTCCCGGCCCCTTCCATCTTCTCATTAAGAATCCCAACTAAAACATTGCTCCTGCGGTGGTCACATCAAAATGTCACCATCATCGTTGCAAAGAGGCGTCTCAAAAGGACTTTTCAGACGCCCCCTTTTCTAATTTTTCATCTTCGGGTCTAAAGCATCCCGCAATCCATCCCCCATTAAGTTGAACCCAAGTACCGTCAACATAATGGCCATTCCTGGAAAAATCATCGTCCACGGCGCCGTCATTAGATGTACCCGTGCATCAAAAAGCATTTTCCCCCATTCAGGCTGAGGGGCTTCTGCACCCATTCCTAAAAAGCTTAAAGCAGCAGCTTCAATAATTGCCGTAGCAATGGCCAGTGTCCCCTGAACAATAACGGGTGAAAATGAGTTCGGCAAAATATGCTTCCATAATATTCTAGAATCCCGCATCCCTATCGCTTTTGCCGCCATAATATAATCCTCTTCCTTTACACTCAATACTTTGGAACGGATTAACCGTCCGAAGTTAGGAATATTGATAATGGCAATGGCGATTAATGCATTTTGCAGAGATGGACCCAAGATTGATACAATTGCAATCGCTAATAAAATACTTGGAAATGCCAGCATAATATCAAAAATTCTCGAAATAATAGTATCAATGAAGCGTCCGTAAAAGCCTGCAATAACTCCTAGAAAGCTCCCTACTATAATCGACAGAATTACGGATGAAAAACCAGCTACAAGCGAAATCCTTGCCCCATAAACGACTCGCGAAAATATATCTCTCCCAAAGTCATCGGTCCCCAGCCAATATTCACTAGAAGGTGGGGCTAGTCGCAAACTTGGATCCTGTAATTTCTGCTCATTTATTCCCTCTGGCGCTATTAATGGACCAAATATAGCAAGCAAAATAAAAAATACAACAATGGCTGTCCCGACAAGAGCCGCTTTACTTTTTCTAAAGCTTCTCCATGCTGCTTTCCATGGTCCTACTACTTTTTCTTCTTTTACGTTTAAATTAACGGAATTAGAAATCAGCTCCGGCATAAATCCCACTCCCTTCTAGTTATATTTAATTCGTGAATCAATAGCGGAGTATAAAATATCAACGACAAGGTTAATCATGACAAACATAAAGGCAACAATTAAGATGCCCGATTGGATAACCGTGTAGTCCCGGTAGCCGATTGCTTCATAGATGTAGCGGCCAATCCCCGGCCAGCTAAAAATGGTTTCAGTTAAAATGGCCCCTCCTAAAAGAAGTCCTGTTTGTAATCCAATAATCGTGATAATCGGAATTAATGCATTTTTTAATGCATGCTTATAAACCACCTTCCCCATTCTTTGGCCTTTGGCACGAGCAGTTCGAATATAATCTGAACGTAAAACTTCCAGCATCGATGATCGTGTCATTCGAGCAATGATGGCCATCGGAATAGTTGCAAGTGCCACCCCAGGTAAGATTAAATGTTTAATTGCGACCCAGAATTGATCCACGCGGCCTTGAATGACCGTATCAATTAAATAGAAATGGGTGATTGCCTGCACGGGATCCCGCACCTCTTCACGTCCTGAAGTCGGAAGCCATTTCAGCTCAAGGCTAAATGCCCATTGCTCCATTAATCCAAGCCAAAAAATTGGCATGGATACACCAATTAGAGCAATAACCATAGCCGTATAGTCAAACCAAGAATTTTGGAACCACGCTGAAATAATTCCCGCATTCATGCCAATGATTACCGCTATGATCATTGCAAAAACGGCTAATTCAATTGTTGCCGCTAAATAAGGCCATACTTCAGTTGAAATCGGCTGCCTCGTTCGAAGAGACTCTCCTAAATCACCCGTTAATAGCCCTTTTAAGTAATCAAAATATTGGATATACCATGGTTGGTCGAGACCAAGCTTTTCACGCAGCGCTTTCGTTGCTTCTTCCGTAGCTTGCTGCCCTAAAATCACTTGAGCTGGATCACCTGGTATCGCACGGATAATCAAAAATACAACAAAAGTCATTCCCAACAACACAGGAATTAAATGCAAAACCCTTCTCCCTATGTAGCGAAGCATACCGTCACCTCTCTTTTGTTTATGGACCAGGTCCCTGGACAATTTACAAATGTCCAGGGACCTGGTACTGTTTTTATTCCATAGATACGTTAATTAAGCTTTCAGAGCCAGTTGGGTGCGGCAAGTAACCTGCAACTCCTTTTTTCGCTGCCAATAATGGGATAGAGTGTGCTAAAGGAACCCATGGAGCGTCATCATGAATAATTTCTTGTGCTTGTTTATATAAGTCAATGCGTTTGTCTTCGTCAATTTCTGATTGTGCTGCGATTAACAGTTCATGTACTTCATCATTTGAATAGTATGCATAGTTGTTGCTGCCAATTGTATCTTTATCGAGCAATGTGTAAATGAAGTTGTCTGCATCTCCATTATCGCCAGTCCAGCCTAACAAGAATGCATCTGCTTCCCCGTTTTTCGCTTTTTCTAAATAGGTTGCCCATTCAAATGTTACGATTTTTGAGGGAATGCCAACATCACTTAAGTTTTTCTGAATAGCTTCTGCTACCTTTTGGCCTTCCGGCATATATGGACGTGGTACAGGCATTGCCCAAAGCTCAATTTCCGAACCATCATATCCTGCTTCAGCTAATAATTCCTTTGCTTTTTCAGGATTGTATTCATAGCCTGTAATTTCGTCATTATAGCCGCTGATTGATGAAGGCATTGGATTAACCGCTACTTCTGCACGACCTTGGTAGAAGGCATCCACAATTGCTTGTTTATCGATTGCATAGTTCACTGCTTGACGTACTAGCTTATTGTCAAATGGTGGACGTGTATTTGTTAAACCTAAATATCCAACATTCATTGATGGACGTTCGATTAGCTGTAAATCTGCATTTGACTCTACTGTCTGGGAATCTGAAGGATTAATGCCATCAGCTAAATCAATTTCTCCCGTCATTAAAGCATTCAACCGGGCCGAGTTATCCGGAATTGCACGGAAGATAATCGTATCAAGCTTTGGCAGCCCCTCTTGCCAGTACTCTTCGTTCTTTGCAACTGTGATGGAGTCATTTCGTTTCCAGTCAACAAATTTAAACGGTCCAGTACCTACCGGATTATCTCCAAATGCTTCGCCTGCTGATTCAAAAGCAGTTGGTGAAGCGATGCCAAATGCACTCATCGCAATATTTTTTATGAAAGGAGCTTGTGGCCGAGAAAGTGTGAATACTACAGTTACATCATCAACCGCTTCAACATTTGCGATAATATCTTTGCCTTCTGCTTTAAACATAGAGTGGTAATAATAAAATTGTTCTTCATTTCCAGCTTTCCAGCGTTCAACGTTTTTCACAACAGCTTCAGCATTGAAATCTGTCCCATCATGGAATTTAACACCTTCCTGCAAATGGAACGTATAAGTTAATCCATCTTCACTAACTTCCCACTCTTCCGCTAAACCTGGATGAATCGTTGTATCTTGGTCACCAAAGTTCAGTAGCGTTTCGAAAATATTTTCTGTTACTTTAAAGGATTCACCATCTGTCACAATGGCAGGGTCAAGTGATACAGAATCTCCACCGCGACCAAATACTAACGTTTGAGGAACTGTTTCTTCTGCTTCTTCTGTTGTTGTTTCGTCTGTTGTTTCTTCACTTGTTCCTGTTGGCTCTTCAGTTGTTCCTTCTTCGCTGCTACAAGCAGCTAGCAGTACTGAAAGAGCAAGCAACAAAAATAGGCCAATAGACCACAGCTTGCTTTTCTTCATAAATACCCTCCCTATTTTCCCTAAATGTATATGTCATTGCTCCATATCATTAGTTAACCGCAAAGAATTGCCAAAATAAGCAAAATCAACGGTTCACAAATACTGTTTAATCAGTACTATATAAATGACATGCAACAGAGTGACCTGGTTTAACTTCGACTAATTTTGGTGTATTCATTTTGCAAGTAACGGTGGCATAAGGGCATCTAGCTTGGAACTTGCATCCACTATCTGTAAAGGAACTGGAAATATCGCCTGTGATGATTATTTTTTCCCTTTCATAAGAAGGATCAGGAATCGGTACTGCAGATAATAATGCTTTGGTATATGGATGGAGCGGCTCGGCATATAAAGATTCACTTTCCGCCAGCTCTACAACACTGCCTAAATACATAACCGCCACTCGATCGCTGATGTGGCGTACAACACCCAAATCATGGGCAATAAAAATATAAGTAAGCTTTAAATCTTCCTGCAGCCGCTGCATTAAGTTAAGCACCTGGGCCTGGATAGAAACATCTAAAGCAGATACTGGTTCGTCCGCAATAATAAGCTTCGGGTTCGTCATTAGAGCACGGGCAATTCCTACTCGCTGTCTTTGTCCTCCGCTAAATTGATGGGGATAGCGTTTTGCATGATAGCTGTCCAACCCAACAATCTCCAAATATTCGTCTACCTTTTCTTTTCGCTCTTGAGAATTTCCTAGCTTATGGACGATTAAAGGTTCCTCCAAAATCTTCTTCACTGTATGTCTTGGATTTAAGGAAGCATAAGGATCCTGGAATACCATTTGAATATTCCGTCTTTTTTCCCGAATCACTTTTTTCGATAAAGTAGAAAGGTCTTCTCCATCAAACTTGATAGAGCCTGAAGTCGGTTCAAGCAGTCGCATAATTGTCCGTCCGGTTGTCGATTTCCCGCAACCCGATTCACCTACAATGCCAAGGGTTTCCCCTTCAAACACTTCAAAAGAAACATCATCCACCGCTTTTACATAAGATGCATTCTTTAAAGAAGAAGACCGTTTCAGGAAATACTTCTTTAAGTTATCGACCTTCAATAACGTGTTCTGCAATATCGATTCCCTCCGTTTCCTGCAAGAAGCATCTTGATTTATGCACAATCGTTTGGCTCACTTCATATAATGATGGATTTTCTGTGATACAGCGTTCGGTTGCATATTCACAGCGTGGAGCGAAACGGCAGCCCATCTGGATAGAACCTGGTTTTGGGACATTGCCTTTAATGGAATATAATGTTTCCTTTTTATATCGCATATCAGGCACAGACTGAAGCAGACCCTTTGTATAAGGATGCTGAGGGTTTTTAAAAATTTCCTCTACAGGGGCTTCTTCTACAATTTGACCTGCATACATCACTACCACCCGCTCACAAACTTCCGCAACAACACCTAAATCATGAGTAATAAGCAAGACTGCAGTTTTAAATTGATTATTCAGTTCTTTCATCAACTTCAAAATTTGGGATTGAATGGTTACATCGAGCGCAGTTGTTGGCTCATCTGCAATTAATAGCTTCGGATTGCATAATAAAGCCATCGCAATCATCACACGCTGTCTCATACCGCCAGATAATTGATGGGGATAATCCTTCATCAACTCTTCCGCTCTTGGCAATCCTACCAGCTTCATCATTTCAATCGCTTTACCGGCCGCTTCCTTCTTTTTCATTTTTTTGTTGTGCAATAAAATAGCTTCAATCAGTTGATTACCAATTGTGTAGAGTGGATTTAAGGAGGTCATCGGTTCTTGGAAAATCATTGCCACTTCTTTTCCACGAATTTTCCTCATCTGCTTTTCGGTTTGTTTCGTTAAATCTATTTCGCCTAATAGAATTTCACCTGAAGTTATCTTTCCTGGAGGAGATGGCACCAACCCCATAATCGATAACGAGGTTACACTTTTTCCACACCCCGACTCTCCAACAATCCCTAAAATTTCCCCTTCATGAATATGAAAGTCAATATGATCAACCGCTGGGACTCTTCCATCTTCTGTGAAAAAAGTCGTTTCCAAATCTTTTACTTCTAGTAGTACGTTTCTTTCCATACTGTCCCTCCTTGTAAGAGTGGTGATCAAAACTAGCATTAAAAAAATTGATAGATTGGAATCTAGTAATTCATATTTTTTATGCAAAAAAAATTATAAATATCACAGAAATTTTTCGACAAAAATTAACAGCTTCAGTACTTTATCACGTTAATGTCTTGAAATCTCCTTTCTTGTCAATAAGCGCCCCTAGGTGACTGAGCTAGCATAGGAAGATTTTAGACAAAATAAAAATGCCCGGATAAGTCGAAAGCTGACTTACCTGAGCATCTTATGTCGCAAACTTTTTTTAATATTGTTGGCAATAAATCTACTATTCGTTAAAATCAAGACAGAAATTATTCTTTTCTTGATGAAAAATTGTAGTTCTAATCTAACTTTTGAATTTGGAATAAATCATAATAGACGCCTTGCTTTTCCATTAACGATTCATGATTACCCTCTTCCACTAATTCACCATGATCAATCACGAATATTTTATCCGCATGGGTGATGGTAGACAATCGATGGGCAATAATAATCGTTGTCCGATTACTTGCTAAGCGATCCAGCGAATCCTGGATTAATGATTCACTTTCTAGATCAAGTGCTGAAGTTGCTTCATCCAAGACTAATATCGGCGGATTTTTCAGGAACACACGAGCAATCGCCACACGTTGTTTTTGCCCGCCCGAAAGTTTCACTCCGCGCTCCCCAACTTTTGTTTCATAGCCTTGTGGCAAGGTCATGATGAAATCGTGGGCATTAGCTGCTTTTGCTGCAGCAATGACCTCCTCCTCCGTTGCATCAGGTCTTCCCATTAAAATATTTTGTTTAACTGAATCACTAAACAAAATATTATCCTGAAGCACGATGCCGATTTGGGCGCGAAGTGAATGGATAATTGCATCATTTACATCAATGCCATCAATTTTCACAGCACCACCCGTTACATTATAGAAACGAGGAATCAAACTAACGATAGTCGATTTTCCTCCCCCACTCATTCCAACGAAGGCAGCCGTTTCACCTGGCTTAATATTAAAGTTGATATTTTTCAATATCATCTGCCCGTCTTGCTCATATTGAAAATCCACATTTTCAAAAGAAACTTGTCCTTTAACAGGAGGCAATTCACGAGCATTTTTCTTATCTAGAACATCATACTCCTCATCCATCAATTCAAACATACGATCCATTGAAGCAATCGATTGAGTAAGGGTTGTGGATGAGTTCACTAATCGGCGCAGCGGGCTATATAAACGTTCAATGTATGCGTAAAAAGCTGCCATTGTTCCGACTGTTAGATCCCCCTGAATAACTTGGTAACCTGCAAACCCGATTACCAGTAATGGAGCAATATCCGTGATGGTATTAACCACAGCAAAGGATTTTGCATTCCATTTGGTATGGTCTAGAGCACGATTCAAGAATTCCCCATTTTCTCTATCAAAAATTTGTTGTTCATGCTTTTCTAAAGTAAAACTTTTAATAATACTCATGCCGCTGACACGTTCATGCAGATAACTTTGCACATGCGCTAAAGCTTGTGAACGTTTTCGCGTTAAATCTCGAAGCTTTCCAAAAAAATACTTCACGCTAAAGCCAAAGAAAGGCAGTGCAATAATGGCAACGATTGTTAACTTTACATCCATTGTCAGCATAATCGCAATGGCAATCAAGATGGTCGCTACATCCAGCCATAGGTTCATCAAGCCGATCATGATAAAGTTTTTCGTCTGCTCTACATCATTAATAACACGAGAAATGACTTCCCCGGCACGGGTATTGGCATAATACTTCAAGCTTAACTTTTGTAAATGACCGAATAATTCCTGCCGAATATCAAATAGTACCTTGTTTCCAACATGCTGCGCAAAATATTGACGGTAATATTCAATCGGCGGACGAATAATAAAGAATAAAATAACCGTTCCACCCAGCCAATAGACCAGTTGCGTAATTTTTTCGCTATCGGTTAAATCATTGGCTCCAATAATGTCATCAATTACAATTTTGATTAGTAATGGAATAAACAACGGAATCGCAAATTTAATGATTCCAATTACAATGGTTAATAAAATCTCCCAGCGATAGGGCTTTACAAAGCGCATATAGCGTTTCATACTATCCAAATCTCTTCACTTCCTTTACAAGCACCACATTATGTATGAAGGTACCCCATTTAGACACCTGATTAACACTATACTCTAGATTGAGGGGAATTACACATTTGATGTTTTAGAATGGTATCCTGTTCGTATATGGGATAAATTGTTTCTTAAGGGGGATTTGCTGTTCCTAATTGTCGTTAACAGCTCAATCAACTGCTTCTCAGAGCCAATTCGCGGAATGAAAGGGGTTTTGAAACAATTTCAACTTCGTTATGTATTCCAATCCACTGAAGAACCTTAGTTTGAAGTAAGTCTAACTCTGCTTCGTGTTCCATTCAGTTATACAGATATTCCTTTGGGTCGGGTATTGAGAAAACCCAAATAAAATAGTCCTAGAGCAAAATTTAGATGTCCACACCAATAAATAACAGGAGAAATTCCGCCTTTCTAGAAAATAATCCGTAAAATGGCTTAAATAGTCGGAGAATTTCCGGCTATTGATTAAAAAAACATGAAAATCTGGGATTTTTCTTCCCATAGTCGGAAAATATTCCCTTATCTTCCTTCGAAAGGACCACCACTAGCAAATAACCGGAAAATATCCTCTTATTACTAATTAGGGGGGAAGTTAATCTAGGTTGGTGGAAGAATATGATATCCTCCTTGATAATTAGCAGGAAAATTTCCGTTTATTTAGAAAGTAATCCGAGAAACGGCTGAAATAGACGGAGAATTTCCGGCTATCTACTCAAAATACGTGAAAATAGGGGATTTTTCTTCCCATAGTCGGAAAACCTTCCCTTATCTTCTCTCGAAAGTAGTACCACTAGCGTATAACCGGAAAATATCCTCTTATTCTAAGAAATTAGGAATCCAATCCTATAGCGCCTTTCTTCCCACTACTCCAAATATGTTTCGCTCATAACACGGATTACTCTTACGAAAAACCTTCACTTCCTTACAAATACCTTCCCCCCAAACATAAAAAATGAAGAAAAACTAAAATGTTTTTCTCCACTTCATTAATTATTCCTTTGATTGCATTTCTTTATTAAATAAGTAGCGATTCGTCCAGACTTCGATAAAATCCGGGGCGAAAGGGCCTCTTTTTTGCTTGATCCAGCTGACGAGTTTATTGACATTGCGTTTTAGGATTTTATCAATTACTTCTGGATAGCCCATTTCTTTTTTATGTTGCTCATATTCATCTTCATCTAATAATGTATAGGACATATCGGGAAATACTTTTATATCTAGATCATAATCAATATACTTTATCGCATTATTATCAAAGACATAGGGCGAGCTCATATTACAGTAATAATAGACGCCATCTTCACGAAGCATACAAATAATATTGAACCAATGCTCTGCATGGAAGTAACAAATAGACGGTTCCCTTGTCAGCCAAGTTCGTCCGTCCGATTCAGTCACAAGGGTACGCTCATTGGCACCGATAAAAATGTTCTTTGTTCCTTTTAAGACCATCGTTTCCTGCCAGACACGGTGGATGCGACCATTATGTTTATAACTATGTATTTGTATCGTTTCTCCTTCTATAGGTATTGTCATGTAAAGCCCACCTTTTCGTCTCTAGGTATGTATCATTTGCTCGGTGATATTTTTGTCCAATTTGAAAATTTCAATCATCTAGCAACTATTAGGTTCTATTATAGCAATGCTAATCAAAAACTTGTAGCTAGAAGAATATATTTTTCAAATAACTTGGCAAAAATTAGATTATGCTATGTAATTTATGTTAATTATTTTCAGCTAAAAAATTAAGGTATAGACAATAAATTGTCTATACCTAAAAGTGAATTCACTTTATTTACACTCGAGTTAGGGTGACTAATTAGTAGTCGTTGTTTTCGTTGTTGTTATTATTGTTGCGGTTTTGTTGGTTTTGTTTTTGGTTTTGTTGACGAGCTTGTTGGAAATCTTGATCTACAGCAAACTCTTCGTTGTTGTTGTTGTTATTGTTGTTGTTATTATTGTTGTTGTTGCGGTTATTGCGGTTGTTGTTGTTGTTAGCCATTTGTTATCACCTCCGTAAAAATATTGTGGACGGAAGTGGTCGACTTTATTCGACAAAACAAAAATAAGTTAATTCAGAACATTCAAAATCTTCAACATTGGCACTGGCATCGGCAAAGCCTTTATTTGTTCAACTGATAGGAATTTTACATTTTCATGAAGCACCATATTTTGTTCAACTCCTACCAACATACAATCCATTTCCCATGTCAGGTGGGAAAAAATATGCTTAAACTTTAGCAGCTCTTTATCAATAATAGCTGTGATCTCGACATTATAATTTTGCTGGAATGTATCTTCACTAATTGAATTCTCCGTTACCTCAATCATGGGGAACTGCCACATATCTGCCAACAAACCTTCACTAGGACGTTTTTCTAGTAAATATCGCCCTTGATGGTCGCGAGCTGCAAAAACTTTAAACTGCACTTTTTTTGTTTTTACCTTTTTCGATTTGACTGGTAATTTGTCTGTATCTCCTTCACTAAAGGCGATACAATAATCCCTTACCGGACAGAGCAGGCATTTCGGAGAAGTTGGTGTACAAATCATAGCTCCAAGATCCATCAATGCTTGGTTGAAGTCCCCAGGATGTTCATCATCAATTAACATCTCTACCGCTTCTTCAAACACTTTTCTTGTTTTAGGAACAGCGATATCATCTTCTATATGTAGAACACGACTTAATACACGCATGACATTCCCATCAACTGCATGCTCTGGTTTCTGATAAGCAATACTTAAAATCGCGCCTGCTGTATAGGGGCCGACACCTTTTAGCTTAGAGATGTCATGGCGATTGTCCGGTACTACTGCATCGTACTTTTCCACGACCTCTTTCACACCGGCCTGTAAGTTTCGCGCTCTGGAATAATACCCAAGTCCCTCCCACATTTTTAATAATTCCTCTTGTGGTGCATAAGCAAGATCTTGTATTGTTGGATATTTTTCTAAAAATCGATTGTAATATGGTATTACTGTATCGACTCTTGTTTGCTGCAGCATTACTTCGGAAACCCAGATTTTATAAGGATCTGCTGTACGTCTCCATGGTAAATCACGTTTTTCATTATTAAACCATTCGACCAAATTGTGTCGAAATTCATTAGTATATTGATATTTCATCCTATCCTCCGACAAATTTCGATTTTAAATTCTAAAATTCGGGTATATTATTATTATAAAGTTAACTATTTTAAATTTTCTATTTAAACAAACCGTCAAGTATATGGCCACAATCCTCCATATACGAGGAGTTGATAACAATGGATTCGGGCACACATTTAGTAATGGGTGTTGCTTTAGGAGGATTAGCTTTAGCAGACCCAGTTGTAGCAAATAGTACAATGGGATTCGCAGCCGTTATGGCAGGAACGATTATTGGTTCACAGGCTCCAGATGTTGATACCGTCCTAAAATTGCGAAATAATGCGGTTTATATTCGCCATCATCGTGGAATTACGCATTCGATTCCAGCAGTTATTTTATGGCCAATTGTAATTACTGCCATCTTAAGTTTAATATTCCGAGATGTGAATATCTTGCACCTATGGCTTTGGACTTTCCTTGCCGTCTTTCTTCATGTATTTGTAGATATTTTTAACGCCTATGGTACCCAGGCTCTCAGGCCATTCTCCAAAAAATGGGTAGCTCTCGGAGTCATTAATACCTTTGATCCGATTATTTTTGGGATTCATTGTATCGGAATTCTATTTTGGGCATTTGGCTTTGATCCAGTCACAACGTTTTCACTCATGTATGCAATCATCATTATGTATTACATTCTGCGCTTTATATTGCAGGCGTCCGTAAAAAGAGCGGTTCATCATACGATACAAGATGAAGACTATGTTATTGTTGCACCGACAATGCGTTTTTTCAATTGGCGTGTGGCAGCAAAATCAAGTACCCATTATTACGTTGGCCGCGCATACGGCAGAACCATTAATATTTATGATAAGTTTGAAATTCATCCGATTCCAAAGACGCCAATTGTTGAAAAAGCGCTTCAGGATTCGAATTTGAGTGCGTTCTTATCCTTTTCTCCATTATATCGATGGGAAATTTCCGAGCTCGAAAACAACCTTACCGAAGTTCGATTGATTGATTTGCGCTACCGCAGTAATGATCACTATCCATTTGTTGCTGTAGCCCACGTTGATGAAGAGCTTAACATCGTCAATTCTTACACTGGCTGGATTTTTAGCGAAGATAAGTTACAGCAAAAGCTGCAAATAGGAGCCAGTGACTAACAGAAAAGCTAAAGGTGCTTGACTAGCTTCGAACACAATTGGAGGAATCGACAAAAGGACGCTTTTGGTCCTTGCCGGCGATTCTGAAATTGTGGAGGAGCTAGCACCTGCAGCTGGACAAAGAAAAGCGAAAGGTGCTCGACCAGCTCTGAAGTTTTCTCGGAG
>Ga0180215_1004350_pt1 | contig 12643 bp, 13 predicted proteins | sample eDN3rd37CBELigBY_FD_128871 | JGI IMG/M metagenome (GOLD analysis project Ga0180215, IMG submission 128871) | Enriched backyard soil microbial communities from Emeryville, California, USA - eDNA 3rd pass 37_C BE-Lig BY (version 2) (version 2) | ecosystem: Environmental > Terrestrial > Soil >...
AGTAGCAAAAAAGCGATTCCCATCAGGAAATCGCTTTTTCATTTTAAGGGTTTAAGTCATAGATTCTGCCTTTAATTAAATAGGCTGCACTCTCAGCAATATTTGTGATATGATCGCCCACTCTTTCTAGATGACGATTGACAAATAGCAATTGCACCACATGGTTCGTTTCTTCAGGATGCTCGCTTAAATAGCTTGTTAGTTCTCGGTACACGAGATCACTTAATTCGTCTACCTTGTCATCCATGTCACCCACTTCTTTGGCAAGGGACATCTCCCCTTCAAAAAAGGCTTTTAGCGACTTTTGCAGCATGGTGAGACAAATGCTTAGGATTTCTTCAAGTTTTGCGGTATTTGCTTTGCTGTCTGATTTTCCAATTTGGAGGGTCGCCTTTGCAATATTGACGGCAAAATCGGCAATCCGTTCCACCTCAGATGAAATTTTAATGGCACCGATTATCATTCGTAAATCTCTCGCTACCGGCTGTTCTTTTACCATAAGCCAAAGGGCTAACTGATTAATCTCTTCCTCTAGATCATCGACCTCATCATCTTCTTCTAACACCCTTAAAGCACCTTCAATATCTTGTGTTTTAAGTGAGCTAAAGGCTTTTTCATGCATGATAATGGTCAGTCTTTCCATTTCCGCTATTTTCTCTTCCAGTTCCTTTAAACTGCTTTCAAAACTCTCACGAACAACCATTCTTCAACCTCCACTCATCCGAATCGACCGGTTACATAGTCTTCCGTTCTTTGATCACTTGGCATTGAGAAGATCTTACTCGTCTCATCAAATTCGATAATTTCTCCGTTCAAGAAGAACGCTGTTTTATCTGAAACACGGGCCGCCTGTTGCATATTGTGAGTTACAATGACAATCGTATAATCATTTTTCATTTGCGCAATCAGTTCCTCTACCTTTAACGTAGAGATGGGGTCTAGGGCAGATGTAGGCTCATCCATTAAAATAACATCCGGCTTCATCGCAATCGCCCTTGCAATACAAACCCGTTGTTGTTGCCCGCCTGAAAGTCCAAGTGCTGATGTTTTGAGGCGGTCTTTCACTTCGTCCCAAATCGCTGCCCCACGAAGGCTTTCTTCCACAATCTTATTTAATTCACCTTTGTTTTTAATCCCTTGCATTCGTGGACCGTACGCCACATTATCATAAATGCTCATTGGAAACAGATTCGGCTTTTGAAACACCATTCCCACTTTAGTGCGCAATTTAATGACATCATTCGATTGATAAATATCTTCTTGATCAATCTTGATTTGACCATTAATCCGAACGCCATCAATTAAATCATTCATTCTGTTTAAAGTACGAAGGAACGTAGACTTCCCACATCCTGATGGACCAATGAGTGCCGTGACTTCTTTTTCATTAATATCAATTGAAACCTCATAGAGAGCTTGCTTCTCTCCATAGAATAAATTCAGGTTATCTACACTGATTTTTGTTTGGCTAACGGACTGAGAAATACTTTTACTAGTCATTGATTTATTTTCCGTACGGCTTCGCTCAATCGTTGTTGTATTCATCATTCACTCTCCCTCTTCGTTTAATAGTTCGCTTTATCGAATTTTTTGGAAATATAGGTTGCAGAAAGATTTAAAACTAAAATAATCACAATAAGGACAATCCCGATCGCGGCGGCAAGTTCAATATCACCTGCTTCTTGGGTCACTAAATAGGAGTGAACGGTCAGTGTCCGTGCAGATGAGAATATACTTGCAGGCATGGCCGCTACAGTTCCTGCTGTTAAAAAGATAGCCGCCGATTCTCCGATTATTCTTCCCATTGAGAGAATAATTCCCGACAAAATTCCTGGCATCGCACTTGGTAAAATCACCTTATATAGGGTTTGCAACTTCGTGGTTCCTAACGCTAATGATCCTTCACGATAAGCATGTGGTACGGTTTTTAACGATTCTTCTGTTGTTCGAATTACGACTGGTAATGTAATAATGGTCAATGTCAGGGAAGCGGAAATAATTGACATTCCTAACTTAAGACTTGTGACAAAGAATACCGCACCGAACAATCCATAGATAATCGATGGAATACCAGTTAAACTTTCCGTTGCAAATCGAATGATTCTTACTAATTTTCCTTGTTTCGCATACTCTTGTAAGTAGACAGCGGCCATAATCCCAATGGGAGTGGCAATGACTAAGGAAATGACGATGGTATAAAGAGTGGTTACAATCATCGGCCAAATTCCGCCCCCACCCGTTGGCGAATAATCACCAAAGATAAAATGAACGTTTATCAAGGCCATTCCCTTATAAAAAATGTACCCCACAATCGTTACTAAGAACGCGACGGTTAAGAAAGCCGCAAACCAAAGCAGGAACAAGTAAATTTGATCTTTTATCTTCCTCACTGTTAATGACTTCCTTTCGCGCTGATTTTAGCTAAGACAAAATTTAGGATTAAGATGAACGAGAATAAAATAATCCCTGTTGCAAATAGCATGTTTTGATGCGTCCCAAACGCATAACCCATTTCTAAGGCAATGTTCGTCGTTAACGGACGCACACTGTCTGTTAAGCTTGTTGGGATCAGTAAACTATTCCCTGCAACTAAGATAACCGCCATCGTCTCCCCAATCGCTCGTCCCATCCCCAAGACGATTGCCGTCATGATTCCTGATTTTGCTGCTGGAACGACGACTTTAAAAATAGTGCCAATCGGGGAAGCTCCTAATGCTAAGGATCCTTCTCGGTACGTTTTAGGTACCGCACGAATTGCTGTTTCCGCTACAGTTACAACCGTTGGGAGCATCATAATCGCTAACACGAGGATAACCGCAATTAAGCTTTGTCCTTTGGCTAATCCAAATTGGTTTTGTAAAAAAGGTACGATGATTGCTAGTCCAAAAACACCGTAAAGGACAGAAGGAATACCGGCTAACAACTGAACGGCCGGTGAAAGAATTCTGGCAACTGGTTTCGGGGCAATCTCAGCTAAAAAGATGGCCGTAAATAATCCAATCGGAACTCCAATAATAAGTGCTCCAATCGTGGCGTAAATGGATGCAATGATCATCGGGAGGATTCCGTATTGGTCTTCACTGGGAACCCAGTCTGACCCAAGGATAAAGTCCATAAAGCTATATCCTTCTGCGACAAACGGGTGTGCTCCTTTATAAAAAACAAATCCAATGATTAAAGCTAAACTGATGACAGAAAGAAGCGCACAGAACAAGAAGATTCTTCCTGAAAGGGATTCTAACATGTATTTTCTTTTATTTGACTTTCCCTGACGTTCATTTTTCATAGATAGGCTAGACATCCATACATTCCTCCGTTATTAACTTCAAAACATGCTACATGATGTTGAGCATAAAATTATTGTACTGGTATGGCTCCAGATTCTTTTGCGATTTCTTGTCCTTCTGGACTCAGAATATAATCAATGAACTTTTGTCCTTCTTGCGTTAAGTTCTCTTCCTTATGAACAAATAAAAACGGCCTGGACAAACGGTAACTTCCTTCTAACACATTTTCTGCAGTCGCACTAACACCATTAATATCGACAGCTTCAACACTTTCATCTACATATTCAAATGAAATGAATCCAACAGCATGCTTATTCGTCGCCACCGTTGTTTTAATATTTCCATTCCCACTTGCAACAATGGCACTTTTGACTAATTCACCAGATGAGTATTCGACAATTTCTTGAAACGCATCACGCGAACCAGAACCATCTTCACGGGATACAACAACGATTTCCAAGTCTTCCCCGCCAAGCTCTTTCCAATTTTTGATTTCCCCGGTGAAAATACCTTTTACTTGCTCCAAGGTTAAATCTTTTACTTTATTGGTTGGATGAACCACGACAACGATTCCGTCATAGGCAATCACTGTTTCCTTTAATCCACTTTCTTTTTCCTCAGGTTTTAAATCACGGGATGACATCCCAATTTCAGACACCCCATTCAGTGCATTCGTAATTCCAGCTGAAGAACCAATTTGATTAATTTCTATTTTGACTTGCTCTTTCTCTCCATACTTTTCAGCCAATTTCTCAGCTAGTGGTCCAACAGATGTTGATCCCGATATCGGTATGGTAGGACCATTGCCAGCATTACCAGTAGCATCTTCGTTATTTCCACAAGCAGTTAGGAATAAGATGAGCAGAATCGTGAAAAAGATTCTAGTTCGTTTATTGATCATTTTATAACCTCCATAAGGCATTAAAGCCCGGTTGCAGTTTCATTTATTTCCTGATGTGAAAAATATACCGATTTGTTGTTAATCTTTCGTTAATCTAATGTTAAGATATTGTAAATTGTATTGACAGAAAATTTAATTATCATCTATCGTGTCAGCAAAGGTTCATCTTAATGAAGAATAAAAAATTTCAATATCTCTTAGGATGAGCGTTAAAAAGAAATGAATGCATAAATACAAAAAAAGGTACGTAATCTTCGTTCGATTTACGTACCTTTTTTGTGCGGTATATAGTTAATTTAAATGAGCATAAACTCTAAAACGTTGATTCTCCTTAATTGTTATCACTTATGAAACTCGTGAGGGTGAAGCCTTACTTCTGAAATTAGTCTCTTGACATCATTTTCCTTTTTCCCAACAGAGCTTTCCAAGGAGTCAAAATGTCTTGGGACATTCAATTTCTTCCTTTTTGTTTAGAGCAGCACCTTCCACCTCCCTTTACATGGATTTGAATTTTTTACTCCCATATCTAATGAGTAAAATAACACCCCCACCAAGGATGGATGCCCACCAGGAAAAGTCATAGGCCGGGCCTATTTCTGGCATAAACTTTGCTACTAATAAAACTACGGCCATCCCAAAGGCAGCCACCACTCCTGCTAGGATAGAGCTTTTTGTAGTATTGTCCTTTTCCTTAAAAAACGATCTTTTAATTAATTTTAAGATTAGAACAATGGTAAAAATAACAAACCCAGCAATCACAAATGCTATACAGATCGAAGATAGTGGATAAACCATTGTCTTTACTTCGGTAAATGGCGAAAGTAGCAGAAAAAGAAATCCTCTAATGATTAAAAACCAGCCGATAATTGTTGCGATGATTCCTCCAAAAAATGGGATAAGCTGTCTCTTTTCTTCTTTTGGAAGCTGTTCGATCAGCTGATCAGCAAACCTCTTTGGATCATCACCAAATATCTCTACTGCTGTTTGCCCAACCTTTTGCCCGTCCAGTAAATGATCCAGTAATTCCATCAAGACTTCCTCAGATTGCTGTTCAGAAAGAGAAAATTGAAGACGAATATAAAGAAGTAAATCACTATAATAAGCTTCATTTTGGGGCGTTAACCTTTCTCTTTTCAGATTGTTCTCTTCAATTAACTTTTTTGCGTTCATCCTTCTCTCCTCCCCATCAATAATTCGTTTACAGGCTTAGAAAGTTGCTTCCACTCTGTAGTAATTGTTTCTAGTGCCTCATATCCTGCTTTTGTCAAAAAATAATATTTCCGATTTGGTCCAGATTCTGACGGGCGCATTTCTCCTCGTATCAGTCCATTCTTTTGGAGCCTTAAAAGAATTGGATAAATCGTTCCTTCACTCACTTCAGCTAAACCAATACTCAGCAACTTTTGTGAAAGTTCATATCCATAAACAGGCTCCTTTTCAATCACAGCCAACACACACCCGTCTAAAATTCCTTTTAACAATTGGCTTCTTATCGACATATTCATGACCCTTTCTCCACTAATATGTTATACAAGGTAGTGCACAATAAAAAAATAATGAAATGCACGGTATTTGGTAAAACAAGATAGCTCATTAAAAAACAACTACTTTGTTATACATAGTAGTTGTTAAAATTGTAAATTTTTTTCTGTATATTGTCAATAGTTCAGAAGCCTAGAACAACCTTCAGCTACAGAAGACAAAGACTTAATCCATGCTTTACTGCTATACACATCTTTATTGCAAAGATACTTTTCTCTAGTTTAAATAATGCAGAAGTACACTTTCTCCGTTCTCCTCCCTTACCTACCAGATACGAGCAGAAGACACCGCATTCCCGCAAAATATTAGACGAGGAAAGAGGCAATGTATATGTGTATTTAGCACATAGTGTAATAACATAGAATTTAAGATAACAAAAAAAGCGTCAATCCTTATAAAATCAACGCTTTAACGCAACTTGATAGTAGATCCTATTTCAAGGGTTCTAAAAAATCCCGTTTTCATTAGGGGAATTATCTGGTACAGGTTGTCCTAAATCCCACATTTCTACTATTGTATGATTTTCAAATCTCATGATATGAACAACAGCAACTCCAAGGTCCTCTGGCTTTTGTTTTACATGTGAATGTACTGCAACAAGGTCTCCCTCTGCAATTACACGCTTCACCTCAAAACTCTTATCAGGATTTTTTGATGCATTTTCTTCCATTACTATCATCAGTGAATCTGCATCTCCACGAAAATATGGGTTATGATGGCAAAAGTCCGGACTTATGTATGTGTTATAGGCTTCTCGAACTCTTCCGGAAGCAACTAGTTGCAGAAAAGATACCGCTATTTCTTTATTTAACCTTGCATGATCCTTTTGCTGGTCACGATTCATATTCGTCGTCCTTTCCTTTGTATTGTTGGCAACTCAATCATACATTATTTTCATATTAATGGTAAAAAAAGCGTCTTGTGCCTAAAGCAAAATCAAAGGAATTCTAGTTGTGATTTTTTACTACAAGTTAAATTTCTTTCGGTACCATAAATTCACCCCTAACTAGTTAAAAAGTATAGTGCAAAATCGGTTTCACCGCATATATTGCTATTACTTAATTGAATAGTTCTCCTAAAGGGGAGTAGCTTTTACAACTTAGTCGTCATTTCGGAAGAATGTTTCTTCTCGGCTTCGTTGGCAACAAACTTGTTGTTAGCAAGACCTTTACCACATGAGGTAAAGGTCTTTTGATTGTTTCTTAAACCTTTACCGTGTCTGGTAAAGGTTTTTTTCTTCTAAAAACCTTAAACAGAAGGATATGAACTGTCCATATTAAGAATTCTTCTAGATTGAATGGAGTTGACTATTTGGATGGAAATTTCAATTTTATTAGAATACGGATGGGTATTATTATTACTGGTTGCGCTTGAAGGATTACTTGCTGCAGATAATGCGCTTGTTCTAGCGATTATGGTGAAGCATCTTCCCGAAAAAGAAAGGAAAAGAGCCCTTTTTTATGGGTTAGCGGGAGCCTTTATTTTCCGTTTCATCTCATTATTTATCATTTCCTTCCTTGTCGATGTTTGGCAAATCCAAGCAATCGGCGCTTTGTACCTACTTTTCATCGCGATCAATCATATTGTAAGGAAAACGATCTTTAAAAACAAAGGAAATACGGAAGCAAAAGAGAAGAAAAAATCAGGGTTTTGGGGAACGGTTCTGAAAGTGGAGTTAGCCGACATCGCCTTTGCTATTGATTCGATTCTTGCTGCTGTAGCTTTAGCCATGACACTTCCAAATACAAATCTTCCGCAGATTGGTGGAATGGATGGAGGGAAATTCCTCATCATCTTTGTAGGTGGAATGATTGGTCTAATCATCATGCGTTTCGCAGCTAATTTGTTCGTAACCTTACTAAGATCGCGACCAGGATTAGAAATAGCGGCCTTTGCCATCGTAGGCTGGGTAGGTGTTAAGCTCGCTGTATTAACATTAGGGCACCCAGATGTCGGAGTGCTTTCCTATGAATTTGCTCATTCTACAGGATGGAAACTTTTCTTCTACTCTGTTCTTTTGATTATTGCAGCAACTGGATGGTTCATGTCGAAAGAAAAACAGAGCAAATAAAGTAGTTTCAACACGGGAAGAGGCCATTCCCTTCCGTTATACGGAATACCCCTTAAGTAGGCTGATAAATAAATATGAAAGCCCCTTATCTCCATAAAAAGAAAAAGAACGAATCATAGTTTAGATTCGTTCTTTTCCTTGTTAGCTTAAAGATTCTTTTGTTTTTCTTCTTCTCCCCAACATTCAACATCCCCAATATTCGGTACGTTTTTCTTATAGAATACTGGATCCTTCCCTTGTTTGCGTTGGGCGAGATAATCGTTGATTACCGGCTTTGCCACTTTCCAAAGCATCAATATCGCGAGTAAGTTAATCACTGCCATGATGGCCATAAATAGGTCTGCTAAATCCCATACAATTTGGACTTTTGCGATTGAGCCAAACATAACAAAGACCACAACTAAAATACGGAAAATCAGTAATGCTGGTTTTGACTCTTTAATAAAGCCAATATTGGTTTCACCGTAATAATAATTCCCGATCACTGTACTATAAGCGAAGAGAAAAACGGAAATCGCTAAGAAAATTCCTGCCCAATCTCCTAAATTTTCAACAAGTGAAACTTGTGTTAAATTAACAGAAGCTGCATCTGATTCCAGATAAGCTCCACTTAATAAAACAATGGCAGCCGTTGCACTACAAACGATTAAGGTATCAATGAAAACACCTAAAGTTTGAATTAAGCCCTGCTTTACTGGGTGAGAAACGGCTGCCGTTGCCGCAGCATTTGGAGCCGACCCCATACCAGCTTCATTGGAGAATAGGCCGCGTTTAATTCCATTCATGATGGCTGCTCCTACCATTCCAGCGAAGGCCTCTTCCACCCCAAAAGCAGATGTAATAATTAGGAGGAAAATACTTGGAAGTTCCGTAATATTTAGGATTGCAACAATAAGGGCTATTGCAATGTAAAGAATGGCCATTACCGGCACAATTACCTGCGTTACCTTGACAATCCTCTTTAACCCACCAAAAATGATAATCCCCGTTAGGACCGCAATAATGACTCCAACAACCGTACGATTTGTCCCAAAACTTTCCTCAAAAGCAATGGTAATGGTGTTAGCTTGGACCGCATTAAAGACGAAACCGTAAGTTAAGGTAATCACAACGGCGAAGAGTACGCCCATCCACCTTTTATTTAAGCCCTTTTCGATATAATAGGCAGGTCCACCACGGAATAATCCCGTATCTGGGTCCTTTATTTTATATACTTGTGCAAGTGTACTTTCAATGAGAGCCGTTGCTCCACCAATTAAGGCAATCATCCACATCCAAAAGACAGCACCAGGTCCTCCAAGCGCAATAGCCGTTGCAACTCCTGCAATATTTCCTGTTCCAATCCGTGAAGCAGCTGAGATTGTAAAGGCTTGGAATGAGGACACACCTTTTCTGCCTGATTGATCAGTTGGCGCCTTTTCCCCAATCAATCGAAACATTTCCGGAATTAACCGAAATTGAATAAACTTTGTTTTAAAAGTGAAAAAAAGTCCAATTCCTACTAACAAAATGATTAATAAATATGAATACAAGAATGTATTGACCTCTCCTAAAAGAGTACTAAACCAATCCATAGATTCCCCTCCTATGTAACTTTATTCATTTAATATGCAAACAACCAGTAGTCGTAGCTTACCATAATTTTTCCCGTATTTACAATATGTACTATAATAAATTTAGACAAGTGGATAGTTCACAATCCATGTTTTTAGGACAGGGAATGGTCCCTCCATCTCAATATTTGTTTTGGCGAAATATCTTTATCACTTTTCACAGGTCCTCAAAGGCACTGTCCCCTCGTTTGTTGGTACGAAATAGATTAGGCAGCATTGAAGGACTAGGTAGGAATTGACCTTAGTATGGAATTTTTAAAAGAAAAACATGTAGCGTGGTCCTTTTTCTAAGGTGCTGAACGGTTTACATCTGTGCAATACCTCCATGCACCTTATATGCAATAAAAGATGATATCCTAAGTCTGCCTTGTAAATAATAAGGTTGTTCCATGGAAAAAGAGGAGGTAGGAATATGAAACAGCATCGTCAAACTAAAGGGGTTTCGAACTCAATCATGAAACCAGAATTTGCTGGTACGGACCCACAACAGGTGAAACAAGAAATTCAAAGAGACGTTCAGGCAGGCCAAGGTGCGATGACTTCACGAGAAGCAGGAGCGATGCGAGATTAATCATCTTTTTCTAATTGTTTAGAAAACCTAGCGTTCAAATCGTTGGGATAAAAAAGGGAAAGCTTAGCTAGATCAATGAACATCTAGTCCATATGAACTGTGTTAGAAATAACCAATAGCAAACACCATAGAAAATGCTTGGAGCACATGACTCCAAGCAGTTCTTATCATATTATCGAAATCATCCTGTTCTCTTTGTTAGGATGATTTTTCTATACATCCCCCTAAGCATTAGAGCGATATCTTCATTGATCTCTACAAGGTTTATGTACCTCGCAATCAATTGTTCAAAGTTGATTCCAATATCTGTTCCAAACTTTGCAATAATCGGTCTCAACCTTTTCTTTAACACCGACACCTTTCCATCCTTTGGTGCAAACTTGTCAAACAGGATGATGTTCCCATTTGGTTTAACCACTCGTATCATTTCCTCAACAGCTTTATTTGGATTAGGAACCACCGAAAGAATCAGACTTCCAACGACAACATCAAAAGACTCATCCTTAAAGTTTAACTGTAGAGCATCCATTTGGATAAAATGGATCGATGTATCCTTAAATTTCGCTCTAGCCTTTTTTAACATGTCAGGTGAGTAATCAATTGCCGTAATATCTAGCTTAGAATGGTCAATCCATTCTAGCTCTGCGCCTGTTCCAACCCCAACAACTAATACTTTTTGACCTTCCTTGAAGGTAGACATTTCGAATGCTTTTTTTCGCGCCTGAAGGAAGATGCCTGTATTAAAAAATACATCATAAACCGGCGACCATAATTTATAAATGAGTTGATTCCATTTATTATTCATCCTTTTATCTCCTTAAAAGAAGCTTCCCACTGCTGGGAAGCTCTCGTTATTGCTCTTTCACTCGGAGAAGTCGTAAGCTGTTTAAGGTAACAAGTAATGTGGCGCCCATATCCGCAAAGATGGCAATCCAGAGAGTTAGCCAACCAGGAATAACGAGTAACAACGCTACAAGCTTGATTCCAATAGAGAAAGTGATATTTTGCTTAATGATGGCTAAGGCTTTTCTACTTAGTTTCACTGTAAAAGGGAGCTTCCCTAAGTCATCAGCCATGAGGGCGATATCCGCGGTTTCTAGTGCTGTATCTGTTCCCGCCCCTCCCATTGCCACTCCAACCGTTGAAGCAGCAAGCGCAGGAGCATCGTTTACGCCATCCCCAACCATGGAAACGGAGCTAAATTCGTTTCTAAGGTTTTTAATATAGTTCAGTTTATCGTGAGGTAATAGCTCTGCTTTGATATCCGTAACGCCTACTTGATTGCCAATGGCCTGTGCAGTTATAGAGTTGTCACCCGTTAACATGATCGTTTTTTCAATCCCTAACGAGTGAAGAGTTTGGATCACTTTATGACTATTCTCTCTCACTTCATCAGCAACAGCGACTAACGCCAAAATATCCTTTGAGGTTCCAGCAACCATCACCGTTTTCCCTTGGTTCTGTAGGGTTTCAATTTTTACTTTTCCTTCAGTGCTTATCCCGTTCGGGAGGATTTCTTCAAATAAGTTCGGGCTTCCAACATAATAGGTCTCACCTTTGATCTTTCCTTTTATGCCCTTCCCCGTTAGTGAAGAAAAGTCACTGATCTCAACATTAAGATAATCTAAGTTTTTTTCCTTAGCTTTTTTCAGAATGGCGGAAGCCAGCGGGTGTTGTGAACCATTTTCTAATGCCGCTATCATGTTAAATAAGTCGTCTGAAGCTCCATTTTGTGGAAGATAATCGGTAACAACAGGAACTCCTTTTGTTAAGGTTCCTGTTTTATCAAAGGCAATGGCTTTGATCGAGCCCATTTCTTCGAGATAGATTCCACCCTTGATGAGGACACCGTTTTTTGCGGCATTCCCAATCGCCGTCACAATCGATACTGGGGTTGAGACAACAAGCGCACAAGGACACCCCACCACCAATACCGCTAAACCTTGATAAATCCAAGTATTCCAATCTGCGCCAAATAACGGAGGCACCACCGCCACTCCTAAGGCAATGAGCATAATGACCGGCGTATAATACTTCGCAAATGTATCGACAAAGGCTTGAGATGGCGCTCGTTCTGCTTGAGCCTCTTCAACCAAATGGATAATTTTCGCAATCGTCGTGTCATCCACATGTTTCGTTACTTTGACCTCAAGAAGCCCTTCTTCATTCAAAGTGCCGGCGAACACTTCATCATGAGTGGATTTCGCGATTGGCACAGATTCTCCAGTAATGGCTGCTTGGTTTACGGCTGAAGTTCCTTTTAAAACGATTCCATCCATGGCAATTTTTTGTCCAGGTTTGACAATCATAATGTCCCCGACCACAATCTCATCCACTTGAATCATCATTTCTTGACTTCCTCTGCGGATAAGGGCTTCTTTCGGTGCAATGTCCATTAATGACCGGATGGACTGTCGAGCTTTATCCATGGAATAGGTTTCAAGTGCTTCGCTAATTGCAAATAAAATCACGACAGTTGCTCCCTCTCCCCACTCTCCAATGAAAGCTGCACCAATGACGGCAATCGTCATCAATGTTTTCATATCAAATTGGAAGTGCAAGAGGTTTTTTAAACCTGTAGCAAAGAGCCTGTACCCTCCAATCAAAATCGCAGCTGCATAAGCTACTATGGAAATTTGCGTTCCTTCTCCAGATAAA
>Ga0180215_1004353_pt1 | contig 12635 bp, 12 predicted proteins | sample eDN3rd37CBELigBY_FD_128871 | JGI IMG/M metagenome (GOLD analysis project Ga0180215, IMG submission 128871) | Enriched backyard soil microbial communities from Emeryville, California, USA - eDNA 3rd pass 37_C BE-Lig BY (version 2) (version 2) | ecosystem: Environmental > Terrestrial > Soil >...
CCGTCGAGCATCACGATCCGCTGGATCCCGTCGCCGTCGCGCAGTTCGACGAACGGGGTGTTCGCGCGCTCGGCCGCGAGCCGCTCCTGCAGCTCGCTCGGAGTGGAAGCGTGACGGTCCGGCCAGTCGGTCACGGAGGGTCACTCTACGGACCCCGCGCGCCGAGAGCCACCCGGTCACGTATTGTCGCCGACCTATGAGCGAAATCAGCCCACGCGAACCCTGGCCCGGCTACGCGGACCTGACCGAGGACGAGCGCGACGAACTGTTCGCGAAGAAGTACAAGCAGGCCCAGGACCAGAACGACCAGGACTACGCCTGCGCACTCGCCGCGGCGGTCGCGAACTACGAGCTCCTGCTGGACCTGCTGCCGGACGGCACGTCGTCGCAGCCGCTGGCCAAGAAGGCACGCGACCTGTATGAAGACGCGCGCGGATGGCAGGCCAGCTAGCGGCCGTCGCTGACGCTCGGCGCTCGCCGGACACCGAACGCGACTACGGCGTCGCCGAGGCCCACCTCGGCGACGCGACGCTCCCGGACGAGGTCGACCTGCGCCGCCCCTGGCACCCGATCGCCGACCAGGGACACACCGCCTCGTGCGTCGGCTGGACGGTCGCGGACTCGCTGATCCGCTGGCAGCTTGTCGAGGCCGGCCGGCTGGAGCCCGACGTGCGGCTGTCGGCCCGCTACATCTGGATGGCGGCCAAGGAGTTCTTCCAGCGCGAGGAGTTCCCGTCGACGTTCCTGGAGACGGACGGGACGAGCCTGAAGGCCGGGCTGCAGGTGGCGCGCAAGTTCGGCGTCGCGCTCGAGTCCGAGTTCCCCTGGGACGGCTTCGTCACCAAGGACCACGACGAGTTCAACCGCGACGTCAGGCTGCGCCGCATCCTCGGCTACTACAACCTCGGCCAGGACCCGCACGAGTGGCGCAAGTGGCTGCACCAGACCGGCCCGGTCGCGGTGCTGATCAAGGAGGACCGCCACCTGCAGACCACGACGGGCGAGCTCGACGACTTCGACGAGGACTCGGTCACCGGCAGCCACGCCGCGGCGCTGTACGGCTACGGGCCCGACCACTTCCTGCTGCGCTCGACCTGGGGCACCGACTGGGCCGACCAGGGCTACGCGTGGCTGTCGCCGCGCTACGCCGAGCAGGCCATCCTCGAGGCCTACGGCGTGATGGTCTGAGCCTGGATCCACCGATTCTCGCGGCGCCTCGCGGCCGTGGCCAGCGCTCCTGGCCGATCGGCCGGCACCCGAAGGGCCCGCCCTACGTGGTCGCCGCCCGATCGACCATCAGCGGAGCCCACGACCACGAGTCACTCACGATTTATCGGCGGATACAGGCTGAGCCTCGTCCGCGATCCGGGCCGCCACGCCGGGCAGCCCGAGACGGCGCGCGAGCTCGAGCCCGCGCGCGACGACCTCGGCCCGGTCCGGGACCGGGACGCCGGTCGCCAGCCAGTCGCCGATCGCGCGCAGCTCCCACCCCGGCGCGCCCCACGCCTCGGCGAGCCGCGCCGCGTGCGCGAAGTGCGCGGCGGCGTCCTGCGGGCGGTCGTCGGCGGCCGCGAGCAGCCCGAGCGCGCGGGCGACGGGCCCCCAGATCGCCCACAGGTGCTCGAGCACCGGGTTGGCGTCCGCGTACGGGAGCAGCAGCTCGTAGAGCCGTTCGACGTGCTCGCCCACGCCCGCCGCGGCCTCGGCCAGGCAGACCGCCGCGGCGAGGAAGTCGGGTGAGCCCGTGACCGCCGCGAAGTCGTCGCGCGCGCAGCGGGCGACCCCGCGGCGCGCCGCCTCGACGTTGCCGAGCTCCCACTCCAGCGACGCGAGCATCGCCTCCCACGCCGGCAGGTGCGGGTAGCGGGCCGCGAAGCCGCGCAGCTCGGCGGCGTCGGCATCCTGCGGGCGCCAGCGCAGCCGCGCGAGCACGAGCCGCCCGACCGTGTACTCGTGCAGGCAGTCCTCGCTGTGGCGGCGGTTGAGCGCGAGCCCTTCCTCCGTCAGCCGGTCGGCCTCGTCCAGGCGCCCCTCGAACGCGGCCTGGGCGGCCTCGGCGACGACCAGCATCCAGCGCGAGAACGAGCGCCGGGTCGCGTTGGCGACCGGCCGCGCGCGGTCGAGGTCCGCGAGCGCGTCCGCGATCTGGCCGGCCTGGACGGCGTCGCGGATCCGCTGCAGGTAGGCCCACACGAGCGCGCCGTGGTCGGCGTCGTTGACCGCGGAGCGCATCACGCCCTCGTAGGCCTCGGCGCGCTGCTCGCTGCGCTCGGGCCGCCAGTTGACGATCACCGCCGACGGGTACAGCCACGCGCGCGTGGCCTCGTCGGCGGCCTTCTCCAGGGCCTCGTCGATCAGCGCCTCGCGGCGCTCCTGCTCGGGCCAGAAGACCGCCAGCAGGCCCAGCACGCGCACCCGCAGCGGCCCCTCGTCGAGCCGCTCCAGCGCCTGGCTGAGCAGCGTCACGCTCTCCTCGTCGATCGCGCCGTACGGGCGCACCTGCGCGAACCCGAGCGCGGCCCGCGCGAGCGCCTCGGCGTCGCCGTCGCGGCGCGCCGCGCCCGCCGCGGCCGAGTAGCGGCGGCGTGCCTCCTCGATGTCGCCGGCCGCGAACGTGGCGTCGGCGAGCGCGAGCATCGTCTCGCGCCGCTCGGCCGCGGGCGCCTCGGCGCCGAGCGCGACCGCCTCCAGCGCCTCGGCGTAGTGCGAGGCGGCCTCGGCGTGGCCGAGCGTCGCGCTCGCCTCGCGCGCCGCCTCCAGGGCCGCCTCCCACGCCGGCTGCGGGTCCGCGCCCGCGCGCGCCGCGGCCAGCGCGTGGTGGGCGATCCGCGCCGCCGGGACGTCCGCGCCCGCGTCGCGGCGCACGCTCAGCGCGCTCGCGACCGCCTCGTGGATCTCGCCCCGGCGCGCCTCGGGCAGCGCCTCGCGCACCGCGTCGCGGACGATCCCGTGCGCGAACGCGAACTGGCCCGGCGCGTCGCTGCGCACCAGGCCCGCGGCGATGCCGCGGTCGACCGCCGCCGCGGCGACCGCGCGCGAGACGCCCGCGGCGCGCACGAGGTCGGCGATCGTGAAGCGCCCGGCGACCGCGCCGACCTCGAGCACGGCGCACGCCTCCTCGCCGAGGCGCTCGACGCGCCGGCGCACGACCTTGCGCACGCGCGTGGGCACGAGCGTGCCGCTCTCCTCGCCGCCGGCCTCCAGCAGCCGCACCAGCTCGGCCACGTAGAACGGGTTGCCGGCCGTGCGCGCGTGCACGTGCTCGACCGGCACGTCCGCGGGCAGCAACGCGCGGACCGCGTCGGGCGCGAGCCCGCCGAGCTCGAAGCACTCCGCGCGCGGGTCGCCCTCGATCTCGTGCAGCACCTCCGGGAACGCGGCCTCGCCGGGCGTGTAGGACCCGGCCAGCAGCAGCCGCGCGGACGGCTGCGCCGCCAGCACGTGCGCCAGCAGCCGCAGCGAGGACGCGTCGGCCCAGTGCAGGTCGTCGAGCACGACCAGGAGCGGCGCCTGCACGGCGGCCGCCGCCAGCAGGTCCGCGACCGCGTCGTAGAGCTGCAGCCGCTGCTCGCCGCCGCCCGCGCCCGTGCCGCCGAGCAGCGGCGCCAGCGCCGGGTCGGGCTCGCCCGCGATCCGGGCGGTGAGCGCGCGCACGACCGGCCGCCAGACGCAGTACGCGCGCCCCTCGGCCTCGCCCCGGCCCCAGACCGAGACGCCGCCGCGGCGCTTGGCGTCGCCCGCCAGCGCCTCCAGCAGCGTCGTCTTGCCGATCCCCGGCTCGCCCGCGATCAGGACCGTGCGTGCGGCGCCGCTCCAGGCCTGGGTGAGCGATCTGCGCAGGCGCTCGAGCTCGGCGCCGCGGCCGACCAGCCCGGCGCTCGCGACCGGCTCCTCGGCCGGGCGGGTGATCAGCCGTTCGAGCGCGGACGCGACCGTGCGCGCGTCCGCGGGCCGCTGCGCGGGTTCCGGGGCCAGCAGCGAGAGCACCAGCCGGTCGAGCGCCTCGGGCACGCCCGGGACCAGCGACGAGGGCGCGGGCGGCGTGCGCAGCCGCAGCACGTCCTTGGCGTCGAACGGGCGCCGCCCGCACAGCAGCTCGTAGAGCGTGACGCCGAGCGCGAACAGGTCCGAGCGCGGCGTCGTCTCCTCCCCCAGCGACTGCTCGGGGGCGGCGTAGCGCGGCGTGCCGGCCGGCTCGGAGGGCTCGCCCTCGGTGACCGCGACGCCGAAGTCGCCGAGCGCGGCCTCGCCCTCGGCGTCGATCCAGACGTTGTCGGGCTTGACGTCGCGGTGCACGACCCCGTGCGCGTGCGCGTGTGCGAGCGCGTCGGCGATCTCGCGCCCGGCGGCGATCACCTCCTGCGGCTCCAGGCGGCCGGCGGGCGCGCGCTCGAGCCGGTCGGCGAGCGAGCCGCCGGTCATGTAGCGCGCGACCAGGCACGGCGTGCCGCCGTCCTCGAAGACGTCGTGGACGGTGACGATGTGGCGGTGACCGCCGAGCCGCGCGGTCAGCCGCGCCTCACGCCGCAGCCGCTCCCACGCGCCGCGGCCGCTGACGCGCGCGAGCGCGACCCCGCGGTCGAGCGTGAGGTCGTGCGCGAGCCAGACCTCCTTGCTGGCGCCGCGGCCGAGCAGGCGCTGCAGCAGGTAGCGGCCCGCGACCATCCCGGGGGTGGCCGCGGCCGGCGCGGCCGCGTCCTCGGAGACGACCGTGCACGCGGGACACGGACCGCCGTCGGCGGGCAGGGCTCTGCCGCAGTTCGGGCACGTGGCGCTCAGGTGTGCTCAGTTTATGGCGCGCTGTTCCTCACCCGAAGGGGTGAGGGTCGTCACACCCGGTGCGGGAAAGGTTCACCCCTCCAGCGAATGGTCCGCACCTCGCCGATCGGGGAGGGTTTCGCCATGGCCGCTCCCTCCCTCATCTTCCCGCCCTCCGAGGCCCCCCAGATCGCGCGGGACTTTGCCGCGGAGGTTGCTGTTGAACGCGTTCGAAGTGCCGCGATCGTCGCCAGAGACCAGATCGCCCAGCTGCCCGGCGTCCGGGTCCTCGGACCGGAGGTCAAGAGCGGCAGCGACAGCGTCCGCCTGGCGATCGACCTGCGCGACACGGGCCGCGACGCCTGGCAGGTCGCGTGCGGGATGGCCGGCCGCGGCTTCACGCTGGACGCCGCGTCCAACCGCGTGATCGTCGTCCGCTTCGACGAGGACGACCTGCGCGAGGCGCTGCAGTACCGGCTCGCCTCGGCCCTGCAGCTGGCGCTGTGGGCCGTGCCCGCTAACTGAGGTGCTCGCCGAGCACGCGCCGGTGCACGGGCTTGGCGGCCTCGTAGCGCGCGCGGCCCTCGGGCGTCAGGCACACGGACACGCCGCGGCGGTCCTCGGGGCACATCGACCGCTCGACCAGGCCTTCCTTCTCCAGCCGGGCGACCGTCCGTGAGAGCGCGCTCTGGCTGAGGTGCGCCGCGGCCATCAGCTCCTGCATCCGCGGGCGCTCGCCGCAGTCGCAGGCGAGCCGGTCGAGGATCTCGAACTCGCTCATCCCCAGCCCGAACTCCCGGAGCGCCTCGTCGAGCGCGACGCTCGTCCGCGCGTGCGTCGCGAGCACCGCGCGCCAGCGTTCGGACAGGGCATCGGCAGGCATAACGAAAGCTTACCGCGCGCATAGATTGCATGTGCATTTGATGCACATGCATGTATGATGCCGCGGGATGACTTCCTCCCCAGCTTCTCCCCAGGGCTGGAACGCGCGCCTGTGGGGCGCGCTGATCCTGCTCTGCGGCGTGATCTTCCTCGACGGGCTCGACGTCTCGATGGTCGGCGTCGCACTGCCGTCCATCCAGGAAGACCTCGGCCTGACCACCTCCCAGCTGCAGTGGGTCGTGTCGGCCTACGTGCTCGGCCTCGGCGGCGTGCTGCTGCTGGGCGGGCGCGCGTCCGACCTGCTCGGACGCCGCCGCGTGCTGATCGGCGCGATGACGGTCTTCACGCTCGCGTCGTTCGTGGGCGGCGTCGTGCAGGACGGCACGCTGCTGATCGCCGCCCGCTTCGTCAAGGGCGTCGCCGCCGCGTTCACGGTTCCCGCGGCGCTGTCGCTGATCACGACCACGTTCACCGAGGGCCCGGCCCGCAACAAGGCGCTGGCGATCTTCAACGCGGCCGGCGCCAGCGGGTTCTCGTTCGGGCTGGTGTTCGGCGGGCTGCTGACCAGCGCCGGCTGGCGCTGGACGTTCCTGCTGCCCGTACCCGTGGCGCTGATCCTGGTGGCGCTGATGCCGCGCTACATCGCGCGCGACCGGCCCTACCTCGGCCCCAAGCGCCGCTACGACCTGCCGGGCGCGGTGCTGCTGACCGCGGGCATGCTGCTGCTCGTGCGCACGATCGTGGAGGCGCCCGAGGCCGGATGGGGCGCGGCGTCGACCGTCGCCGGCTTCCTGCTGGCCGCAGGCCTGCTGACCGCGTTCGTGCTCGTGGAGCGGCGCGCGCCGCAGCCGCTCGTGCGGCTCGGGATCCTGCGCTCGGGTTCGCTCGTGCGCGCGAACCTGGGCGCGATGTGCCTGTTCGGCGCCTACGTCGGCTTCCAGTTCGTGGCCACCCTGTACCTGCAGGGCACGCTCGGCTGGAGCGCACTCGAGACCGCGCTGGCCTTCCTGCCCGGCGGCCTGCTGGTCGCCCTCGGCGCGCCGCGCATGGGCGCGGTGATCAGCCGCTACGGCACGGCCAAGCCGATCCTGGCCTCGACGCTCGCGTTCGCCGCCGGCTACGCGCTGTTCCTGCCGATCGACGCGACGCCGTACTACGCCGCGTTCCTGCCGGTGATGCTGCTCGTCGGCCTCGGCTTCGCGCTCGGCTACGCCGCGCTCAACGTGCAGGCGACCGCGGGCGTGGCCGACCACGAGCAGGGCCTGGCCGCCGGCCTGGTGCAGACGTCGTTCCAGATGGGCGGCGCGATCGTGCTCGCCGCCGTGTCCGCGGTGGTCGGCGCCGGCACGGTCGCCGACTACCGGACCGCGATCGCGGTCGTGCTCGGCGTGGCCGTGCTCAGCATCGTGCTCGCGCTGGCCGGGACGATCCGGGCACGCACCGACGAGGCCCTCGCGACGTCGAGCGCCTGATCAGGGGGACGCTCCGCCTTACTTCTTGACGTGGCGGATGGGGATCAGCGCGGTGCCGGGGGCCTTCTCGTAGCGCACGATGTCCGCCTTGACGGACTCGCGCTTGGCCTCCAGCCGCGCGATCTCCTGCTGCAGCTGCTCCGCGCGCCGCTCGAGCACCGACACCTTGCGCTGCATCCGGTCCAGCTGCTCCTCGAGCTGGAAGACGCGCTCGACGCCGGCGAGGTTCATGCCCCACTCCGTCGTCATCTCCTGGATACGGCGCAGGCGCTCGACGTCGGCCTGCGAGTACAGGCGCGTGCCCTTGGGCGAGCGCTTGGGCTCGATCAGGCCGCGCGCCTCGTACATACGCAGGGTCTGCGGGTGCATGTCGGCCAGCTCGGCGGCCACGGAGATCATGAAGACGCCGCGGTCGCGCTCCACACGGGCGGTGATCTTGGTGCGACGCGTGGCCATCGCTACACCCGGCCCGCCGCCCGCAGGATCCGCTCGCGCGGGTTCTTGCCGTTCATGGCCTTCGAGAGCTGCTCGACGGCTTCGCGCTGCTCGGGGGTGAGCTCGGAGGGCATGTCGATCACGAAGCGATAGTGCAGGTCGCCCCGGCCGGAACCGCCGAGGATCGGCGGGCCCTCGCCGCGCAGGCGCTGCACCGTGCCGTGCTTGGTGCCCGGCGCGACGCGCAGCCGCTTGGTGCCCTTGAGCGTCGGGACCTCGACCTCGGCGCCGCCGAGCGCCTCGGCGACGGTGATCGGGACCTCGACCTCGTAGTGGTTGCCCTTGGGCTTGAACACCGGCGACTCGGTGACGTGCGTGACGACGTACAGGTCGCCCGACGGACCGCCGCGCGTGCCGGCCTCGCCCTTGCCCGCGAGCTTGATCCGCGAGCCCTCGCGCACGCCGGCGGGGATGTTGACCCGGTAGCGCTTGGTCTCGCGCAGCCGGCCCTCGCCCGCGCAGGTCGGGCACGGATCCTCGATCACGGTGCCCGTGCCGCCGCAGCGCGAGCACGGACGGGTGATGGAGAACACGCCCTGGCCCTGGGCCTCCACGCCGCGGCCGCTGCAGACCGGGCAGACCGTGGGCGAGGTGCCCGGGCGCGCGCCCGAGCCGCGGCAGGTCGTGCACGGCGTGTGCGTGGCCACCGTGACCGGCACCTGCGCGCCCTCCGTGGCCTGCTCGAAGGACAGCGTCACCGAGGTCTCGAGGTCGCGGCCGCGCTCGGCCACCGGCTTCGTGCGCGCGCGCCCGCCGCCGGTGTTGAAGATCCCGGACAGGATGTCCGAGAACGAGCCGAAGTCGGCGGCGGTCGCCCCGCCGCCGGCGCCGCCGCCCCCGCCGAACGGGGAGCCGGAGAACACCGAGCCGCCGCGGTCGTACTTCTTGCGGCGCTCGGGGTCGCCCAGGACGTCGTAGGCCTCGGAGATCTGCTTGAAGCGCTCCTCGGCCCCCGGGTCCTTGTTGGTGTCCGGGTGGTACTTGCGGGCGAGCTTGCGGTACGCCTTCTTGATCTCCTCCTGGGACGCCTTCTTGTCGACCCCGAGGGTCTTGTAGTGGTCGGTACCGCGCGCCATCGCTACAGCGACCTCCAAGTCACCGCGGCGCGGGAGCGAGCCGCCAGGCGAGCTCCCGCCGGAGCATGCGAGCGCGAAGCGCGAGTCATGCGGCCACCACGACGCGAGCCGGCCTCAGCACCGCCCCGTTGATGCGGTAGCCGGACTGGTAGACCTCGACGACGGTGCCCGGCTCCACGCCCTCGCGCGGCTGGGAGACCATCGCCTCGTGCTCGTTGGGATCGAAGGGCTCGCCCTCAGGCGAGAAGGACTGGATGCCGACGCGCTCGAGCGCCGCGCGGATCTCGTCCGCGACCATCGCGAAGCCCTTGACGACCTCCTCGTTGCCCTCGGTGGACTTCAACGCCAGGTCGAAGTGGTCGAGCGCAGGCAGCAGCTCCTTGGCCAGCTTCGCCATGCCGCGGTCGATGGCGGCCGCGTTCTCGCGGGCCATGCGCTTGCGGTAGTTCTCGAAGTCGGCCTGGGTGCGCTGCGCCAGCTCGAGGTAGCTGTCGCGCTCCTTGCTCAGGTCGTCAAGGTCCTTGCGGACGGCGGCCAGCTCCGACGCGGCCGGGGCCTCGGCGTCGCCGAACGACGTCTCGCCGGTGCCGGACGCGCCGGGATGCGGCGGCGCCGCCGCGGAGAACTCCTCGTCCTCCGCGGCGTTCTTCACCTCAGCGTCGGTGTCCGTGCGGATCTCCTCCGACATCACTTCTGCTCGTCGACGACCTCGGCGTCGACGACCTCCTCCTCGTCGCTCGAGGAGGCGGCGCCGTCGCCCGAGGCACCGTTGGCCGAGGCCTCCTGCTGGGCGGCCTGGGCACGCTCGTACATCTGCTCGGAGACGCGGTGGAACGCGGTCTGCAGCGTGTCGGTCTTGGCGCGGATGTCCTCCGCGTCCTCGCCCTTGACGGCCTCGTTGAGGGCCTTGATCGCGTCCTCGATCTCGCTCTTGGCGGCCGCGTCGATCTGGTCGCCGAGCTCCTTGAGCTGCTTCTCGGCGTTGTAGGCCGCGGACTCGCCGTTGTTGCGGGCCTCGGCCAGCTCGCGCAGGCGCTTGTCCTCGTCGGCGTGCGCCTCGGCGTCGGAGACCATCCGCTTGATCTCCTCCTCGGAGAGGCCGGAGCCGGACTTGATCTCGATCTTCTGCTCCTTGCCCGTGCCGAGGTCCTTCGCCGACACCTTCACGATGCCGTTGGCGTCGATGTCGAAGCCGACCTCGATCTGCGGCACGCCGCGCGGCGCCGGCGGGATGCCCGTCAGCTGGAACTTGCCGAGCGACTTGTTGTACCGGGCCATCTCGCGCTCGCCCTGCAGCACGTGGATCTCCACGGAGGGCTGGTTGTCCTCGGCGGTCGAGAAGACCTCGGACTTGCGCGTCGGGATCGTCGTGTTGCGCTCGATCAGCTTGGTCATCACGCCGCCCTTGGTCTCGATGCCGAGGGTGAGCGGGGTGACGTCGAGCAGCAGGACGTCCTTGACGTCGCCGGCCAGCACGCCGGCCTGGATGGCGGCGCCGACGGCCACGACCTCGTCCGGGTTGACGCCGCGGTGCGGCTCCTTGCCCGTGAGCTCCTTGACCTTCTCCTGGACGGCCGGCATGCGGGTCATGCCGCCGACGAGCACGACGTGGTCGATCTCCTTGACGCCCTTCTCCTTGGCGTCGTCCAGCGCCTGCCGGACCGGGCCGACGACGCGCTCGATCAGCGCGCCGGCCAGCTCGTTGAGCTTGGAGCGCGTGAGGCGCACGTCGAGGTGCTTCGGGCCGGACGCGTCAGCGGTGATGAACGGCAGGTTGATCTGCGTCTCCTGCGCCGAGGAGAGCTCGATCTTGGCCTTCTCGGCGGCCTCGTAGAGGCGCTGGAGGGCCATCTTGTCCTGCGTCAGGTCGATGCCCTGGTCGCGCTTGAACTCCGCCGCGAGCCAGTCGACGATCGCCTTGTCGAAGTTGTCGCCGCCGAGGTGGTTGTCACCCGCGGTGGACTTGACCTCGAACACGCCGTCGCCGATCTCGAGCACGGACACGTCGAACGTGCCGCCGCCGAGGTCGAAGACGAGGATCGTCTGGTCGGTCTCCTTGTCGAGGCCGTAGGCCAGCGACGCGGCGGTCGGCTCGTTGATGATGCGCTTGACGTCGAGGCCCGCGATCTTGCCGGCGTCCTTGGTCGCCTGGCGCTGATCATCGTTGAAGTAGGCCGGGACGGTGATGACCGCGCTGTCGACGGTCTCGCCCAGGTAGGCCTCGGCGTCCGCCTTGAGCTTCTGCAGGATCATCGCCGAGATCTCGGGCGGCGAGTACTGCTTCCCACCGGCCTCGATCCGCGCGTCGCCGCCGGGGCCGGAGACGACGTTGTACGGCACGATCGACTCCTCCTCGCGCACCTCGGCCTCCTTGCGGCCCATGAAGCGCTTGACGGAGAAGACGGTGTTCGTGGGGTTCGTGACCGCCTGGCGCTTGGCGACGGTGCCGACCAGGCGCTCGCCGCTCTGAGCGAAGGCGACCACCGACGGGGTGGTGCGCCCACCCTCGCTGTTCTCGATGACCGTCGGCTCGCCACCCTCGAGCACTGCCATGCACGAGTTGGTGGTTCCGAGGTCGATCCCGATGGTCTTTGCCATGTGATGGACTCCTCTACAAGATCTCAGTCAGACTGGCGCAGATTGTAGCCGGTCGGGCACATGCGGAGAAGTGCACATTCGTCACACGCCGGGCGGCGCGCATGGCAGGTGCGGCGGCCGTGCCGCAGCAGGTTCACGTGGAACTCGAGCTCCTGGCCGCGCGGGGTCAGCTCGAGCATCGCGTCGTGCAGCTCCTCGAACGGCGCCCCCTCGCGGAAGAGCCCGAGCCGCGTGCCGACGCGGCTGACGTGCGTGTCGACAGGGATGTCGCGCTTGCCGTAGGCGAACAGCAGCACGCACGCCGCGGTCTTGCGGCCGACCCCGGGCAGCGCCGTCAGCTCCGCGCGCGCGTCCTCGACGCTCATCGCCGCCAGGCGCTCGTCGAAGGTCTCGATGTCGATCTCGCGCAGGATCTGCTGGATGCGGACCGACTTGACCTTCGAGATCCCACCCGGGCGGATCGAGCGCTCGACGTCGGCGTTGGGCGCGTCGCGGACCGCGGCCCAGCTGCCGAAGTCGCGCCGCAGCGCGAGAAAGGCGACGTCGCGGTTGCGGTCGTTGGTCGACTGCGAGAGCACGGTCAGGATCAGCTCGTCGAGCCCCTTGCCGTGCGGCGGGGCGAACGGGCGCCCGTAGAGCTCCCGCAGGCGGTCGCGGATGCGGCGGACGCGGGCACGGTCGGGGGCTGGCATGGGCCAAGACCGTAGCCCCGGTAGGACACCGGTATGATTTCTGACTGGAACCGGGACTAATTCTCGGTCAGCGCCTCGCCACGGTGCTTAGGTTCCGGGCCGCGAAGGACCGCGGCCGGTCAGCGAAGGATCGCCGTAAGCTGCCCGCGCGCCTGGGTCGGGTGCGCGGTTCCCAGGAGAAGCTCCCCATGTCGGTCACGATGGTGCGGCGAGCCGTGCTCGCCTTGTTCTGTGTCGCCCTTGCCGGCGCGCCGAGCGCGTCCGCCTCGAGCCGCCACGATCGCACCGAGGCGAGCATCATCCGCGCGATGAACCAGGCCCGCGCGAGCCACGGCCTGCCCAAGCTGCGCACCAACCGCGGACTGGCCCGCGCCGCGGACGCCCACTCGAAGGTCATGCGCCGCACGAAGACCGTCCGCCACGGGAACTACACGAAGCGCGTGCGCCGCTACGTGCGCACCCGGCGCGTGGGCGAGAACATCGCCTGGCGGCGCGGCTGCGACCCGCGCGCGATCGTGAACATGTGGCTGCGCTCGGCGCCGCACCGCGCGGTCGTGCTCTCGCGCTCGTTCCGGCGCATCGGGGTCGCGCGCCGCGGCAAGTCGCTCTGCTTCGTCACGGCCGACTTCGCCTCCGCCCACTGACGCCTCATGCCCGGGCGC
>Ga0180215_1004354_pt1 | contig 12631 bp, 5 predicted proteins | sample eDN3rd37CBELigBY_FD_128871 | JGI IMG/M metagenome (GOLD analysis project Ga0180215, IMG submission 128871) | Enriched backyard soil microbial communities from Emeryville, California, USA - eDNA 3rd pass 37_C BE-Lig BY (version 2) (version 2) | ecosystem: Environmental > Terrestrial > Soil >...
ATTTGCCGCGGCCTCCGCCGCGCGGGACTTCGTTGCGGCCTCCGCTGCGATGGCCTCGCCGGCCCCAGGCGACCGAGGCTGCGCCAGCAGGTCCCCAGCCCCAGGCGCCGGCAAGATCCGGATCCGGAGGCGGGTCCCCTCCGCAGCGAAGGTCGCCTCCCGCCCTGCAGCGAGCTCGACCACCACCCGCACATCGGAGCCCCTCGCCTCGCTGTGGACCTTGCGGACCGCCCCCTTCGCCATCGTCCTCTCGACCGATGGTCCCAGCCGCGCCTGGAAGAAATCGACGATCAGCCGCCCCTCCTCCCGGGAGGTGGTGAAGGTCGGAGCGAGGCTCCCCTCGATCTCCAGGAGGGTCTCCGCTCCCGACACCGACAGCTCCATCGATCGGAGCTGGTTCCCCTTCGCCGCCGCCGAGGCTTCGGCGCCGAGAAGGACGATCAGAAAGAGAGGGAGGACACAGGCGAGGCGGGAGGTTCTCACCTGCCGAAGGTAACACGCTGGCGAGGCGCCTGGCCTCAAACGGTGCTTCCTACCGCCGCGGCGATTCGTGCTGCTCCAGCCTGGGCAGGGACGGGCGCTTCCCCCGATGCTGCACCGCGAAGTCGATCAGGTTCTTGATGTCGTAGCAGATCTGCCGGATGTCGTGCCCCATGGTCAGCTCGAGGTGGCTGTTCCCCTTCACCGGCCGCCAGAGCAGGTACTCCGACTGGGCGGCGCGGTAGATCCCGGCGGTGCTCCGCATCGAGGCGAGCTTGTCCAGGTCGCCGAAGATGATCGCCATGGGCACGGTGATCCGCGAGAAGCCTTTGCGAAAATCGTAGCCGGCGCGATAACAGACCAGCTCGTCCCTGCGGATCCAGCGGGCGAACTGCGCCACCACCTTTCGCGGCTCCCGCTCCACCCCGTGGCGCATCAGCCATCGCACGTCGTCGGAGGTGGCCCGGGAGGGGTTCGCGAGGATCGTCAGGAAGGCGGACCAGGTCCGGAAGCGCTCGTAGTTGCGCGGCGCGAAGGTCGAGTCCGCCCAATGGAGGAGATCGTCCACCGGGAAGCTCTGGAATACCAGCGGCCTCGGCGCCGCCCGGAGCGGCTCGATCTTCTGCGCCCATGGCTCCGCACCCAGCCGCCGCAGGGAGCGGGAGCCGAGCCGCCTCGCCCGAAAGCGGAGGCGCTCCTGGAGGTTGTAGGCAGCGAGCGCGCCGTCGATCGCGGCGGCGAAGAAGGGCTCGCCCTGCGCCAGCAGCTTGAGGATCGGGAAGCCCCTCCCCAGCTCGGACGAGGCGCCGATGGTGGCGATGCCCTCGAAGTCGTCGTGGAGCCCCGCATGTCCATAGCCGAGCATGCCGCCCATGGAGTGCCCGCAGAAGAAGATCTTCTCCCGCCCGGTGATCGCCTTCATCGCCGCCACCGCCGCCGGGAGATCCTGGAGGAAGTAGCTGTCGATGTCCCAGCCGTAGTCGATGTCGGCGGGGGGGCGCTCGCCGCTCGATCGGGCGCGCCGCCGCTGCAGCTCGATCGAGCTCTTGCCGTGTCCGCGCAGCTCCAGGATGTGGATGTCCGCGCCGAAGAAGAGGAGGTTCTTCACGAACTGGCCGCTGGTCCACGCGTGCCGGTTCTGGCTGGCGCCGTGGACCAGGAGGAGCGGCTCACCGAAGATCGGCTGGAAGAAGTCGCGGGGGACCGGCTGGTAGCGGGTGAGGATCAAGGTCCAGCCGTCTTCGGTCCGGGCCTCGTACTCCATCTTCTGGTAGAGCGACTTGAACTCGACGTCGTCCACCGTCAGATCGCGGGAGACCCTGGTGTCTGTCGGACGCAGCAAAGTTCCCCCCGAACGGCCTGTCTCGCTGCATCAAATTTAGGGCGGGTCGCCGCAGAGGATCGCCCGCGCAGCCCCGATCAGGTAGAGCGAGCCGCAGACCAGAACGGCCCCTTCCTCGCCTGCTTCCTCTCGCGCTGCGTCCAGGGCTGCTCCCAGGCTCGCATGGGTTCGCACCTGCGCCCCCAGGGCCTCCGCCTCCGCAGCGACCACCGACGCAGGAACCGCCCGGCTGCTCGCCACCGGGCAGAGGTGGAGGGAGGCAGCCAGGGGGAGGAGCGCCTCCAGGATGGAGCCGCGGTCCTTGTCGGCGAGGACGCCGAAGATTAGGTTGAAGCGGCGGCGGGGCCAGAGCGCCGCCAGGGAGGCTGCCAGCGCCCTGGCACCGTCCGCGTTGTGGGCGCCGTCCAGGATCGTCAGCGGAGAATCCGCGACCCGCTCCATGCGCCCGGGCCAGCGAGCGGCGGCGAGGCCCTCCCGCACCATCGCCTCCGTCGTCTCGATGGTCCCCCGGATCACCGCGAGGGTCGCCACCGCCAGCGCAGCGTTCTGCACCTGGTGGAGGCCGAGCAGGCCCAGCCGAGGGCCGCTGGCGACGCCGGCTCCACCGGGCGCGTCCCCAGGCACCTCCTCCATCGCGAGACCGATCGGCAGCTTCGGCGCGACGATCAGCGGCGCTCCCACCTCCTGCGCCCGGCGCCGGAGCACCTCCATCGCCTCCTGCCGCTGCGCCCCGGTGACAAGCGGGATCCCCGCGCGCGCGATCGCTGCCTTCTCTCCGGCCACCGCCTCGAGGGTGTCTCCCAGGTACTCCGTATGATCCAGGCCGATCGGGGTCACCACCGCGGCGCAGAGGCGGGTCCCCGGGACGTTGGTGGCGTCCAGCCGCCCGCCGAGGCCCACCTCGAGGATCGCGATGTCCACCCCCGCCCTGGCGAAGACGTCGAAGGCCATGGCGGTGGCAGCCTCGAAGTAGGTCAGGGCGTCCGGATGTCCCGGCTCGCCAAAGGGCGGCCAGGCCTGGAGGAGCCGCGCCCCCGCCCGCTCCAGCTCCTCCGGCGAGATCGCCTCGCCGTCAATGCGGATCCGCTCCCGGAAATCCACCAGATGCGGGCTGGTGTAGAGCCCCACCTTCCTGCCGGTTCGCGCGAGGATCGAGGACAGGAAGGCTGCGGTGGATCCCTTCCCGTTCGTGCCTGCGATCAGCACCGAGGGGTAGCGGCCCTGCGGGCGCCCCAGGGCCTCGCAAGCCGCGGTGATCCGTTCGAGCCCCAGGCGGATCGAGGTCTGCGGCTGTCGCGAGAGGAGGTCTTCGATCATGGGGCGATCGCTACCGGCCCGCGACCCCGTTGCGCTCGCTGCCCTTCTGCTCTCGGGGCTCTGCCAGGAGCCCGATCACCTGCGCCAGGGTGTCTCGCATCTCGCCCCGCTGGACGATCCGATCGATCATCCCGTGCTCCAGGAGGAACTCCGAGCGCTGGAAGCCCTCCGGCAGCTTCTGCCGGATGGTCTGCTCGATCACCCGCGGCCCCGCGAAGCCGATCAGCGCCTTGGGCTCCGCCAGGATCACGTCGCCCAGCCACGCGAAGGACGCGGCGACCCCGCCGGTGGTGGGGTGGAGCAGCACGCTGATGTAAGGATTCGGTGTCTCCTTCAGCCTGGCGATGGCGGCGGAGGTCTTCGCCATCTGCATCAGCGAGAAGATCCCCTCCTGCATCCGGGCCCCACCGGAGGAGGAGAAGACGATCGCCGGGCAGCCCAGCTCCACGGCGCGCTCGAAGACCCGGGTCACCTTCTCGCCGACGACCGAGCCCATGGAGCCGCCCATGAACGCGAAGTTGAAGGTCCCGATCGAGACCTGCCTTCCATCGATCGTGCCGACGCCGCTGATGAAGGCGTCCCGCTCCCCCGTCGCCTTGAAGGTCTGCTTCACCCGATCGCGATACTTCTTCGAGTCGGAGAACTGGAGGGGATCCTTGGAGACCAGGCCTTGGTCGAGCTCCTGGAAGGAGCCCTCGTCCAGGACCAGCTCCAGCCGCCGCCTCGCAGGGAGCGCCCCGTGGTGACCGCAGTTCGTGCAGACGTTCCACGCCTTCTCGAGCTCGGGCCGATAGAGAATCTCGGCGCAGCCGTCGCACTTGGACCAGAGGCCCTCCATGCGACTCGCACGACTTCGAAGATCCGCGCCCTGCGAAGGAGCAGCCTTCGGTTTTTCCTTTCGAAACCAAGCCATGGGGGCGGTCTTTACACCGCATGCCCCGGGGGATTCAATCCGCATCGCGTCAAAGCCCCGGGGCGCGACCCGGTCCCGGCCATGAGCCGCCGCCGCTGAATCTCAAATCGAGAATGATTCAAGTTGGTTGCGCTGGGGCGTCGCTGTCGACCCTCCCCTCGCTGCCCATCTTGAGGTCATGGACCCCGCAGGCTACTCGATCGTCGAGACCCTCCACCGGGACGGGCGCTCGCACCTCGTCCGGGCGATCCGCCGCTCCGATCGTCGCTACCTGATCCTCGAGAGTCCCAAGACCCCCCGGGCCAGGCAGCGCCTGAAGACCGAGCTGCAGATCGGCAGGGAGATCGGGGGCCGGCACCTCGCCCGCCCCATCGGCTGGGAGTCCGAAGGTGAGCAGGACTTCCTGATCCGCGAGGACGTGGGAGGGGTGCCGCTCACCCGACTCCTTCACGGGCCCATGCAGCTGGGGACCTTCCTGGACATCGCCTGCTCCCTCGTCCGGGACGTAAAGGAGCTCCACCGCGAAGGGCTGATCCATCGCGATCTCAGGCCGAGCAACATCCTGATCGATCCCGACACCTCCGAGACCTGGCTCCTCGGCCTGGGGATGGCGTCTCGGATCCCCCGGGAGCAGATCCCCCTCGTCCCCCCACCGCTGATCGAGGGCTCCCTCGCCTACATGGCCCCGGAGCAGACCGGCAGGACCAACCGCGCCATCGACAGCCGCAGCGATCTCTACTCCCTCGGGGTGATCTTCTTCCAGATGCTCACGGGTCGGCTCCCCTTCGAGGCCCGCGATCCCATCAAGTGGATCCACCAGCACGTGGCGCGGGAGCCTCCCTCCCCCCTCCGCCTCAACCCATCGATCCCGCCGCCCCTCTCCTCCCTCGTCCTCCGCCTACTGGCGAAGCTCCCGGAGGATCGCTACCAGAGCGCCAGGGGCCTCCACCACGATCTCGACCTCTGCCGGGTTGCCTTCCGCGCCGGAGACGAGGCGCTCGAAGGGATCTCCCTCGCGGAGCAGGACGTCTCCGACGAGCTCCACCTGCCGCAGCGCCTCCTCGGTCGGAGCGAGGAGCGCGCGGAGCTGAACGCCTCGATGGAGGAGATGCTGACGGACGGGCTGCCTACCTTCGACGTCATCTCGGGGGAGGCGGGGGTCGGGAAGTCCTCGCTGGCCCGGGACCTCCTCCGGAGCCGCTCCGCCGACCCGGGCTTCTTCATCGAGGGAGACTTCGATCGATACGCCCGAAACGCCCCCTACTCCGGGATCATCCGGGCGTTCCGGCAGGCGCTGCAGCAGATCCTGAACGAGGCGCCCGAGCGACGCGCCGAGTGGAAGCGGAGGCTGCAGGCCGGACTCGCGCCCAACGCCCAGCTCCTGGTCGAGATCCTCCCGGAGCTCGAGCTCCTGATCGGCCCGCAACCGACGCTGCTCCCCCTCCCGCCCCTCGAGTCGATGCGGCGGTTCCACGACGTCTTCCTCCGCTTCGTCCAGGTCCTCGCCCAGCGGGACCACCCCCTCGTCCTCTTCCTCGACAACCTCCACTGGTGCGATCCCGCCAGCGTCGCGGTCCTCGAATACGTGCTCACCGATCCGGAGACCCGCTTCATCCAGGTGATCGCTGCGCTGCAGGAGGACAAGCTCGACAACGGCCATCCCCTCCTCGCCACCTTGGAGCGGCTGCGTCGCTCGGAGGTGCGGTTGCACGAGCGGGTCCTCGGGCCCCTCCCCATCGAGGCGGTGGCGGAGCTGTTGTCCGAGACCCTCCGGCGCCCCCGCTCCGACGTCATGCCCCTCGCCGGCTTCATCCACGCCAAGACCGGTGGGAATCCGCTCTTCTCGATCCAGCTGCTCACCACGCTGTCCACGGAGAACCTGATACGCTTCGATGCTGCGAGAGGGCGCTGGCGGTGGGACCTGCGAGCCATCGACCACAAGGGATACGACGACGACGTCCTCTCCCTCCTGATGGGCAGGCTCGTCCGCCTCCCCCCTTCGACCCGCGCAATCCTGCCCCTCGCCGCGTGCCTGGGCAACAACACCGAGCTCGGCACCCTCTCCCGGATCCTGGAGCTCCCGGAGGACTCGCTGCGCCGCGTGCTCCTCCCCGCCCTGCAGGCCGGCATCCTCTCCAAGTCCGGCGAGACCTACTCCTTCGTCCACGATCGGCTGCAGCAGGCGGCGCACCGCCTCATCGAGAAGGAGGAGCTGGCTGGGCTCCACGTGCGCATCGGGCGCCTGCTGCGGACCGGGACGGGGACCTCCGATCGGGATCGACACCTCTTCCAGATCGCCGATCACCTCAACCAGGGGCGGGACCTCCTCGACCGGGCCGAGCGGCTCCGTCTGGTGGATCTCAACCTCGCCGCAGGCCGCAGGGCCATCGGGGCCGCCGGCTACTGCCTGGCCTCGAGGTATTTCTCCATCGGCATCGAGCTCCTGGGCGAGAAGGCCTGGGAAGACCACCACGCCCTGTCCTTCGCCCTCCACCTGGACTGGGCGAAGGCCAGCTTCCTCCTGGGCAGGCACGACGAGGCCCGGGGGATCCTCGCGACGTCCGAAGCACACACCGAGGATCCCCTGGAGCTCGCGGCGATCGCCGTCCTCCGCATCAACTTCCACACCATCCGGCAGGAGCGCGCCGAGGCGATCGACGGCGCCCTGCGGGCCCTCCTGCGCCTCGGCGTCGACCTCCGGGATGCTGCCACCGCGGAGGCGACGGAGCGCGAGGCCCGCGCCTTCCGGGAGGCCCTGGGCGAGACGCCGATCGGCGCCCTCGTCGACCTGCCGTGGATGGAGGACGATCGAGCCAAGGCGATCGTCGATCTGGTCGGTGCCGCCGCGCTCTCCGCTGCGGTCTTCGACCTCCCGACCCTGGGCAGCCTCTGCTACCGCGCGGGCCGGATCGTCCTCGAGAAGGGCCTCTGCGACTCGGCTCCGGTGATCTTCGGCTTCCTGGGGCTGGTGATGGCACAGCTCCAGCATCGCTACGGGGACGCCTACGACCTGGGGCGGCTGGGCCGCGAGCTGGTCGAGCGCCACGACCTCACCCCCCACCGGGCCAAGGTCTACACCCTCTCGGCCTGGACCTCCCAATGGAGGGAGCCGCTGGACGAGAGCGCCGAGCTCCTCCGCAGGGCACGGGCCGCCGCTGCGGAGGCGGGGGACCTGACCTTCGCCAGCTTCGCCCGCTACGATCTGATCTCGGTCCTCGTCGCCATGGGCACGCCCCTCTCCAAGGTGCAGAGCGCCTGCGAGGACGCCCTCGCCGTCGTGAAGCGGCGCGGGGATCCCTTGATCGCCGAGATGATCGCCGACGAGCTCCGCCTGGTGCTGGCCCTGCGGGGTTCGATCGGTCGCCTGGCGTCGCTGCGGGAGCGGTGGTCCAGCGAGGAGCCCGTCGACGCCAGCCGCTCCCCCATGCCGATCGAGCGCTTCTCCCACGAGCTCCGCAAGCTCAAGGCGCACTTCCTCCTCGGGAGCCATGAGGAGGCGCTGGAGGCCGCCGACGCCGCCAGGGCCCTGCTCTGGACCGCCCCCTCCTCCACCGAGGGCCCCGAGTTCCATTTCTATCAGGCCCTGGCCTCCTCCTCGCCGGTGCGGGACCCCGCGGATCCGAAGGCGCCTCCGGTCCTCGAGGCCCTGGAGGCGGCGCGCGCCCGCTTCGACGGCTGGGCCGAGGGCTGCGAGCACAACTTCGTCCACCAGGCCGCGCTGATCCGCGCCGAGATCGCGCGCCTCCGGGGCGAGGACGCCGCCGCGATGAAGGAGTTCCAACGCGCGGCCAGCACCGCCCGCACCCATGGCTTCGTCCAGATCGAGGCGATCGCCTACGAGCAGGCGGCGAGCTTCTACGAGGAGCGGGGCGCGGAGGAGGTCGCCATCCACTGCCTGCACAGCGCGAGGGCCTGCTATCTCGCCTGGGGCGCAGAGGCCAAGGTGCGGGATCTGGACCGCCGCTTCCCCGACCTGGCCCAGCCGGACGAGCCGGCAGCTCCGGCGGAGGTGGCCCTGCCCCCGGCCCAGCTCGATTGGATGGCGGTGATGAAGGCCGTCCAGGCGATCTCGAAGGAGATCGGGAGGAGCGAGCTGGTCGAATGTCTCGTCCACACGCTGATGGAGCAGGGCGCCGCCCAACGCGCCAGCTTCGTCTTCCGCCGGGACGGGGATCTCTGCGTGGAGGCGGAGGCCCGCCTGCGGGATGGAGCGATCGAGACCCGGACCACCCGGCGGCCCCTCTCGCCGGATCGGGATCCGGTCTCGGTGATCCAGTACGTGCTCCGCACCGCCGATCGGGTGATCGAGGACGACGCCTCCTCCCACACCCGCCTCTTGGACGACGCCTACATCGCCGCCCAGCGGGTGCGCTCGCTGCTCTGCTTCCCGGTGATGGAGCGATCGGGGGTCGTCGGGATCGTCGTCATGGAGAACGACCTGGTCTCCGGGGTCTTCTCCAGCGATCGGCTGGCTGCGGTGGAGCTGATCGCGGCACAGGCGACCATCTCCCTGGAGATCGCCCTCCTGGTGGAGGGGGAGCGGGGACGCAGGCAGAAGGCGGAGGAGGAGCAGCGCCGATCGGACTGGCTGGCCCGCATCACCACCAGCATGGCGGCGAGCAACGGACCCGAGGAGCAGATCGAGCTGCTCGCCGACGCCTTCGTCCCATTCCTCGCAGACATCGCCCGGATCGATCTGGTCGATCCCGGCGGCGTGGTTCGACACTTCAAGGTGGCGGCTGCCCCAGGCTTCGACCCACAGCTCCTGGAGGCGGCGATCCAGCACACCTCGAGCATCTCGATCCCCGACCTGCCCCCCGATCGCATCGCGAACCTGGAGCCGGTGCTGATCCCAGACATGGACGACGTCGACCTGCGGAAGATCTCGCTGGACGAGGAACAGTTTCGGTACCGGCGCAAGCTCGGCCTCACGAGCGCCCTCGCCATCCCGCTCCTGGGCCGCAGGGGTCTGATCGGGGTGATCAACCTGGCGCGCCGCAGGGACCACCCCCGCTACGACGAGGAAGATCTGGCCTTCCTGGAGTCGATCACCCCCCGGTTCGCCATCGCCTTCGAGAACGCCGAGCTCTTTCGGGCCGCCCAGGAGGCGATCGAGGTGCGGGACGAGTTCCTTTCGATCGCCTCACACGAGCTGCGGACCCCCACCACCAGCCTCCTCCTCACCCTGCAGCGCCTCCGGCGCCTCCGAAGGCGCGGCCAGGACGGAGGGCGGATCGACGAGGGGTTGGCGCTGGCGGAGCGGCAGACCAAGCGGATCGCGGTCCTCACGGAGACCCTCCTGGACGTGGCCCGGATCCAGGGCGGCCAGCTCGATCTGAACCTGGAGACCTTCGACCTCCGCGAGCTGATCCAGGACGTGGCCCAGCCTTTGGCCCAGAGCTTCCAGGGCAAGGCCCACCCCCTCGTCCTCCGCCTCCCGGACGCCCCCCTGCGCGTCGAGTGGGACAGGCTCCGGATCGAACAGGTGATCACCAACCTCCTGACGAACGCCCTGAAGTTCGGCGACGGGCGGCTCGTGGAGATCCTCGCGTCCCAGGACGAGCGGTGGGTGCGAATCGACGTACGGGATCACGGGGTCGGCGTGAGCGAGGAGGCGCAGGAGCGCCTCTTCGAGAAGTTCGAGCGGGGGGCGACGTCGGGACAGGGGAGCGGCCTCGGGCTGGGCCTCTACATCTCGCGCAAGATCGTCGAGGCCCACGGCGGCAAGATCTCCGCCCGCAGCGAGCTCGGCGCTGGATCGACCTTCACCGTGCGGCTCCCCCCGCAGGTCCCGGGCGCAGGTCAGGAGGACTGACGGCCTTGCAACCCCCCGATGCCTCTGCTAACGACGCGCCGCTCGCCCGGCCCAGCTGCAGGCTGCCGGGGGGAGCACCTCCTCCAGCGACCAGGAGCACTCGTGTCCATCACATATCGTGACAGCGGCGTCGACATCGAAGAGGGCGACAGGCTCGTCGAGCGGATCAAGCCGCACGCCAAGCGGACGACGCGCCCGGAGGTGATGGCGGGGATCGGCGGCTTCGCCAGCCTCGTCGCCCTCCCCCAGGGATACAAGGAGCCGATCCTGGTCTCCGGCACGGATGGTGTCGGGACCAAGCTCAAGGTCGCCTTCCTCGCCGATCGCCACGACACAATCGGCCAGGATCTGGTCGCGATGTGCGTCAACGACGTGGCCTGCGCAGGCGCGGAGCCGCTCTTCTTCCTGGACTACTTCGGGACCGGCAAGCTCTCCTCCGACCAGGCCGCCCAGGTGGTCGCCGGCATCGCCGAGGGCTGCGTCCTCGCGGGATGTGCCCTGGTCGGCGGCGAGACCGCCGAGCTCCCGGGCTTCTACGCGCCAGGGGAATACGACCTGGCCGGCTTCTGCGTCGGCGTGGTCGAGCGGTCGCGGATCGTGGACGGCACGAAAGTTTCCCCTGGCGACGTGATCCTCGGCCTCCCCTCCTCCGGGCTCCACTCCAACGGATTCTCCCTCGCGCGCAAGGTGCTCCTCGAGGCCCAGGGGATGGCCCTCTCCGACAGGCCCGCGTCCCTCGGAGGCAAGAGCCTGGGCGAGGTCCTCCTCGAGCCCACCCGCATCTACGTGAAGGACCTGCTCGCCCTGCGCGACGCAGGCATCGACCTGCGCTCGATGAGCCACGTCACCGGCGGCGGCCTCGTGGGCAACGTGCCCCGCAACCTCCCCGACGGCACCAAGGCGGTGATCGCTCGAGGGAGCTGGCAGGTGCCGCCGATCTTCGAGCTGATCCGCGAAGGCGGCGAGGTGCCCGCGGACGAGATGCTCCGGACCTTCAACCTGGGCATTGGCTTCACCCTGGTGGTCCCTGCCGCAGACGAGGGCCGGGCCCTCGAGCTCTTGCGGGGCCGAGGGATCGACGCGGTGCGGATCGGCGAGATCGAGGCTGCGGCGGGCGAGGCGATCTGCGAGATCCGCGACTGAGTGTCTCCGATGGCTTCACGTATCCACCGTCTCTCGACGCCGCCGACGCCTCCGGCGGATCGAGTTCGGCGATCGGAACCCCGGTTGTTTGAACTTTTTTGATTTAATTTTCGTTATCGATCGTCTCACGATCCGCGTCAGCGTCCGGTGAGCCCATCACCCGCCGGCATCCTGTAAGCATCCGGACATTCGAGGCAATCCACCGCTTCCGCTCAGCGGGAGCCCTCCCCCGCCTGCTTGTCTCGATTTTGCGTGTCTGCCTACATGCGCCGACACTGTGCGCGGGTTGCCCACATTTACAATCTTTTGATTAGCAGGGACCATTTGGACATGGACTCAACGCTGATCAGATCGCATCTGCGAAGCAGGGTTCCATGTGTCGGCGCCGGCCAACATGGAGCGCTTTTTGTTTAGTTGCTTGCAGTAAAAAGACCATCAATCGTGCGTTTCATCCTCGGCTCACGTCGGACGTGGCAGGGTATCGCTGCGCCCCGAATCACCAACCAATGGGATCTTCCATCTGTATGAGACAGCTTCTCCACGCAGTATCTGTATTGACATCGGTCCTGCTGGTCGGACTCGCTTCCCCCGCTCTCGCGGGACCGAGCTCCATCCGCAGTGACGGAACCGTGCTCGAGAACGGCAAGCCGTTCTTCCCGAACGGCATCTACCACGTGTCCTGGCGGTCGAACGCCAGCCAGATGATCCAGGATCTGCGGACCATCGCCGCCGCGGGCTTCAACACCGTCCATGCGAGCATGCACGGAGGCAACGACTTCGACGGCTTCATGCGGGAGGCCGAGAGGCTCGGCGTCCGGGTCATCATCGAGGGGATGGATTACAACAACCCCGGCCCGGTGGTGAACGCATACAAGAACCACAGGGCCCTCCTGGGCTGGAACATCGGTGACGACGTCCACACCAACGTCACCCCCGCCAACCTCCAGGCCCGGAGCACGCGGGTGAAGGGCATCGATCCCCAGCACTTCACGTTCTTCACGGTCTTCGACTGGAACGCCTGGGGTCCCTTCATGGATCGGGGAGACATCGTCGGGGCCTACAACTACCCCGTCCCGTCCGAGCCCCTGAGCATGGTCGACTACTCGTTCTCCCGGGCGGCGCAGCACAACCGGCCGCTGATGGGACTGCCCCAGGGCTACGCCTGGTCCGGTCGCCGCGCCCCCACCGGCCCCGAGTACCGGAACATGACCTACCAGTACCTGATCCACGGGGCCAAGGGGCTGATCACCTACACCTTCCGTGACGGCGGCTTCCTCATCACCAGCCACCCCGAGCTCTGGCAGGAGGCCTCCGCCACCGCGAAGGAGCTCTACGACATCGCCCCCGCGCTGATGGACGGGAGCTACAGCAGGCTGAACACCGGAGACTCGAACGTCCTCGCGGCGCGGTGGCGCCACGGGAACCGCGACCTGGTGATCCTGGTCAACGTCAGCAGCGGCACGCGCAACGTGTCGATCACGGTGCCGGGTGCCACCGGGCCTCTCCGCCCGACCTATGGCAACGCCAGGCCGAGGGGCCTCACCCTCTCGGGCACCCGCCTCGCCGGCAGCCTGGGATCGCAGCAGGTCCACGTCTACGACATCGGCTCCAGCACCACGGG
>Ga0180215_1004355_pt1 | contig 12629 bp, 10 predicted proteins | sample eDN3rd37CBELigBY_FD_128871 | JGI IMG/M metagenome (GOLD analysis project Ga0180215, IMG submission 128871) | Enriched backyard soil microbial communities from Emeryville, California, USA - eDNA 3rd pass 37_C BE-Lig BY (version 2) (version 2) | ecosystem: Environmental > Terrestrial > Soil >...
CAGAAATGCGGCGGCGTCCAGAAAAAGATGATGAGGAAGAGCAGGATCGGCTCGACGGCGAGCGATCCCGTGGCCGCGGCCCACGCGACCACCGGCGGCAACGCGCCCGCAGCGCCGCCGATCACGATGTTCTGCGCGGTCCAGCGCTTCAGCCACATCGTATAGATCACGGCATAGAAGAAGATGGTGAAGGCGAGCAATCCGCCCGCCACCCAGTTCACCAGCGTGCCGAGCGTCACCACCGAAAAGAACGACAGCGTCAACCCGAAGGCCAGCGCCTCCTGCGGGGTGACCCGACCGGTCGGGACCGGACGCCGGGACGTGCGCGACATCAGTGCGTCGATGTCGGCGTCGTACCACATGTTCAAAGCGCCAGAGGCGCCCGCGCCCACCGCGATGCAAAGAATCGCGGTGATCGCCAGCACCGGATGGACGTGACCGGGCGCGATCAACAGGCCGACCAGCGCTGTGAACACCACCAACGACATCACGCGCGGCTTCAGCAGCGCGAGATAGTCGCCGACCCCCGCCTCGGAAATACGGGGCGTCAAGGCCAGCGAGTGGTTGTCAACGATCGACAAGATGGCTCTCACTTCCGTAACGGCTTCTGGCGAGCATCTCAGCCCGCACCGAAGCTTCGACGAAGACGCGGCGCGCCGAAACGCGCCGCGAGGGTTCTCTTACTGCACGCGCGGCAGCGTCTCGAACTGGTGGAACGGCGGCGGCGACGACAGCGTCCATTCCAGGGTGGTCGCACCGGGACCCCACGGATTGGCCGCCGCCTTTTCCTTGCGGATCAGCGCCAGCGCCATGCCGAACAGGAAGATCAGGATGCTGAAGGCCGAGATATAGGCACCGATCGACGACACCAGATTCCAGCCGGCGAACGCGTCGGGATAATCGACGTAGCGGCGCGGCATGCCCGACAGACCAAGGAAGTGCTGAGGGAAGAACAGGATGTTGACGCCGATGAACATCACCCAGAAGTGCAGCTTGGCGATGGTCTCGGAGTACATGTAGCCGGTGATCTTCGGGAACCAGTAGTACCAGCCGGCAAAGATCGCGAACACCGCGGCCACGCCCATCACGTAGTGGAAGTGCGCGATGACGTAGTAGGTTTCCTGCAGCACGCGGTCGACGCCGGCATTGGCCAGCACCACGCCGGTAACGCCACCGACCGTGAACAGGAAGATGAAGCCGATCGCCCAGATCATCGGCGCCTTGAACTCGATCGAACCGCCCCACATCGTGGCGATCCACGAGAAGATCTTCACGCCGGTGGGCACCGCGATCACCATGGTCGCAGCGACGAAGTAGGCCTGCGTCGCACCCGACATGCCCACCGTGTACATGTGGTGCGCCCACACCACGAAGCCGATGCCGCCGATCGCGACCATGGCGTAGGCCATGCCGAGATAACCGAACACCGGCTTGCGTGCGAAGGTCGCGACGATCTGGCTGATCATGCCGAAGCCGGGCAGGATCAGGATGTAAACCTCAGGGTGACCGAAGAACCAGAACAGGTGCTGGAACAGGACGGGGTCGCCGCCACCGTCGGCCGCGAAGAAAGCCGTACCGAAGTTACGGTCCGTGAGCAGCATGGTGATGGCGCCCGCCAGAACCGGCAGCGACAACAGCAGCAGGAAGACCGTCACCAGGATCGACCATACGAACAGCGGCATCTTGTGCAGGGTCATGCCCGGCGCGCGCATGTTGAAGATGGTCGTGATGAAGTTGATCGCGCCGAGGATCGAGGACGCGCCCGCGAGATGCATCGAGAGGATGACGAAGTCGACCGCCGGACCTGGGTGACCGGATGTCGATAGCGGCGCATACATCGTCCATCCGGTACCGGCTCCGCTGCCGCCCGGCTCGCCTTCCACGAAGGTCGAAATCAGCAGCAGGGCGAAAGCCGCCGGCAACAGCCAGAACGAGATGTTGTTCATGCGCGGGAAGGCCATGTCCGGCGCGCCGATCATCAGCGGCACCATCCAGTTGCCGAACCCGCCGATCATCGCGGGCATGACCATGAAGAAGATCATGATCAGACCATGCGAGGTCACGAACACATTGTATTCGTGAGTCTGATGGAAGAACTGCACGCCCGGATACATCAGCTCGAGGCGGATCGCTACCGACATCGCGCCGCCGATCAAGCCGGCGATCAGCGCGAAGATCAGGTACATCGTGCCGATGTCCTTGTGGTTGGTCGAATAAACGAAGCGCCGCCAGCCGGTCGGATGACCATGCGCGTGATCGTCATGCCCCTGGTGCGAATGAGCCGGTGTTGCTGCGTTGCTTGCCATGTTCGAAATCCTGTCCTGCCGTCTTCGGACCTTTCGGTCCTCTCGCTCGCCGCGGCCGATGCGAGCGAGATATCCTAACTGCGGTTACTGCTGATCCGTCTGCGCCAGCGCATAGGTGTCGGTGCGCGACGAGGCGAACTTCTTCTTCGCGGCCTCGATCCAGGAGGCGAACTCCTGGTCGCTCACGACGCGGATCGCGATCGGCATGAAAGCATGGTCCTTGCCGCACAGTTCCGAGCACTGGCCATAGAACATGCCGGTCTTGGTCGCCTTGAACCAGGTCTCGTTCAGGCGCCCCGGAATGGCGTCGATCTTGATGCCGAAGGCTGGCACCGCGAAGGCGTGAATCACGTCGGCGCCGGTGGTCTGCACGCGGATCACCTTGTTGACCGGCACCACCATCTCGTTATCGACGGCGAGCAGACGCGGCTGCTTGTCCTGCGCCATCAGCGAATCGAACTCGATCTTGCCATTATCCGGATAGGAGTAGGTCCAGTACCACTGCTTGCCGGTCGCCTTGACGGTGAGGTCCGCCTTCGGAATGTCGGTCTGCTCGAACAGCAGACGGAACGACGGGATCGCAACACCCACCAGGATCATGACCGGGACGATCGTCCAGATCACCTCGATCAAGGTGTTATGAGTGGTGCGCGACGGCACCGGATTGCTCCGGGCGTTGAACTTCACCATCACAACAATGAGCAGCACCATCACCAGGACGGTGATCGCGGTGATGATCCACAGCAGGAAGTTGTGGAACCATTCGATGTTGTCCATCACCGGCGAGGCGGACGCCTGCAGCGTCATCTCCCAAGGCTTCGGCTGGCCCACGTCCGCAAATGCAAAACCGCCGGCCGCCAGCGCGATTCCGATAATCGCCAACCCCAACAATTGCCGGCCGATCTTGCCCCTCGACATATTCATGTCGCTCGCGCTCCTTGTCATAAAACCCGAAAGCATCCGTCGCCCGCGGCGCGCAATGCTGCACGGCGCATTTTCACGACAAGGCCCCCTCGGCCGGATCGTTAGAACGCGTCGAAATCTTGCCTCTCAAACCATAATTCGCCGCGTCCCGCAATGCAGTCGTAGGGGTGATGCGATGCATTTGAAGGGATTGCCGGCGGCTCACCCAAATAGCCACAAAATCGGATGATTTAACCGCCATTGACGCAACTGCGCTTGACAGCCGAACTGGCCGATGTACCCCAGACTAAATGCTGCACCGGAACCTGATTCGTTCGCTCCGGCGCATGAATTCGGACATGGCTGCCTTCAAGGCGCCGTCATTGCCGTATCAGACCAGGACTGGACAGACATTGAAGGGATCGACCCCGATGGGGCCTTCGAACCACCAGACTCGGCAGAATTCTCATTCCAGCCCACAGGCCGTCCGCCGGCTCGCCCGCGCCGCACGCTGGATCATTGGCGGGGCCATGGCGGCTTTACTGGTCGGCGGGCTGGTTCCTGCCCATGCCCAGGGCGCGGTCCGCTCGGTTCACGGCGACTGGCAGATCCGCTGCGATACTCCGCCGGGAGCCAAAAGCGAGCAATGCGCCCTGATCCAGAGCGTTGTGGCCGAGGATCGCTCCAATGCCGGCCTGACCGTCATTGTTCTCAAGACGGCCGATCAAAAGAGCAAGCTGATGCGGGTGGTGGCCCCGCTCGGCGTGCTGCTGCCGTCCGGTCTTGGCCTGAAGCTGGATAATGTCGATGTCGGTCGCGCCGGCTTTGTCCGCTGCCTGCCCAATGGCTGTGTTGCCGAAGTTGTGATGGACGACAAGCTGCTGGGCCAAATCCGCAACGCCAAGACGGCCACTTTCATCATTTTCGAGACCCCGGAAGAAGGAATCGGCTTTCCGCTCAGCCTGAACGGACTGGCCGAAGGGTACGATAAGCTGCCTTAATTCCACGTTTCGGCATTTCCCGAACGGACTGCAACGCGCGGGAAAGAGCGCTGGATTTGGCGTGAGCCGCAGCGCACGAAATGGACCTCTCCTCCATTTCACGAAACCTTCAGCTCCTGATGTCTGACGAAAGGCTCTCCCCATCGCCGGCATCCATGCCTATCTTCGGGATAAATCACCTTGGCGGGCGCAACCGCGCGCGCAGCCTCTGGAGCTCTCCATGACCGATCCCGCCACCACTTCCCTGCTCGACCGCGCCAAGCTCGATCGCGACCGGGTTCGCCAGGAGATCGCACGCGGCCTCAGCGGCGCCGACGATGGCGAACTGTTCATGGAATACAGCCAGACCGAAGCGCTCGCCTTCGACAACGGGCGGCTCAAGCAGGCAACCTACGACACCGCTCAGGGTTTCGGCTTGCGCGCGGTCAAGGACGACGCGGTCGGCTACGCGCATTCCTCCGATGTGTCGCTGCCGGCGCTGATTCGCGCTGCCGATGCGGTCCAGGCGGTTCGCGGCGGCTATCAGGGCAGCTTCGCCGCCGCCCCGCAGCACACCAATGTCCGGCTTTACGGCGACGATAATCCGCTGGATGCGCCTGGATTCGAAGCCAAGGTCAAGCTGCTGGCGGAAATCGACGCCTATGTGCGCGACAAGGACCCGCGGGTGCGGCAGGTCTCGGTCAGCCTCGGAGCGACCTGGCAGATCGTCGAAATCCTGCGCCCGGACGGCGAAAGCTATCGTGATATCCGCCCGCTGGTGCGGGTCAACATCTCGGTGGTGGCCGGTTCCGGCGACCGCCAGGAAAGCGGCAGCAAGGGCTATGGCGGGCGCGAGGGCTATGCCCGGTTCATCGAAACCAAGGCCTGGCGCGAGGCCGCCGACGGCGCGCTGCGCGAGGCGATCGTCAATCTCGATTCAGTCCCGGCTCCGGCCGGCGAGATGGACGTCGTACTCGGCCCCGGCTGGCCCGGCGTGATGCTGCACGAGGCCGTCGGACATGGCCTCGAGGGCGATTTCAACCGCAAGCAGACCTCCGCATTCGCCGGACTGATGGGTCAGCAGGTGGCCGCCAAGGGCGTCACCGTGGTCGACGACGGCACCCTTTCGGCGCGGCGCGGATCGCTCTCGATCGATGACGAAGGCACGCCGACCAACCGCACTGTGCTGATCGAGGACGGTATCCTGGTCGGCTACATGCAGGATCGGCAGAACGCCAGGCTGATGAATATGAGGCCGACCGGCAACGGCCGCCGCCAAAGCTATGCGCACGTGCCGATGCCGCGCATGACCAACACGTATATGTTGGCTGGCCAGCGGGACCCGGCGGAAATCCTCGCCTCGGTGAAGAACGGCATCTATGCCGCCAATTTTGGTGGCGGGCAGGTCGACATCACCTCCGGCAAGTACGTTTTCCAGTGCACCGAGGCCTACAAGATCGAGAACGGCAAGCTCGCCGCGCCGCTCAAGGGCGCCATGCTGATCGGCAACGGCCCGACCGACCTGCATCGCATCAGCATGATCGGCAACGATCTCGCGCTCGACGACGGCATCGGCACCTGCGGCAAGCAGGGCCAGGGCGTTCCGGTCGGCGTCGGCCAGCCGACGCTGCGGATGGATCGCATCACCGTGGGAGGGACCGGCGGATGAGTAGCGAGACCACATCGGCAGCCAAGCGCCGGCAGCGCTGGTCATCCTCGATCGGCCAGATCGCAGCGGTCGTGTTCGCGGTTTTTGTCGCGAAGGGCGCCGTGGCCGAGCCGTTCTATGTGCCGTCGGCTTCGATGGAGCCGACGCTGCTGATCGGCGATGCGCTGCTCGCCTCGAAATTTCCCTACGGCTACAGCGCCGCCTCGCTGCCGATTCACATCACCGTGCCCGCCACCGGGCGACTGTTCGGCGAACTGCCGAAACGCGGCGACGTCGTGGTCTTCCGCTGGCCCGGCGACACCTCGCAGGTCTGGGTCAAGCGCGTGATCGGCCTGCCGGGCGATCGCGTTCAGATGCGGAATGGGCAGGTCTGGATCAACGGCGCGCCGGCGCCGCTGAAAGCCGATGGCCTCGGCGAAGCCGACCAGGACAACGGCACCGGCCAGGTGGCGCAACGCTATATCGAGACGCTGCCCGACGGCGTATCGCATCCCATCTTCAAGCTGCGCATGAATGGCGTTCTCGACAACACGGCCGAAGTGACCGTGCCGCCGGATCATCTCTTCGTCATGGGCGACAATCGCGACAACTCCGCCGACAGCCGCGTACCGGTCACCGATGGTGGTGTCGGATTGCTGCCGGTAAGCGACCTCGTCGGACGTGTCGATGCCATCGTCGGATCATGGGACCTCGGCATTCGCAGTCAGCCGGTCTGGGCGTGGCCGTCCGGCCTGCGCCTGTCGCGTTTCTTCTCGATGGTGCATTGATCAACCCCCGAAGCACCGAAGGCGCATGGGGATCTCACACGCGGAGAGTCTTTGATAACTTTCGATGACATTCGCGCCATCGCCTTGGGTTGGCCCGAGGTCGCGGACGGCACTTCCTACGGCACACCGGCCTTGAGGGTCCGCAAGAAGATGCTGGTGCGGCTCAAGGAGGACGGCGACAGCCTGGTGATGCCCGGCGTTCCGCCGGACGAGCGCGACATGCTGGTGGAGACGCGGCCGCAGGTTTTCTTCTTCACCGATCACTATCGCGACTATTCCATCGTGCTGATCCGCCTCTCACGGGCCACGCGGAACGACGTCGAGCCGTTGTTGAAGCGGCAATGGCATGCGCTCGCTTCAAAAACGGCACAGGCACATTTCAAGCCCTGATAATTCACGTAATGTCGCGGCTCGGGATGCACTCTTTAGCGCACGACGCTGGATACGAATCCCGGCTTACGCCGCGGCGGTTTGATTTCCTTTTTCAAAAAGCATCGCGCTTCGTGACCGGCATAACCCGGACGGGCATAGGTCCAGGCGCGGCACTTGTTGTCGCCGACGCAGGCCGCCTTGCATTGATCTTCACCTGACTTTCCCTTGATCTCGAAATTCCGATAGTCACCGCCGCTGCGGTCCGTGGAGATTTCGAGACCCCTGACATGCGGCTCAAGAACGCCGGCGCCACGCACGCCCGAGATGCAGCAATCGCTCTGCGTTCGCTGCGGCACCGTGCTCTTGAGCCAGCAGAACGCTCCTTCCGTGAGCGTCGGATAGCTGAAGGTCCAGGAGCGGCATCGCCGGTCACGTTCGCAGATCATGGCGCAATCGGCGGGATCGCCCGACCGAACCGGAGAGCGCTGATAATCACCACCGATGCGGTCGAAATTGACCTGCGCATGAGCCGGCGGGACCAATGACGATGAAAGGAAACAGAGTGCCACGACCGCAAGCCCAAGAAATGTCCTGAAATGGGATGCGCCGGACATTCAAACCTCCTTTCCGTCACCGCGCGGATGCAATGGATGCGAATGCCCGCAACCGGGTCCTCGCTCAGCCGCCAGAAATGAAATAAACGCCGCAGGAGATGCAGCAAATCATCTAATCGCCATATTCCTGTACGGCGGATGAACAGCGGGCGCATCTCACGAGTTGATGATGTGCGGCTGCGAAAATATCGCGACGGCGACCCTCGCAGCTCGGCGCGGGACCTGGACGACGGGACGAAGCTTGAGCCGCCGGCACTCGTCTTAGGGGCTCACCTCAAAATGCGTATTCGTCATAGGCCGGCTCGACCGACCCCTTCCAGGCGCCGTGATACTTCTCAAGCATTTCTTCCGCCGGTGAGCGTCCCGCCTCGACGATCTCATCCAGCGCCGTGAGATGGCGGGTCTCGTCGCGGCCGAGATGATCGACATGGCCGCGGCGGCGCAACCCGGCATGGGCCAGCGCCAGACATTCCTTGGCGATCTCGAACAGATAGCGGTCGCGGATGCGCGCCTTGAAGCCGAAGCGCGGCACGTCATCGCGCAGCGCCTGCCGTTCATGGGCGGTCCATTGCTTGACGATATCCCACGCGGCATCGAGGCTGGTGTCGTCGTACAACAAGCCGACCCAGAACGCCGGCAGCGACGGCAGCCGCCCCCACGGCACGCCATCGGCGCCGCGCATTTCGAGATAACGTTTCAGCCGCACCTCGGGAAAAATCGTCGAGAGATGATTGGCCCAGTCCGACAAAGTCGGCCGTTCGCCGGGCAGTTTGTCGTTCCTGCCCTCGAAGAAATCCCGGAATGAGGATCCGGAGACGTCGATATAGCTGTCGCCGCGCTTGACGAAATACATCGGCACGTCGAGCGCATAATCGACCCAGCGCTCGAAGCCCATGCCGTCCTCGAAGGCCCACGGCAGCATGCCGGCGCGCGCGTTGTCGGTATCGCGCCAGATCTCCGAACGGAACGACAGGAAGCCGTTCGGCTTGCCTTCGGTGAAGGGTGAATTAGCGAACAGTGCTGTCGCCACCGGTTGCAGGGCCAGTGAGACGCGCAGCTTTTTCACCATGTCGGCTTCGGAGGAGAAGTCGAGATTGGTCTGCACCGTGCAGGTCCGATACATCATATCGAGACCGAGCGTGCCGACCTTCGGCATGTAGCCGGTCATGATCTTGTAGCGGCCTTTCGGCATCATCGGAATGTCCGCGCGCGACCACGACGGCGTCATGCCAAGGCCGAGAAAGCCGATGCCGAGCGGCGCCGCCACTTCGCGGACCTGTGCGAGATGCGCCATGAGCTCGGCCTGGGTCTGATGCACAGTTTCAAGCGGCGCGCCGGACAGCTCGAACTGCCCGCCGGGTTCGAGCGAGATCGCGCCACCTCCTGTGACGTCGTGCAGCCCGATGATGTTGCCGCGCTCCAGGATCGGCTCCCAGCCGAGCAGGAGCCGCATGCCTTCCAACAGCGCGCCGATGCCGCGCGGCCCTTCATACGGCACCGGCCGATGTCCTGCGATGGTGAATGGCGTCTTCTCGTGCTCAGTGCCGATCCGAAATTCCGACTTCGGCTTGATGCCCGCCTCGAACCACGCCACCAAATCGTCGCGGGATCCTAGCGGCGTCGTATCGGTCTGATCACGCGCCATGAATAATCCGGGTCAGGACCGCGACAATGTTGTCCGCGCGGTGAGGGACAGGATCGCGGCCGAACGGCGCGCGACCGGGTGATTGGAGTAATCTCATCGTGTCGCCGCAACGCCTGGAGAAATGGACGCCGACTGATCGCAGGAGCAGCCCAGCCGATCCAGCAGGCTACACAACCGCGCCGCATCGGCATCCGACAGCTTCGAACCAACATGACGCTCGATGGCGGCGGAATAGGCGCTCCACATCCGCTTCTGCAGATCGCGGCCGGCGTCGGTGATCTCGACGAACAGACCGCGCTTGTCCATCTTGCATTCGCGGCGCACCGCAAGGCCTTCCTCGACCAGACGATCGATCAGCCGTGACGTCGAGTATTGCGGCAGCAGCATCTGTTTCTCGAGTTCGACGGGCCGCAGTTCGCCGCCGGGCGCACGCGACAATTCCAACAGCGCATCATACCACGCCAAGGGCGGGAAGCCGGCTTTCTTCAAGTCCTGCTCGACCGCGCCGAGCACCCGGCTCTGGATACGCATCAGCCGTATCCATGCTGCGGTCGCCTCCGTCGATGGTCTGCGCTTCATCCCCGATCCATGGTGTATTGGTCGAAAGCCTATCCCGTCACGCGCCTATATATGCAGCTGCATCAAACTTGACTATTCCATGCAGGCGCATTTAATCAAGTCATCTCACATAGCGATAATCCTCAGGGAGGACAATTCCGATGAAACTCTATTATTCGCCGGGCGCCTGTTCGCTGTCGCCGCATATTGCCCTGCTCGAAGCCGGACTGGCCCATGATCTCGCCAAGGTCGACCTGAAAGCCAAGAAGCTGGAGGACGGCAGCGACTTCCTCAAGGTCAATCCCAAGGGTCAGGTGCCGACCCTGCAGCTCGACGATGGCTCGATCCTCACCGAAGGGCCGGTGATCGTGCAGGCGATCGCCGACAAGGCCGCCGACAAGAACCTGGCGCCGGCCAACGGCACCACCGAGCGCTATCGGCTGCAGGAATGGCTGAACTTCCTCACCAGCGAGCTGCACAAGAATTTCAGCCCGCTGTTCGCGCCGGTGCTGAGCGACGACACCAAGCAGTTCTTCCGCGACCGGCTGATGGGGAAGCTCAAGCATATCGACGAAAAGCTGGCCGGCCACGACTACCTGATGGGCAACACCTTCACCGTCGCCGACGGCTATCTTTATACCATGCTGCGCTGGGCCGACGCCCACAAGTTCGACCTCTCGGCGCTAAAGAACCTGATGGCCTACAAAGCGCGCGTCGCAGCCCGTCCGCAGGTGCAGGCGGCGCTGAAGAGCGAAGGGCTGGCGTAAGTCAGCACGATCAGCGACCCATGACGCCAAAGGCCGTCATCCTGAGGTGCGCGCTTGCGCGCCTCGAAGGGTGACGGCCTTCAATTTTTCACATCCTTCGAGGCTCGCCGCTGGCGCGGCGCGCACCTCAGGATGACGCTTCATATCCGGGCAGAGGTTATGCCGCCGTCTTCTTCGGCGGGAAGCGGCTGTAGAAGGTCTCGCCCTTGGCGGCCATGTCTTCCAGCAGCTTCGGCGGGGTGAAGCGCGAGCCGTATTTCGCTTCGAGCTTGTGACACAGCGCGACGAAGTTTTTGGTGCCCATGAAATCGATATAGGACAGCGTGCCGCCGGTGAACGGCGCGAAGCCGAAGCCGAGGATCGAGCCGACGTCCGCCTCGCGCGGATCGACGATGACGTGATCCTCCACGGTGCGCGCCGCTTCCACTGCCTGCGCCACCAGGAAGCGCTGCTTCAATTCCTCGACATCGAGCGTATCGGGATCGAGGTGCTTCGGCTGCAATGCCGCAATGCCCGACCACAGCGACTTCTGGCCCTTGCCTTTCTCCGGATAGTCGTAGAAGCCCTTGCCGTTCTTGCGGCCGAAGCGGCCCTCCTTCTCGACCATCGCGACCATCAGCTTCTTCTGCTGCTGATCGACGGCGTTGGGACCGAGATCGGCCTCCGTCGCCTTCATGATCTTGAGCACGAGATCGAGCGCGACTTCATCGGACAGCGACAACGGGCCGACCGGCATGCCGGCCATCTTGGCGGCGTTCTCGATCATCGCCGGCGGCACGCCCTCCATCAGCATTTCGAGGCCTTCGGCGGTGAACCGCAGCACGCAGCGGTTGGCGAAGAAACCACGCGAGTCGTTGACGACGATCGGCGTCTTGCTGATCTGGCGCACGTAATCGAGCGCGGTGGCGAGCGCGACATCCCCAGTATTCTTGCCGAGGATCACCTCCACCAGCATCATCTTCTCGACCGGCGAGAAGAAGTGAATGCCGATGAAGCGCGACTGGTCCGGCCATTCCTCCGCCAGCGAATTGATCGGTAGGGTCGAGGTGTTGGACGCGAAGATCGCGTCCTTGCGCAGATACTGCTGCGCCTTGGCAAAGGTCTCCGCCTTCACCTTGCGATCCTCGAACACGGCTTCGATGGCGAGGTCACAATCGCCGATCGCGGCATAGTCGGCGGTGGCGGTGATGCGGTTCATCAGCGCGTCGCGATCCGCGTCCTTGGCGCGACCCTTGGCGACCAGCCCGTCGATCACCGACTTGGCGTGCGCCTTGCCCTTGTCGGCGCTCTCCTGATCGCGGTCGATCAGCACCACCTCGATGCCGGCCTTGGCCGAAACGTAACCGATGCTGGCACCCATGAAGCCGGCGCCGATCACCGCGAGCTTCTGCACCTTGGTCGGCGGCACGCCCGCCGGACGGCGCGCGCCCTTGTTCAATTCCTGCATCGACAGGAACAGGCTGCGGATCATCGCCGCCGCTTCCTTGCTGCGCAGGATTTTCGCGAAGTAACGCGACTCGATGCGCAGGCCGTTGTCGATATTGACCAGCAGGCCTTCATAGACGCAGCTCATGATGGCGCGCGCGGCCGGATAGTTGTCGTAGGTCTGGCTGCGATAGAGCGCATTGGCCGGCGGGAACACGTTCATGCCGGCGGCGGAATAGACCGCACCGCCCGGCAGTTTGAAGCCCTTGACGTCCCACGGCTGAACCGGCTTGCCGCCGGCCTTGATCCATTCCTTAGCGGTCTTGATCAGATCGGCGGCCGGCACGATGGCGCCGACGATGTTCGCCGCCTTCGCCTTGGCGAGCGTCATCTGATCGCCCTTGAGCAGCAGTTGCAGCGCATCCGCCGCCGGCATCATGCGCGGCAAGCGTTGCGTGCCGCCGCCACCCGGAAACAGGCCAACCTTGACTTCCGGCAGGCCGAGCCGCGTCTTCGGGTTGTCGGCCGCGACGCGATAATGACACGCCAGCGTCAGTTCGAACGCGCCGCCGAGCGCAAGCCCGTTGATCGCCGCGACCCACGGCTTGCCGCAGGTCTCGATG
>Ga0180215_1004357_pt1 | contig 12628 bp, 6 predicted proteins | sample eDN3rd37CBELigBY_FD_128871 | JGI IMG/M metagenome (GOLD analysis project Ga0180215, IMG submission 128871) | Enriched backyard soil microbial communities from Emeryville, California, USA - eDNA 3rd pass 37_C BE-Lig BY (version 2) (version 2) | ecosystem: Environmental > Terrestrial > Soil >...
CCACCCGGCGGATCGCCGCCTCGTAATCCATCCGGCGGAAGCCTCCCGGCGCGCCGGGGTCGCGCTCGTAGGCGTGGAGCAGCCGATCGGGATGGTTCTGTTGCAGGTAGCGCTTCACGCCTTTCGGGCAGAGCATCCCGCGATTGAAGGGGAAGTCGTACCAGGGCTCCACGCCGACGATGGTGTTGTCCTTGACCTTGAGCTGCATGCCGCACTGCTGGCCGCAGAAGCAGCAGTGGGTCTTCACGTACCTGTCGGGCACGACGCCGCTGTCGAGGCGGATGCCGCTCTCCCGCGCGACGTGGGGGCCGAAGACCCGGATCGCCTCGAGCTCGAGGCCGGAGGTACCGGTGGGCCTGCGCTCGTCCATGTCGTTCCCCGCGATCGCTACGGGTGGAGGTTCTTCTCGTCCTCTTCGCCGAGCGGGCCTGCGCCCCGGGTGCCGTTGACGTAGACCGGCATGGGAAGCAGCGGCCGCGGTCCGCCGAGGGGAGCGCCGCCGCGCCTGCCGTACCAGAGGAGCCCCTGCGCCGCCGCCATCGAGACCCGCCTGCACGGCGGGCAGATCCACTGGTAGTGCCCGGCATCGCCGCCGGGGATCTCGTAGCGGAAGCCCAGCTGCCGCTCGACCTCGATCAGGTCCTCCACATGGAGCCGCGAGGTGAAGGCATGGCCGCACCTGCGGCAGTGGGCCTTCTCGCCCGCCATTCCCGCGTCCTTGTAGAAGCCGACGCCGAGCTGCGCGGGGCGCTGGAAGACGTGGAAGAACTTGCCGAAGGGGAGCCATAGGAAGGTGGCGATCACCGTCACCGCGTGGAGGATGGCGATGAAGGTGTAGGCGTAGCCCTCCATCCAGGAGTAGCTCACGGTGAGCATCAGGCCGGTGAGGCTCACCGCGAAGAGGAGGACGAGCGGCATGAAATCCTCGGCAAGGTCCTGCAGCGCCGCCGCACCCTGCTCGCGCATGCGACGGCGCATCGCCAGCATCACCCCGGCGATCACCAGGATCGACGCCCACACCAGCCCGTGGAACAGGAGGAAGGCGAGGGCCGAGTCGTGGGGGAAGACGAGCGTGGGAAAGCCGAAGACCACCAGCTGGTAGAGGCCGAGATCGCCGGGCACCGGCTGGAAGTGGAGCCAGCCGAAGACCAGCGGGAAGGTGATCGCCACCGCGAGGATGCAGCCCCACATGATCAGCAGGTGGGCGATTCCGCGAAGGCGGCTCCTGCGGAGGATGAAGTGGTTGGCCAGGACCTCGGTGCCGAAGCGTCCGAGGAGCCTGCCGACGTTGCGCGGTCCGCCCCGGAGAAAGACCTGCCAGCCTCGCCTCCAGTACAAGCCGGTGGGCGGGCGTTGCAGCCACATCACATAGCGCCAGGTGAGGCCGAAGGTGGCGAAGAGGATGGCGAAGGTGTAGGCGCCAGCGCCGCGTCGAAGTGGGCGAGCTTGCGGGAGCCGACGACGATCAGCGCGCCGAGGACGAGCGTGACGACCAGCGCTCGCACCGCGGCCTTCCTGGATTCGGGTGCCATCGCGGGCAACCGTAGGGCGGCGGCGCCGGCGTTGCACCCGCGGGCCCCGGTGCGACGTGCGCTGCCACACACTCCGCACCGCTTCTCCCGCCGGAAGGGCCGTTCCGGATGCGGGGACCCGTGGGGTCGATGTAGCGATGGGATTCACCCAGGGCGCGCTGCTTCCCTCCTGCGGCGCTTCCTTGCTCACGGAGGGAGCGGGACCCCGTTCCTTCGCTGCACACGCTGTCGGCCCGCTGCTTGCTCCTCTCGTGCACAGGGAACGGGGCGTCCGTTCCCCCATGCGGAAAGCGAGCCCAGGAGGGGGTCGGAGATGAAGTGGTGGGATGGGAAAGCGTACCGGGTCCTCGCAGCGGTGCTGCTGCTCGGCAGCGCCGCCGCCTGCGGCGGCTCGGACGACTCGGGATCGGACGGTAACCCGCTCGAGGATTCGTTCGACGACGACGGGAACATCGAGGGGCGCGGCGGCACCGGCGGCAAGGGCGGTAGCGGCGGCGTGGGTGGCAAGGGCGGCTCGGGCGGCACGGGCGGCATCGGCGGCACCGGCGGTACGGGTGGCACCGGCGGCACGGGCGGAACCGGCGGCACGGGCGGCACCGGCGGCAGCGGCGGCACCGGCGGCACCGGCGGCACCGGCGGCACGGGGGGCAGCGGCGGAAGCGGCGGCAGCGGCGGAACCGGCGGCTCGGGTGGCACCGGCGGCTCGGGCGGCGCGCTCCCCGACACCGGCGGCAAGGGGAGCGAGTGCCGCAAGGGCGAGGGCCTCCTGAACATCAAGAAGGACTTCTGCGCGCCGGTGGACGGCATCGGCATCCAGTGGGCCGGCGGCGAGGAAAAGCAGCGCTACACCGACTGCGAAGAGGTCCAGACCGACCAGTCCGTGCGGATCGTCATCAAGAAGATCGACCCGAAGCACAAGGACATGTTCGACGTGTACATCTCCGAGGAGGACGAGTTCCGTGCGTGCGTCCCCGTCGGCACGTACATCGTCGAGGAGAAGTGCGACGAGCTGCCGCCCGGCTTCACCTGCCTCGATCCCAGGCCGATCGAGCTGAAGGTGAAGGAGAAGAAGGCGACCAAGCACACCTTCATCAACCTCGTCGACGCGCAGCCGGACGTCGAGCAGGGCGTGCTCGAGATCCAGAAGGACTTCTGCCGGTTCAAGGAGGACCGCAAGGGGCCGATGGTCTTCTTCGATCTCGACGGCCGTCGCAAGGAGCTCGACTGCGAGGGCGTGCGCACCGACGCGGTGGCGCGCTTCGAGATCCGGGAGAAGGAGACCGGCGACACCGTCGCCTGGGCGGAGGCGAGCGAGGGCTACCCCGCCCGCGTCTACCTCGCGCCCGGCTCGTACATTGTCAAGGAGGACTGCGACGGCCTCCCGCCCGCGTTCGAGTGCCTCGGCGACGGCGACAAGAAGGTGGAGATCCTGGCGAACGAGGAGACGACGGTCGAGTTCAAGAACGTGCTCCAGCTCCACGAGGTGCGCATCGAGAAGGACTTCGACTGCTCGATCCCCGTCGTGATGCGCCACGGCTACTACCCGCCCGCGGAGCTCGAGGGCTGCGACAGGGTGAAGTTCAAGGTGGAGATCGAGCCGATCGACGGGACGCCCTTCGTGGAGTGGAAGAAGGACGGCTACTGGCTGAGCAACAGCCGTGAGGTGAAGATCTCCGAGAAGCATCCGGCGGAGATCAAGCTGCCCGCGGGTACCTACCGGATGAAGGAGATCCTCCCGCGCGGCGCCGACCCCGTCTACCCCGAGGACGGCAAGCAGGTGGTGTACGTGCCCGGCGCGATCTGCACCGAGGTCCTCTTCGAGAACGTGCTCGACGCGCAGGAGTGCTTCGACATGGTTCCGCTCCTCGTGGAGGAGAACGGCATCTCGTACGAGTACGACCCCGTCTGCAAGCTGCTCGATAGCGTCGTGACGGCCGACTGACCCAGGACCAGGCCGTCACTCTCCCCGGGGCCCGGCATCGACGACGATGCCGGGCCCTTTCGCATCGCCCACCCAGGGGCCCGCGCCGGTTCTCCGGCGGGGCTGCTGGGAAGCGGAGGTGCCCGCCTCGCGAAGCGGCTGCCCAGCCGTGCCCACGGCGCGCAGCGGGAAGGCGGGCGACGCCCGCCCGTGCACCGGGGAGACGGGCGGCCTGCTGCTTGCTCCCGCTGCACACCGGGGACGGGACTGCCCGTTCCTCCACGCAGAACCGGGAGGGGGTCAGATGCGTTGGTGGGGAGGGAACGCGTGCCGCGTCCTGGCGGCGGCGCTGCTGCTCGGCAGCGCGGCGTGCGGCGCGGACGACACCGGGTCGGATGGCGGCCCGCTCGACGATTCGTTCGACGACGGGAGCATCGAAGGGCGGGGCGGCACCGGCGGCAGCGGCGGATCCGGTGGCGCCGGCGGCAGCGGTGGCACGGGCGGCACCGGAGGCATCGGCGGCACGGGTGGAACCGGCGGTTCCGGCGGCACGGGTGGAACGGGTGGCACCGGCGGCTCCGGCGGATCGGGCGGCACCGGAGGTTCGGGGGGCGAGCTCCCGGACGAAGGGAAGGGGAGCGAATGCGACGAGGGCGAAGGCCTGCTCCACCTCAAGAAGGACTTCTGCGCCCCGGTGGTGAGCGGGATCGGCATCCAGTGGGCCGGGGACGAGGAGGAGCGCTTCCGGGACTGCGACGAGGTCCAGGAGGACCAGCGCGTCCGCGTCGTGATCCAGAAGGTCGCGCCCAAGCGCCGCGACGCCTTCGACGTCTACATCTCCGAGGAGGACGAGTACCGCGCGTGCGTCCCCGTCGGCACGTACGTGGTCGAAGAGAAGTGCGACGAGCTGCCGCCCGGCTTCACCTGCCTCGACCCGTACCCGGTCGAGCTGAAGGTGAAGGAGAAGAAGGCGACCAAGCACACCTTCATCAACCTCGTCGACGCACAGCCCAACGTGGAGCAGGGGCTGCTGGAGATCGAGAAGGACTTCTGCCTCGCACCGCAGGTCGACGGGATCGTGCCGATCGACCTCTGCGAGGCGGTGAAGACCGACTTCCGGCTCCTGGTGGAGATCCTCCAGGGGACGACGGTGGTGACGACGACGCAGGTGGGCGAAGACCAGCCCGCGCTGATCTATCTCGATCCCGGCACCTACACGGTGCGCGAGGTCTGCCCTGTCCCCGGCGTCACCGCCTTCGAGTGCGCGCCGGAGCAGACGGTGACCATCGTCGCCAACGCCACGGAGAGGATCCGCTTCGAGAACCTCGTCGATCTCGAGCCCGTCGCGTTCCAGAAGGAGGTGCGCGACTGCATGGTGATGACGTTCGACGACGAGATCGCCCCGCCGCCGTTCGACTGCACGCTCGAGGCGTTCGAGGTGAAGGTGAAGCCGGTGGGCGCAACGCCGCTCTTCCGCTGGTTCATCGAGGGGAAGTGGCGGAGCAACGAGACGGAGCTCCGCATCTCCCAGGCGGAGGGCAAGGTGATCCTCCTCCCGCCCGGCCTCTACGAAGCGAAGGAGAAGCCCGCCGACGGCTTCGAGGCGCTCAATCCGGTGATCGGGTTCGAGGTCCCGGAGGACACCGTCATGGCGCCGATCGTCTTCCGCAACAAGCTCGACATCGCCCAGTGCGCCGCGGGGCTCGACGGTGACGGCGACGGCCTCTCCGGCTGCGCGGAGCCGGTCTGCCTCCAGCAGGACTACCTCGGCTGCTCGCGCGATGCCTGCTACTGGAGCGCGTCGCTGGAGTTCCTCCGCGTCTGTCACGTGGACGATCCGGTCTGCGCGAACGCGGACGTCGTCCTCGAGATCACCGGCAAAGACACCATCTTCGGGCCCACGCCTCCATTCGGCGGCACCTTCGTGCTGGCGGGCGGCGCGGAGACGCTCTCGATCCCGGCGCCCTGCGGCACCTATGGAGTGCGGGTGGTGCCGCCCGCGGGCTACGAGGCCTTCGACGTGCGCTTCGATTTCGACGTGCCGGGCTACCCCTTCCCCATCCGGCTCTTCGAGCAGGGCGGGGTGCCGCCGCCGGATCCCTACGACTTCTTCTGAACCAGGCGGCAGCAGGCGGCCCGGTCCTCCTCGCGGGGGCCGGGCCGACGTGCCTTCAGGGCGCTGCCTTGCCGACGGCAGGCGGCGGCGCCGCCACGGAGAACTCCACGGGGGGAAGGTCCCCGAGCCGGACGCCGCGCAGCGGCGCCGCGGCGAGCAGGCGGTACCTGCCCTCGAGCGGCGGCTCGAAGCGCACGCGGTAGACGCCGCCCCCCTCCGCCACGGGGACGGGGCGCCACTGGTGGTTGCCGGGGGCGCGGTGGACGAGGAGGGAGAGCTCCTCCGGCGCGGGGGAGGCGCCCGCCGCGTCGGCGAGGCGGAAGCGGAGCTCCACCGGCTCGCCGGGCGCGAAGGAGCGGCCGGTGTCGGTGAGAGGCGTGAAGGCGAACATGGGCTCATCGGGCCTCTCCACCTCGGGGATGCCCTCCACCTCCACCGGAAAGCAGGTGGCGATGCGCGGGCTCTCGAGGAGGAGCGCCACCGTGTAGCGGCCGTTGCCGCGCAGGCTGGCGTGGGCCACGTGGCGTCCCGGCGCCTCCTCCCGCAGCGCGCGATCGAGGACCAGGATCGCCCGCGGCTCGCGGCCATAGGTGAGCTGGGAGCCCACCGGCGCCATCATCCCCTCGCGGTAGACGTAGAGGGCCCGGTCGGCGGAATTGGCCACGAGTACGGTGCCCGGCTCCGGCGTGTCGACGATCGAGGCGGCCTGCGAGCGGCCGCCGGCCATGGGGGCGCGCTGCCCGACGGGGATCTCCACCAGGCCCGGTCCCGTCGCGGTGGCGAGGCGCGCCCGCTCCACCAGGTGGATCCGCGCCGCAGCGCGATCGCGCACGTAGAGGTAGTCGTCGGAGAAGGCGAGATCGTCGGGCTCGCCCAGGCCGGACCAGGCGTGGCGGACGGTGGCGTTCGAGGCGTCGATCGCCGCCAGCGTTCCCGCCTCCCGGCTCGCGGCGAAGATCCAGCGCCCGCCGGGATCCACGGCCAGCGCGCTCACCGCGCCCTCGAGCGCCACCCGGTTCGCGATGCGGCGGCGCTCGGGATCGATCTCCACCACGCCGGCGCCGCCGGCGACGTAGACCGCCCGGGAGAGGGGGCTGGTGGCGATCGCCGCGGGGGCGAAGCCCACGTCCACCGTGCCGACCCGCTGGAGCTCTTCGAGCGCGTAGATCTCCACCAGCGGCGAGCCGCTGCTCGCGATCCAGGCGGTGCCGCTCTCCCGGTGGAAGGCGAGCTCCACGTGCCCCTCGTGGGCAGCCAGGGTGGCGCGCTCGCTGCGCGAGGCGGCGTCGATCACGCTCACCGTCCCCGCGCCGTCGTTGCCCACCCAGACCGTCGCGCCGTCCGGCGCCACCGCCACGCGGGTGGGGCGGCTGCCCGTGTCGACGCTCCCCTCCACCCGCAGCGCCGCGGTGTCCACCACCGCGAGGCGATCGACGTGGGGCAGGGTGACGTAGAGCGTCTTGCCGTCCGGGGCGAGCGCCCAGTCCTCCGGCCTGCCGGAGAGGGTGATCAGCCGCTCGAGCCGGGTGCGCCCGAAGGCGACCAGCGGGTTGATCACCGAGAGGCTGTTGCCGTCGTCGAGCGTCACCACCAGGTAGCCGTTGAGATCCACGTCGGGGCGCGTGGCGAGGAGGCCGCCGAGGTACCCGCGGATCCGCTCCCTGCACGCCGCCTCGCCGGGGGGCTCCTGCGCTCCGCCCCGGTCCTTGCTCATCCACGCGAGGGGGCGCAGGCCGCGGAGCGGCTCGCCGGTGCGCGCGTCGCGCAGGGTGAGGCTGACGCGCGCGTCGCTCCGGGTGGCGAGGGCGCCCGCGTCGTAGCCGTCGATCGGCTCGACGGCGAGCTGGAAGGAGATCCCCTCCTTCTCCACCGAGACCGCGACGGGCGGCGCGGACGACGCCTCCCGCCGCCCGGCGAGGGAGAGGCGGACGAGCACGGTGGCCGCGGCGAGGAGGAGGAAGATCGCGAACAAGCGCAGCGTCTTCATGGGATCACCCGCATCAGGCCCCAGAGGCCGTTGGAGAACTGGAAACTCGCCTGGTCGCGGTAGAGGTAGTCCATGGGCACCTGGAAGGGACCGCCGGCGCCCCACCGCAAGAGCAGGTTGAACGAGGTCATCGTGCTGAAGGCGTTCTGCGTACCCACCACGAAGGAGCCGCCGTCGTCGCCCAGCGCCTGTCCCTGCGAATCGCGCCGCCAGGGGAAGCGCGGCCAGGCGTGGCCGTGGAGCGTGAAGGCGTGCTGCCGGGGATGGCCGGAGGGGGCGAGGAGGCGGACGCGCACCTGCTGCCCGGCGCGGGCGGTGAAGATCGGCGTCTCGGGATCGCCCGCCAGGATCTCGCTGAGATCGCGGGCGTTGAGGCCGGCGTGGGTGTCCGCGGTGAGGTGGGGCGGGATCCCCAGCCGCGCCCAGAAGGGCTCGGTCCGGTAGTTGAACGCCTTGTGGCCCGAGTCCTCCGCGTCGTCCACGCCGCCGAGGTTGCGCAGGGCGGTGCCGCAGGCGAGCTGCGGGTTGCCGCACTGGAAGCGGGGATCGTCGGAGTGGAGCGCCACCTCGTCCTGCAGGACGAGGACGAACTCGCGGAAGTTCTTCGTCCTGCCATCCCGGTCCCGGTAGGTGACCGTCGCCTGCGCCTCCGTGCCCGGATCGGTCACCCAGGTGGCGCCGTACGGCTCGATGATCAGCGCGCCGAACGCGCCGTGGACGCCGTGGTTGACCACGTCCGCCATGCTGCGGAGGTTGATCGCGCCGAACTCGAACGGCGTGGCGCTGAGCGCCTTGGTGCCGGTGGCGCCGATGTCGAAGCGCCCCGCGTACCACTCGTACGTGTAGCTCCCGCCCGGTGGGGCGAGCTGCGGCGGGTTGAAGCCCACCGCCGATCCATCGTGGCGGAGCACGTCGTAGGTGACGAGCTGCGGGTGGAGCGAGACGTAGCCGGAGATCGGCACCTGGTTGGTGTTGAAGTGCTCGGTGATCGGCGGGTTGTAGTTCCAGTGGGGCGTCTTCTCGAGCACCGGCGGCAGCTCGTTGCGCAGCTCCACCACGATGCACTCGCCCGCGTTGGCCCGGAGGATGAGCGGCTCGGGGCGGCGGGTGCCCGCGCGGAGCTCGTCGAGGTGCTCCGCCCGGACGAAGAGGATCGCGTCCGGATCGTAGAGGCCGAAGCGGTAGTTGTAGACGAGTCGGTCGCCCGGGAGGTTGCCACGGGCGGTGATGGCGTGGACCACGTAGCGCCTGCGCGGCGCGCCCCGCGGGCAGCTCGCGACCACGTCCTCGTGATCCTGCGGCACGTTGTTGGGCAGGGGGATGAGGTCGGGTTGCGGACCGCCGTAGGCCCGCAGGATCCCCCACATCCCGTTCCAGAGATCGTCGGTGGGCGACGACATGTAGAGGAAGTCGGCGGCGCCCAGGGGATTGGCGACGCGGGCGAGCCCGTCCTCGATGAGGAACTCCACGTGCTCGCTGATGCCGATCGGCTGGGCGTTGACGTAGCCGGCGTCGGTGGTGGCCACGTCCGCGGTCCAGCGCTGGCCGTGCATGGTGAAGACGTGCTGCTCCTCCTGCGCTCCCTGGAGCAGGTTGATCTGCACCCGGTCCTTTTCGTACGCGCGCAGGATCGGCGTGAAGGGATCGCCGTGGAGATCGCTGCGGAAGACGTTGTGCATCTTCCCGCGCTCCCCGGGGCGGAGCTGCCAGGCGCCGCCGATCTTCTCCGCGATGCGCAGGGGGATCGGCTCGTTGGCGTAGTTGATCAGCATCGTCCCCGGATCCCCCGCGGAGATCGCCTCGGGGTTGGGCTCGTCCTCGTGTTCGATGGCGATGGGCAGGCGCGCCTCCTCCTGCGTCGGTGGATTGACCGGATCGCCCCAGCGGTCGTAGGCGATCGCGAAATCGGCGAAGGCGAGGTTGAACTCGCGGAAGATTCCCTCGCGCGCGCTCCCCGCGAGGATGTCGGCGCGCCAGCTGGTGGGGCCGCCGTCGTCGCGGGTGCCCATCCGCTCTCCCGTCTCGGGATCGCGCCAGGTGGCGCCCCGGGGCTCGATCGCCAGCCCCGCGTAGAAGCCGTGGTGCTGGTGGGACGAGGGCGCGAAGTGATCGTGGGTGAAGACGGTGCGGATGGTGCGGTCGTTGCCGTCCCTGTCGAGGAGCGGATCGGCCCACCAGCGCTGCACCGTGGTCTGCGCACCGTCCGGCAGCCCCGGCGCGGTGGCCGCCTGGAGGAGCCGGCGCACGCCGTCTCTGCCGCGGATGCCGCCCACCACGTTGCTCACCGCGATCCGGTGGACGACCTCCTCGGCGGCGAAGGTGCCGTCCTCGTAGTTCCAGCCGTTGCCGGATCCGTCGGAGGAGGTGACGTCGAACTTCACCAGGTGGATGTGCTGGCCGATGGTGTCCGTGGGCGTGCGGACCTGGAAGTCGTCCTCCTCCAGCCAGGCGGGGATCCGGTTGGTCGCCTGGAACTCGATGCAGTCGCCGGAGTTGGCGCGGAAGAAGAAGGGCTCCGGCGGACGCGTGCCCGCCAGCGTCGCCTCCACGTCCCCGTCGAGGACGATCATCCGCGCCTGGGAGTCGTGCCAGCCGGCCCTGTTCATCACCAGGTCCATCTGGATGTAGCTCGCCTTGTAGAGGCGGTGGGGCGCGCCGGGTGGACAGGGATCGGCGTAGGGCGCGCCGGGCTTCGGCGGCTGCCCGTTGACGAGGAAGAGGCCCCGCCTGCCCTCCGGCGTGTAGGCGGGGTAGGCGGCCGCGGGCCAGGCGTAGCGGGCGGTGGTGCGGGTCGCCTCGGGGAAGAGCCCCGCGTGGAAGTCCATCGCCGCCTTCTCCGCTTCGGTCCCGTCGAACGGCAGCTCCTCGAGATCGGCGGCGAGGATCTCCGGCGGATCGAGGAGCGTCTCCCCCGCGCGCGCCTCGAAGACCTCCCGCACCACGTGGCGGGGCAGGCCGCCGTCGCGCACCAGGTCGAGCGGGGCCTGGGGCGGCCTGTGTCCGGCGACCCCCGCGATGTAGAAGGGGTAGCCCGGCATCGGGGGGACCTTCACCACCTTCCCCTTCACCACGCGGGTCGTCTCCTCCCACGTGGGCATCGGCGGCATCGGCCTGCCGGGGAGCGGCACCACCGCGGGCGTGGGCGTTCCCCGCGCGAGCTCGCCGTCCGGCAACCGGCGGTCGTCGTGCCCGCCTCGAAGACGTCGTGGTTGCGCCAGAGCCCCCACATCCCCTGGGCGAAGTGCGGGTAGAGGTGGCAGTGGAAGATCGCGTCGCCTGGCGTGAGGTTGCGGTTGCCGCCGCCGCCGTAGGCCACGTCGTACGTGAAGGCGGCGCCGGGGCCGATGGTCTGGGAGTCGAGGTAGGTGGAGCGGTCGTTGGCGGGGTTGAGCAGCCACTGGTGGGCGTGGAGGTGGAAGACGTGGGTCTCCTTCGGGCCCGCGTGGATGTTGCGGATGCGCACCGGATCGCCCAGGTAGCTGTGGGCCACGTTGGAGGGATCCTGGGGGTAGAGCGCCTCACCCAGCGCCTCGTCGACGACCAGCGCAGGATCGCCGTTGGCCCACGAGGTGAGGAAGAACTCCTCGTACCTGCACTCGGCGCAGTCCTTCGTCGGGCCGATCTTCTTCCGGTTGGCGAGGAGGATGCTGCCCATCCCCGAAGCGCCGTAGTTGACGCCGAATCCGTCGCGGACGCCGTGGAACGGTTCGAGGTCGAGCTCGGCGAACGACTGCACCGCCTTGAGCTCGTCGTGGAAGAGGACGGTGAACTCGCGGAACTGGCGCTGGCTGGCGGTGGTGCTGGTTCCGAACTCCGACTCGCGGAAGTCGGTGACGATGGCGTGGAGGTCGCCGTGGACGATCTCGTTGCCGTCGAGGATGGCGAGGAGGGGGCGGCCCGTGCCGGGATCCCGCGCGGCGTAGTCGATCCGCGGTGTACCGTCCGGGTTCCTGCCCACGGTGGCGAGGGCGAGCTCGTCGCCGCGGACCTGCGAGCGGTACCACACCGAGCCCCGCGGCTGGACGTTGATCGCGCCGAAGAGGCCGAGGACGGTGCTGCCGCCGTCGCCCTCGCCGCCGGCGGAGGCGCCCAGGGAGTGGGCGAAGAAGGCGCCCTCGCGATCGGCGTAGTAGCGGTAGGTGCGGGTCTGGCCGGGCGCGGCCAGGGTGGAGTCGTTGCTTCCCACCCACGCGCCGTCCGCGGCTGCGTTGCGGTAGTGGAGGCCGTTGACGTGGAAGGAGGCGGTGCGGGTGGTGGGCGCGTCGCCGCCGCTCACCGCGGGGGCGAGCCAGTTGGTGAAGACCACGTCGAGGCAATCGCCCACGTTCACCCGCAACACCAGCGGCCGCGGGCGCACGTCGTCGCGGAGCCGGGCGTTCCCCGGGCCGGGCGTCGTCCCCTGGATCGCCACCACGTCGGCGCGCAGGGCGTAGATCATGCCCACCGGGTTGAAGGCGCCGAAGCGGTTGTAGGTGTAGACCTGATCGAGCGCGACCACCTGGGCGGTGAGCGTGCGCTCGCAGGCGGGCGGCGGTGGAGGCGGGGTGGCGATCGTCCAGGCCGATTCGTCGGGTGGGGGTGGCGCCGGCGGCGCCTGCAACGCGGTCGCCGCCGGCCCGTCGGGATCCGGCGCAGCGAGCCGCGATTCTTCGCCGCAGCCGGCCAGGATCGCGAGCGGCAGCGTGACGAGCCAGGCCCGGGCGGCCCGCCCGGGCGGAACCAGGCGACACGGATCCCGTGTCGCGCGCGGCGACGTCTCCCCCATGTGTCGACCCCCCTCGATTGAGTTCCCGGCGGATCTGCGCACGTCGGCGCATATCGCCATTGCCTCCCTCGGAGTCGTCCGACTGCGGGATGGGCGGAATCAGCTCCGCTCCGCGCAGGTGTGCAGCGATGGCTCGCCCGCCAGCCCCGTGCGCAAGGTGACTGGCGACGCGGCGCGCGCTCGCAGGTGACCATCGCCGGCAACGGGGTGGAGAGCGAGGAGCCGATGCAGGGCGAGGAGGGGAGGTACTTCGCCTTCGCCGAGGTGAACGGTCTGCCCCCCGCGGAGGTAACCATCACCAACGAGA
>Ga0180215_1004358_pt1 | contig 12626 bp, 12 predicted proteins | sample eDN3rd37CBELigBY_FD_128871 | JGI IMG/M metagenome (GOLD analysis project Ga0180215, IMG submission 128871) | Enriched backyard soil microbial communities from Emeryville, California, USA - eDNA 3rd pass 37_C BE-Lig BY (version 2) (version 2) | ecosystem: Environmental > Terrestrial > Soil >...
CCAGACCGGGCGCCGCGACCCCGAGGGCAACGTCGCGGTGGCTCGCGCCTGAGCACCCGCTCGTAGGCGGCCCGCCGTGCGGGGGTGGCGCGAGAGCCGCGCCGGGTCGGCGGTGACGCTGGCGCTGGTGCTGTCGCTGTCGCTCGTGGTCGCGGCCTGCTCCGACGACGCGTCGCAGGACGCCGGACCGTCGCCCAGCTCGGCGGGCCCCCCGACCTCGGCCGCCACGTCGCTGCCGCCGAGCACGACGGCGGTGCCCCCCACGACGGGAGCGCCGCCGGGCACCACCGTGGCGCCGCCGTCCACCACCGTGGCGCCGGCCCCGCCGTCGACGACCGTGGCGCCGGCCCCGCCGTCGACGACCGTGCCGGCCCGGCCGCCCTGGCTCGGCACCCGGCCGCTGCCGCTGCGCCCCGACGGCATCGGCGTCGCCCAGCCCACCCCGCCCGAGCTGGCGCCCCGGGTGCTGCCCACGGTCGACGTGCTGCCGCCGCCGCCCGGCGACGAGTTCGTCTGGGACGCCCGGCCGGTGCCGCCGGAGGTGGCCGCCCGCTCCACGTGGGAGCCGGCCTGCCCGGTGGCGCTCGACGAGCTGCGCTACGTGACCGTGGCCTTCGTCGGGTTCGACGGGCGCGTCCACACCGGCGAGCTGCTCCTGCACGCCGACGCGGTGGACGCGGTGGTCGAGGTGTTCCGCCGCCTCCACGCTGCCCGCTACCCGGTCGAGGAGATGCGGATCACCAGCCGCGAGGAGCTGGACGCGCCGCCCACCGGCGACGGCAACACGACCGGGGCCTTCGTCTGCCGGCCGGCGGTGGGCTCGACCACCTGGTCCCAGCACGCCTTCGGCCGGGCCGTCGACCTCAACCCGTTCCAGAACCCCTACGTGCGCGGCGACATCGTCATCCCCGAGCTGGCCACGGCCTACGTCGACCGTGAGCTGGGCTGGCCCGGCATGCTCGTGCCCGGCGACGTGGTGGTGGAGGCCTTCGCCGCCGTCGGCTGGGGCTGGGGTGGCGATTACCGGACCATGAAGGACTGGCACCACTTCTCGGCCACCGGCCGCTGACCCCGCCGCCCCACCCGTCCCGCCGGTCCCGCCCCCGCGCCCCGCACCCCTTGGCGCGCCATGGCGCGGTGGGAGGTTGCTGGCGCCCCCGGGCGCGCCATGGCTGGGTTGGGGGGCGGTCCCGCGGGACCAGCCGGTCGCGCACCGAAGCGCGCCATGGCGCGCTGGGGGGTTGTTGGCGCCCCCGGGCGCGCCATGGCTGGGTGGGGGTCACTTGGGTGGCGGGGCGGCCCGGTGCCCCTTGGCGCGCCATGGCGCGGTTGGGGGTTGTTGGCGCCCCCGGGCGCGCCATGGCCGAGTCGGGGGCGGTCCCGCGGGACCGGCCGGTCGCGCACCGAAGCGCGCCATGGCGCGGTTGGGGGTTGTTGGCGCCCCCGGGCGCGCCATGGCTGGGTGGGGGTCACTCGGGTGGCGGGGCGGCCCGGTGCCCCTGGGCGCGCCATGGCGCGCTCAGGGGTTGTTGGCGCCCCCGGGCGCGCCATGGCTGGGTTGGGGGGCGGTCCCGCGGGACCGGCCCCGGGCCGCGTCAGAGAGCGGGGGCTGGCACCCGGCGCATGACCTCGTGCGCCCGGCGGCCGAGCCCGGCCCGGACCTCGGGGTCGATGGCCTCGAGCACGGCCGGGAGCAGCACGAGCTCCTCGTCCTCCAGGTGGGCCTCGAGGTCGAGGGCGAGGGCCACGGCCCGCTTGGTGAAGGCGAAGCTCGTCGGGCGCAGGCCCTCCATGGCTGCCAGCAGGGAGTGCACCTCCTCGTGCGCTCCCTGCCGTCGGGGCGCAGCCTGCGCCACGGCGGCCACGCCGTGCTCGGCCAGCGCGGGGACGAGCACCTCCTCCTCCAACGCCTCGTGCTCGCGGAAGGCCTCCACCAGCTCGGCGTAGCGCCGGCGCAGCAGCCGGGCGTCGTCGGTGGTGAGCAGGTCGCCGGCCAGCGCCCGGAGCCGGTCGTGGTCCGCGCGCAGCAGGTCGAGGAGATCGGGGTCAGCCGCCATGACCTGATGCTCGCCGCCGCACCGGGCGGCGACCAGGGCCGAACGTCCCTCGCGGCCTCCAGCGCCTCCAGCCCCGCCGGCCGCCGGAGGCGCTACAGGCGGTAGAAGGCCCGGGCGCTCCCGCCCATCACGGTTCGCCGGGCCGCCTCGGGCAGCGGGTCGACCGCCTCCCTCAGCTCCTTCACCACCCCGGGGATCTTCGCGTCGGGGTGCGGGTAGTCGGAGGCCCACAGCACCTTGTCGGCGCCGAGGTGCTCGGCGGTGAAGGCCAACGCCACCTCGTCGGGGTCGAAGCTGACCACGCACTGCCGGGCGAACAGCTCGCTCGGCAGCATGGTCTGGTCGGGGCTGCCGAACACCTTCATCTGGTGGTCGAAGCGCTCGAGCATCGGCAGCATCCACCCGCCGGTGCCCTCCAGGAAGGCCACCCGCAGGCCGGGGTGGCGCTCGCAGATCCCGCCGAGCACGAACCACGCCACCGCCATCTGCAGGTCGATGGCGTTGGTCAGCCCCTGGCGCAGGGCGAGCCCCTGGCGCGCGTCGGTGACGCCGTTGGCCAGGCCGAGCAGGCGGCAGGAGTTGAGCATGTCGGCGTGCGGGGAGGGGTGCACGCCGACCGGGCAGTCGAGGTCGGCGGCCGCGGCCCAGAAGCGGTCGTAGCCTCGGTCGTGGAGCGGCTTGCCGTCGATGTAGGGAGCGGGTCGGATCATCACCGCCTTGGCGCCGAGCGTGTCGACCGCCCGCCGCATCTCCGCGATGGCCGCGTCGACGTCCTGCAACGGCACCATCGCCACCGGGAAGAGCCGGTCGGGTGCGGCCGAGCAGTAGTCGTGCAGCCAGGTGTTGTAGGCGCGGCAAGCTGCGCCGAACAGGTCGGCTTCCTCCACCCACGTGAGCATCGACGTCGGGTACAGCACCGCCGCGTCGATGCCCTCCTCGTCCATGTCGACCAGCCGGGCCTGCGGGTCGTAGCCGCCGGGTCGGGCCATCTTCTCCCGGGCCGCCTCCTCCCACGACTCGGCGTCGCGCAGGTTGGCCGCCCACGAGGCCGAGGTGCCGTCGTCGTCCGACGCGCTCTCCGCCAGCATCCGTTCCCGCTGCTCGGCAGCCTCGGGGTAGGCGCGCGCCATCCCGAGGGCCTGCACGCCGCCACCGGGGTGGTCGAGCCGGTCGCGGAAGGCCGGGTCGGCGTACTCCTTCCACACCCGGTCGGGCTCGACGACGTGCCCGTCGGCGTCCACCACCTGCACTCGGTTGTCCTGGTCGTCCACTGCGCCTCCCCCTGGCTCGTCGGACCGTTCAGATCTGCAAGGCCTGCGCCAGCTGCTCGTGGTAGTAGCGGGCATCGCCCAGGTTGTTCTCCCAGAACTTGGAGCGACGCGAGTACAGGCTGATGTCGTGGTCGAGCATGAAGGCGATGCCGGCGTGCACCTCGTGGGCCTGGCGGTGGAGGTGCGCGGCGGCCTGCTTGCCGAAGGCCACGGCGATGGCCGCTTCCCGGAGGAACGGCTTGCCGGCGTCGATGCGGTACGCGGCCTGCTTCACCAGCAGCTCCGTGCGGTGCAGGTCGAGCAGCACGTCGGTGACCATGTACTGCACGGCCTGGTACCGGCCGATCGGACCGCCGAACTGCTCGCGGTCCTTGGCGTACTGGTTGGTGATCTCCAGCACCTGCTGCGCCGCGCCGACGATGCTCACCGTCTGCAGCACCGCCGCCTTGGTGGTGACCTCCGAGAGCACCGACCACCCGTGGTCGACCTCGCCGATGACGCGGTCGGCCGGCACCTGCACCCCGTCGAAGGTCAGCGCGAACAACGCGTTGCCGGACAGGTTCTGCAGCGGCGTCCACGAGACGCCCGGCGCGCTGGCGTCGACGAGGAACAGCGTCACGCCGTCGGCGCTGCCGTTGCTGCTCGTGCGAGCGGCCCACAGGAACCACCGGGCCGACGGCGCGAAGCCCACGAGCAGCTTGGTGCCGTGCAGCACGAAGCCGTCGCCGGCGCGCGACGCGGGCGCCGCGATGCCCGCTGGACCGTACGTGCCGTTCGGCTCGAGGATGGCGGCGCTGACGATGGCACCTTCGCCGGCGATGGCGCGGAGCACCTCGCGGCGCAGCGCGTCGCTGCCCGCCTGCAGGATGGCATCGCCCGCGACGGCGACCGTGTCGAGGTGCGGGCTCGGTACGAGGAAGCGGCCCATCTCCTCGTAGAGCGGGTACAGGTCGAGGAAGCTGCCGCCCGAGCCGCCGTAGGCCTCGGGGAAGGCGAGGCCGAGCCAGCCGCGCGTGACCATCTCCTGCCACATCTCGGGCTGGTAGCCGAGGCCGCTGGCTTCGACGTCGCGCACCACCTGGGGCGGGCAGGCGGTGGCGAAGTAGTCGTGGATGTCCTGCTGCAGGGTCTGCTGGTGGGGGGCGAGGTTCAGATCGACGGCCATGATGCCCCCTACCGCGGCAGCCCGAGGGCGCGGGTGGCGACCACCATGCGCTTCAGCTGCGACGTGCCACCGGCATGGTTGCCGAACGACTGGCGGTAGTTGCGTTCGACCTCGCCGGCCAGCGGGGCCCACTCGCCTGTCTGGATCAGGCCGAGCGGCCCGAGGATGTCCATGCACGTCTGGCCGAACACGGGTTGGAACTCCTTGGTGATGGCTTGGTGGAGGTGGAAGCCGTAGCGGCAGGGCCCCTCGAGCTCGAGCATCTTCTCGACCTCGACGTGCAGCGCGAGCTCGGTGAGCTGCTGGCGCACCACCGGGTCCTCGCTCATCGGACGGCCGTCGCGCACGGTGGCCTGGCAGTAGCGGATGAGCTCGTGCAGGATCCACGCCCGGCCGACCAGCGGCGGCTCGTAGTCCATCTCGGGGCCGGGGTCGTTGTCCTCGAAGACGGGGATGGGGTTGCCGCCCATCCCGAACCAGACCTCGTTCCAGCCCTCGTTCAGGTGGCCGAGCATCATGTTGGCCGGCACGCGGACCTGGTCGAGGAACACCATGTTCTGGCGCCCGCCGGCCAGGTTGTACATCGGCCGCATCTCCAGGCCGGGCACGTCGGTGGGCGAGAGGAAGTAGCTGATGCCGCGGTGGCGGCTGTTGGGGTCGGGGTGGGTGCGGGCGGCGATGATGATCCAGTTGCAGTGGTGCCCGGCGGTGCAGAAGGTCTTGGTGCCGCTGATCACCCAGTGGTCGCCGTCCTGCTCGGCCCGGGTGGTGAGCGAGGCGAGGTCGGAGCCGGCGTTCGGCTCCGTGTAGCCCTCGGCCCAGTTGATCTCCCCGGCGGCCATCTTCGGCAGGAAGAAGGCCTTCTGCTCGTCGGTGCCGAGCCGGAGGATGGCCGGGCCGACGGCCATGTTGATGCCGGCGATGGTGCCGGCCCGGCGGCGGCGGAACTCCTCCCACACGACGCGCGCCTGGCGCTTCGACATCTCGGCGCCGCCGTACTCCCACGGCCAGCTCGGCTCGATCCACCGCTTGGCGCCCTGCTTCTTCCAGAACTCGTGGTAGAAGGCCCACTGGTCGGGGTCCTCCACGAAGTCCCAGTCGAATCCCTCGTACTCCGGCGGGAGCTCCTCCTCCAGCCAGGTCCGCACCTCCTCGCGCAGCTCCTCGAGCTTCGGCGTCGTGGTGTGGGCGATCTCCATGGCAACCCCTGTGTCGACGTCCCCCTTGCGGGACGCACCCTAACCCCGGCCCTCCTCCCGCCGCCTAACGTGCCCGGGCCGGGTGGGGATCGCAGGGAGGAGCGGGATCGTGGACGAACAGCAGCTGGACCGGCTCGTCGCCGAGGCGGAGATCCGCAACGTGGTGGCGCGCCTCGCGCACCTCGCCGACGACGGCGACCTGGCCGAGTACCTCGACCTCTTCACCGAGGACGCCACCTGGGAGTCGGCCACCGATCGCCGAGCCGGGCGCGAGGACCTGCTGGCCGGGGCGCGCCAGCGCAGGGCCGACGGCATCCAGGGGCCGGGCAGCGACACCCGCCACGTGAACACCACGCTGTGGGTGCGCATCGACGGGCCCGACACGGCCACCGCCGAGTCGTACTTCCTGTTCCTGGCCGACGCGTCGACCGCGCCGAGGGTGCGCCTCACCGGCCGCTACGAGGACACCTTCCGCCGGAATCCGGACGGCTGGAAGCTGGCCAGCCGGCGCATCCGCCACGACGTCAACGCGCCCGAGCGGTAGGGCCCCGCCCGTCAGCCGCCGGCGGCGAGGCCCTCGTAGAAGGCCTGGAAGGTGGCGAACTGCTCGGGGAGCTCGGCGCGGGCGGTCGGCCGGTCGGGCCAGCGGATGCGCTCGTCGCCGAGCGGCACGTCGCGCACGTCGGTGACGTACCACATGGGGGTCCGCCGCCAGCGGAAGTACCAGCGGCCGTCTCGGCGCTCGTAGCGGTCGTGGTAGCGGAGCATGGCGATCACGAAGCGGTCGCCCATGGCGTGCTCGGCGCGGCAGTAGACGTGGCCCATGGCCTTGTCGGGCGACTCGAAGTCGATGGCCTGCTGGAACACCTGGTGCACGGTGAAGCCCCACCGCCGGCAGAGCGCGGCGTAGTGCTCCTTCAGCGGGCCCCGGCCGCGCGGCGCGTCGGGCGAGGCCTTGACGTCGTCCACGAACAGCTCGACGAGGGCGTCGAGGTCGCGGGCGTCGAGCGCGATCGGGTAGCGCGCCGTGATGTCGCGGATGGCCTCGATCGCCTCCAGCCGGTCGAGACGGTCCTCCAGCTCGCCCATCGTTCGTCCCCCCTGCGGTCGCTCCGACCGTAGTGGTCTACGCCAGCCGGGCGTGCATCTCCCACACGAGCGCCTCGGCGTCGTCTACCGCGGTGAGGCACCTGCCGCCCGCGCCCGTGAGCCGCACCGCGTCGCCCTCGTGCAGGCGGCCGGCGCCTTCGAGCTCGACGGTGCCGCGAGCGACGAAGACGTGCACGTACGGCGCGTCGGGCACGGTCGCCGTCGCGCCCGCCTGCAGACGCCCGGCGTGGAGGGCGGCGGCCCGGTTGCGGATGCGGATGGCGGCGTCGTCCGCGTGGCGGGCCATCCCGGAGGCCACGGGCACGAGGCCCTCGCGCAACCGCTCGTCGGCCACCTCGAGCTGCTCGTAGCCGGGCACGATGCCGGCCTCGTCGGGGACCACCCACATCTGGATGAAGCGCACCGGTTCGTCGTGGGGCTCGCGGCCGTCGAGGCGCCAGGCGTCGTTCTTCTCGGAGTGGAGGATGCCCGTACCCGCGCTCATGCGCTGCGCCAGCCCGGGGTAGATGACGCCGCGGTGCCCCTCGGAGTCCTGGTGCACGAGCGACCCCTGCAGCACCCAAGTCACGATCTCCATGTCGCGGTGCGGGTGCGTGTCGAAGCCGCGGCCCGGCGCGACGACGTCGTCGTTGTGGACCAGCAGCACCCCGTGGTGCGTGTTGGACGGGTCCCAGTGGTGGCCGAAGGAGAAGGAGTGCTTCGAGTCGAGCCAGCTGATGCGGGTGGCGAAGCGCTCGTCCGCTCGGCGGATGTCGACGGCGGGCGTCGGCACGTCGGGCATGAACGAGGCAACGTGCCGGCCCCATCGGCCATTCCGCCCGGTCGCTCAGCGGGCTCCCAGCCGGCTCACAGCTGGCGCAGGTCGCGCACCGCACCCCGGTTGGCCGACGTCGTGGCCGCGGCGTAGAGCTGGAGCGCCGTCGACACCGGTCGGTCGCGGTGCGCCGGCCGGAAGCCGAAGCCGGGGCCGCTCGTGCCCGCCCTCAGCTGATGGCGACGCCTCAGCTCGTCGTCGGGCACCTCCAGCGTGAGGCGCCGGCCCGGGATGTCGATGGTGATGCGATCGCCGTCCTCGACCAGCGCCAGGGGGCCGCCGGCGGCCGCCTCCGGCGACACGTGGCCGACGGCCAACCCTGACGACGCGCCGGAGAACCGTCCGTCGGTGACCAGCGCGCACGAGCGGTGGAGGCCGCGCCCCTTGAGGAACGCGGTGGGGTGCAGCATCTCCTGCATGCCGGGGCCGCCGCGCGGGCCCTCGTAGCGGATCACCACCACGTCCCCCTCCCGGATGCGCCCGCTCAGGATGGCCTCGACCGCCTCCTCCTGGGACTCCACCACCACGGCGGGCCCGGTGAAGCACAGCATCGCGTCGTCGACGCCGGCCGCTTTGACGATGCAGCCGTCGGGGGCGAGGTTGCCGCGCAGCACAGCCAGCCCGCCGTCCGCGGTGTAGGCGTGGGGCACCGAGCGGATGCAGCCGGTCACCGGGTCGAGGTCGAGGTCGGCCCAGCGGGCGGACTGGGACCACGCCTGCGACGACGGTCGCTGTCCGGGCGCGGCGTGGAACAGCTCCACGGCCTCGGCCGTCGCGGTGCCGGCGCGGACGTCCCAGCGCGCCAGCCAGGTGGCGAGGTCCGGGGCGTGGACGGCGTGCACGTCCGGGTGGAGCAGACCGGCGCGGTGCAGCTCGCCCAGCAGCGCCGGCACGCCACCGGCGCGGTGGACGTCCTCCACCAGGTGCGGGCCGTTCGGCGCCACCTTGGCCAGCACCGGCACGCGGCGGGACAGCGCGTCGATGTCGTCGTGGGTGTAGTCCACCTCGGCCTCGTGGGCCGCGGCCAGCAGGTGCAGCACGGTGTTGGTGGAGCCGCCCATGGCGATGTCGAGCGCCATGGCGTTCTCGAACGCCTTCCGCGACGCGATCGCCCGCGGGCGGGCCGTGGCGTCGTCGTGGTCGTACCAGCGGCGGGCCAGCTCCACCACCAGCGCGCCCGCCTGTTCGTAGAGGGGCCGACGGGCGGTGTGGGTGGCGACGACCGTCCCGTTGCCTGGCAGCGCCAGCCCCAGCGCCTCGACGAGGCAGTTCATGGAGTTGGCCGTGAACATGCCCGAGCACGACCCGCACGTCGGGCAGGCCGAAGCTTCGAGCCGCGACAGTTCGGCGTCGTCCACGTAGGTCGAGGCGCTGTCCGCCATGACGGTGGCCAGGCTGAGCCCGACCCGGACCGAGCCGTCGGCACCGGTCGTGTGACCGCCCTCCATCGGCCCGCCGGACACGAACACCGTCGGCACGTCGAGGCGCAGTGCCGCCATGAGCATCCCCGGCGTGATCTTGTCGCAGTTGGAGATGCACACCAGCGCGTCGGCGCAGTGCGCGTTGACCACGTACTCGACGGAGTCGGCGATCAGGTCGCGCGACGGCAGCGAGTAGAGCATCCCGGCGTGGCCCATGGCGATGCCGTCGTCGATCGCGATGGTGTTGAACTCCAGGGCCACGCCGCCCGCAGCCCGCACCGCGTCGCAGACGACGCGGCCTACGGGCTGGAGGTGCACGTGTCCGGGCACGAACTCGGCGAAGCTGTTGGCCACGGCCACGATGGGCTTGCCCAGATCGGCGGCGGGCACGCCGGCCGCCCGGAGCAGGGCCCTGGCGCCGGCCTGGGTGCGGCCGTGGGTGACGGTGCGGGATCGCAGCGCTGGCATGGCCACCAGTGGGCCAGGGAACCGGCGCCGGCGGGAAGTGGCTCTCACCACTAGTACTGGCACTGCTAGGACGAGCGCGTGGATCCAGCCGCCGAACGCCGCCGCGAGCTGGGCGGGTTCCTGCGCAGCCGCCGCGAGGCGCTCGACCGGGCCGGGTACGGCCTGCCCCCGACGCGGGGTCGCACCGCGGGGCTCCGCCGGGAGGAGGTCGCCTACCACGCCGGGGTCAGCGTCACCTGGTACACGTGGCTCGAGCAGGGACGGGAGACCAACCCGTCCCGGCAGGTGCTCGATGCCATCGCGCGCACGCTGCGCCTGGCACCGGCGGAGCACCACTACCTGCTCGGCCTGGCCGGCTACGCGCCCGTGCCGCCCGGCGAGCTGCCGCCGACCGCCCCGGCGCCGCCGCACCTCCAGCGGCTGCTCGACGCCCAGGGCGCCGCGCCCGCCTTCGCCGTGGCGGCCACCTGGGACATCGCCGCGTGGAACCGGGCCTACGCGGCCCTCTACCCGGCGGTGGCCACGGTGCCGGCCGACGAGCGCAACCTGCTGTGGCTGATCTTCACCGACCCGGGCGTGCGACGGATGCTCCCCGACTGGGAGACCACCGCGCAGCAGTTCCTGGCCGAGTACCGGGCCGCGGCCGGGCCGGCGTTGGGCACGGCGGCGCACGCGGCGCTCGTGAGCCGGTTGGTCGAGGCGAGCCCCACCTTCGCCCAGGCCTGGCACCACCACCACGTCGAGCGCTTCGCCAGTCGCGAGCGTCGGTTCCACCATCCCGAGGCCGGCCCGCTGACGTTCGAGCAGCACCGCCTCACGCCCTCGGACCAACCCGACCTGCACGTGGTCATCTACCTGCCGGCCGACGGCGCCACCCTGCGCGCCATGGCGCAGCTCGCCCGGACCGACGGTGGTTCGGGGCGCAAGGCACGATGAGTTCGGCGCGGCGACGGCGTCGGACCCCCCAGATCGCGGCAGCAGGAGGACGAGACCATGCGAGACCTGGTGGTGGCGGCGTTCGTGACCATGGACGGGGTGATGCAGTCCCCCGGCGGTCCTGACGAGGACCCGACCGGAGGGTTCACCCAGGGCGGCTGGGGCGTGAGCGCGTGGGACGACGCGATGTACGCGGCGATCACGGAGCTCATGACGTCGCCGTTCGAGCTGCTCCTCGGCCGCCGCACCTACGAGATCTTCGCGGCGCACTGGCCGCACGTGCTCGAGGAGGAGCGCGCCGCCCGAGGCGGGACGGCCAGCGAGGTCGACGACCCCGTCGCCAAGGCCCTCGACACCGCGACCAAGTGGGTGGCGTCGCGGACGCTCGACCAGCTCGAGTGGCACAACTCGCGGTTGCTCGAGGGGGACGTCGCCGCGGCTGTCGCGGCGCTGAAGCGGCAGGACGGGCCGCGGTTGGTCACGCAGGGCAGCGCCGAGCTCATCCAGACGCTGCTCGAGCACGACCTCGTCGACGAGGTGCGGGTGTGGACGTTCCCGCTCGTGGTCGGGCCCGGCAAGCGGCTGTTCGGCCGCGGCGCCGTCCCGGCGGCCTTCCGCCTGGCGGACGCGACGACCTCGTCGACCGGCGTCATCATGGCCACCTACCGGCGGGCCGGCGAGATCGAGCGGGGGTCGTTCGAGTTCGACGAGCCCACGCCCGCGGAGCTGGCCCGGCGCGAGCGCCTGGCCGCGGAGGACCGAGCCGCCAGCGGCTGACGGCCGGGCGCCACGCCCCCGCCGGCGACCCGTCAGGCCGGAATGCGGGCCGGGCCGCGGAACACCTGGTCCCCGTGCCAGCCGATGTGGTCCTCGGCCGGGACCGGCTGCCCGCGCTGCGGCTCGAGCAGCGGCCGGCCGACCAGGCGCAGCACCAGCTCCTGCGACGCCCGCTCCCGCCCGACGAAGTGGGCCGACACGGCGATCTCGTGGTCGCCGGTGACGCCGAGCACGCCCCGGTCGAGCAGCTTGTGGTGGAAGCTGCAGAGGCAGAGCGCGTTGTCGACGGTGTCGGGGCCGTCGAACGCCCACCAGCGCAGGTGGGCGGCGTCGAGGCCGACCGCCTCCATGCCGAGGCGCCCGTCGTAGCCGCACATCGCGCAGCGGTACTCGTAGGCGACCAGCACCCGCTCGCGGAACTGCGGGTCGCGTCGGCGGAGCTGCTTGGCCCGAGCGCGGGCTGCCGCCAGCTCCAGCGCCTCCAGCTCCAGGCCGGCGGCGGTGCAGAGCTCGCGGTGGAGCGACTCGGGGAAGTTGGCGTCGAGCAGGGCGTGGGCGATCAGCGCCACGAGCCCGGGATCCGCCAGGAGGGCCGCTTCCAGCTCGGGGTCGAGGTGCCCGGTCGCGCCGCTGGCCCGCAACCGGGTCCGTGAGGGCCCCGGGTCACCGCCCGCGGCATCGACCTGCCACAGGCCGTCGCTCTGGAGGTGGTGGAACGGGTAGGCGGGTGACGTGGGTCGAGCAGGACCGTAGTTGCGCAGGAGCTCGTCCAGCGTGGGCTCGGCTTCGTCGTAGCGCATCCGGGACGAGCCGGTGCGTTGCAGCCGGCCGAGCGCGTAGAGCAGGAGCAGCGGCTTGTGCGGCGCCCGCTCGCCGCCGCGCCGCCACCGCCGGATGGCGGCGATGCGCTCGAGCCAGCGGTCGCGCTCGTCCACGCCCCGATCGTAGGGAGGGCGGGCGTTTGCGTCGGGATTTGCGTTCTGGGAGACCGCGAAACCCGACGCAAATGGGTTGGGTCAGGCGGACTCGGCGGTGTCGACCATCCACGGGACGCCCCAGCGGTCGTTGCACGTCCCGAAGCCCTTGGAGAAGAAGGTGGGCGAGAAGGGCATGGTGACCTCGCCGCCCTCGGCCAGCGCTTCGAACACGCGCTTGGCCTTGTCCACGTCGGGGGCCGTGTAGACCACCCCGACGCCGACCTTGGGACCGCCGTCGCCCGTGGGGTCGTCGGAGCCCATGAGCAGGCCGTCGTCGAAGGTCAGCGCGGCGTGCATGACGTGGTGCGGCTCCGCACCGGGCATGGGCTCGGCGTCCGGGGGCAGGTCGGCGTGGGTCATCACCTGGAGGTCGCCGCCGAAGATGTCGTGGTAGCGGCGGAAGGCCTCGGCGCAGTTGCCGCTGAAGAACA
>Ga0180215_1004359_pt1 | contig 12626 bp, 10 predicted proteins | sample eDN3rd37CBELigBY_FD_128871 | JGI IMG/M metagenome (GOLD analysis project Ga0180215, IMG submission 128871) | Enriched backyard soil microbial communities from Emeryville, California, USA - eDNA 3rd pass 37_C BE-Lig BY (version 2) (version 2) | ecosystem: Environmental > Terrestrial > Soil >...
AGCCGGGGGTGAGCTTGTAGAAACCGCTGACGTTCACGTGGCCGGACGAGAGCGTCGTCGCGGTCTTGATCATGTTGTCGGTCAGCCCTTGGGAGAGGGCGAGGAGCACCACCAGCAGGGTGGTGACCATGGCCAGGGCCAGGGAGAGGAGGAGGCTGCGCCGCCGGGCCTGGAGCAGGTTGCGCAGGGCGACGATCAGGTAGATGCCCATGGCGTTACTCCTTTGCCTGCATCGCCACCACCGGCTCGATGCGAGCGGCGAGCCTGGCGGGGTAGAGGGTGGAGAGCAGGCTCACCACGAAGATGGCGAAGAGGCCGATGCCGATCTGGAGGAGGCCCACCTCCGGGTAGAGGGCGGGGCCGCCGAAGAGGAAGATCAGGAAGTCGTTGGAGGAGGCGGGGATGCCGACGTTGCCCAAAAAGAGGGTGAGGGCCGTGGCGGCACCTGCGCCCAGTCCGCTGGCGATGCCGCCGAGGACCAGGGTCTCCACCAGGAAGAGGGCGAGGACGAAGCGTCGCCCGGCGCCGATGGCGCGCATGGTGCCGATCTCGGAGACCCGGTCCATGGTCGCCATCACCATCGAGTTGTTGATGATCACCAACGCCACCAGGAAGATGATCGCGATGGTGATGTAGAGCACCGCGCCCACCACCACGATGAGCTGTCCGATGATCCCGGTCACCTCGCTCCAGGCGACGGCCTTGAACCCCAGATCCCGCTCGGCGCTCAGCTCGTTCAGCCGCTCGATCGCCTGGGAGAGTCCGCTCGGATCCTCCAGGACCACGGCGGCGTGGATCACGGTCCCCCGCTCGAGCTCCTCCTGCGTGAAGGTCTCCTGTTGGCTCTCCTGCGCTGCTGCCTCGCTCCCGGCGATGGCGGCGACCCGCTCCGCGATGTCGATCGGGCCACCGGCACCTGCATCGGCGCCCGGCGCCGCGTCCGATTCGACGTCCGGGAGCTGGAAGGCGGCGAAGCGATCGCCCTCTGCCGCCTCCTCCTCCGCGTCGTCCACGTCGCCGAAGAGGGCGTCCTCCACCTCGTCCCGGCTCAGCTCGGCGACGCCCACCTCGGCGCGGATCGAGTCGAGCTCCTCCCGCTTCTCCACTGTCATCAGGCCGTAGAGATCCCGGAAGGACATGAGGTCCATGATGCTGTAGGCGGAGGCGATCGCCGACCGCTCCAGCCCCGCGAACTGGAAGGTGCCGTAGACCTTGATGTTGATCGACTTGGGGTAGCCGGCCTTGGTGGAGGAGCGGAGGGTGAAGTGGTCCCCGACCTTCACGCTGTAGAGCCGGATCTTGGGGGCGATCTCCTCGTAGAAGAAGGTGCGCCTCCTGTCGAAGTTCTCGTCGTTCAGCTCGAGGAGGGCGACCATCTTCCGATCGAGGTCCCCCTCCGTCCCCGGGAGCAGCTCGTCCAGCTTCCGTTCGAGCTCCACCGCGTCGTCGGGGTCGAGCTGCCGGGTCACGAAGCTCGTGAACTTCGCGAGCTGCTTGACCTGGAGCTGGAGGGCCGGATCCCGATCGATCAGCCTCCCGTCGAGGGAGCGGGCCTCGTGGAGCTTGTCGATGCCCCTGGCGATGCGGTTCTTGAAGACGTCCTCGTAGTAGGTCTTGTTGAAGAGGAAGCCGCGGTGGCCCTTGGGGACCATCTCGCCCTCGACCAGGGTGAAGGTCTCGAAGCTCTCCGCGAAGGCGTCGAGGTCGGTGCCGATGAAGGGGATGAAGGCGTGGGACGGGCCCTCGCCGAGCTTCGCGACCCGGGTCTCCAGGAACTCGAAGACCTCCGCAGGCTCGGTCTCGAGCCGGGCCCAGAGCTCGTCGGAGCCTGCCTTCTCCAGATCGAGGATCGCCTCCTCGATCTCCTCCGAATTGGAGAGGAGGGTGAGGCGCCTGCGGTAGTCGTCGAGGATCAGGCCGATCGCCCGCTTGCTCTTCCTGACGAGGCGGGCGGTGAGGGCGGGATCCCCTGCGTCCACCGCGTCCCGGAGCTCCTGGATCGCGTCGTCGAGCTCGTTGCCCAGGAGCGGGATGGTCACGTGTCGCCCCATGGGGACCACTGCCTTCACGTTGGGGATGGAGAGCGCCGCCTCCTTCACCTTCGGGAAGGACTCGATCACGCCCAGGTCCTGGTCGGATCCTGCGTCTGGTCCGGTGAAGGCGAGCTGGTCGGTGCCGTCGAGGGAGACGAGCTGGATGTGGCCCGTGAGGCTGCCCGTGACGCTGGTCTCCATGGCCCGCTCCACGTTCGCGAGGAGGGTGGTGCCGAAGACCAGGAGGAAGGTGCCGAAGCTCAGGAGCGAGCCCACGATCAGGAGCTTGATCCGGTGGGCGAAGATGCTCCGCAGCGAGAGGCGAACGAGCAGCCCGAGGGAGATCGAGGAGTTGGACGCCATCTCAGGCGGCCCCGACCGCGCCGCCGCGGCCATCGTCGATGATCTTCCCGTCGGCCATCCTGGCCACCCGATCCGCCCGGTCCATCACCATGGGATCGTGGGTGGAGAAGATGAAGGTGGTCTTCTCTGCGTGGTTGATGTCGCGCATCAGCTCGATGATGTTCGCGCCTGTGGTCGAGTCCAGGTTCGCGGTGGGCTCGTCTGCGAGGACGATCATCGGCCGGGTCACCAGCGCCCTGGCGATCGCCACCCGCTGGCGCTGACCGCCGGAGAGCTCGTTGGGACGTTGGCGGAGCTGCTTGGTGAGGCCCACCTTCTCCACCATCTCCCGCACCCTGGCGTCCCGCTCCTTGCGGCTCAGCCCGCCTTGGAGGAGCAGCGGAAACTCCACGTTCTGGTAGAGGTCCAGCACCGCGATCAGGTTGAAGCTCTGGAAGATGAAGCCGAGCTTGTGGAGGCGCAGCTTCGTCAGCCCCGAGTCGTTCAGCTCCGAGGTGGACTGGCCGTCGATCCGCACCGTGCCGCTGGTGGGGGTATCCACGCAGCCGATCAGGTTGAGCAGCGTGGTCTTGCCTGCACCGGAGGGAGCGGCGATCGCCAGGAACTCACCCCGCTCGATGGTGAGGTTCACGTCGCTCAGCGCCCGCACGGAGAGCTTCCCCAGCGGGTAATCCTTCACCACGTTCTCGATCTCGACGATGTTCGGGACGTTGTCTGACACGCTCGGCTCGCTTTCGGTGGAGGTCGGGAGGACGCGGCGCCGAGGGCGTCGAGCTCGGCAGGCGGTCCCTGCTGCTGCGCGCCGCGTTATGCCAGATCCCGGACTGGCTGACCAGCCACCCCAAGTGAGATCCTCAGGCAGCCGCGGGCCCGTCGCCTCCGAGGCAGGGGCCGCGAAAGACGCAGCGGGCACAGGCAGCCTCGTTCTCTGTCCTGGGGAAGGCCTCCATCTCCCGGGCCCGGTTGGTCGCCGGATCCGCCAGGAGGCCCTGCATGGTCTGGATCGAGGCCGCCATCCTCCCTTCGAAAGCGCGGATCGCCTCCTCCTCCACCGGGACCGAGACCTCTTCGAGGGAGGGCAGATAGACCACCCTGCAATCCACCTTGGCCAAGGGGACGTCCCAGGTGGAGCGGGCGTACATGGCGTAGCCCAGGAGCTGCTCCTGATCGCTGTCTCGCTTCTTGCCGGTCTTCCAGTCGACCACCACCACCCCGCCGTCCTGCTCGCGGTAGGCGAAGTCGGGGGCGGCGTAGATCTTCACCCCGTCGAAGAGAAAGGAGCCGAGCTCGTCGATGGGGAGCCACTGGCCGGCCTCGAGGTCCTTGGCGATCTCGATCCAGCTCGAGCCGAAGAACGCGGCGAGGCAGCGCTCCACCAGCTCCCAGCCGCTGCGCCACTCCTCGTCGGGGATCGGCTCGTCGTATTCGTGCTCGACGAGGCCGAAGGCCTTTCGGAACCGGTAGCTCTTCTCCCGCGACTCGCGAAACTGCGCGCGCATCGCGGCGCGGACCTGATCGATCACCGCCTGGGGCTCGACGGCGTAGCCATCCCGGACCATGGTGAGGATCCGCTTGATCGCGTCGTGCACGGAGGATCCCGCCCAGGCGTGGCGACCGGTCAGCTTCTTCAGTGTGTAGAACTCCTTCACCTCGGGTGCTGCGTCCCGTTCCCAGCCTCCCCAGCTCGCGTAGTAGTGGAGGTAGTACTGCCGCGCGCACTCCCGAAACTTTTCGTGCCGGCTCTTCGACCAGGAGAACTCGTTCTCCAGCTTCTTTCGCTGAAATCCCATCGCTACCCCTGAAAGAGATCGATGAAGCCCTTGTCGAGCCAGGCGCCGCCGTCCGCCACGACGCAGGCGCCGTTGACGTAGGCTGCATAGTCGCTGGCCAGGTAGGAGGCCAGCCAGGCGATCTCCTCCGGCCTGCCGAAGCGATGGAGGGGGACGCTCTTGCGGACTGCCTCGGAGACCTCCGGGACGGAGAAGAGCTTCTCCGCACCCCCGGTGTTCTCGATCGGGCCGGGGGCGATGGCGTTCACCCGCACCCCGTTCATCCCCCACTCCACCGCCAGGGTCTGGGTGAGGCTGAGGACCCCCGCCTTCGCCGCCGCCGAGTGGACGGTGCCGGGGCCGCCGGTCCAGGCGTAGGTCGCCACCAGGTTGATGATCGAGCCGGGCTTCCCCGCCTCCAGGAGCCGGCTCCCGAAGATCTTGCTGCAGTAGAAGGTGCCGTTGAGGACGATGTCGATCACCGAGCGCCAGCCGTTGATCGAGAGCTGGCTCGCCGGCACCACGAAGTTGCCCGCAGCGTTGTTCACCAGGATCTCGGCGAGGCCGAAGCGCTCGTCGATCTGCCGCGCCACCTCCTCGATCGCGTCGGGCTGGCGGACGTCGAGGATGTACCAGGCGACCTCGGCCCCCTCGGCGGCGCCCGCCCGGATCTCGGCGGCGGCCTTCTCCAGGACCTCCTCCTTGCGGGAGGCGATCACCACGTTGGCCCCGAGCCGCGCGTACTCCTTCGCGATCGCGAGGCCCATGCCGGTGCCGCCTCCGGTGACCACGGCGGTGCGTCCCTTCAGCGTTCCTTCTGCGAGCATCTCTTCGCCCTTTCTTCGGCTTGGGATCGGTGCGGGATCGAGCACCGGCGCGCGACGGGCGCCTTGTGGGCTCGACCGCACCACGATACGAGATGGAGGAGAGCATGGCCACAGCTACGATCCGACCGTCGCGGGGGGCTGACCTCCCGTCCTCGCGTCTCGCCTGCGGTCCGGCGAGGCGATCCTCGCAGCCCGCCTGTTCCCGGCCGGTCACTCATCCATGGATGTGTCTTGTTGAAAAATAAAATCAAAGCATTCTCGGACCAGGAGCTGCGCGGCCTGCGACGACAGGTCCTGCGGTGGTACCGCCAGGTGCGCCGGGATCTCCCCTGGAGACGGAGCCGCGACCCCTACGCGATCTGGGTGAGCGAGGTGATGCTGCAGCAGACCCGGGTGGAGACGGTGAAGCGCTACTACGACGCGTTTCTCGAGCGGTTCCCCACGGTGGAGGCGTTGGCGGCGGCGGAGCTGGACGAGGTGCTCACGCGCTGGAGCGGCCTCGGCTACTACGCCAGGGCGCGATCCCTCCACCGGGCGGCGCGGCTCCTGGTGGAGGAGCACGGCGGAGCGCTGCCGGCGGACCCTGCCGCCCTGGCCAGGCTGCCGGGGTTCGGTCCCTACACCGTGGCGGCGGTGGGCTCGATCGCCTTCGGCCTCGACCTCGCGGCGGTGGATGGGAACATCGCCCGGGTCTTCACCCGGTGGATCGCGCGGGAGGGAGATCCCCGTGAGCCCAAGGCGATGTCTGCATTTCGGGAGCTCGGCGCCAGCCTCCTTCCTCGGGGTGAGGCAGGCGACTGGAACCAGGCGCTGATGGAGCTCGGGGCGACCCTCTGCTCCCCGGGAGCGCCGGCGTGCCTCGGCTGCCCTGCCGCCTCCGTCTGCAGGGCCCGGATCGCAGGCAGGCAGGGAGAGCTGCCGCCGCGGCGCAAGGCGAAGGAGCGGCCGTCGCTCCAGCTCGCCGCAGCGCTGATCCGGAGGGAGGAGGAGATCCTCCTGGCGCGCAGGCCCGACGAAGGGCTCTTCGCCTCGCTCTGGGAGCTGCCGGGGATCGAGGTCCCAGGGGAAGGCGGGGAGCGGGAGGTGCTGCGACAATGGCTGCGGGAGACCATGGGTGGCGGCGCCGTGGGTGCACGGCCTGCCGCCGTGGTCGAGCAGACCCTCACCCACCGGGAGCTGCGGCTCACCGTCTACGAGGTGACGCTGCCGAGGGGGGCGAAGCTGCGGGTGGCCGAGCCCTACGTGGACGCGCGTTTTGCCGATCCGCGGAAGGAGCCTCCTGGGGGCCTGTCGAGCGTCACGCGCAAGGCCTTGAACGCTGCGGACAGCGCCGTGCGAGCCACGGCCGCCGCTGCAGGAGCCCCGCATTCCCCTGCAGGCGGGAGGCGATTCGGATAGGATTCCGAGGCGAGACCGCGGTCGGCTCCCGTCGATGGAGCCCCGGATCGCGCCGAGCCTCGCCGCGCGATGCGGCGGGTGAAGACACGAGGACGATGATGCCAGTTGCGAGGGTAGGCGGCCGCGAGCTGAGGTACGAGGACACGGGAGGGGAGGGTCCGCCGCTGCTCCTGCTTCACGGCTTCCCCCTTCGGGCCTCGCTCTGGGCGCCGCAGATCGAGGCGCTCGGCGACAGGTATCGGATCGTCGCGCCGGATCTCCCGGGCTTCGGGGGATCCCAGCCGCCGGAGGATCCCGACAACTGGCGGATGGGGGAGTACGCGGCGGTGGCAGCGGGGCTCCTGGACCACCTGGGGATCGAGGAGGCCGTGGTGGGCGGGATCTCCATGGGAGGCTACATCGCCTTCTCGATGATGCGCCGCCACCGGGAGCGGATCCGGGCGCTGGTGCTGGTGGACACGGCGCCCGGCGCCGACTCCCAGGAGACCCGGGAGATCCGGGAGAGGCAGCAGCAGGAGGTGCGGGAGACCGGCTCCAGGCCCCTCGCGGAGAAGCTGGTGGTGCGCCTCCTCGCGCCCAAGAACCTGGCGGATCCGGCGCTGCGGGCGGCGGTCCTGGCGTTGATGGACCATCCGGCGGAGGCCTACGTCTCGGCTTTGGAGGCGATGAAGCGGCGGCGAGACTCCACCCCGGATCTCAGCCGGATCGACGTGCCGACCTTGATCGTGGTGGGGGAGGAGGACGTGATCACCCCGCCCTCTGTCGCCGCCGCCATGGAGCGCGCCATCCCGGGGGCCCGGCGGGTGGTCCTGCCCGGGGTGGGACACCTCACCAACTTCGAGGCCCCCCTCGCCTTCAACGAGGCGCTGGCTTCGTTCATGGATGGGCTCTAAGCTTCTGAAGTGTGCCCCGTGGGCCAGCGGCTCGGGTCCGCGGGATGCGCTCTGCTGTGGGAAGCTACGCCATCCGCGGTGGGTTTCGTCGTCAGCCAGGAGTCAGCCAGCCCATGTCGAGTCGCTCAAGACGCAGCCCCCAGCCTGGGTCCAGGCCGCCGCACCTCCTGATCACGGAGGTGCCGACGGAGGACCGGGCGGGGGAGAGTGGGGAAGAACCCTCGAACGAGAGCTCCGTCGGGAGCGAGGCCCTGGCGGAGGTTCGCTACCTCCCCGGGGTGGATGATCCGGATCCCCCGAAGCGGGGGGCCGGCGCCAAGGCGGCCTCGGCTGCGGCGAAGCGATCCACGCCCAAGCGGAAGGCGGCGCCGAAGCGAGCGGTGGCAGCCAAGAGCTCCAGCGCCGCTGCTGCGACGGCGAAGACCACGGCGAAGACGGGGACGAAGACCCGGACGGTTGGGAAGACGAAGGCCGCCGCGACGAAGTCTGCCTCGTCGGCGGCGAGCGCCGCTGCGAAGGCGCCTGGAAAGATCCCGGCGAAGATCCCCGCGAAGACCGCGGCGAAGGTCTCGTCGCGAGAGATCGCCAAGGTCGGCGGCGGCGAGGTCGCCCCTTCGCTCGCAGCGGGAGCCAAGGCCAAGCCCGGCGAGGCGCCGGCTGCCTCGAGCGGCCCCGAGGTCCGGGTCCGCCGGATCCACCGGCGGGATCTGAACCGCACCTGGGAGTTCCTGAAGATGGTCTTTCGCGACGTGAACCGCGAGACCGTGGAGTACCAGAGGCCCCGCTCCAAGATGCGCTTCGTCGAGGTCTACGAGGAGGACGGGGAGCAGCTCCTCTTCGAGATCGAGGACAAGATCGTGGGCTACGCAGAGTGCGCCTTCGACGCCAGCGGCGCCGACAACTGGATCAACCCCCGCTACTTCGACAAGCGGGGGATGAGGCCGCTCTACGTCGACGAGCTGGCGGTCCATCCCGACTACCAGGGCCGCGGCGTCGGCGCCTTCATGCTCGATCAGGTCCAGCACCTGGCCCGGGTGCGGGGCTGCACCCACCTGGTCCTCGAGGTGGCGGAGAACAACAAGAGCGCGCTGAGCTGGTACCACAAGCGAAACTTCTTCCGCCTGGATGCGGCGATCTTCCTGGCGCAGAAGGTGCCGGCAGAGCCCGAGCTCCTGCCCCCGCGCCGCCTGCCCCAGAAGCGGCTGAACCAGGGCAAGATCACCAAGGCCTCGTCCAAGGGCGGCGGCGCTTCGAAGAAGAGCCATCGCTCGAGCGCGGCCAGCCGCTCCCGGAAGAAATAGGGACCAGCGGCCGCCCCTCTGCCCGGTCGCGGCCTCGCGCTTTCGTTTGCGAGGCAGGCGCTGGAAAGATAGGCAAATCAGGATAGGATCTCCTCTCGCGGGTCCGCCGGGGCGCTCGTACAGGCAGGCGCCGGCCTCGCGCAGACAGAGGCGAGCGAGCGCCATGGGGCGCTCCTGCTCGAGGTTGAGGACGTTCTCGAATCGGGCCCGCAGCCGAGGGCCAGTTTCTTCCCGGGCTTGGCGTCGAGGTGCACCTTGATCCCCATGAGATTCCGCATCTGGCTCTACGCGTCCTCGGCGGTGGCGCTGATCCTGGCGGGCGTCCTGGTGGCCCGCTCGGAGGCAGGCTCCCTCGCCCTGGCCCGGATGGAATCCTCCCTCTTCCAGGCGGAGGTCCTGCCCCTCGACCGGGGCGAGGATGGCGGGCAGCCGTCCGCTGGCCCTGGGGGCAGGAGGGGAAGCTCCCTCCCGCCCGGCTACGAGATCCCGACGCCGCCGGAAGAGATCGATCCCCTGGTGGAGGCCTACGCGCCAGGGGGCGCCGCCGGCGTAGACGAGGAAGAGGAGGTCCCGGCGGAGCAGAACCCCTTCCTCCGGGTCCCCACCCTCGAGGAGGTGACGCCGCAGCTTCGGGTGGCGGCGGCTCCCGAGGGACAGGAGGAGCCCATCAGCCAGCTCGAGGTGATGCAGGCGCGGATCGAGGCGCTGGAGGGGAGCCTCGCGGAGCTGGAGGCCACCCGGCAGGCACAGGCGGAGCAGATCGCCGAGCTCGAAGCGGAGCTCGAGGGATTGAACCGTCGCGGCGAGTTCCTGGAGGAGAACCGCGCCGCCCGGATCGACCGCCTCGAGAGCGGGATGGAGGGGATGGTGCAGGTGGACCGGCTGCTCGCCCAGGGGAGCGGCGATCTGGACCGCGACCTCGGCGCCATCGCGCAGGAGCTCGCAGGTGCAGCCAGCGACGCGTCCCGCTACGCCGGAGAGCAGGAGGCGCGGCTCGCGGCGGACGCGCAGGCGTCGGTGCAGGCGGCGCGGGAGGCGTTGGGCCGCTCGGATCTCTTCAACGCGCGGGTCCACCTGGGCCGGGCGATGCAGCTCGCCCGGGAGGCCCGGGTCGCAGCCGAGGCAGGGACGCAGAAGCTCTTCCCCTGAACGACGAACCCTCTTTCGAGCCCGGTGCGGCGGTCCCTCGCGGGCCGACGCCGGGGGCTGTCGGTGTCTGCATGGCCATGACGAAGACCAAGCTCTCCCGCTATCGCGCTGCCCTGATCGCGCTCCGCGACGGCATCGACGAACCTGCGCCCCTGGAGCCGGCGCGCCGGGATCCCAGCGAGGTGGGGAGCGACGAGGACGAGCAGCCGCTGGTGGAGATGCTCCAGGTGATCGCCTCGAACCGGAACCAGCGCCGGGCGACGGAGCTCGCGCGGATCGAGGCGGCGCTGCGGCGCATCGACGACGCACCGGAGGACTTCGGCCTCTGCCTCGAGTGCGAGGACGAGATCGCCCCCAGGCGCCTGGACCTCCTGCCCTACGTGGAGCTCTGCCTGGAGTGCCAGTCGAAGCGCGACGCCCCCCGTGGCGGCGCCAGGCGGCACCTCACCGACTATCGCTCCGAATAGAGGCAAGCAAGCCGGGCCAGAAGAGCGATTGCCAAGGGCTCAGGCGATCTTCTTCGGCTCCGGCCTGCGCCTGGGCTTGCCGTTCTCGTATTGCGACGGCCATCGCAGCGGATCCCAGCCCACGTCCACCGCTGCGTGGAGGGTCCAGTGGGGATCCGAGAGGTGGGGCCGGGCCAGAGCGCAGAGATCGGCCCTGCCCGCGGCGATGATCGTGTTCACCTGATCGCCGGTGGAGATGGCGCCGACGGCGATGGTGGGGATCTTCGCCTCGTGACGGATCTGGTCGGCGAAGCGGGTCTGGTACATCCGCCCGTAGACTGGCTTCGCGTCCTTGGTGGTCTGGCCCGTGGAGACGTCGATGATGTCGCAGCCCAGGGCCTTGAGGGCCTTGGCCACCTGCACCGCGTCGTCGCCCTCGAAGCCGCCGTCCACCCAATCGGTGGCGGAGATCCGCACCGAGATCGGCTTGTGGGAGGGCCACTTCGCACGCACCGCCGAGAAGACCTCGAGGGGAAAGCGCATGCGGTTCTCGAGGGAGCCGCCGTACTCGTCCGTGCGCTTGTTGGTCAACGGCGAGAGGAAGGTGGAGAGGAGATAGCCGTGGGCGAAGTGGATCTCGAGCATGTCGAAGCCCGCCTCCTCCGCCCGGCGGGTCGCCTCTTCGTAGTCCCGGATCAACCGATCCATGTCCGACCGGTCGATCGGCCGCGGCACCTGGCTGTGGGGGAGGTAGGGCAGGGGTGAAGGGGCCAGGATCTCCCAGGCGCCTTCGGGCAGGGGCTCGTCGGAGCCTCCCTCCCAGGGGATGCAGGTGGCGCCCTTGCGCCCGGCGTGTCCGAGCTGGAGGGCGATCTTCGCGTCGGTGGTGGAGTGGACGAGGTCGACGATCCGCTTCCAGGCCTTCCCCTGCTCGTCGGTGTAGATGCCTGCGCAGCCCGGGGTGATCCGTCCCTCCGGGGAGACGTTGGTCATCTCCGCGATCACGAGCCCCGCTCCGCCCATGGCCCTGGCGCCGAGGTGGGAGAGATGGAAGTCGTTGGGGACGCCGTCCTCCGCGGAATACATACACATCGGAGACACGACCACCCGATTCTTCAGCCGCATGTCTCGGAGCTGGAAATGGGTGAACATCGGCGGAGGGATGGGCTTGTCTTCCTCTACCTCCGCCCCGGCCTTGGCGGCGAACCAGTTTCGGACCCTGTCGATGAGGCTCGGGTCCCGCAGCTGCAGGTTCTCGTAGCCGATCTGGGTGCTGCGGGCGAGGAGGCTGAAGGCGAACTGCAGCGGCTCCAGCTCCCGGTAGCGCTTCACGTGCTCGAACCAGCGCAGGCTGTGTCGCGCGGCGGTCTGGGTGCGGCCCACCAGCTCCCGTCGCTCCGCCTCGTAGCGCGCCAGCGCTCGGGGCACGTCGGGCTCCCGGGAGATGGCGTCGGCGAGGGCGATCGCGTCCTCGATCGCGAGCTTGGTGCCGGAGCCGATGGAGAAGTGCGCGGTGTGGGCCGCGTCGCCGATCAGCACGATGTTCTCGTGGGACCACCGCTCGTTGCGGACCGTCTGGAAGTTGATCCACTGCGAGCCGTTCGCCATCAGCTTGTGGCCGTCCAGGTGCCGGGCGAAGAGCCGCTCCATGTACTGGATCCCCTCCTGGACGCTCATCTTGTCGAGGCCGGCGGCCCGCCAGGAGGCCTCGTCGCACTCGACGATGAAGGTGGAGGTCTCCCGATCGAAGCGGTAGCCGTGCACCTGGAAGAGGCCATGCTCGTTCTCCTCGAAGAGGAAGGTGAAGGCCTCGAAGACCTTGTTCGTCCCGAGCCAGATGTACTTGCATTCGTGCTGCTCGAGGCTGGGACCGAACTTCTCCGCGAAGGTGTTGCGGACCACCGAGCGGATCCCGTCGGAGGCCACCACCAGGTCGTAGCCCTTCATCACCGAGAGATCGGAGACCTCCACCCCGTAGTGGATCTTCACGCCGAGGGAGGTGGCCCGGTCCTGCAGGATCCGGAGGAGGTGCTTGCGCGCGATCCCCGAGAAGCCGTGCCCGCTGGAGCGGATCCGCTCGCCCCGGAAGTGGATGTCGATCGTGTCCCAGTGGGCGAAGGAGCGGGTGATCTGCTGGTGGGTCTCGTGATCCGCTTCGAGGAGGTTGGAGAGGGTCTCCTCGGAGAAGACCACGCCCCAGCCGAAGGTGGTGTCGGCGGCGTTGCGCTCGAGGATGGTCACCTCGTGCCGCGGATCGGCCTTCTTGAGGAGGATCGAGAGGTAGAGGCCGGCGGGGCCTCCACCGATGCAGAGGACTTTCATGCGGTGGCTCCGGATGCGTGCAGTCAGGCGGATCTTTCTACCACGGTCGGGGAGGCGTGGCGGGAGTCGCTGCCGACCGGCGCCGCCGACTTCGCCGCGCAGGGCGCGCAGGGCGCGCAGGTCGG
>Ga0180215_1004360_pt1 | contig 12625 bp, 11 predicted proteins | sample eDN3rd37CBELigBY_FD_128871 | JGI IMG/M metagenome (GOLD analysis project Ga0180215, IMG submission 128871) | Enriched backyard soil microbial communities from Emeryville, California, USA - eDNA 3rd pass 37_C BE-Lig BY (version 2) (version 2) | ecosystem: Environmental > Terrestrial > Soil >...
AACGGCGGGCTGATGCGCCCGGTCACGATCGTGGTGCCTCGCGGGTCGATCGTCGGCGCCGAGCCGCCGGTGGCCGTGGGCGCCGGCAACGTGGAGGTCAGCCAGCGGGTGGCCGACGTCTGCCTGGGCGCCCTGGCCCAGGCGTGCCCGGACCGGGTGGGCGCCGCCGGCCAGGGGACGATGAACAACGTCCTGCTCGGCGGGCGCGGCTGGGTGTCGTACGAGACGCTGGCCGGCGGGCAGGGTGGTCGCCCGGGTCGGCCGGGCATGAGCGCCGTGCACACGGCCATGACCAACACGCGCAACACGCCGATCGAGGCCCTGGAGCGGTCGTTCCCGCTGCGCGTGCTGCGCTACCGGGTCCGCCAGGGGAGCGGTGGAGCGGGGCGGTGGGCCGGGGGCGACGGCCTGGAGCGCGACCTGCAGGTGCTCGAGGACGTGACCTTGTCGCTCATCGGCGAGCGGCGCGATCGCGGCCCGTGGGGCCTCGCCGGCGGCGAGCCCGGCGCGCCCGGGGAGGACTGGCTGCTGCCCGGCGGCGACGAGGCCGCGGCGGTCCGCCTGGCCGACAAGGGAACCGTGGAGCTCAAGGCGGGTGACGTGCTCCGGATGCGCACGCCGGGCGGCGGTGGCTGGGGTCCGGCCCGTGACGGCGCCGGGCGTCGCTGACGGCGACGGGACCCCGCGCGCTCAGCTCGACGCGCGCTCCTCGGTGATCTCCACCGGGCCCGCGGGCGTGCCGCCGGAGAGCTCCACGAACTGCTCGCCGGCCACGACCCACATCTCGCTCTGGATGGCCTTGGCCACGTGGAGCCGGTCGTAGAGCGCGTCCATGGCGGCGTCGCCGCTGCGGGCCCACGACTCGATCACGAGGGCGGTCTCGTCGCCGTCCTGCTCCACCCGGAACTCGATCAGCCCGGCCTCCATGTGGCCGCCCAGCGTCGCCAACCGGAACGAGGTGGGCTGCACGTCCACCACCTCGACCGGTCCGGACCACGGCCCGGCGGTCTCCACGGTGAAGCGGTCGCCCACCGCCATCGTCGACGCCGCGCCGCGGTCCTTCACGAACGGGCCCAGGTCGCCGCACGTCAGCACGTCGGGGTTGGCCTGGATGCGGCCCATCAGCTCCTCAGGGGTGAGCTGCGCGCCGGTCACCGCGGTGCGGTAGCGGCGGTGGAACACCGCGCCCACCCCGCTCTGGATGGGCTGGCCGTCGGGCCGGGGCGCGGCTGCCTCGGCGGGCACGTCGACCTCGTCGGTGTCGCTCACGTCGATCTCGACCGTCTCGGCTCGACGCCGCCACGAGCACAGGCCGCGGACCGTGCCGATCAGCGTGCCGCGCGGTCGAGCCGCCGGCGGAGCGGGCACCGCCTCGGCGACACCGAGCGCCCGGCGCAGGCCCTCGACGTCGGCCACCGTCACGGTGGCGGCCGGGTGGCGCAGCAGCCCGAACGGCGCGATGGCCGCGACGGGTTGGTGGAACCCGATGCAGAGGCCGGGGCCGGTGGACGTGGCGAAGGTGATGCCGCGGTCGGCCAGCGAGAGGCGGGCGGGCCCAGCCACCTTCCAGGCCCGGTACGGGCCCGTGATGCAGGCCGACGCGACGTTGGCCACCGGCGTGCGCAGCCGCCACCACCCGAAGCGGATCACCAGCTCGTCGCCCTCGAGGGCGACCGAGGCGGTGGACTCCTGCACCCCGAACAGGCGGCTCCAGCGGGCCACCTTCGGCTCGAAGGCGAAGGTCCACACCTGGGTCGCTCCCTTCGTGAGCTCCGGTCCCGACGTGACCTCGTCGCGGGCCGCCGCCACCAGGAACTCGTTGCGGATCCGGATCAGCCGGCGGAGGTAGCGCTCGAGCACGAGCACCTCGGCGATCCGGCCGAGCGGCCCCAGCGGCGCCCGGAAGGCGACGTGGTCGCGCATCAGCGTCCCGTCGGCGTGCGGCTCGAAGGTGTGCTCGTGGCGGAACGAGGCGAACGGGCCGCGCTGCTGCTCGTCCACGAAGCGCCGGGGCCGGTCCCACTCGGTGATGCGGCTGGTCATGGTCCACATGAGGCCGAAGTGGCGGGCCCGCCAGGTCACGAACTCGTCGAGGCCGATCACCCCGGTGGTCGTGCCGTCGATGGCCCGCTCCGCGGACTCGTGGAAGGCGGCCTGGTGGGCGTCGATGTCGAGCGCCAGGTCGAAGGCCCGCTCCGGGGGGACGGGCAGCACGGCGGCGTCGCTGAACTCAGGCACGGGGGCACCTCGGCATGGGCGGGGTGTAACCGCCGGCGGCGCTGCGCATGCGCCCGGGCTGCCGATCGGGTGTCGGGCGTGCCACGGGCGCCGGCGTCAGGCGACGGCGGGGCGGCCCAGCAGGTGCCGCAGCGCGGGCTCCAGCTCCTGGTGGCGGAAGCGGTAGCCGCTGCCCGCGAGGACCTCGGGCACCACCCGTTGGCTGGTGAAGAGCAGCTCGTGGGCGAGCTCCCGGCCGAGCAGCAGCGCCGGGCCGAACGGCGGGACGGGCACGACGGCGGGCCGGCGGAGCACCCGCCCGAGCGTGGTCGCGAACTCGGCGTTGCGCACCGGGTGGGGCGCGGTGAGGTTGACGGGACCGGCCACCGGGTGGTCGAGCAGGTGGCGGATGGCGCCGACCTCGTCGTCCAGGCTGATCCAGCTCTGCCACTGCCGCCCCCGCCCGAAGCGGCCGCCCAGCCCGATCCGGAAGAGGGGCAGCTGCTTGCGCAGCGCGCCGCCCTGCGGGCTGAGCACGATCCCGCTGCGGACGTGGGCCACCCGGATGCCCGCGGCCTCGGCGGGCGCGGTGGCCGCCTCCCAGGCCCGGCACACGTCGGCCAGGAACCCTTCGCCCGTGGTGCCGGCCTCGGTGAGCACCTCATCGCCGCGGTCGCCGTAGATGCCGATGGCCGACGCGCTGACCAGCACCTTCGGGGGCTGCGCCAGGCCGGCCAGGGTCCGGGCCAGCAGGCCGGTGCCCCGCACGCGGCTGTCGAGGACCGCCCGCTTGTGGGCGTCGGTCCAGCGCCGGTCGCCGATGCCCACGCCGGCGAGGTGGACCACCGCCTCGACGCCCTCCAGCCCGGCGGCGTCGATCGCTCCGCCGGCCGGGTCCCAGCTCACGGTGGCAGGGCCCGAGGGCGCGCCAGGCCGCACCAGCCTCCGGACCCGGGCCCCGTCACCTTCCAGGGCGGCCACGAGGGCCCGTCCCACCAGTCCGCTGGCTCCGGTCACGGCCACGTCCACCTGCGCCTCCTCCTCTTCTGCGCGTGCTCAGCTCGACCGGGTCAGGCCGTCGGCACTGGGGAAGCGCCGTCGAGCGCGGACGAGGTGGCCGTGGGCGGCCATGGCCAGGAGCTCGCGATCCCCCCGGGAGTCGCCGTAGGCCCACAGCGTCGCGGTCCGCCCGCCGAGCCAGTCGGTGACCCGTCGCACCTTCTCCGGGCCCCGGCAGTTGAGGCCGAGGAGCTCGCCGGTGAGCCGCCCGTCGGCACCGACGTCGAACGCGGTGGCCAGCACCGCGTCGACGCCGAGCAGGCGGCCGACCTCGTCGAGGTAGGCCGTTGGCGACGCCGACACGAGCAGCACGGCGTGGCCCGACTGCTGGTGCCAGCGCAGCCGGGCCACGGCGTCGGGTCGGAGGCGGCGCTCCACGACCCGGCCGGCGTAGGCCCGCCCGGCGGCGAGGACCTCGTCGGCGGACCGCCCCGCCAGGAGCCGCCGGACGACCGCGGCCTTCAGCGCGTCCCGGCTGCGGCCCTGACGGGCGGCCGCGGCGGCCAGCGCGCGCCCCACCGGCGCGGGACCGCACAGCTCCACCAGGAAGGGCAGGAACGTGTCGCGGCGCGTCAACGTGCCGTCGACGTCGAACGCCGCCACCGTGAGCTCGGAAGCGGTCATGGGGTGCCGGGAGCGCGGCCCGGGATGGCCGCCGGCCGGAGCGGCCGAGAGCGGACAGACGGAGGGCCGGAGCGAGGCATCAGAGCGGCAGCTTGCGGAACACCGCCCGCGGGACGTGGCGCAGCACCATGAACAGCCAGCGCAGGGGAGCGGGGCTCCACACCACCTCGCGGCCCCGGCGCAGCCCGCGCACCACGTCGGCGGCGACGCCCTCGGCCGTGGTCGACAGCGGCGCGGCCTTCATGCCGGCGGTCATCCGCGTGCGCACGAACCCGGGTCGGACGATGAGCACCGAGGCCCCGGAGCCGTGCAGCCGGTCGCCCAGGCCCTGTGCGAACCCGTCGAGCCCGGCCTTGGTGGAGCCGTAGACGAAGTTCGCCTTGCGCACCCGTTCCCCGGCCACCGACGAGAGCACCACCAGCGTGCCGTGGCCCTGGCGGCGGAGGTGCTCCGCGACGGCCAGACCCGTGGACACGCCGGCCACGTAGTTGACCGCCGCCGCGTCGGCCGCGGCCACGGGGTCCCGGTCGAAGCGGTCCTGGTCGCCCAGCACGCCGAAGGCCATCACCACCACGTCGACGTCGCCCCGGGCGAACAGCTCGTCCACCACCTTGTGATGCGACGCGGTGTCGGCCGCGTCGAAGGGCACCGTGGTGACCTCCTTCGCGCCGGCCTGCACCAGCGCGGCGCCGGCCGCGGCCATCGCGTCGGCGTCGCGCCCGGCCAGGACCACGTCGAGCGACCCGGGCCGCTCCGCCGCCAGCGCCCGCACCACGGCCAGGCCGATCTCGCTGGTGCCGCCCAGCACGGCCACCCGCTGCACGGCTCCGAGCGCGTCCTTCATCGTGTCGATCCTCCTCGTCTACAGCCCGAGCCGGCGGGAGAGGTCGGAGCGCAGCACGCCGTCGGGGTCGACCGCCCGCCGCACCGCCCGCCACTCCTCGAGCCTGGGGTACATGGCGGCCAGCAGCTCGGGGCGCAGCCGCGAGTCCTTGGCCAGGTAGACGCGACCTCCCGCGCCCACCACCAGCTCGTCGAGCTCGTCGAGCAGCCGGGCCAGGCCCTCACCGGCCACCGGCAGGTCGAGGGCCAAGGTCCAGCCGGGCATCGGGAACGAGAGCGGCCCCGGGTTGCCGTCGCCGAAGCGCTTCAGCACGGCTAGGAACGACGCCGTGCCGGAGGCGGCCAGCCGCTCGACCATGGTGCGCAGCACGTCCTCGGCGCCGAAGGGCACCACCGGCTGGTACTGCAGGAACCCGCGGCGGCCGTACAGGCGGTTCCAGCCCGTGACCGCGTCGAGCGGGTGGAAGAACTGGCCGATGGTCTGCAGCTCGCCCCGCCGCTCGCGCGGCGCCTTGCGGAACCACAGCTCGTTGAAGGCCCGGACGGTGAGCGGGTTGAGCAGGCCGGAGGGCGCCCAGGGCGGCGCCGGGGCCACGACCCTCGGCTGGAAGTGGCGGGCCGTGGCCCGTTCCCCGGGGGGCAGCGCGTCGAGCGGCGCGAAGTCGCCCCGGGTGAGCACGCTGCGGCCGAGCCGGGAGCCCTGGGCCATGAGGTCGATCCACGCCACGGAGTAGTGGTAGGCGTGGTCGCGGGCCTCCATGCGGGCCATCACGTCATCGAGGTCCGAGGCCCGTTCGGTGTCGACCAGCAGCCGGCTGGTCTCCACCCGCTGCAGCCGGACGGTGGCCTCGAGCACCACGCCCGTGAGGCCCATCCCGCCCGCGGTGGCCCAGAAGAGGGAGGGGTCGGACGCCGGCGTGACCTCACGCACCTCGCCGTTCGGCAGGGCCAGCGTGATCGCCTCCACGTGCCGGCACCAGCTGCCGGCGACGTGGTGGTTCTTGCCGTGGATGTCGCAGGCGATGGCGCCCCCGACGGTCACCTGGCGGGTCCCTGGCGTGACCGGCACGAACCAGCCGTGCGGCACCAGCCAGCGCATCAGGTCCTCGAGGCTGGTGCCGGCGGCCACCACGGCGCGGCCCGCTTCGAGGTCGACCCGGCGCAGACCCGACAGCGGGGTGAGCTCCACCACCCGGCCGCCCGCGCACTGGGCGGCGTCGCCGTAGCTGCGGCCCAGGCCGCGGGCGATCACGCCTCGCTCGGGCGCGCCCTTCACCAGCTCGGTGACCTCCTCGGGCGTGGCCGCCGCGACCACCTCGGCCGCCGTGGGCGCCGTGCGCCCCCAGCCGGTGATCAGCCGACGGTCCGGGTGCGCTGCCTCCCGCGGCTCGGCCACCGGGTCACCGTAGCCAGCCGTCACTGCCGGTAGACCCCCACCGCGAAGACCACGCCCCAGAGCAGACCCATGGTCTGCAGCACCCGGTCGCGCAGCACGAGCTCCTCGGGGGCGCCGCCCTGCCCCTGCTCGAGCAGGAGGGCGTAGCGGAGGATGGCGATGCTGAACGGCACGATCGACAGCTGGAACCAGGGGAACCCGCCGCCCGCCAGGTCGGCCTTCTCGAAGGCCCACAGGCAGTAGGCCACCAGCGCCGCGCCCGACGACACCGCCCGCACGTACACGAGGAACCCCGGTGTGTACTCGCCCAGCACGCTCCGCACGCCGGCGGCCTCCGCGCCCAGCTCCAGGCGCTCGGCGTGCCGCTTGCCCGCGACCATGAAGAGCGAGCCGAAGCTGGCCACGATGAAGAACCAGTTGGAGATGGGCACGTCGGTGGCGACCGCCCCCGCGATGGTCCGCAGCACGAAGCCCGAGGCCACCGCCAGCAGGTCGACCACGGCCACCCGCTTCAGCCCGAGCGAGTAGGCGGTGGTGAGCGCGACGTAGCCGGCGATCACGGCGGCGCACCGCCAGTCGGCCAGGGCGCCCACCGCGATGCCGGCCAGCAGGAGCACCGCTCCCACGACCCACGCCACGTGCTCGGGCACCGCCCCGCTGGCGATCGGCCGGTGGCGCTTGGTGGGGTGGGCCCGGTCGGCCTCCACGTCGGCGGCGTCGTTCAGCAGGTAGGTGCCGCTGGCGGCCAGCGAGAAGGCGACGAAGGCCACCAGGGTGGCGACCAGCTCCTCGCTCCGGTCGAGCACGCCGGCTGCGCCGGGCGCCGCGGCCACCAGCACGTTCTTGAGCCACTGGCGGGGCCGCATGGCGCGCAGGATGCCGACGAGCACGGCGGGGCATCCTAGGAGGGCGGTCCCCGCCGGCCCGGGAGGGCAGGAGCGGCCGGCGACCACCGGGAGCTCGCGGAGCGCGCCGCACCGGCCCCGGGCGGCCGGCCGAGTAGCGTCGTCCGCCCGTGAGCACCCGCAGGCTGATCGCCCTCGCCCTGGTCTGCGGGCTGGCCATCCTGGTGGCCGGCACGATCCAGCTGCTGGTGCTGGCCGGCGACGACGACCGCGACGGCGGCGGGCTGTCGGACCTGGGCGTGGGGGCGGTGGTCGACGGCGTGACCGTCGGCGCCCTCGACGCCCGCCGGGACGGCCCCACGCTGGTGCTGTCGGTGTCGTTCGCCGACGCCGACGAGCCGGCCTCCGAGCTGGCCGTCGGGTGGGCGCTGTTCGCCCCCGACGCCGACCTCGTGCCGCGGGCCGCCCTGCCGCCCGACGCCCGGCCGTGCCCCGACACGGTGGCCGCCGACGAGGTGCGCTGCGACGTCGCCTTCGACCTCGGCGACGACCCCCGCTCGGGCACGTACCTGGCGGGCTGGCGCGGCGGCCACACGTGGCGCGTCCCGGTGAGCCGCGGCTGAACGGCACCTGAACCGCTCGTCCCCGCGTACGTTTCCGGCCATGACGGGCGAGCTGCTCGAGGGCTACGACCCCGAGGGCTTCTTCGACGAGCTCATGGCGCCGGACGGCACCGTGCGCGCCCACTACCGGCGCCTGGCCGAGCGGCTCGGCACCTTCACCCCCGAGGAGCTGGCCCGGCGGGAGCGGCTGCGCGACGCCGCCTTCCGCACCGCGGGCATCACCTTCACCGTCTACGGCGAGGGCGAAGGGCTCGAGCGCACCTTCCCCATGGACCTCATCCCCCGCGTCATCCCTGCCGACGAGTGGGCCGCCATCGAAGCGGGGCTGGTCCAGCGGGTCACGGCCCTCAACCTCTTCCTGGACGACCTGTACGTGGGCGAGCGGGCCGCGGTGCGCGACGGCGTCGTGCCCGAGTGGCTCATCCAGTCGAGCGACGGCTTCACGCGGGAGGCCTTCGGCATCCCCGTGCCGCGAGGCGCCCGCTGCCTGGTGGCCGGCATCGACCTCGTGCGCGACGGGCAGGGCACCTACCGGGTGCTGGAGGACAACCTCCGCAACCCGAGCGGCATCTCCTACGTGCTGGAGAACCGGGTGGCGATGACCCGGGTCCTGCCCTCGGTGTTCGGCGCCGAGCGGGTGCGCAGCGTCGACCACTACGGAGCGTCCCTCCTCGCCGCCCTCCGCCACGTGGCCCCGGCCGCCGCCGGTGACCCCGAGGTCGTGGTGCTCACGCCCGGCGTGTTCAACAGCGCCTACTTCGAGCACGCCTTCCTGGCCCGCCAGATGGGCGTGGAGCTCGTGGAGGGCCCCGACCTCGTGGTCGACGAGCACGTGGTCTTCATGCGCACCACCCGGGGCCTGCAGCGCGTCGACGTGATCTACCGGCGCATCGACGACGACTTCCTCGACCCGGTCTGCCTGCGCGAGGACTCGGTGCTCGGCGTGCCGGGGCTGCTGGCCGCGGCCCGGGCGGGGAACGTCACCATCGCCAACGCCGTGGGCAACGGCGTGGCCGACGACAAGGCCGTCTACGCCTACGTGCCCGCGCTGATCCGGTACTACCTGAACCAGGAGCCGCTGCTCCCCAACGTCGACACGTACCTGCTGTGGGACCGGGAGCAGCGCGAGGACGTGCTGGACCGGCTGCACGAGCTGGTGGTGAAGCCGGTCGCAGCGTCGGGCGGCTACGGGATGCTCATCGGGCCGTCCGCCGGCGAGCTGGAGCTGGAGGAGTTCCGCCGTCGCATCGAGGCCGACCCGCGCGCCTACATCGCCCAGGAGGTGGTGCAGCTCTCGCGCCACCCCACCCTGGTCGGCGACCACCTCGAGGGGCGCCACATCGACCTGCGGCCGTTCGTGCTGTCAGGCGAGCGCACCGAGGTGATCCCCGGCGGCCTGACGAGGGTGGCGCTGCGCAAGGGGTCGCTGGTGGTCAACTCGAGCCAGGGCGGCGGGTCCAAGGACACCTGGGTGCTGGCCGCGGCCGGCGAACCGACCACGCCGGAGCCCTGATGCTGGCCAGGCACGCGGAGATGATCTTCTGGTGCGGCCGGTACCTCGAGCGCGCCGAGGACACCGCCCGCGTGCTCGACGTGACCTACCACGGCCTGCTCGAGTCGCCGCCGGCGGAGGCCCGCCGCTCGTGGCTCGAGCTGCTCGCGGTGCTCGGCCTGGCGGAGGAGTTCCTGGCCAAGCACGACGAGGTCAACGCCCGGACCGTGAGCGAGTTCCTGGTGCTCGACGCCACCAACCCCGGCGCCATCGTGTCGGCGGTGGGGCTGGCCCGGGAGAACGCCCGCGGCGTGCGCGAGCTGCTCTCCAGCGAGTTCTGGGAGGCGGTCAACACCTTCCACCTGGAGCTCCACGCCCGCGACCTGCGCGTCGACCTCGCGCAGCAGGCCTACGAGCTGTACGGCCTCGTGCGGCGCCGCTGCCAGACGGTCTCGGGCGTGGCCTCCGAGACCATGCCCCGCGACGACGGGTGGCGCTTCCTCATGCTCGGCTGGATGCTCGAGCGGGCCGAGATGATGTGCCGGCTGCTCAACGTGCGCTTCGGCGAGGTGGCCGCGGCAGGCGAGCTGGCCAGCTTCCCGATCCTGCTGGGCGTGCTGCGCTCGGCCTCGGCCGCCGAGGCCTACCGCAAGGTCTACGGTGCGGCGCTCGACCCCGGGCACATCGTCGAGTACCTCATGCTGGCGCCGAACTTCCCCCGCAGCCTCCTCTACTGCCTGCGCCAGGCCGAGAAGGACCTCCTGCGCATCGGCGCCCCCGACGACCTCTCCCGGCCGCAGCGCATCATCGGCCGGCTCCGCGCCGAGCTCGAGTTCTGCGACGTGCAGGACCTGCTCGACGCCGGCCTGCACGCCGAGCTCGACCGCATCCAGCAGCGCGTGCGCGAGGCCGCGGAGGCGCTGGCCCTGCAGTACTTCCGCAACGTCACCGTCGACCTCCACGCGGTCGACTTCCGGCCGGCGGGCTGACCACGTGCGCCTCGACATCCGCTACCGCTGCCGCTTCGACTACGACGGCGCCGTGCGCGAGTCGCAGAACGAGCTGCGCGCCGTGCCCCTCTCCGACGCCCGCCAGCAGCTGATCTCGGCCCGGGTCACCACCACGCCCGCGGCGCGCGTGTTCACCTTCACCGACTACTGGGGCACGCGGGTCGACGCATTCGGCGTGCGCGAGCCGCACACCTCGCTGGAGGTCGTGGCTGAGGCGTCGGTGGAGACGCGCCGCACGCCGCTCCTCACGGCCGCGCCCCGCTTCGACTCGGTGCTGGAGCCCTCGTTCCGCGACGCCCACCTCGAGTACCTCGAGCGCACGGCGCACACCGCGTGGGGCGAGGGCGTGGCCGAGGAGGCGCGGCGGCAGGCCGAGCTGGCCGGGCCCGACCTCGTGAGCCTGGTGCTCGCACTCCACCGGCGCGTGGGCGCCACCATCGCGTACGTGCCTGGTTCCACCTACATCGGCGTGGAGGTGGAGGAGGTCCTCCAGCGGCGGCAGGGCGTGTGCCAGGACTTCGCGCACCTCGCGGTGGCGATGTGCCGCAGCCTCGGCATCCCGGCGCGCTACGTGTCGGGGTACCTCTTCACCGCCGACGACGCGAAGGGCGACGACCCCGAGGCCGATGTGGTGCGGGTGCAGACGCACGCCTGGTTCGAGGCCGCCCTCCCGGGGATCGGCTGGCTGGCGCTCGACCCGACCAACGCCACGGAGGTGGGCCTGCGGCACGTGAAGATCGGCCACGGGCGCGACTACGACGACGTGGCGCCGCTGCGAGGCGTCTACTCGGGCGGCGCCGCCTGCGCCCTCGACGTGGCCGTCGAGATCCGCCGGGCCACGCCGATCCCGACGGTGGACCCGTCCGCCGCGGCGGCTCGCGCGCACGCCGCCGCCCAAGCCCGCCTGGAGGCGGCGCGGGCGCGTCGTGCCCGGCTCGTGGCCCAGGTCCAGCAGGCCCAGCAGCAGTGACGGGTCGGAGAGGGACCACCTGGAGCCGCGGATAGCCTGCCCACCGCGGCCCGGCATCCGGAGGTGGTCCCACTGGCAGAGCAGTTCGATCTCGTGATCATCGGTGGAGGGCCGGGCGGCTATGCCGCCGCGCTGTACGGCGCCAGCGCCGGCCTGCGCATCGCGATGGTGGAGAAGGACAAGGTCGGTGGCACCTGCCTCCACCGGGGCTGCATCCCGGCCAAGGAGTTCCTGGAGACGGCCGCGGTGCACCGCCACGTGTCCGGCGCCAAGGAGTTCGGCATCAACGTCGATCAGCCGACGATCGACTTCGGGGTGAGCCAGGCCCGCAAGCAGAAGATCGTCGACGGGCTCTGGAAGGGGCTCACCGGGCTCGTGAAGAGCCGCAAGATCACCACCTACGAGGGCACCGGGTCGCTCGGCCCCGACCACGTGGTGACCGTGCGGGGGAGCGACGGCTCCACGCAGCAGCTGCAGGGCACCCACGTGATCCTCGCCGCCGGGTCGGTGCCGCGCTCCATCCCGGGCTTCGACGTCGACGGGCGCTACGTGCTCACCTCCGATGAGGTGCTGATGCTCGACACGCTGCCGCGCTCGGTCGCCGTCATCGGCGGCGGCGCCATCGGCTGCGAGTTCGCGTCGATGATGGCCGACCTCGGCGTGCAGGTCACCGTGCTCGAGGCACTGTCGAAGATCCTGCCCGGTTGCGACGGCGATGTCGCCAACGTGGTGGTGCGCTCGTTCCAGAAGCGCGGCATGACCATCAAGACCGGCGTGCAGGTGCAGGGCCACCAGCCGGGTCCTGACGGCACCACCGTGCAGCTGGGCGACGGCAGCACCGTGAAGGTCGACCAGGTGATCGTCTCGATCGGCCGCCGCCCCTACGCCGACCTGCTCGACCTGCACGGCACCGGCGTGAAGGTCACCGACCGGGGCTTCGTGGAGGTCGACGAGTGGTGCCGCACGGGTGAGCCGGGCGTCTACGCCATCGGCGACCTGATCGCCACGCCGCAGCTGGCCCACGTCGGCTTCGCCGAGGCGATCATGGTCGTGAAGGACCTGCTGGGCGAGCAGCCGGTGCCGGTCGACTACGGCGCCGTCCCGTGGGCCATCTACTGCCACCCCGAGGTGGCCTTCGCCGGGCACTCCGAGGAGTCGGCCAAGGAGGCCGGCTACGAGGTGGTGGTGTCGAAGCACCAGTTCCGGGGGAACAGCCGGGCGCAGATCATCGGGGAGACGGAGGGCCTCGTGAAGATCATCGCCGAGCGCCGTCCCGACGGCACCGGTGGCCGCATCCTCGGGGTGCACATGGTGGGCCCGTGGGCCACCGAGCAGCTGGGTCAGGGCTACCTGGCCGTCAACTGGGAGGCCACCGCCGAGGAGGTCGCCCACTTCATCCAGCCGCATCCCACGCTGTCCGAGCTGTTCGGCGAGTCCGTGCTCGCCCTCACGGGAAGGAGCCTGCACGCCTGATGGCCGACGTGACCATGCCCCAGCTGGGCGAGACCGTCACCGAGGGGACGATCACCCGGTGGTTCAAGCAGGT
>Ga0180215_1004362_pt1 | contig 12623 bp, 13 predicted proteins | sample eDN3rd37CBELigBY_FD_128871 | JGI IMG/M metagenome (GOLD analysis project Ga0180215, IMG submission 128871) | Enriched backyard soil microbial communities from Emeryville, California, USA - eDNA 3rd pass 37_C BE-Lig BY (version 2) (version 2) | ecosystem: Environmental > Terrestrial > Soil >...
CCAGGTCGGCGGCGTCCAGACGTGCCGCGGCTCGCACACGCACACGCTCGTGCGCCCGAAGAACGACCCGGACAACGTCTACATCTACGTCTCCGGCACCAGCAGCGTCCGCTCGGCGACCGAGCTGGCGGGCTGCAGCAACGGCAACGCGAGCTCGGCGAACCCGTCGCAGTGGCGGATCGAGGTCATCAAGGTCCCGCTGGCCGCGCCGGAGAACGCCGCGGTCGTCAACGAGCCGCGCCTGTTCCGCAACGAGGAGACCGGCGCGGTCAACGGCCTGCAGAACGGGCCGCAGACCCCGACGCATCCGTCCGGCGGCAGCTGGAGCCCGTCGCCGAACACGAACGCCTGCCATGACATCACCGTCTACGAGGAACTCGACATCGCCGCCGGTTCCTGCCAGGGCAACGGCCTGCTGATCGACATCTCCGACCCGGCGAACCCGAAGCGCATCGACGCGGTCGCCGACCCGCTGTTCGCCTACTGGCACGGCGCGACGTTCTCCAACGACGGCCGCTACGTGTTCTTCACCGACGAGTGGGGCGGCGGCACGTCGCCGCGCTGCCGCGCGACCGACCAGCTGAGCTGGGGCGCGAACGCGATCTACGAGATCGTCGACAACAAGCTCGTGTTCAAGAGCTACTACAAGCTCCCGGTTGCCCAGACGACCGCGGAGAACTGCGTCAGCCACATCCCGTCGCTGGTGCCGATCCCGGGCCGCAACGTGTTCGTCCAGGCCTGGTACCAGGGCGGCGCGTCGCTGGTCGACTTCACCGACCCGGAGAACCCGAAGGAGATCGGCTACTTCGACCGCGGCCCGATCAGCGCGACGAACGCGTACCTGGGCGGCTACTGGGCGACCTACTGGTACAACGGCCACATCTACGGCTCGGAGATCGCCCGCGGCCTCGACGTCCTCGACCTGAAGCCGACCGAGGACCTCAGTCAGGCGGAGATCGACTTCGCCAAGAACAACACGGTCACGGCCGAGCGCTTCAACCCGCAGAGCCAGGACGAGCTCGTCTGGAGCTCGGAGCCCGTCGAGGGCGACGTGGGCGGCTCGGTGCCGGCGACGCTGTCGCTGACCCTGGGCGCGCCGGCGAGCTTCGGCGCGTTCACGCCGGGCGTCGGCCAGACCTACGAGGCCGCGACGTCGGCCACGGTCACCTCCAGCGCGGGTGACGCGCTGCTGAGCGTGTCCGACCCGAGCCCGCAGAACACGGGCCACCTGGTCAACGGTGAGTACGCCCTGCCGCAGCCGCTGCAGGCGCGGGCGCGCAACGCCACCAACACGGGCACGGCCTACAACAACGTGGGCTCGGGCCTGAACCTGCTGGCCTACGACGGCCCCGTGTCCAACGACGCGGTGCAGCTGCAGTTCAGCCAGCGCATCAACGCCAACGACGCGCTGCGCACGGGTGACTACAGCAAGACGCTGACGTTCACCCTGTCGACGACGAACCCCTGAGCAGTGCGCGGCGGACCTTGCCCGAGCTCGTCTTGGGCAGGTCCGCCGCGAAGTCGACGACGCGCGGGTACTTGTAGGGCGCGGTGAGCTCCTTGACGTGGTCCTGGAGCTCCCGCGCCAGCGCGTCCGAGGGCTCGTAGCCGCCGGCGAGCACCACCACGGCGCGGACCACCGAGCCGCGTTCATCGTCCGGGGCGGCGACGACCGCGGCCTCCGCGACCGCGGGGTGCGCGACCAGCGCCGACTCGACCTCGAACGGCCCGATCCGGTAGCCGGCGGAGATGATCACGTCGTCCGTGCGGCCCTCGAAGTACAGGTGGCCGTCCTCGACGTGCACCCGGTCGCCGGTGCGCCACGGGCCCTCGTGCGGCGGCTCGCCGAGGTAGCGCAGGAAGAACGTCGGGTCGGTCTCGGGCGCCAGCACGAGCTCGCCGTCGACGACGTCCAGGCGCACGCCCGGCAGCGGCCTGCCCATCGAGCCCGGGCGCGGGCGCTCGCCCGCCGGGGCGCCCGTCAGCTGCCCCGTCTCGGTCTGGCCGTAGCCGTCGCGGATCCACAGCCCCGTCGCCTCGTGCCAGGCGCGCAGGACCTCGGGGTTGAGCGCCTCGCCCGCGGCGACCGCGCCGTGCAGGCTCGGCAGCGGCGACAGCGTGGCCCGCTTGGCGATCACGCGGTACTCCGTCGGCGCCATGCAGAGCACGTCCACGCGCTCGCGCGCGATCAGCTCCAGGCGCTCGTGCGGGTCGAAGCGGGCGTCGTGCAGCAACGCGGCGGCGCCGCGCAGCCAGGGCGCGATGAACGCGTTGCGCGCCGACTTGCTCCAGCCCGACGCGGCCGTGCACCACACGAGGTCGCCGGGGCGCGGGGCGAGCCAGTGCTCGGCCTGCAGGCGCTGGCCGGCGAGGTAGCGCTGGCCGTGCAGGACCGCCTTGGGCTCGCCCGCGGTGCCGGAGGTGAACGTGATCAGGCACGGGTCCTCGGGCGCGAGCTCGGCCGGCGCCGGCGGCGGCGCGGAGCCGGCCTCGAAGAGCGTCTCGCCGCTCCAGCCCGCCGCGCGCAGCGTCTGCTCGTTGCGCGGGTCGGCGACCACCAGCCGCGGCTGCGCGACCGCGAGCCGCTGCGCGAGGTCCTTCGGGCGCAGCTGCTCCGTGCACGGCAGCACGACGTAGCCCTGGCGGAAGCAGGCGAGCATCGTCAGCGCCCACAACGGGCGGTTGCCGACGAGCGTGAGCACGACGTCGCCGCGGCGCAGGCCGCGCGCGTGCAGCTCGCCCGCGAAGCCCGCGGCGGCCGCGTCGAGCTCGCCGAACGTCCATTCGCGGCGGCCGCCGTCGCGCGCCAGCTCGACCAGCGCGCGGTCGCCCGGCGGCGCGGAGGCGATCGCGTCGCGCGTGAAGTTCACGCGGCTGAGAGTACGCGTGCTTGACTCTCCAGTAGGTGGAGACTTGACCATGCGCGCATGACCGCTCTGTTGAGCATCGGTGAGCTCGCCGCGCGGACCGGGTTGCCGGTCCGGACGATCCGCTTCTACTCGGACGCGGGCGTCGTCCCGGAGGCCGAGCGCAGCGAGGCCGGCTACCGGCTGTACGGCCCGGACGCGCTCGCGCGCCTGGGGCTCGTGCGCGCGCTGCGCGACCTCGGCGTGGACCTGGCGACGATCCGGCGCGTGCTGGAGCGCGAGGTCAGCGTGTCCGACGTGGCCGCCGCGCACGCGGCGGCACTCGACGCGCAGATCCGCGTCCTGCGCGTGCAGAAGGCCGTGCTCGAGGCGGTCGCCCGACGAGGTGCAGACCCCAAGGAGATGCAGCGCATGCACAGACTGGCCCAGCTGTCCGACGACGAGCGCAAGCGAATCGTCGGCGAGTTCCTCGAGGAGGCCTTCGCGGGCCTCGAGCTCGAGCCCGGGTTCGTCGAGCGGATGCGCTCGGCCATGCCCGAGCTGCCCGACGACCCGACACCCGAGCAGGTCGACGCCTGGATCGAGCTCGGCGAGCTCGTCCAGGACCCGGCGTTCAAGGCGTCGATCCGGCGCATGTCCGAGCAGCACGCCGCGGCCCGCGCGGCCGGCGAGTCGATGCAGCCCGACCCGGGCTGGCAGGCGGCCGCGGCGCTCGTGGCCGAGAAGGCCGGCGCGGCGCGCGCGGCGGGGATCGACCCGCGCTCGGCCGAGGCGGAGCCGATCGTCGACGAGCTCGTCGCCGCGTTCGGCGACGACGTCGACCGCGCCGAGCTCGCCGACCGGCTGGCGACGGGCACCGACGCCCGCGCCGAGCGCTACTGGCAGCTGCTGGCGATCATCAACGGCTGGCCGCCCGTGCCGACGACCGTGCCGGCGTGGGAGTGGCTGATCGCCGCGCTGCGGCGCTGACGATCGCGGCGCAGACCACGATCGTCGCGGTCGCGTGGGCGAAGGCGGCGGCGGGCTCGCCGGCGCCGTCGATCGCCCACGTGGCCAGCTCGCGCGTGGACCAGAAGGGCAGCACGTGCGCGAGCAGCGTCGGCGGGTCGGCGATGAACTGCAGGCCGGCGACGATGAACAGCGCCAGCGCGCCGTCCTGCTCGCGCCGCACGAGCGCGCCGAGCGCGGTGCCCGCCGCGACCGCCGTGCAGGCCGTGACCGCGAGCATCAGGCCGACGGCGGCGACGCGGTCGGCCTGGCCGTCGACCGCGATCAGCGCCGCGTACAGCAGCGCCAGGGCCAGCGCGAGCCCCAGCAGCGCGGCCACGCGCCCGCCGAGCAGGGCGGCGGGCGACCAGCCGCCGACGCGCAGCCGCGGCTCGCTCCCGCGGCCCGCGAGCGCGGCGAACAGCGCCAGCGTGGACACCGCCCAGGCGAGCCCGAGCGCCAGGAAGCGGATCGACTGCCCGGGTAGGTCGTGGCGGGCGACGTAGAACAGCAGCGGCAGCGCGACCAGCAGCGCGAGCGTGGCGCGCCGGCGCGCGAGGCCGCGCAGGGTCATCTCGGCGACGACGGTCACAGCTCCACCACCGCGTCGGCGCGTTCGATCGCGTCGTGGGCGTGCGAGGCCACGAGCGCGCAGCGGCCGGCGTCGCGCCAGTCCCACAGCAGGTCCCAGAAGCGCTGCACGCTCTCGAGATCGAGGCCCTGGTAGGGCTCGTCGAGCAGCAGCACGTCGGGCTCGCCGAGCGCGGCCAGCACCACGTTGAGCTTCTGGCGGGTGCCGCCCGAGAGCGCGCCCGCCACCGGCGCCGCGAGCGCGTCCCAGCCGAGCTGCTCGGCCAGCCGGCGGCCCTGCTGGACGGCGGCGCGGCGGTCCAGGCCGCGCGGGCGGCCGAACAGCACGAAGTGCTCAGCGGGCAGCAGGTGGTCGATCAGCCCGCCGTGCTGGGGCGCGTAGCCCACCGAGCCGTCGATCTCGACCTTGCCGCGGTCGGGCGCGTCGAGGCCGGCCAGGATCCGCAGCAGCGTCGACTTCCCGCGCCCGTTGGCGCCCATCAGCAGCACGGCCTCGCCCGCGCGCAGGTCGAGGTCGAACCCGTCCAGGACGGCCCGGCGGCCGTGGCGCTTGCCCAGGCCGCGCGCCCGCACGCGGACGCGGCCGGGCGCGGTGGCGACGCGGTCGGCGGCGAGCGCGTCGGCGACGGCGCCGGCGTAGGTCGCGGGCGCGCCGAACGTGTCCAGCGGGTCGCCGGCCGCCTCGTGCAGGTGCGCCTCGGTCTCGACGACGATCCCCGCGACCTGCGCGTGCGGGACACCGCGCGCGGTGAGCTCGTGCGCGAGCTCGTCCAGCCACGTCCGCGCCCTCACGCGCGCACCCCGTCGAGCGCGGCGGCGACGCCGGCCGCGAACGCCCGCCAGGCGGCGGACTCGGCGGCGAGCGCGTCGCGGCCCGCGTCCGTGAGCACGTAGTACTTGCGGCCCGGCCCGCCCTCGCCCGCGCGCCACTCCGCACGCAGGTGCCCGAGCTTCTCGCGCCGCAGCAGCGCGGGGTACAGCGAGCCGCCGGGCACGGACCCGAAGCCGAGCTCCTCCAGGCGCCGCGCGAGCTCGTAGCCGTACGCCTCACCGCGCTCGAGCAGCGCCAGCAGGCACAGGTCGAGCACGCCGCGCAGCCACACCGGCCGTTGATCCGGAATCGACATAGATAGGCAGTCTACTTACTGCGGTAGCTTGTCCGCGCATGGAGATCCGCACCATCCGTCCAAACGAGTACGAGGCCGCGGGCGAGCTGTGCGTGGCCGCCTACGGCGACCTCCTGGACGGGACGGGCGACTACGTGAACGTCCTGCGCGACGTCGAGCGCCGCGCCGCCGCGGCCGACGTGCTGGTCGCCGTCGAGCGCTCGCGGCTGCTCGGCACGGTCACGTTCGTCCCCGACGGCGGTCCGCTGGGCGAGATCGCCCGCCCGGGCGAGACCGAGTTCCGGATGCTGGCCGTCGACCCCGCCGCCCGGGGGCGCGGCGTCGGCACGGCGCTGCTGCAGTGGATCATCGACGCCAGCCGCGGCCGCGAGGGCGTCGTCTGCTCGAGCCAGGCCGCGATGCGCGCCGCGCACCGGATCTACGAGCGGCTCGGTTTCCGGCGCGCGCCCGACCGCGACTGGTCGCCGCTGCCGGGCGTCGACCTGCTGGCGTTCGTGCTCCGGCTCTGAGCGTCATCATGGACTTTGTGCGCCGCCGCAAGCCGCAAGAGCCCTCACAGGAGATCGTCCCGGCGCGGCCCGAGCCCACCGGCCCCGAGCCTGACGACCGCGCCTGGTCCGCGCGCCGCAACGTGCCCGAGCGCGCCGCCCGCGCCGACCTCGTGCCGTTCATGGCGCTGCCCGCGGAGACCGGGCCGACGTGGGCGCCCGACCAGCTCTCGATCTGGCCCGTCGAGGGCGGGCGCTTCGGGATCGACGCGCACTACCACGGCGAGAGCGGGCGCGCCCGCGCCGAGCAGCAGAAGCTGCGGCTGGAGCGCGTCCGGCTGGCGGTCACCGTGCGCTCGGACTCCGACGGGGCGACGCTGCGCCTCGGCCCGCTCGCCCATTCCGCGGCGTGGGTCGCGATCGAGGCGTTTCTGGGACGCCCGATCGAGGGCACGCCTGCCGATGGATGACCGCCCGCCTGGATCGCCGCCGCGTCACGCTCGCGGACGGCCGTGAGACGACCGTGCTCGTCGCCGCCTACCCGCTCGCGCGGATCGGGCTGCGGCTGGCCGCCATGGCCCACGAGCAACCGCTCGAGGAGTGGTGCGCGCGCGAGGGCGTCAGCGACGCGCTCTCGGGCGGCTACGCGACCAAGCCCGGCTACGAGCCGCTCGGCGAGCTGTGGATCGGCGGCAAGGCGATCTCGCACTGCCCGTTCGCGCACGGCTACGACCGCGTGCGCGGCGCGCTGCTGATCGCCGACGGCGGGGTGCGGCTCGACCACCGCGACCGGCTCCCGCTGCGCCCGGACGGCGACCTGCTGCAGGCGGGGCCGCTGCTGGTGCGCGACGGCGTCAGCGCCATCGCGGGCGTCGAGGACCCCGAGGGCTTCTCGGAGACCTGCGAGGAGTTCGACCAGGACCTGACCGCGAGCCGCGAGCCGCGGCTCGCGATCGCGGTGGCCGGCAACGAGCTGCTCGCCGTCGCCGCCCAGGGCCGCGCCCCGCACGACGCGGGGATGACGCTGTGGGAGCTCGCCGACGAGCTCGTCGCGCTCGGCGCCGACAGCGCCCTGAACCTGGACGGCGGCTCCGCGGGTATCGCGATCGTCGGCGGCGAGCGGCTCAACCAGCCGCGCGACGATGACGGCGAGGACATGGAGACGTCCTCGCCGAGCGTGACCGTGATCGTGATCGACGCCTAGCGGGTGCGCCGGCGCGCGTAGGCGACGATCGGGCGCAGCGCGAACCGCGCGGCCGGCTTGAGCCGCGGGAAGCGGCGCAGGAACAGCGCCCCGTACGGGCCGAAGCGGTAGTAGAAGCGGATGAACGCCCGCCCGGGCAGCGTGCGGCGCAGCCGCTGGTCGCGGTAGCGGCGCAGGACCCGCACCGGCTCGGCGGTCGCGCTCTCGTACGCCGCGGTCGCGACGAAGCAGTCGAACAGCTCGTCGACCAGGCAGCAGTCGAGGTCCCGCTTCTTCTTGCGCTTGCGCTTGCGCCGCAGGTGGAGGTCCATCGCCCGACCCTACCCGCCGCGCGGGGCGTACAGCGCGGCACCCGGCAGGGATCGTCCCGCCCGCGCGTACATCAGCGGGCTCGACCAGTGCACGGCCACCAGGTCGCCGTCGCGGTGGACGGCGATGAACCCCTGGCGGCCCTCGTAGTGCGCGAGCGCGGCCTCGTCGGCGGGCCCGATCAGCAGCACGCCGGCCTCGACCGGGACCGCCGCGTAGCGCGGGCGCACGTCATCGCGCAGCGCGCGGTAGAGCGTCGCGGCGCGCGGCTCCGCGTCCCAGGCGGCGAGGAACGCCGCGTCCTCGCCGGGCGGGACGTCGAAGCGCTCGATCACGCGCGGAGCCTATTCGTCCAAGACGCCGGCCCGCGCGAGCGGTACACCAGCGGGCGTGAGCGACGAGCCGATCATCCTGCCGCCGGGCGGCGGGCGCACGTACGACCTCGGCGCGCTGCGCGGCGCCTTCAAGCACGACGACGACGCGTACTGCGCTTCCGAATGGGCGGTCGAGCCGCGCGGCGCGGGCCCGGGGCCACACCACCACGACGCCAACGAGGAGGTGTTCCTCGTGACCGAGGGCACGCTCTGGTTCCTCGTCGGCGACGCCTGGGTCGAGGCCCCGCGCGGGACGTTCCTACGCATCCCCGCCGGCGTCACGCACGATTTCGAGAACCGTTCGGACAGCCCCGCGACCGCGTTCAACGTGTTCCTGCCCGGCGGCTTCGAGGCGCCCTTCCGCGCGTGGCATCTCAGTCGAGCAGGGTGAGGTCCACCGCCCGCAGCCGCTCCGGGGCGACGATCGCGTCGATGGCGACGATCTGGCCGCCGACGACGGTGAAGCCCATGATCGAGAACGGGGTGTCGTCGGGCGCGACGACCACGCCGACCGCGCCGTTGACCAGCGCCGGGCGCACGAACGGGGCCAGGCGGGCGTAGGACATCGCGTTGCGCGCGACGGCCTCGGCGCCGCGGACCTCCTCGAAGCGGCCCGGGGTGCGCTCGGCGCGCGTGACGACGTCTGGGTGCAGGACCTTGACCAGGCCCTCGAAGTCGCCGTTGCGGGCGGCGGCGAAGAACGCGTCGACCACGCGGCGCTGCTCGCGCAGGTCCGGGTCGGGCGCGGGCGCGGCGCCGCGGACGCGCCGGCGCGCGCGGCTGGCCAACTGGCGCGCGGCGGCCGGCGAGCGGTCGAGCATCGGGCCGATCTCGTCGAACGGCACCGCGAACATGTCGTGCAGCACGAACGCGAGCCGCTCGGCGGGGGAGAGCGTCTCCAGCACGACGAGCAGCGCCAGCCCGACCGAGTCGGCCAGCAGCGCCTCGTGCTCGGGGTCGACGCCGTCGGCGCGGTCGATCAGCACCTCGGGCGCGTGCACGTCGCCGAGCTCGGTCTCGCGCCGGGTGGCGCGCGAGCGCAGCATGTTCAGCGACACGCGCGCGACGACGGTCGTCAGCCAGCCGCCGAGGTTCTCGATCGCGTCCGCGTCGGTGCGGCTGAGCCGCAGCCAGGCCTCCTGGACGGCGTCCTCGGCCTCGGCGCGCGAGCCGAGCATCCGGTAGGCGACGGCGCGCAGATGCGTCCGGTGCTGGTCGAACTGCTCGGCCAGCCAGTCGTTGTCGGTGGTCATGTCACGTTCCTCCGTCGGGGCGGGTCAAGGGGTTGACCACCGCAAACCACCCGATGTGACAAGGAGCTTGATGCATATGAGGATCGCAGTCACAGGCGCGACGGGTCGGGTCGGCCCCTACATCGTCGAGGCGCTGCGCGCGCAAGGGCACGACGTCGTCGAGATCGCCCGCTCGAAGGGCGTCGACGTGATCACGGGCGAAGGCCTGGCCGAGGCGCTCGCGGGCGCCGAGGTGATCGTCGACGCCGCCACGGGCCCGTCGCCGGACTACGAGCAGGCGAAGGCCTTCTTCACGACCTCGGCCCGCAACATCCTCGCGCACGCGAAGGACGCCAGGCGGATCGTGGTGCTGTCGATCATCGGCGTCGACCGCTTCCAGGGCGGCTACAACGCCGCCAAGCTCGCGCAAGAGCGCGCCTACCAGGCGGGCCCGGTCCCGGTGAAGATCCTGCGCGCGGCGCAGTTCCACGAGTTCGTCGGCCAGCTGCTGGACTGGGGCACCCAGAACGGCGTGGGCTACATGTGGGAGATGCAGACCCAGCTCGTCTCGGCCAAGGTCGTCGGCGAGCAGGTGGCGAAGCTCGTCGACGGCGACGCGCCGGAGATCACCGAGGTCGCCGGCCCGCGCGTGGAGTCGATGGTCGAGGCGGCGCGGCTGGTCGCCGCCAAGCGCGGCGCGCCCGCGACCGTCCAGGGCGCGCCGGCGCCCGCGGACGCGGAGCTCTACGAGAACGGCGGCGCGCTCCCCGGCCCGGGCGCGGTGCTCGCCGGCCCGTCGTTCGAGGAGTGGCTACGCGCGCAGTAGCGCTTCCACCTCGGGCCGGCAGCCGCCACAGCCGGTGGCGGCGCCGGTTCGCTCCGACACGGCCGCGACGGTCTCGCAGCCGTCCGAGATCGCGCTGCGGATCTCGCCCTGCGAGACCACCTGGCAGGAGCAGACGAGCGGGTCGCCGGCGTCGGGCGCGCTCGCCGGGCCGAGCTCGAGCAGCGCCTCCGGCACGGGCCGCCCGCTGGCGATCAGCCCCCGCAGCTCGCGCGCGTCGGCGAGGTCGCCGAGCAGGGTCGCGCCGCTGAGCCGGCCGTCGCGCAGCACGAGCTTGCGGTAGCGCTCGCGGCGCGAGTCGAGCGCGATGACCTCGTCGGCCATCGGGTCCGGCTCGGCGGCCTGGCCGGCGCAGAAGAGGTCGATCCCGGCGACCTTGAGCGTGGTCGCCGGGACCGCGCCGAGGAACGCCGCGGGACGGCCGGCGATTGCGGCGCCCGCGGCGCGCGCCTGCTCGAGCACCGGCGCCCACAGGCCGTAGACCGTGCCGCGGTGCTCGGCGCATTCGCCGACGGCCCAGATCCCCGGCGCGCTCGTGCGCAGGTTGTCGTCGACGAGCACGCCGTGACCGACCTCCAGGCCCGCGTCGCGGGCCAGCGCGACCTCGGGGCGGATGCCGGTGGCGAACACGACCATGTCCGCGGGCAGCCGCGTGCCGTCCGCGAGCACGACGGCGTCCTCGGTGATCGCCTCCGTGCGGCGGGCGCACAGCACCTCGATCCCGAGCGCGCGGATCCGGCGCTCGAGCAGCCGCGCCGCGAGCGGGTCGAGCTGCAGCTCCATCAGGCGGTCCGCGAGGTGCACGACGGTCACGTCGACCCCGCGCTCGCGCAGCGCGCGCGCCGCCTCCAGGCCGAGCAGCCCGCCGCCGACGACGACCGCGGTCCGCGCGCTGCCGGCCGCGTCGCGGATCGCGCGCATGTCCGCCAGCGAGCGGAACACGTGCGCGCGCTCGAGCCCGGCGACCGGCGGCAGCCACGGCGCCGAGCCCGTCGCCAGCACGAGCGCGTCGTACTCCAGCCGCGCGCCGTCCTCGAGCTCCACCGTGCGCGAGCGCGGGTCGAGCGCCCGCGCCCCGGCGCCGAGCCGCAGCCGCACGCCCTCGGGCCGGCGCAGCGCGAGCCGGTCGTCGTCGACGTCGCCCGCGAGCGCCTGCGAGAGCAGCACGCGGTTGTAGGGCGCGTCGGGCTCGCGGCCGACGAGCGTCACCGACCACGAGTCGTCGTGGGCGAGCACGGCCTCCGCGACCGCGTTGCCGGCCATCCCGGCGCCCACGATCACCAGCCGCCGGCCGCGGCTTGCCGGCCGGCGCGCGCGGACCGGCTCCACGCGCACCGCGCAGGCCTTCAGCTCGGGCTGCTTCGACGTCGGGTCGACGGCGCGCGAGGTGACCTGGTTGAGCGCGCCGTCGCCCGCGTCCAGGTGCAGCGCGCCCCAGTGGAAGGGCGCGAACGCGACGCCGGGCGGGACGGCGTCGGTGATCCGCGCCCGCAGCACGGCGGCGCCGCGGCGCGAGCGCACGCGCACCTTCTGGCCGTCCTCGAAGCCGGCCGCGTCGTCGGGGTGCAGCTCCAGGAACGGGTGCGGGTCGGCCGCCAGCAGCGACGGCGACTTGCCCGTGCGGGTCATCGTGTGCCACTGCTGGGCGACGCGGCCCGTCGTGAGCACGAGCGGGAAGTCTTCGGTGACCGCGTCGTCGGGCGCGGTGTGCGGGGTGGGCGTGAGCCGCGCGCGGCCGTCCGCGGTGGAGAAGCGGCGCGCGCCGTACAGGCGCTCCGTGCCGGGGTGGTCGGGCGCGGGGCACGGCCACTGCAGCGGGCCCGCCTTCAGCCGCGCGTGCGAGATCCCGCTCTGGTCGCACAGCCGGCCCTCGGTCAGCCGCACGTACTCGGCGTGCACGGCGGCGGCGGTACGCCATCCGAACGCGTCCCGGTGCCCGAGCGCGCGGCCGACGCGGGCGAAGATCTCCCAGTCCGACAGCGCTTCGCCGGGCGGGTCGAGCGCGCGCCGCAGCAGCGACACCCGCCGCTCGGAGTTCGTCATCGTCCCGTCCTTCTCCGGCCACTGGGCGGCGGGAAGCAGCCCGTGCGCGAGCTGGGCGGTCTCGGTCGGGAAGTAGGCGTCCTGGCAGATCACGAGCTCGGCGCGGCGCAGCGCGGCCGCGAAGCGCCCGGCGTCGGGCTGGGAGACGACCGGGTTGGTGGCGACGATCCACAGCACCTTGATCCGGCGCTGCTCGAGCGCCTCGACCAGCTCGGTGGCCGCGAGCCCCGGCTCGGAGGCGATCCCGGGCGAGTTCCAGAACCGCCGCACCTCGGCGCGGTCCTCGGCGCTGGTGACCGAGCGGTAGCCGGGCAGCAGCGTCGCCAGCCCGCCCGTCTCGCGCCCGCCCATCGCGTTGGGCTGGCCCGTCAGCGACAGCGGGCCGGCGCCGGGGCGGCCGATGTTGCCCGTGGCCAGGCAGAGGTTGAGGATCGCGCGGTTCTTGAGCGTCCCGACCCGCGACTGGTTGACGCCCATCGACCACAGCGCCATCGCGCGCCGCGAGGCGCCGAAGCGGCGCGCGGCGGCGACGATGTCCGCGGCGGGGACGCCGCAGG
>Ga0180215_1004363_pt1 | contig 12623 bp, 11 predicted proteins | sample eDN3rd37CBELigBY_FD_128871 | JGI IMG/M metagenome (GOLD analysis project Ga0180215, IMG submission 128871) | Enriched backyard soil microbial communities from Emeryville, California, USA - eDNA 3rd pass 37_C BE-Lig BY (version 2) (version 2) | ecosystem: Environmental > Terrestrial > Soil >...
ACGACGCCTGTGAGCCGGCCATCATTGCGCTGACCACCCCTGGTAGTGTCGCGGCCTTCGTCCAGCCACCGCCTGCCGATCAGGTACCAGCCCCGCCGATCCTCAGCCGCGAGGCCGCTCTGGCCCGGCTCGACGCAGCCACTCCGGACTACGAACGGCTGCTTGACGCAGTTCCACGCAATCCTGACCGGAGCATCACGCTCGACCACCTCTACTTCGGAACGATCAACATCGAAGCGATGCTGCTGATCTCTGCCTGGCACGAGCAGAGCCACGCCGGACAGATTCAGCGGTTGGCTGAGTGACGACCCTCTCCATCCCCCTCTCCTCATTGGGGAGGGGGATATAGAGGAGAGTCCTCGAACCGGAGCGCAATCATGTTCGTCAGTCTCGCGATCCATCGACCGAAACCGGGCGCCGAAGCCGGCCTGATCGACGCCATGCACCGGTTCGGAGCGGCTGCTGCAGGCGGCGATGGCCTGAGGAGCATTCATACCCTCCAGTCACAGGAGGACGGCGTGCTCGTTGGGCTCGCGCTCTGGGACAGCGAGGCGGCGTTTCATACCGCTCGGGTCCGGATGCGGGCAGCCATCGCCGGTATCGACTTCACGTTGCTTGAGGACGCAGGGCCGGAGTTCTACCTGCTGGATGAAGTCTAGTCGCTCTCCCATTTGCGCCGTCTCCACGGCTTCATCGGGTGGAGAAAACTCCGATCGATCGCAACCCAGAGCGTCTTCGAGACCGGGTAGAAGGCGATCGGCAGCCCGAGTGCAATTGGCAGGCAGATCAGCACGAGCGGCCAGCCCGGGACCTCCGGCCACGTAATGCCGACCACAGCCGTGAACACCAGCGCGATGATCGAGCCGCTGACGAGCGTGTTGAGGATGATCGCGCCGAGCCAGTAGCCTTCCTCGCGCTCGAACTCCAGCCCACAGCGCGGACATTCAGCGACCATCTCGGTCCAGCGACTGAACAGCGTGCTCGACTCGCAGCGAGGGCAGCGGCGGGTTGCTCCACGCCAGAGCATCACCATGCGGTCCGAGGTCGTGATCTTCACCGGGGCGCAGTCCCTATCCAGTCGACTCGCGGCAATCCTATGCCAGGAACCGACTACGAAGAATGATGGAGCCACGACTGCCCTTTCGGACAGGAGCGAAACCCGTCGTCTGCCTGAGGATGCATCTCCTCATTCCACCTATTCTGTATCAAGCGTCGGGGAGGGCGACAGTGACGTCGCCTGGATCGCAATGAGGCGGCCCGGTCGCACCGATGGCAGCAGGCCATGGAAGGGGAACGACATCATGCCCGCTCCGGTAGTCATGGAGTACATCGCCGAGCACAGGCAGCGGGATCTTGCCCGCCATCGCGGTCAACGTTACTGGCGGACGCTCTTCCGCCGCTCAGCGTAGTACCACCTCCGGATTCGTGCGGCGGTCAGTGGGGACCGACGCACCGTTCAATGGGGAGACGTTTCATGCGTTCATTGCTCTCTACCCGAGGTCTCGCACGAACTAGCGCGTTGCACCCGTGGCGCGTCGTTGGCGCGTGGGTTGTCATGCTCGTGCTGGCGATTGCGATGGTTGCAGGCATTGGCCTTGACCTGACCACGGCGGCCGAATTCACCAACGATCCCGACTCTGCCAAGGGTGCAGAACTGCTCGAGGATCGCCTGCGCGGTGAGGAGCCAGTCACCGAAACCATCATTATTCGCGCGACGGACGCGACCGTCAGTGACGCCGAGTACCAGGCGATCGTCGAACAGACGACCGCCAGTCTGCGCGCGATGGACGGCGTCGTCGCGTCGGTCACGAATTACTATGAGACGGACAACGCTGGCCTCGTCTCAGAGGACCAGCGCACGACGCTGCTGCCGGTTACGCTGGTCGGCACGCTCGATGACGCCGAGAAACACGCGACCGAGTACATCGACACCGTCAACGCTGGCCGGACGACTGGCTTCGAGATCTACACCGTCGGCGATGTCTCGATCACCGAAGCCTTCAACACCATCTCCGAGGAAGATCTCCAGCGGGCCGAGGCGTTCGGCCTGCCGATCGCGCTGATCATCCTCGTCATCGTCTTTGGCGCGCTGGTCGCGGCCGGTGTGCCGATCCTGCTGGCGCTGATGGCAATGGGCATCTCGATCGGCATCACGGCTGTCGTCAGCCAGGTCTACGAACTCTCGTTCTTCGTGACGAACATGATCACGATGATCGGCCTCGCTGTCGGCATCGACTACTCGCTGTTCGTCGTCGAACGCTACCGTGAGGAACGCCGGCGCGGCATCGCCAAACTCGATGCGATCTCGATCGCGGGCGGCACGGCCAGCAAGGCCGTCGTCTTCTCCGGTATCACCGTCGTCCTGGCACTGGCCGGTATGCTGATCGTCCCGACGACGATCTTCCAGTCGCTCGGCGCGGGCGCAATCATCGTCGTCATCGTCTCCGTCTTCGCGACGATGACCCTCATCCCGGCGCTGATTGCGCTGCTTGGTGACAAGCTCGACTGGCCACGACGCCGCAAGTACGACGCTGCCACGATCGCCGCCCAGAACGCCTACGACCACGAGACGATCCACAAGGGCTTCTGGGGCCGGATCACCCGCGTCGTCATGCGCCGTCCGATCGCCGCTGTCGCCATCACGCTGGTCCTGCTGGTTGGCGCGACGATCCCGTACTTCGATCTCAAATCCGGCATGACCGGTGTCGAGACGCTGCCGGAGTCCGATGTCAAGACCGGTTTCGAGATCCTTCAGGAGGACTTCTTCGTCGGCGTCATCGCTCCGGTCGAGATCGTGATCGACGGCCCGGCCGACAGCGTCGATGTCCAGGCTGGCATCAACCAGCTCGTCGAGGACATGGAAGCCAGCGGCCAGTTCGGACCGACGACAATCGAAACCAACGAGGCTGGCGACCTGACACTCGTCTCGGCACCACTCGTCACCAACGCCAACGATGAGGCGTCGTACGAGACGATCAAGTGGCTGCGCGAGAGCATCATCCCGGCGACGTTCACCGGCACTGGCACAGAGGTCTACGTCTCAGGCGATAGCGCCTTCAACGAGGATCTCAACACGGTCATCGAGGACTACACGCCGATCGTGTTCGCCTTCGTCCTCGGTCTGTCGTTCATCCTGCTGATGCTTGCCTTCCGCTCGATCGTCGTGCCGATCAAGGCGATCCTGATGAATCTGCTCTCGGTCGGCGCGGCGTATGGTCTGCTCGTCCTGATGTTCCAGAAGGGCTACGGCGACTTCCTTGGCTTCCAGGAATCACCAATCATCGAAGCCTGGGTTCCGCTGTTCCTGTTCTGTGTCCTGTTCGGTCTCTCGATGGACTACCACGTCTTCCTGCTGAGCCGGATTCGGGAGCACTACGACAGCACCCACAACAACCGTGAGTCGGTTGCGGTCGGCCTCCAGTCGACGGCCAAGATCATCACCGGCGCGGCACTGATCATGGTGACGGTCTTCGGCGGCTTCGCCTCGGGCGAACTGGTCTTCATGCAGCAGGTTGGCTTCGGCCTGGCGGCTGCCGTCCTGATCGACGCGACGATCGTCCGCTCGGTTCTCGTCCCGGCCTCGATGGCGCTCCTCGGCAACCTGAACTGGTACCTGCCGCGCTGGCTCCACTGGCTGCCCGACCTGCGCGTCGAAGGCGCCGCCGCCCACGTCGAAGCGGCCCCGGTCGCAGCCGGCGGTGGCGACGACTAACCGACGGCATCACTTCACACTTCGCCTGACAGGGCCGGGAGTTCGCTCCTGGCCCTGCTCGTTGTCCCGTCCGAAACGCCGAACGACGTTGAGCCGTTGTCCTGTCGTCCACCGCCCAGAGGGCACCCGGCAGCGAAGGACCTCTCCGGCGCAGGGAAGAGGGGATAGGGAAGCGGGAACAGGAGCGAGAACCTCCGTGGGCCAACTCCTGTTCCCTGTCACCTGTTCCCTGTTCCCTCGGCAGAAGAGGTCCTTCGCTGCGGCTCAGGGCGACAGGGTATTGCGCTTCACAACCCCTTTCAGTTTCACCCGAGGGAGTGGAGTCGCCTTCATGGATGACGCAGTCGAACCACCTATCGCGTATCCTCCCGTTCGATGCAGACGTTGAGATGTAACGGGGAGGGCAGGATGCGGCTCGAGGGGAAGCGTGCGCTCGTGACGGGCGCGAGTCATGGGATCGGACAGGCGACGGCGCTGGCGCTGGCGAAAGACGGCGCGGATGTCGCCATCACCTGGCGCAGCAGGGAAGAAGGCGCACAGGAGACGGTTCGACAGGTCGAAGCGCTCGGGCGCCGTGCGACGATGATCCACGCCGATGTGACCGACCGGGATACCTGCACGCGGCTGGTCGATGAGGCGCTGGCGTTCCTCGGAGGGCTGGACATCCTCGTTAACAACGCAGGTGGTGGCCGCAGCGGACCGCTCATCGATCAGACTCCCGAGAACTGGGATTACGTGCTGGCGCTCGGCGTGACAGCCCCGTTCCTGATCGGGCAGCGTGCGGCAAGGGCAATGATCGAGGCTGGCAATGGCGGCGCGATCGTCAACATCTCCTCTGTCCACTCGGTCAACGCATGGCCGAACGACGGGCCGTATGGTGTGGCGAAGGCCGGCTTGAACCGGCTGACGATGACGATGGCGCTGGAGTGGGCGCGCTTCGCCATTCGCGTCAACTGCATTGGCCCCGGCTACATCAAGGTCGCCCAGACCGAGGCGGAGCAGGAGCGCTATCGCCGCGAGGAGACGCACGCGACGCCACTGATCCCACTCCAGCGCACCGGCCGCCCTGACGAGATCGCCAGCACCGTCGCTTTCCTCGTCTCCGACGACGCGTCCTACATCACAGGCCGAACCCTCTTCGTCGATGGTGGCCTGCTCGTCCCACCGCTCACGACCGCCGAGTACATGGGCGGTGATCGCGAAGGAACGGGGTTCTCAGGATAAGGCTGACCGGGCGCTTCACGCATCACGCATCACGCATCACTCGCCCTTGACACCCTGCAACCGGGCCACGGATAATCCCGACTATTGTTGTCGGGATTTCTGCCGCGAGAGGGATGCGTCGTGCCGTTCGATCGTGATACCTGGGCCAACCAGTGGCTGGGTGGCTTCTGAACGCTGGGTGTTGAAGAAATGCAGCCGGTTCGGTCTGCAGACTACCCAGCCCATCCAACTGTTGACGAACTTCTGGACCTGCCGGTCAATACGCCGCTGCGTGAAGCGACCGAAGCCGAGGCACTTGCGGCCTGGTCGCAGTATCTCGGTGCGGACGTGCCGTTGCTGCTGGTCCGCAACCCGGACCGCGCCCGGCGTCTGCTGATGCGCGCCTTCGGTATCGACGGCAAGGAGCCGGTTGGGATCCCGGTCAATACGCGCCGGACGCTCTCGGAAGCCGTCAAGCGTTCAGCCGGTACGCCAGTCTTCATCGAACTGGACGAGGATCTGAACCTTGATCCAGCGACAGTGGGCATCGAGGGTGTCCGTCTCGCCTGGACACAGCCGGTTGCCGGGATGTCGCCGTCTCCGCCGCTACCCGGCGTCGAGCTGTTGGTCGACTACGGCTTCACACTGCCGGCTCCGCTTGAGAATGGCGTAGCCGATCTGACTGGTGCGGCGACGCTCTGGGGACTCCATCTGCCCGGTGGGGAGGCTGGCGCGCTGATCGCGTTCTCGAATGCCTCGCTGTACGACGCGGCAATCGCGGCCCTGACCGACGATGACTCGTTCAGTGCCTTTGGCGCCGCCGTCGCGCAGGCCGAACGGCTCGCTGGGCCGGAGGGATTGGCTGCGCGTCTGCTTGCGATCGACGCCGCTGTTCGCGAGGGGATGGAGGCGGGCGCCGGGATGCCGATGGCACCGACCGCAGGTCGCTGCGCGCTGCCGTTCGGACTGGCGGTCCGTGTGCCAGACGAAGCCGACCTGGGGACGTTCATCTCCTATGTTCGCAACGAACTGGTCGACCTGGACTGGCTGCCGGAGATTCAGCCGATGTTCTACGTCGCCTATCAGGTGACGCAGGATCGCGCGCGAACGATGCAGAGTTCCAGCAACCTGTCGCGCTGGATCCTCTCTCCACTCGGCCCTGACTTCGTCGATGACGAGGTGACCCACGCCGTTCTCGGCATTCTGAAGGCCGCCGAATACACCGGCGTCCGCTGGTACACCGATCCAGAACGCGCTCAGTGGTACGGCGACCTGATGTTCGAGTGGTACGGCCCAACCCACGACGCCTATCGCGTCCAGTTCGATACGGGCGTTAGAGTGTGAACTAATGTGTTACGTGCTGAGGTGAATATGATGGGACCCTGTCGATCCCACCGTCACCTCAGCACGTCGCACCTTTAGCTCGCCTCGAAGACGATGTCCTGCGCGCCGCGCCAGACGACGAGTTCTCCCAGTTTTTCCAGTTCCGCGTCGCCGTCGATGACGGTCAGGAAGTGGTTGCCTGCCAATGGACCGAACTTGCTGGCGAATGAGGTCTGCCCGTACGGGAAGAGAATCTCCGTCTCGCTGATCCCGGCCGGGTAGAAGAGAATCTCGCCGGGCGCAGGGGTCGTCGTTGACATCTCTTCGCCGACGCCGAGGTCGAAGTCGCCGAGTGGCACCCAGGCCGACTCGCCGCTCCAGCGGGCCTGAATGACCTTGCTGGTAAACGGCAGCAGCCGCTCGAACGCCGCGCAGGTTTCCGGTGACTTCTCCCGCTCGAAGCGTGCCCGGAAGCGCAAATCACCTACCCGAATTACGATCTCTTCCATCCCGACCCTCCCCTGTGTAAACGAACTTCAATTGTGGGAAGCCTACATCGCCATCATCGTGTTCTGTACGAGACGCACAGTGTCAGTCTGTCGTTGCCGTAGTATCGTCTCGCAGGCAGGTCGTTGCGCGAGTCAAAGGCGACAGAAATCGTGGACACATTGGATCAAACTCGGGCACCGTTCTTCGATGCACTCGCCGCATTTGGTGAGGGCGATGCCGCGCCGTTCTCAACGCCCGGTCACAAACTCGGTCGTGGTGCGCCGGAGGCGATGCGCGCGTTGTGGCCCGATACCCTCGCGCTCGATGTCCCGCACGGGGGCGGAGTCGACACGACGCACTTCTCCCGTGGGCTGTTGCGTGAGGCAGAGCGGCTTGCCGCTGCCGCGTACGGTGGAGACGACGCACGCTTTCTCGTCAACGGCAGCACGACCGGCAATCTCGCGATGCTAATGGCGACCTGCCGGGATGGTGATACGGTCATCGTCTCGCGGATGCTGCACAAGTCACTGCTGGCGGGTCTCGTCTTTTCCGGTGCGCGGCCGCACTACCTGATCCCGGCGATGGATGACCGCCGCAACCTGCCACTCGATATCGAACCCGCTGCTGTCGCCGGTGCGCTTGATCTGCACCCGAACGCAAAGGCCGTCGTCCTCGTCAGCCCGTCGTACGTCGGCGTTAGCAGTAACCTGAATGCTATTGCGGCGATTTGTCACGAGCGCGGCGTGCCGCTGCTGGTTGACGAGGCCTGGGGGCCGCACTTCCACTTTCATCCTGACCTGCCGGCCTCGGCGATGCAGTCCGGCGCTGACGCTGCCGTCTCCAGCACCCACAAGATGCTGGCGGGCCTGACGCAGGCATCGACGCTGGTAGCGCGACGTGGCCGGATCGATGTTAACCAACTCGGCACGATCGTCGACATGGTCCAGACGACCAGTCCGTCGGCGTTGATCTTTGCCTCGCTGGATGCCAGCCGTCGCCAGATGGCGCTCGATGGCCGCCAACGGCTCGATGCGACGCTATCCCACGCCGCACGCCTGCGACATGCACTCTCCGAAATCGACGGCATTGCGGTGCTCGACAGGGACATCATCGCTGGGCGACCCGGCGCCGGATTCGATCCAACCCGCGTGATCGTCGATGTCCACGAACTCGGCCTGACGGGCTACGAGGCCGAGGCTGCCTTGCGCGACTCACATGGCGTCTACGTCGAGATGAGCGACCTGTTGTCGGTCATGCTGCTGGTGACGATTGGTGACGATGCAGGGTCAATCGACCGGGCGATCGCGGGCTTCCAGTCGTTGACGGCGCTACGTAAGCCGCAACGTCATGCCGTGTCCGCGCGCTCCAGTGGCGATCTGATCTTCGGGCAGGTCGCCGAACTCACGCCACGTCAGGCGTTCATGGCCGACTCGACGATGGTTCCGGTTCGTGAAGCAGTCGGGCGGCTGAGTGCCGACAGCATCACGCCCTATCCACCGGGCATCCCGCTCGTGGCGCCCGGCGAGTGGCTGACGGCCGAGACGCTCGACTACCTCAGCGCAGGCATCGACGAAGGAATGTACGTCTCCGGATTGACCGATCCGAGTTTCAATACGGTGCGGGTCGTGCGCTAGCCAGTCAACCGCTGCGACGACGATTGCCACTCGTCGGGCGTCAGCAGGCGATAGGCACCAGGGGCCGAGTCGATCAATCTCGTGCCGGAACAACATCTTGCGAGGCGGTCATTGAGCCGGTGGATCCACGAGCGCAGGAAGGCATGTTCGTCGCGCATATCCTCGCCCCAGACCTCGGCCAGGAGGTCGGTCCCACGGACGAACGCACCGTTCGCCTCCGCGAGCCGCTGCAGAATCGCCCAGTCCGACTGTTGCAAAACGACCTCGAAGCATTCGACAATCGCGCGCTCTGCTCCGATATCGAGCATCAGCGATCCATAGTTGGCCACATTCCGGCAGGAGAATGACATCGTTGTCCCCATGGTCCGAACCCCATCCCTTGCGGCATCTTCGCCGCTACGGTCCGCACTGACCGCGACGGGTCATGTACCCGTCCTCTGATCCGATGGTAGTCATCAGGTTCGGGCATTGGAAGGGGTGTAAAGGCGACTGTAACGCTATTGTGATGCGCTGTCATCACCTCCATCATCGAACGTCTGGTTCGCGTTGCCTGGCGTTTCCCACCTCAGGGACGTCACCGCGTCGTTGACGATTTTGGCGCACACGCCCAAAATGACGATCGCTCCTGAACACCTTCGCGGTCGGACGTTCGCATCGCTGCGGATGCTAATGCAGGGAACGAACCCGAGGAGCCAGGTGCTGGCAGTTCCAGCACTCGGAATCCGTGGTTTCGTCGTCCTGACCTGACATGGAACGGGTATGGAAAACGGACGCGATATCGACCTGACGAACGCTCCAACATCACTAGCGATCCACCCGCTGACGCCCGACCGTTGGCCCGACCTCGAAGCGCTCTTTGGTCCTCGCGGCGCGACCGGCGGGTGCTGGTGCATGTACTGGCGACTGACCCGATCAGAGTACTCCTTCCACAAGGGCGTCGGGAACCGCGAGGCATTCCGGTCGATCGTCAGCGTTGCGGACCACCCGCCGGGGCTGCTGGCCTATCGCGATGATGTGCCGGTTGGCTGGTGCGCGATCGCGCCTCGGGAGCACTACCCCGTTCTCGATCGGTCTCGCATCCTCAAGCGCGTCGACGACGAACCGGTCTGGTCGATCACCTGCTTCTTCATCGCGCGTGCCGCTCGGCGTCAGGGTGTCACGCGTTCGTTGATCGCTGCTGCGGTGGAGTTCGCCGCTGCGCGAGGAGCGCGCATCATCGAGGCATACCCGATTGATCCGCAAACTCCGGAGGTTCCGCCCGTTTTCGCATGGACCGGCCTGATGTCTGCGTTCGAGCAGGCCGGGTTTGTCGAGGTTACCCGCCGCTCGGAGACTCGTCCGATCATGCGGTACACGATTCAGGCGCCTTCTCGCTGATAATCCACGTTCCCATGCTACGATCCCGAACGGTTAACCGGAGGCTAAAGAGGATAGGGGAGACGTCATGTGGCCAAATCGACTGCGCGAACTGCTCAACGACGGGAAGCCGTCACTCGGGACCCGGCTCCACAACGTCTGGCCGGGAATCACCGAACTGGTCGGCCATTCTGGCATGTTCGACTACGTCGAGTTCGTTGCTGAGTACGCGCCGTACGATCTTCACAGTCTCGACAACCTTGGCCGTGCAATCGCGATCTTTCCCCACATGACCGGCATGATGAAGGTCGAGCAGCAGCCGCGGACCTACCTGGCCGTCCGCGCGATTGGTGCCGGGATCCAGAACCTGCTCTTTGCCGACTGCCGGACGGTTGCCGATGTCGAAGAGTGCGTCCGCTCCGTCCGGGCCGAGACGCCAGAGACGGGCGGCCTGCATGGCTGCGGACTGCGCCGTGATGCTGGTTACGTCATCGACGTCGCCACTCCCGCCTACATCCAGGCACTTGAGGACTCCGTCGTCGCGATCATGATCGAGAAGCGCGAAGCAGTCGAAAACCTGGATCAACTGCTGGCCGTCAAGGGCGTCGACATGATCCAGTTCGGCCCCGGCGACTATTCGATGAGCATTGGCGTACCCGGTCAGTTCAACCACCCGCGTGTTCGTGAGGCGGAGAAATACGTCATCGAGACCGCGCTGGCGGCAGGCGTCCAGCCACGCGCCGAAATCAGCGAACCGGAGCAGGCCGAGCGCTACCTGGAGATGGGCGTCCGCCACTTCAACATCGGCAGTGACATGTCGATCCTCTACCGCTGGTTCTGCGCCAACGGCAAGGCGATGGGTGAACTTCTCGGAACGTCCTCGTCCGACAGCAAGACGGCGCAGGAGTATCCGGCGTAGCCTAGCCCGTACCTGATCTACCGTTAGACACAATGCCAGGTGGGCCGAGCAAGAACTCGGCCCACCTGTGGCACCAATCTCGTCAGGCGATCATAGGGGAGTGCGGTAGTGCCGAACGCCGCCCTAAACCGCCGGCAGTTCGGCCAGTGCGCGCTCGACCTCAGCCTCTGGCAGTTCGTAGTCAACCAGGTTGCCGGCCAGGTACTGCTGGTAGGCGCCGAGGTCGAAGTTGCCGTGGCCGGAGAGGCCGAACAGGATCGTCTTTGCTTCTCCTGATTCGCGACAGCGCAGCGCTTCCTGGATCGTCGCCATGATCGCGTGGGCCGACTCCGGCGCCGGGACGATCCCTTCGGTCCGCCCGAACGTGATCGCTGCCTCGAAGACCGGAGTCTGCGGGTAGGCGATTGCGTCGATCAGCCCCTGTTCCTTGAGCAGGCTCACCAGTGGCGCCATCCCGTGATAACGCAGGCCGCCTGCGTGGATGCCGGCCGGGACGAACGAGTGGCCGAGCGTGTGCATCTTGACGAGCGGGGTCATCATACCGGTGTCGCCGAAGTCGTAGGCGTAGATGCCTCGCGTCAGCGTTGGGCAGGCCGACGGCTCGACGGCGACGATCCGGACATCCTTGCCCTGGATCTTGTCCTTTACGAACGGGAAGGTCAGCCCGGCGAAGTTGCTGCCGCCACCAGCGCAACCGTAGATGACGTCCGGATAGGCACCGGCGTCTTCCATCTGCATCTGCGCTTCCTGACCGATGATCGTCTGATGCATCAGGACGTGGTTGAGGACCGAGCCGAGCGAATACTTCGTGTCGTCGCGCTTGACGGCGTCCTCGACCGCTTCGGAGATGGCGATTCCGAGGCTGCCATTCGATTTTGGATCGTGTTCGAGGACGGCCAGTCCGGCCTGTGTCTCGACCGATGGGCTGGCAACGCAGCGCGCGCCCCACGACTCCATCAGCGCCCGCCGGTACGGCTTCTGCTCGTACGAGATGCGCACCATGTAGACCTTGAGGTCGATGCCGAAGAAGGCGCAGGCCATCGACAGCGCGCTACCCCACTGACCGGCTCCAGTCTCGGTTGTCAGCCGGGTAATGCCCTCCTGCTTGTTGTAGTACGCCTGCGGGATGGCGGTATTCGGCTTGTGGCTACCGGCCGGACTGGTGCCCTCGTACTTGTAGAAGATCTTCGCCGGGGTCTGGAGATGTGCTTCGAGCCGGCGCGCCCGGTAGAGCGGGGTTGGTCTCCAGAGCCGGTAAACGGCCTGGATCGCTTCAGGAATCTCGACGTACTGTTCGCTCGTCACTTCCTGACGGATGATCTCCATGGGGAACAGTGGCGCGAGGTCGTCCGGCCCGACTGGTTGGCCGGTTCCTGGGTGGAGTACCGGCGCGGGAGGCACCGGCAGGTCGGCGACCAGGTTGTACCAGGCAGCAGGCATGCGACTCTCGTCGAGCAAGTACTTCGTCTGGTTATCGTTCGCCACTGGTGCCGCTCCCTCCGCTTTTCATCGCACGTAGATGCCCGGAGATTGTAGCGAAAGATTCGTCCTGCGCGGCCTGTCGAAGCACTGAGTGCTCCTCGTTGTCGCCGTGTTCGCGCGCCGGTTGTGAACCCGAGCCTCTACCGTCGTTCTGAGCGGCCCAGCACAGTGCCTGTTTTGGGTGGGAGTACCGCGATTGGGTTGTCATCCTGAGCCGCAGCGAAGGATCTCCTGGCGTTGTCGACGCGAGCGGTTCGGTCAGAACACGATGTTTCACGACTCACGCGTTCCTGTCGTCAATGCCAGGCGATCCTTCGCTGCGGCTCAGTAGTGCACCACAATGATCTTGCCGGATGACATGTTCGGCAGTGCTATCCCGTTTCCCCTGTCATCCCGACGCAGGAGGGATCTCGTGACTCGTTCGCGCTGCACGGGTTCAACGAGGACGAGATCCCTCCGTTCGTCGGGATGACAGGGGAACAGAACGACACAACCCGACGCAATC
>Ga0180215_1004366_pt1 | contig 12619 bp, 18 predicted proteins | sample eDN3rd37CBELigBY_FD_128871 | JGI IMG/M metagenome (GOLD analysis project Ga0180215, IMG submission 128871) | Enriched backyard soil microbial communities from Emeryville, California, USA - eDNA 3rd pass 37_C BE-Lig BY (version 2) (version 2) | ecosystem: Environmental > Terrestrial > Soil >...
GCCGCTACGCTGTCGGCATCCGTCTTCATGGCGACGACCTGCGAGTAAATTTCCGACAGCGGCGGCTCATCCTCCGGAATCGGGTCGAATTCGTACATCGGCAGCAGCTTGCCGTACAGCCAATCCGCAATAAAGGCCGGCCGGTCAAATACGAGCACACCGTTAATTTCGCCGCCCTTGCCGCCCCCGTCCACATGAGCGTAACGATTCATGTTCAGCGTCATGCCGGGATAGGTGACTGTATAGCCCGTCGGGAACAGCAGCACAACGAGCGCAATCGCGGCTGCGAGCAGCGCAACTCCGCTCCGCTTCGGAAAGCGCCAGCCCTTCCCTGTACGCTCCCATACGACTGCATCGCTTACGATCAAGTCCGCAAATGCGAGCACAACGGCTGCGGCAATAAGTCCGGCTATGAGCACAAAGCTTTCTGGAGAAGCGAACAGCTTCGCTCCCGCCATTAAGCTTGCTGCAGCAATAGCCAGCCTTAACAGCTGAAGCAGTATGATAATAGATCTTCTCCTGCGGCCAGCCTCGTTCCAAACAAACATTTTCCTTTGCCCTGCCATACGCAGCAGCGCCCCGGTGAGTAACAATGCAGGTACGGCAGCAAGACCATAGAGCAGCCAATCGATCATCTCAATCCATTGCATCCCTGAAGCTGTCTTCAGCTTAGCCGGCAGCCATAGCAGCTCGCCTAGCACAATCGCCGCTATTGCAATCGTAACGCCTAACAGGTAACATATGCCCGAGCTCTTCGCCTGAGCGTGAGCATTGTTTTTATCCATCAGCTTGTCCATTCTGTCCTTCACCCCATATCAGCCTGCAAGCAAAAAAAACGACATCCGCGATTGAATGTCGACTTAATCGATTTAACCTTCATTGACGGCTGCAACGCCTTTGTCCCGCAGCTCTCCCCGTTCCACCTCGCCGATACGCTTCAGCCATGCTGCCGGAGAATAATCGGCTTCCTTGGCCCGGTGAATCAGCTCGGAGTAGTAGAAGCTTTGCTCGTATCCGCCGATTTTGCGGATAACGTCAATATAACGTACCGTAAGCTCTCGTGCAGCCTGAGCGGTATAGCCATAATGGGCAACGAGCGCATCGACGATGCCCCGCTCATACAAGCTCAGCCTGATTTTTGCCCGCACTGTCATGATATACCCACCTGCTTCCCGTAAAAATATAGCAGCCGATCAGCCGCAAATGACGCTCCCAGCTCTCGGAGCAAAATACGACTTGATTGCCCAGCCTAAGCGCGTCGAGCCTGCGTCCCTTCCGCGATTGTGTAATCTGCTCGTAGAACCATTTATCGTCTTTCTCTAATTGTATAGCTTTATGTACGATTTTTCCAGTGTCATTGTCCGCCATCGGGCCGATTATAATATCGGGATGAATCGCGCACGGGTCGCTGCCTTTAATGCTTACTTTCCGATGCTCGAAAATAAATGACGCCCACGCCTGCGAATCAGATAGAAACAGCATCGGGTTGACATTCGGCGGTACGGACATCAGCTCGACGACGAGCACACAGGGACGGTCCGCTCCATTCCAGCTTTCCTTGGCCGCCTTATGCGCCCATTTGCGCGCCTGTTCAATTGAAATCGTCGTATAGAAGCCTTCCCCAAAATCTTTGCCGCAACGCCAATAGGGCGAATTCAGCAGCTTTTGTTCAAAGGATTGAACCGTTCCGCTCGTCGTGCCGTGGTACAGCAGCTGCGGCGTCGTTATGTCCATTGCAGACTTAAACCCCTTTCTCTATCACGCAAAAAACCCAACGTTCGTTCTGAGCGCTGGGTCCTGTTGATTGAAATGTTATGAAATGAGTACATGGAGCTGTCGTTTATTTTTTCACGTACTGGCTTGCTTTCTCGATCGCCTCGTCTTCGGTCGCGCCTTTAATATACCGGCCGTTCACGAAGACGAACGCATATTTGGCGCAGGGACCGCAATACGATTTGCAGCCCACCTTGATCTCGGCGTCCGGAGCAAGCTTCTGCAGCTTGGCCACTGCCGTCTTCATGCGCATATGCTTGCATTTTTCACATACTCGTATGTCGTTAGCCATTGTCTATCATCCTGTTCCTCTCTCAATAAGGGGCGTCTAGTGATCGCCGTGATTGCCCTTGGACGGATTCGTAATGGCAAAGCCTTCCTCCGGCACATAGAAATAATCGATGCGCACGCCATCCAGAAACGGATTGTCTTTCTCCAAAATAACGTCGATCTCCTTGTCGGTCGATACGACTTCGTCTTTATCTGTCGGCGAGTCGATGCCCATGCCATAGTGAGCATGATCGCCATGGGCATGCGTTACATAAACGCGAAGCAGCTTTCCTTCGTTTTCCGGCTTATCCAGCTCTGCTTTAATGACCTTTGCGGCATTGCGTGAAATTTTGCAATTCATTGTATATACAGCTCCTTTAACTTAACATGCCTATTCATTATTTTATATTATACTTCGTCCCCATACGGCGGGCAAACCATTCCGCGACAATCATCGTTACTGCAATATCGTCAAAAGGCAGCATAGGAAGCGCATCCGGCAGCACCCAATATAGTACAACTGGAATGATGAACAGCAGCTTGTCCGTAAATGCCACATGCTTGGCTTTCAGCAGCCGAAAAATGAGGGCAAACGTATTTTGCCAATGCCGCAACGACAATAGCTTGCGCATGCTGTTCCCTCCTTATCGTCGCATTATGCTCCATTATAGCATATTTCACAGCTCGTCAACTACTACAATGGTATGCCCGGAGGGATGCATGCTTATGACCGTATTTCGTTCCCTTTTGCTTGTTAATCACGAAATGCCGAGCAGCATCGATTCGAGCAGCAAAGGCTGCAGCTCCTTGTATATGGAATCAAAATCGCTCATCGGCAGCGGATTAACGCCGAAGCCTGCTTCCACAGTAAAGCCGGGACGGCGAAAATGCTGAATAAACCAGTCCTTGTAGCCAGCATCGCTCCCCGACAGCTTTACAGGCGTATAGCCGCTTGCCTTGCTAAGGCGCTCAGCAAAGGCTTCCGCCTCTTCCGGCTCGAAGTCGCGGTAGTTCCAATAAATTTCACGGCCCTGCGTATGCAGCGCTACAACGTGGTCGAAATTCAAGCGATGCGTGAAACCCGCAATTGCCGCCGCCTCAGGCTCGCTTAACGGATACGGGCCGGAATAGTCGCTTCTGGCCGGCGATCCGATGCCGCGGCGGACGCGCTCCTCATCCCAAAAAGCCGGAAACTGGTCATTCAGATCGACCCCTCTTGCGTTCGCCTTCCATCCGCTAAAATCATGCGACCCGCCGTTCCACTCTACAAGCTGGCAGCACCACGGTATCGAGGAGTCTGCGCCCCTTTGCGACAGCTCGACGCCGTCCGGATTGACCATCGGCACCGCCCATAGCGTAACCTCCTCGTTCAGCTGCTGAACCGGGCGGTCCGACAGCTCGCCTCCGTTACTGTATGCTGCGGACAGATCCGCCATAAAACGCATCAGCAGCGCCGAAGTAATCCATTCATTGCCGTGAAAGGCGCCATTAATATGGATCATTCTCGGCCCGTTGCCGCAGCGAAGCGCAAGCAGTTGCCTGCCCATTACGCTTTGTCCGATTTGATGAATCGAAAGAAACGGATATTTTCCCTCCAGCTGCCGGCAGCCCTCCACCAAATCCTGATAAGTATAGCCTTCCACAGCGTACATCGCCTTCGCTCCCCTCCACCAGCCTATTCGACTGATTTCTACCAGCATATGCCAGCGTAAATCTGTCCTAATACAGCTCACCAGCGAACATTCGGACAAAAAAAAGGAACCGGGCCCTCTGAAGGACCCGGCATTAGCTCAGACACAATGCATTAGCTTATATGAGGCACCTGCCATACGACAGGAGTCAATTCAATCTGCTCGCCCAGCCATTGCTGCGCAATCGATTTGAACATTTCCGGATCGCCGCTGCAAAAAAATTGATGAATCGGCATCTCGTCGCTGCGGGCCAGCTTGCGCTTGTCATGCAAAATCGTGCTGATCTCGCGCGCGGTTTCGTCAGCTGAGCTGATCAGCGTCACGCTTGGTCCCATCACCTCCGATATCGTTTCCGACAAATAAGGATAATGCGTACAGCCCAATATTAAGCAGTCTATGGGGTAGCTGCGAAGATGGGCAATGGAATCGTACACCGTATTATAGGTTTCCGTCGAATAAAAGTTGCCGCTTTCCACCAGAGGCACGAACAGCGGGCAAGCCAAGCTTACTACCTGGACATTAGGCGTCAGCTCGCGAAGCGCCATCTCGTATGCTCCGCTTTTGATCGTTCCCTCAGTGCCGATGACGCCGATGCAGCCGGTCACCGTCCTCCCGATCGCAGCCCGGGCTCCGGGATTAATAACGCCTACGACTGGAATGGACACGCGGCTTCGAATATCATCGAGCGCAACGGCGGTAGCCGTGTTGCAGGCTATTACAATCATTTTAGGGGAGAACTGAATTAAGTAATCGACAATTTCTCTCGTAAATTCCAATACTTCCTTCGGCGTGCGCGGACCGTAAGGGGTTCTCGCCGTATCGCCGAAATATATAATTTTCTCGCGCGGCAATTGGCGCATAACTTCCTTAGCAACGGTAAGGCCGCCTACGCCAGAATCTAGGATCGCAATCGGTTGCTGCACAAACACACCGCTTTCTTGGGCAATAGTTATGAAACGAGACAATGTAGCATATGATAATAAGTCCCGAAATGTACCTACATCTTATCTCAAAATCGGACAAGGTTCAAGAAAGCTTAATGTCGAAATTTTCGCAAGCCGCGCTTATTGAATGACAATTTTCCAAGCTTTACCGATCGGCGGCATGCTTCTAGTCAATGCGGCATTGTAAAAAACAAGCACCCTCCCATTCCGCTGCAGCTTGTCCGCCTTAGCCTTGCCGCCTTCCACCCATTCCACGACCGTATCCGGCTCTATTCGCAAAATGACATCCGACGGCGATTGCGCAGTCAATCCTGCACCCTGTACACGAATGGAAGCGACGCCTCCTCCTTCGTCCTTCATCAGCTCATGAACGGTTCCTCCGGTTCCCATCATGAAATATGAATCTGTGCCCTTCAGCTCATCCGGCGAAGTCAGCCTTACCTCGAAAGCGTATGTCTGCGGCGGAAGGCTTAGCGTCATCGCCAATCGATGCTCCGCTTCAATTGCAAGACCGATTTTAAGCTCATCGAACGCCAGCGGCGACCCATCGAACCTGTTCAACTTCGTTTGGTCATCGATGTGTAAAATGATGCCGTCCGTTCCTGCTCCATTCATTTGCAGCGTCCTAGCGCCTTGAAATTGTTGAATGCCGGCAATCGTGCCGGACGCCTTCACCTGCTCGGTTCCATTCTCCGCTTTTAACATCATCCTTCATCCTTCCCTTCCAGCCAGCGCATTCAGCTTCCATTCTATACGCAGCCTGAAGAAATAATGTTGCAGGATGGCAAGCGGGAAAAACGGTCGGGCACGCCTCATGCTGCATGCCCGGCCGCTTGCTCGGATAATATGCTATTGTTCCTTTGCCGTTGCTGCTTCAACCTCGCCCGATTCAACCGATTCGATTGTGCTTGCCGCTTGCTCCTCCGCTTCGGCACAATCCTCCTCAACCTCCTGAGCTGCAATAGCCGTGCTGTCGCTTCCCTTTCCCCAGCCTTTGACATTGCTCACTAGCGCTTCCGCCGCCAGCTTCGTTCTGTCGGCTAGCTGCGAAGCGCCGCCGCCAATTTGCTTGGCGATGCGTCCTGTTGCATCGCCTACCTTATGCGCGCCGCTGGAAATATCCTGACGAAGCTCCTTGCCGGCTTTAGGCGCGAAAAGCAGAGCGGACAATGAGCCGATAACGCCGCCGACAACCGCACCAATAATAAATCCTTTTGTTTGCTTTTCTTTTGTCATTTCCGAATCGCTCCCTTCAGTCTAAACGGGCTTCTCTTCGTCCAGAGAGGAGGCGCCATCTTCGCGCTTGCGGTTTGATTGCCACAGCTGCCAGGCGGCCATTCCAAGCTCCGCCCATTCCATAGCCTCCTGAGCCTTTTTCTTCGTGTCGTCTCGCTCGGCATGATGCCGGGCAGTTTTGGACAAAAGCGATGCCGCCGTCTCGATCGCCGAAGTCGTATGCGCAATGGCTCCCCCTATATGCCTCGCGGCTTGAAACAGCCGCTGCGCCGACTCCAGCCCGCTGTTCGCTGTTCGAAGCGTCCGCTCGGCAGGCTCAATCAACCGTTCAGCTTTCGATGTCAGCCTTGCAATATCCTGTCTCATCGCTTCAGCCGCCTGCTGAAGCTGCGACAGCCGGATCAATGCGATCCGAACAGCCGCCAGCATGCCAGCCGTCATTACAATGAACGCCGCGGCCGCTATTGCCGCACTCCACTGTGCAATCATGCAGCTCCTCCTCTCCTGCTTGCTTCTCCCGCAAGCCGCCATCTAGACGAATGCCCATTTGCGTAATGACAATATACGCGGCATGGGCTTGTTTTGACACAGGAGCGGCGCAATTTCCGTGCGCGCACAAAAAAACGGTTGAGCAGCGCTTATTCATGCGCTGTTCAACCGCTCTTCCATTATCCGATGCGATAGCTGCACCTGCCGCCTCCCTTGGCGAGGCATTCCGTGCGTTCGACCGGCGCCTCAAGCAAATGCTCGAACAGCGCCAGCTCGCAGCTGCAGGCTTGCTCATACTTGCCGGCCACCCCTGCGATTGGACAATTATATTCATAAAGCATATAAGCTCCGTCATCTTCTTGCTCCAGCTGGGCCATATAGCCGCCCGCATTTTGAATCGCCGTCAGTTGGGCCAAGCGGTCAGGCAAGCTTTTGCCCTCCATTCTCGGCGCGTAGCGTTGAAGCAGCTTCTGCTTGCGCCCTTCAAACATCCGGTCAATAAGCGCTGCCGTATGGGGGTCCTCTTCCAGCTCATGCAGCAAATCGAGCGCGAGCGTTTCGTAGTTCTTCGGAAACAGCTCATCCGCTTGCTTCGTCAGCTCGTACATATGCAGCGGCCTTCCCATCGCCTGCCGCATCGTTACGATATTGACGCATCCTTCGCGTTCCAATGCGTACATATGCCGGCGAATCGCCATTCCCGTCAATTCAAGCTCCGACGCCAGCTGAACCGCCGTTAGACGCCCTTTAGTCCGAAGCTGCAGCAATATTTTGTCGCGCGTGGAGCTCTCGTTGCCTTTTTGAGCGTCAGGCATGCCGACAGCCGCCGATTGTTCTGCTTCATTCCGCTTCAACCCATCACCACCTTGCAGGCTTGATAGCGTCATTGTAACGCATTTCTGCGTTTTCGTAAATCAAAGCAGCTCCCGTTCCACATATTGCTCGACGGTTGTCTTAAATTGCGGCAGCAGCACCGCCAGCTTAGCCGTCAGCGGATGAAGCTCCTTGCGCGGCCATGCGTAATAGTCTTGAACAAGCGGCCTGCGCAGCTTGACCAGCTCCGTCAGAACAGGCAGCATCTCCGAAGGATAGACGCCTTCGGCGCCTGTAATTTCCACAATGTCCTCGTAGCTGCTTGCGTCGCGCATCATGAAGCCGTCGATTAAATAATTGCCTACATCTGTCACAATTTCAATCGCAAGATGAAGCCCTCTCTCCTGAGCCATTCCTTCCAGAAGGCTTCCCGTCCAATTCTCGGAAATCGACTTCAGCGCCTCGGACAGCTCGGCTACAGCAGCCAGCCTTGCGTCAATTTGTTCACGGTTAACATAATACATGCTTCCATTCCCACCTTCAGCCTTACTTCGTCGTTACTTTTTTCGTCTGCCCCTGCGTTTCAGCCAAAATGTCATTACAATCATGCTAATAATAATAAGCAATAAATACGTAAGAAGCTCATATACGTCTCTCATCGGTTTTTACCTGCCCTCTAGCTTAGCTTTCAAAATCGACGGCTACAGACGCTTCACGCACCTGCATCATATGCTCGATCACTTTTTTATGAACGGGATGAACTTGGTACGTGTCCAAATCTTCCATCGAATCGAATTTTGTTATAAGCGCAATATCGTAGGAACGATCGGAATGCAGCACGTCTACGCCGACCTCGATCGATCTAAGCACCTCGATCTTGCCCTCCATATCGCGCAAAACTTGAGCGGTGCGCTCCACGCTCTCCGCGCTTCTGTCCTTCAGCTTGAAAAATACAATATGTGTAATCATTTATTAAATCCTCCCTAATATTAGTCGCATGACATTTGCTCTCTTGTCACATAATAACTTAAGCTTTCATGTTACGGCAATCTTTGCGATGAAGGAGAGCGAAACTTATGCGTTATACGGCTACAATTGTGGCAGCCCTTATCGGACTTGCCATTTGCTTGTTCAATTATACGGGCTATGATCCGCATAACATGATTTTTTTCATGCTAAGCATTCCCGCATGGGTTATCGACTTATTCGTCGATGTGCATGAGGTAAGCGTGCTGCTTATGTATGTCCTTACCGTCATTACTTGGGCGCTGCTCGGCCTGGCGGTCGATGCGCTGGTTGCCCGCGACGCCAGGCGCCGCCGCGCCTCCTGACCGCGAGCTTAGAAAAAGGAGCCTTGCGGCTCCTTATGCTAGTCGGCAATCGGTTGATGCGCATGCTCTATGCGGCTCTAAAACTGACAGCTATTTAAATGAAATCATGCACAATATGTTAAAGGAGCCTTGCGGCTCCTTATCCATTCCTGCTTAAGCTTGTATTTCCGTCTTAGGCTGCTTCAACAATGAGTTTAGCTTCCATTGTCGCATGGCCTGGACCGCACGGGATTGAACAATAAATACGATATTCGCCCGGCTCAGTAAATTCTAAATTCATTTCAGGATTGTCTGCATCCAATACAACCTGCAACTCGTCGATATGAATGCCGTGAATGCCGCCTTTGTTTTGGAACTTCAGCTGCACTTTGTCGCCTACCTTATATGTGTACACATCTTGATTAAAGGTAAAGTCGCTTCTCGCTTCTACCTTCATCAGCGTTACTCCCTCAGGCAACAGGGAAGATTCGTCTACCGGCTTCTCAGGCAGGCCAAACGTAAGCAAATAAACGCCGAGCAGAGAAGCTGCCGTAAACATAATAAACATAATCCATTTCTGCATTGATACTTGCGCCCCTTTGCGATCAATAATGTCTACCTCTTATATTACATAAGATCGTCCGATGTTCTCAACCTTAAACTGCAGAAAGAGGAAAGATTTTTTTTGTTTTTGACAAAACAATGAACAATTTGTGTCCGTTTGAAAGAATCAGACTGCCAAATATTGCTTCAGCACCCGCTCGGATTCCGCCTTCACAAACGTCCACAGCATAAACAGACGATGATGATAGCCTCGGCATACGTACTGGACATGCAAGCCTCCCGATTCATTCTTCTCCTCGTACACTTTAATGCCCATCTGCCGAAATTCGCGGCGTATGCCGGCAAGATCAAGCAGCACACGGTCCTGGATGCCGCGCATAACCGATTCGTAAAATCGGGGAAGCTTAATGGAAGCCGTTCCGATTACACGTATATCATGATCCAAAATGCGCATAACGATACCCAGCAGCACATAACGCTTAACAAGCCCCAGCTCCTCCTCCGTCTGAATCGGCGGTTGCCCTCCCGGGCGCGCATAGTCGAGCGTTTTCTCTTTATTAGCGGCCATAGCCACCCCTCCAAATAAGCGTAAACGGCGCCGGCGCAAAAGCGCGTTTCGCGGTGAAAAAAATATTTTTAAGAACGTATGTTCTTATTATAGCGACAAATGATTTATTTATGCAACCCAATATTCGAAAAATGCCGCCGTTCCTTCTCCGCTACTTTTCTTTTAGCGCTTTAATCATTTGGCGAAGCGCGGCCGGCATCGGAAGACCAAGCCGCCCGTAATTTTCAACAATCGAAATAAGCTCGTTCGTTATATAAAAGTAGATTGCCGCGCCCATCGTAGCATTCGACAATTCCAGCAAAATATCGATGCGGTGGGCAAGCAAGATGACGAGCAGGCTGAGCCCCTTGCGCGCCAGCCCCCAGGCTCCAAATACGCTGCTAAGCCCTTTGCCTTCTTTCAGCGCTGCGGCAACCCCTGAAATATAGTCGATTCCTATTGCGACGACGAGAACGGTAAGCGCCTCCGACCACCCGCCGAACGCAAATGTAATTACCGCTCCAAGCACTCCCCCAATCGAGCATAGCCAAGCCATATTCATGCTGCATCGCCTCCCACCGGATATACTACTCACAATATATGCAGCTCTTATAGAGGTTGTCCGTTTGCGGGAGCGCATTTCAAGCGGAAATGATAAAAAGCGGCATAAAGCCCGCTCGTTATGGACATCGTCCATAGCCGGTAAACTTTATGCCGCTATACTGGTCAGTATTATAGTTATTTGTGCCTCGGGCGGCTATGCGCTTTCGGCAAACTGGCTGTTGTACAGCTCCGCGTAGAAGCCGCCTTGCGCGAGCAGTTCCTCGTGGCTGCCCTTTTCGATTACATCGCCGTGGTTCATGACGAGAATCATATCCGCATTCCGGATGGTCGACAGCCTGTGGGCGATTACAAAGCTCGTTCGGCCTTCCATCAAGCTGCCGAGCGCATTTTGAATTTGCGCCTCCGTTCTCGTATCGACGCTGCTTGTCGCCTCGTCAAGAATAAGAATGGCCGGGTTCGCAAGCAGCGCCCTTGCAATCGTCAGCAGCTGCTTCTGCCCTTGCGAAATGTTCGACGCCTCCTCATTAAGCACCGTATCGTAACCGTCAGGCAGCGTCCGTATAAAATGGTCGGCATGCGCCGCCCGCGCAGCCTCATAAATTTGCTCGTCCGTCGCTCCGCTCAGTCCATAAGCGATATTGTCCTTAATTGTGCCGTTGAACAGCCATGTATCCTGAAGCACCATACCGAACAGCTTGCGCAGCTCGCCTCTGGCCATGTCGTTAATCGGAACGCCGTCAATCGTAATCGTGCCGCCCTGCAGCTCATAGAATCGCATCAGCAGATTGACCAAAGTTGTCTTGCCCGCCCCGGTCGGACCTACAATGGCAACCGTTTGCCCAGGCAGCACATCGATATTCATATCTTTAATAAGCGGAGCGTCATCCTTGTAGCCGAACCGGACATGCTCGAAACGGACATGGCCTTGCGCCGCGGCGATGCTCTTCGCCTCGCTTCCCTTCCGTTCCTCTGCCTCTTCCTTTTCATCCAACAGCTCGAATACGCGCTCTGCCGAAGCAATCGTCGACTGGATAATGTTCGCGATATTCGCCGTCTGCGTCAGCGGCTGCGAGAACTGCCGCGCATACTGGATGAACGCTTGGATATCTCCGATCTTAATCGCTTGGCGCATGACCATTATGCCTCCGACTACGCTAATGAGCACATAGCCGATATTGCTGACAAAGCCCATTAGCGGCATCATAATGCCTGATATAAACTGCGCTTTGCGGCCGGATTCGTATAAACGGTCGTTAATTCGGTCAAAAGCTTGAATCGACTGGCGCTCGCGCCCGAACGCCTTAACGATTTTGTGGCCCGTATACATCTCCTCGACATGCCCGTTCAGCGCTCCGAGCTCCGCCTGCTGCTCCTTGAAAAACTTCTGCGACCTTCCGGCGATCGCTTTAATGACGATGAAGCTGAGCGGCAGCGTCAGCAGCACGATCAGCGTCAGCAGCGGGCTAATCGTCAGCATCATAACGATGATGCCGATCAGCGTCACAATAGACGTAATGAGCTGCGTCAAGCTTTGCTGCAGCGTATTGCTTATATTGTCCACATCGTTGACCGTCCGGCTAAGTATTTCGCCATGCGTCCGCGAATCGAAAAAAGACAGCGGCAAACGCGCAAGCTTGCCGTTCACGTCCTCGCGAAGCGCGTAAACCGTTTTTTGCGCGACGCCGGCCATGACAAATTGCTGAAAATAGCTGAACAAAGAGCTTGCGAGATACAAGCCGAGCAGCAGCAGCACAATCGACCAGATTGCTTCAAAGTCGATGCCGCCTCCCATAATGCCCTCGAAAATAATCGTCGTCGCGTTGCCCATCAGCTTCGGGCTGACGATCGCGAAAACGGTGCTCAGTATGGCGAGACAGAAAACGACGATAAGCTTCGTCTGCTGCGGCTTCAAATAGGCCGTCAGCCTGCGCAGCGTTCCTTTAAAGTCTTTCGCCTTCTGCGGCGGCATGCCCATCATGCCCATGCCGGGCGGCCCGCCCGGATGTCTGCCGCTTTGATTTCTGCGGGAATGCTCGCTCATGCGATCTCCTCCTCTGACAGCTGTGACGATACGATTTCACGGTAAACGCTGCTGCTCTCCATCAGCTCGCCATGCGTGCCGATGCCGACGATCTCTCCCTCGTCGAGCACGATGATCTTGTCTGCATGTATGATGGTGCTTACGCGCTGAGCTACGATAATGACGGTTGCGCCGACCGTTTCCTCCTTGAGCGCCGCGCGAAGCAGCGCATCCGTTTTGAAGTCCAGCGCGGAGAAGCTGTCGTCGAATACATAGATGCCGGGCCTGCGAACGAGCGCGCGCGCAATGGAAAGCCGCTGCTTCTGGCCGCCCGACACGTTCATGCCCCCTTGGGCAATGAGCGCGCCGTAGCCGTCCTCCATCTCGTTGATGAAGGC
>Ga0180215_1004367_pt1 | contig 12618 bp, 11 predicted proteins | sample eDN3rd37CBELigBY_FD_128871 | JGI IMG/M metagenome (GOLD analysis project Ga0180215, IMG submission 128871) | Enriched backyard soil microbial communities from Emeryville, California, USA - eDNA 3rd pass 37_C BE-Lig BY (version 2) (version 2) | ecosystem: Environmental > Terrestrial > Soil >...
AGGCGGGCCATGCTGGTGAACCCGCACGACATCGAGGGGCTGAAGTCTGCGATCCTCACCGCAGTGAGGATGCCGCCAGCGGAACGGAGGTCGCGCATGCGCTACCTGCGCAAGAGGGTGCTCGAGAACGATGTCAGCAAGTGGTCGAGCGCGTTCCTCGAGGTGCTCGCCGAATCGAAGCATGCCTGATCTCGACGCAGCACTCGCCCGACTCGCGCAGACCGAGGTGCTACTCGTCGCGCTCGACTTCGACGGCACTCTGGCGCCCCTCGTCGACGACCCGGCTACGTCTCGGGCCCTTCCCCGTTCCCGGGAGGCGGTGCTCCGCCTGCTTGATGCCCCTCGCACCAGGGTTGCACTCATCTCCGGTCGGGCTATCGACAGTCTGCGCGAGGTCACCCAACTGCCGAACACAGTTCTGCTGAGCGGCTCTCACGGCGTCGAGGTCATGCTCGACTCCGAGCCGGAACTCACGCTCACCGACGACGAAAAGCAGCGAACGGAAGCCCTGCGCCTGGCCCTCGAAGCCGTCGCCGCGGGGCGGGAAGGCGTCTGGGTCGAGGTGAAGCCCGCTGGCCTCGCACTGCACACGAGGCTTGCTACCGATGAGGTGACCGAAGCGGCGACGGCGGATGCGATCGCCAGGGTCTCCGCAATTCCCGGGCTCACCTCCAGGCGCGGTTCGAATGTTCTCGAGTTCTCGGTGAGAGCCGCAGACAAGGGTGACGCGGTGCGACAGCTGAAGAAGTACAGCTCCGCGACGGGAGTCTTCTTCGCGGGTGACGACATCACCGATGAGGATGCCTTCGCAGCCCTCTCAGAGGGGGATGTCGGCGTCAAATGCGGCTCGGGGTCCACCGTCGCCGAATACTCAGTGTCGGGGCCTGAGGAGGTCGCTGAGGTGCTCCACCGGCTGGTCGAGCTGCGGGGGAGCGCAAATTCGGGCTGATCCGCTCCGGTAGAATTGGATCACCAAAAGCTCGCCAACGTTCATACGTACGCGCGCCGCCCGCCCAACTGACGGAGGTCACGTGCTCGCCGCCCTCCTCGTGTTCGCCGTTGCCGCCGTGATGGCGCCGATTGTGACGCGGTGGTTGGGTACTCAGGTCTTCTACGTGCTCGCGCTGGTGCCCACCTTCGGCCTGGCGATAACTCTCGTGCGCACGCCAGAAGTCGCGGCAGGCGGGGTGATCGGTGAGAGGCTCGCCTGGGTGCCCCAGTTCGGGCTGTCGCTCGCCCTACGACTCGACACGCTGTCGTGGGTCATGAGCCTCATCGTGCTCGGGGTTGGGGCACTGGTGCTGCTCTACTGCTCACGCTACTTCTCGCCGGATGAGCCCGCGCTCGGCCGCTTCGCCGGAATCTTCGTTGCTTTCTCGGGCACCATGTACGGGCTCGTCGTTGCAGACGACATCTTCCTGTTGCTCATGTTCTGGGAGGCCACGACGGTCTTCTCCTACCTGCTGATCGGTCACTACACAGAGCGCAAGTCGAGCCGAGGTGCCGCTCTGCAGGCCCTGCTGGTGACCACATCCGGCGGGCTCTCGATGCTCGTCGGCCTGGTACTGCTTGCGGTGGATGCAGGCACGACCAGTCTCACGGAGATCATGCGTGACCCGCCGAACAGCGGCATCGCAGGAATCGCGATCTTCCTCACCCTGATCGGCGCGCTCTCCAAGTCTGCTCTCGTCCCATTCCACTTCTGGTTGCCCGCAGCTATGGCTGCCCCAACGCCCGTAAGCGCCTACCTCCACGCTGCGGCAATGGTGAAGGCCGGCATCTACCTCATGGCCGCGCTCGCCCCCGGGTTCTCTGACATCCCCGGATGGCGCGAAGCTCTGGTGGTCATCGGTGTCTGGACCATGCTCGTCGGCGGGTGGCGGGCGATCAGGCAGAACGACCTCAAACTGCTGCTGGCCTACGGAACGGTCAGCCAGCTTGGGTTCCTCACCGTCATCGTCGGCTTCGGGGTGCGCGACACAGCGCTCGCCGGAATCTCCCTGCTCATCGCACACGCCCTGTATAAGTCGTGCCTCTTCCTCGTGGTCGGCATCATCGACCACAACGCGGGAACACGAGACCTCAGGCGGCTGAGTGGGCTCGGGCGGCGAGCACCAGTGCTCGCCACTGTGGCGACTCTCGCCATCCTCTCGATGGTCGGCCTTCCCCCACTGTTCGGATTCGTGGCGAAGGAGGCGGTGCTCAGCACCTTGATCGACAGCGGCTCCGTGATCGGCGTGATCGCTGTCGTCGGTGTTGCCCTCGGCTCGGTGTTCACGGTGGCTTACGGAGCCCGCTTCCTCTGGGGGGCATTCGCCACCAAGCGAGACGTTGATCCGGTGGAGTGGCGCACCGCAGCGAGGAGCATCATCGTCTCGCCGCTGATCCTCTCAGCAGCCGGGCTCGCGCTCGGGTTCGTCACCGCTGACGTCGGGGAACTGCTCGGCGGCTACTCGCACGCGTTCCCCTCAGCAGGCGACGACTACCACCTTGCCCTATGGCATGGCCTGGAGCCGGCTCTTGCTATCTCCGCAGCGACGATCGTGCTGGGCCTCGCCGTCTTTTGGCGGCGAGACCGCGTGGCGGTGGCGCAGGAGAGCGTGCCGCCGATGGTCAATGCGGCAGACGGCTACTGGAAGGTCATGCGCTTCATCGACCGCACGGCCGCACGGCTGACCGCGGCCACCCAGCGCGGGTCACTGCCCTTCTACCTCGGCGTCATCCTGCTCGTGCTCATCACTTCGGTCGTCATGACCCTGTTCGGCGGACAACTATGGCCGACAGAGCTCCGACCGTGGGACTATCCGAGCCAGGTGGTCATCGCCGCGATCATGTCTGTGGCCGCCGTCGCCGCAGTGCGGGCGACCAAGCGGTTCACCGCCGTCGTACTTGTGGGAGTCACGGGCTACGGGGTTGCAACCCTGTTCGCCCTGCAGGGTGCCCCCGACCTCGCCTTCACCCAGGTGCTGGTCGAGACGGTGACCCTCGTTGCCTTCGTGCTCGTGCTGCGGCGCCTGCCCAAGACGCTCGGCATCGCGCACCCGCGACGCTCCCGCAGCTGGACCCGAATTGTGCTCGCAGTCACGTTCGGCGTCACCATGGCGCTCGTCGCCGTGCTCGCACTCGGTTCGCGAGTGGCAGACCCGATCTCGCTCGACCTGGCCGGCATGGCGTATGAGGGCGGGCACGGCATCAACGTCGTGAATGTCACCCTGGTCGACATCCGAGGGTGGGACACCATGGGGGAGCTCACGGTGATCATCGCCGCGGCGACCGGCGTCGCCAGCCTCATCTTCCTCGACCGCAGGACCGACACTCTCGTGCGGCCGAAGAAGATCCTGGGGCGCAGCGGCTTCCTGCTCAGGCAGCGTCCCGTCACAGAGCCCGCGAGGCCGCGCGGCCGCCGCCTGGGCGGGGACGAAATAGAGGAGACCAGACTCGCCTGGTTGCTGGCAGGGCGAACCCTTGCGCCCGAGAACAGGTCGATCCTGCTCGAGGTCACCGTTCGCCTGTTGTTCCACTCGATCATCGTCGTGTCGCTCTTCGTGCTGTTCAGCGGGCACAACGCACCCGGCGGTGGGTTCGCCGCAGGACTCGTCGCGGGCATGGCTCTCGTCGCCCGCTACCTTGCGGGTGGGCGCTACGAACTCGGGGCCGCGGTGACCATCGACGCCGGCAGGCTGCTGGGCACTGGTCTTCTCCTTGCGGTCGGAACAGCCCTGGTGCCGTTGTTCTTCGGCGCGGACGCACTCACCTCCACCTGGGTTGAAGCCGAACTCGGAGCGTTCGGACACTTCGAATTCGTCACCTCGACCGTGTTTGACCTGGGCGTGTACCTCGTGGTTATCGGCCTGGTGCTCGACGTGCTTCGCAGCCTCGGCGGCGAAGTCGACAGGCAGCAGGAAGAAGAAGACCCTGACACACCGAACGAGCGACTCGAAGAGAGGGTGACCTGATGAGCATCACCCTCATCCTCGTGATCCTCGTCGGCGTGCTGTACGCCTGCGGGTTCTACCTCATGCTTGAGCGCAGCATGACCCGTGTCGTGCTCGGCTTCATCATGGTCGGGAACGCCACAAACATCCTGATCCTGTCAATGGGCGGAGCCAGGGGGCTCGCGCCGATCCTGGCTGACGGCGTCTCGGTCGAAGAGTTCAACGACCCGCTTCCTCAGGCCTTCATCCTGACGGCCATCGTGATCAGCTTCGGGGTGACAGCTTTCATGCTGGCCCTCATCTACCGGTCGTGGCGACTGTCGCGGGCGGATGAGCTCGAAGACGACCCAGAAGACCTCGCCATCGCGGAGCGCGACGCCGCCGTAGAGGAAGAGCTCGCGCATCCGGACCCGCTAGACACCGAGGTGGACCACCTCGACGAGCTCACTGCCGCACAGGAACTCGGAGAGACAGGGGAGGAGGAAGATTGACCGCCCTCATACCCCTCGTCGTCATCCTGCCGCTGCTCGGGGCGGCCGGTGCGCTCATCGCCGCGAAGCGCCAGCGCATCCAGGTTGTCGTCACCATCGTCGCCCTCGTCGCGGTGATGGCCGTCAGTGTCGCGCTGCTCATCAACGTCGACGCCAGCGGGCCGCTCCTGATGGAGGTCGGGGGCTGGGCGGCCCCGTTCGGCATCGCCCTGGTCGTCGACCGGCTCTCTGCCCTCATGCTGATCGTCTCGGCCGCCGTGCTTCTCGCGGTGCTCCTGTTCTCTGTGGGGCAGGGTATGGCAGACGGAGACAGCGAAACACCCGTCTCGATCTACCACCCCACCTATATGGTGCTTGCGGCGGGCGTGTTCAACGCGTTCATCGCCGGAGACCTATTCAACCTCTACGTGGGCTTCGAGATTCTGCTCGTCGCGAGCTACGTGCTGATGACGCTGGGGGGCACAGGCCCGCGCATCCGGGCAGGCGTCACGTACATCGTGGTCAGCCTGGTGTCGTCGATACTCTTCCTCGCGTCGATCGCAATGATCTACGGCGCCCTGGGCACCGTCAACATCGCGCACATATCCGTGCGCATGGGCGAGATCAACCCCGCGATGCAGCTCACGCTGCACGTGATGCTCCTCATCGCGTTCGGCATCAAGGCCGCCGTGTTCCCGCTGTCATTCTGGCTGCCAGACTCCTACCCGACAGCACCAGCGCCGGTCACCGCAGTGTTCGCCGGACTGCTCACCAAGGTGGGTGTGTACGCGATCATCCGAACCGAGACCATCCTGTTCCCCGGCAATGAACTCGGAAACGAATTGCTGGTGGTCGCGCTCCTCACCATGATCGTCGGCATCCTGGGCGCCGTCGCCCAGGCAGACATCAAGAGGCTGCTGTCGTTCACGCTGGTCAGTCACATCGGCTACATGATCTTCGGAATCGCCCTGGGCACTGTCGCCGGACTCACCGCCACGATTTACTACATCGTTCACCACATCATCGTGCAGACGACCCTGTTCCTCACGGCGGGGCTGATAGAACGACGAAGTGGTAACACGTCGATCAACCGCATCGGCGGGCTGCTCAAGGCATCACCCGTGATCGCCGTGCTCTACTTCATCCCGGCGCTCAACCTGGGCGGAATCCCGCCGTTCTCCGGATTCCTCGGCAAGCTGGCGCTGTTCGTGGCCGGAGCTCAACATCCGAACTGGCTCGTCTACGCCGTGATCGGGGCGGGAGCAATAACGTCGCTGCTCACGCTCTACGCGCTCGCGCGAGTGTGGAACATGGCGTTCTGGCGCCGTGCAGACGAGGTGGAACAGTACGAGTCGCAACTGCTCGCCCAGCTCACCGAGGCGCCAGAAGACAACGGAGGAGCAGAAGCCAAGAACACGCCGGCCCTCATGATCGCCGCGACGGCCGGAATGGTTGCCCTCAGCGTCGCCCTCACCGTGTTTGCCGGGCCCCTGTACGCCCTCAGCGACCGGGCGGGCGAGAACCTCAACGGGCCCAGCTACTACATCGACTTGGTACACCCAGAGGCGGTGGACTGATGGAACACTCGCGCGCACGCATGCGCAAAGTATTGCTACACCAGCTTCCACTGCTGATCTGGCTCGTACTGCTCTGGATGCTGCTGTGGGGCGCCTTCTCGTGGATGAACCTCGTGAGTGGAGCCATCATCGCCCTGATCGTGACCAGGGTGTTCTACCTGCCGCCCATCCAACTGTCCGGTCGCTTCAACGTGTGGTGGGCGTTCCGCTTCGGAGTGCGGTTCCTCTGGGACGTGCTGAGGGCATCCGTTCAGGTGTCGTGGTTGGCCATCAACCCGCGCAGCATACCGAGCAGTTCGGTGGTGGCTGTTCCGCTGCGCAGCAGGTCAGACCTCATCATGACGCTCGTCTCCATCTCGATCTCACTCGTTCCCGGCTCTCTCGTGGTCGAAGCCGACCGGCTGCGCGCGGTGCTCTACGTGCACGTGCTCAACACGCGAACGCCAGAAGACGTCGACGTTGCGCGCGCTGACGTGCTCGACGTCGAGCGCAGAATCGTGTTGGCGCTCGGATCGCGCGACGACATCGCGCTGTGCACCAGGAAGGAGCAGCCATGACCGACCTGATCGTGATCGTCGCGGGCGCGCTGCTGGCGTTCGCCGCTGGGGCATCCGTGTTCCGAATGGTGAAGGGCCCGGCCATCCTCGACCGGATGATCGCTTCAGACATGCTCGTGACCACCCTCATCCTGGTGCTGGGCATGGAGATGGTCGCGCACCAGCACACGCGCACGATCCCCATCATGATCGTGCTCGCGCTCACCGCAGTGTTCGCCAGCATGGCGGTGGCGCGCTACGTGTCGAAGCAGGGCGGCGGCAAGCCGACGGTGCCGGTGCGTCGGCGCAAGACAGGGGAGGGAAGATGAGCGCAGACGAGGTGTACGACCTGATCGCAGCCATCTGCCTGCTGCTGGGTGCGCTGCTCTCGGCCGCGGCGGGAATCGGGCTCATCCGCTTCCCCGACGCGCTGGCGCGCATGCACGCAGCGACCAAGCCGCAGATGCTTGGGCTCATGCTCATCCTGGCCGCCATAGCCATCACCGACCGCAACTGGGCCACCATCGCAGCCCTTGCTCCCGTGATCGGGTTCCAGATGCTCACCGCACCGATCTCGGCGCACATGATCGGGCGCGCCGCATACCGCGCCGGCAATATCAACCCCGAGTACCTACTCGCCGACGAGCTTGAGAAGGCCATCGATGAGGCGCAGCGCGAGCACTCAGAGTAGCGGCCGACGTCACGTGGGCTGAGGCGATCACGGCGACGTCATACACTCGATACATGCCAGACCACGACCTGAAACCGCGCAGCCGTATCGTCACCGACGGAATCGAAGCGACCACATCTCGGGGAATGCTCCGTGCGGTCGGCATGGGTGACGCCGACTGGGACAAGCCCCAGATCGGTATTGCCAGCTCGTGGAACGAAATCACCCCGTGCAATCTCAGCCTCGACCGCCTCGCGCAGGCGTCAAAGGAGGGCGTGCACTCCGGCGGCGGCTACCCTCTGCAGTTCGGCACCGTCTCGGTGTCAGACGGCATCTCGATGGGCCACGAGGGCATGCACTTCTCCCTGGTCAGTCGCGAGGTGATCGCCGACTCCGTCGAGGTCGTCATGCAGGCGGAGCGCCTTGACGGTTCTGTGCTGCTCGCGGGCTGCGACAAGTCACTGCCGGGGATGCTCATGGCTGCTGCCCGGCTCGACCTGGCATCCGTGTTCCTCTATGCCGGATCGATCGCACCCGGCTGGGTGAAGCTCAGCGACGGCACCGAGAAAGACATCACGATCATCGACTCCTTCGAGGCCGTGGGCGCTGTGAAGGCCGGCATCATGAGCGAATCGGATGCCAAGCGCATCGAGTGCGCGTTCGCGCCCGGAGAAGGTGCCTGTGGCGGCATGTACACCGCCAACACCATGGCCAGCGTGGCGGAGGCCCTCGGCATGAGCCTGCCCGGGTCGGCGTCACCGGCATCCGCGGACCGTCGCCGCGACTACTACGCCCACCGCAGCGGTGAGGCCGTCGTTGGCCTGCTTCGCAAGGGCATCACGGCCCGTGACATCCTCACCAAGAAGGCGTTCGAGAACGCGATCGCCGTCGCCATGGCGTTCGGCGGCTCGACCAACGTGGTGCTGCACCTGCTGGCGATCGCGAACGAGGCCGAGGTCGACCTCACGCTCGACGACTTCAACCGCATCGGCGACAAGGTGCCGCACATCGGCGACCTCAAGCCGTTCGGCAAGTACGTCATGAATGACGTCGACCGCCACGGGGGAGTGCCCGTGGTGATGAAGGCGCTGCTCGACGCCGGACTGCTCCATGGTGACGCCCTCACGGTCACCGGCAAGACGGTGGCCGAGAACCTGGCCGAGCTCGCGCCAGACCCCATCGACGGCGAAGTCATCCGCACCCTCGACAATCCGATACATGCCAGCGGAGGCATCACCATCCTCCACGGCTCGCTCGCGCCGGAAGGTTCCGTCGTCAAGACGGCAGGGTTCGACGCCGAAGTTTTCGAGGGCCCTGCGCGCGTGTTCGAGCGGGAGCGTGCGGCGATGGATGCGCTCACCGAGGGCAGCATTCAGAAGGGCGACATCGTCGTCATCCGCTATGAAGGCCCCAAGGGTGGGCCCGGAATGCGCGAGATGCTCGCCATTACGGCGGCCATCAAGGGCGCGGGGCTCGGAAAAGATGTATTACTCTTGACTGACGGCAGGTTCTCAGGCGGCACAACCGGACTGTGTATCGGCCACATAGCACCCGAAGCGGTCGACGCAGGTCCGATCGCATTCGTGCGCGATGGTGATCTAATAAGGGTCGATATCGCAGCTCGCTCGCTCGACTTACTTGTCGAGCCGGCGGAGCTGGAAGCTCGCCGCGTCGGCTGGGCTCCCCTTCCTCCGCGCTACACCCGTGGCGTGCTTGCGAAGTACTCGAAGCTGGTGCGCTCTGCTGCAGAGGGCGCCGTAACCGGGTAGTTCGTCTCTATCACCATTCGTCGACCGGTCGCGCCGCGACCGACTAAGGAAGTTCTGATGTCCACGGAGTCACCACCCGTGCCCACCGCATCCGCGCGCCCGAAAGCATCCCCAGAGGTCCTCACCGGGTCTGGCGCCATTCTTCGCTCGCTCGAGAAGCTCGGAATCACCGAGGTGTTCGGTCTCCCGGGCGGTGCCATCATGCCGTTCTACGACGAGCTCATGTCGTCGAGCAGCATCCGTCACATCCTCGTGCGTCACGAGCAGGGTGCTGGGCACGCCGCAGAAGGCTACGCGTCTTCGACGGGCAAGGTGGGTGTTGCCATTGCGACCTCCGGCCCCGGTGCGACCAACCTGGTTACGGCCATCGCGGATGCGCACATGGACTCTGTGCCGCTGATCGCCATCACGGGCCAGGTCTTCTCCACCTCCATGGGAACCGACGCGTTCCAGGAGGTCGACATCGTGGGCATCACGATGCCGATCACCAAGCACGCCTTCCTCGTGACCAGGCCGGAGGACGTACCTGCCACGGTTGCGGCGGCGTACCAGATCGCGACGACAGGTCGACCGGGCCCGGTTCTGATCGACGTGACGAAGGACTGCCAGCAGGGCAGCGCCCCATTCATCTGGCCGCCCAAGGTCGACCTCCCCGGCTACCGTCCGGTCGTGAAGGCGCACGGCAAGCAGATCAACGCTGCGGCGAAACTGCTGGTGACGTCGAAGCGGCCCGTGCTCTACGTGGGCGGCGGCGTGATCAGGGCGGGCGCATCCGCAGAGCTGCTGAAGCTCGCGGAGGCCACGGGCGCGCCCGTCGTGACCACGCTGATGGCCCGCGGAGCCTTCCCTGACTCGCACGAGCAGCACCTCGGCATGCCGGGAATGCACGGCACGGTTCCCGCCGTGCTGGCGCTGCAGGAGGCCGACCTGCTGATCTCGCTCGGCGCGCGCTTCGACGACCGCGTCACCGGCAAGCCAGACGAGTTCGCGCCAGACGCCCAGGTGGTGCACGTCGACATCGACCCCGCAGAGATCTCCAAGATCCGCGTGGCAGACGTCCCCATCGTGGGCGACGCGAAAGACGTGATCGCGGACCTGACGCGCGCATTCACAGAGGCCGCAAAGGCATCCGGGCCCGACCTCACCGAATGGTGGGCGAGGCTCAACGCACTGCGTGAGCAGTACCCCCTCGGCTACGACGATCCGGAGGACGGCCTGCTCTCACCGCAGTACGTGATCGAGCGCATCGGCGCCATCACCGGGCCGGAGGGCATCTACGCTGCGGGCGTGGGCCAGCACCAGATGTGGGCTGCGCAGTTCATCAAGTACGAGCGGCCGCATGCCTGGCTGAACTCGGGCGGTGCGGGAACCATGGGCTACGGTGTCCCCGCCGCGATGGGCGCCAAGGTCGCAAACCCCGACCGCACCGTGTGGGCGATCGACGGTGACGGATGCTTCCAGATGACCAACCAGGAGCTCGCCACCTGCACGATCAACGAGATTCCGATCAAGGTTGCGATCATCAACAACTCGTCGCTCGGCATGGTGCGGCAGTGGCAGACCCTGTTCTACAACGGTCGGCACTCGTTCACCGACCTGAACACCGGCGCTGACACGGCCATGATCCCCGACTTCGTGAAGCTTGCGGAGGCGTATGGCGCTCTCGCCATCCGGGTCACCAAGAAGGAGGAGGTCGACGCGGCGATCAAGCTCGCCAACGAGACCAACGACCGCCCGGTGGTGATCGACTTCATCGTCAGCCGCGACGCGATGGTGTGGCCGATGGTCCCGCAGGGGGTCGGTAACTCATCCGTTCAATACGCACGAGACAACGCCCCGTCGTGGGAGGAGGAGTAGGAATGAGCCACGTACTTTCGCTCCTCGTCGAAGACAAGCCGGGCCTGCTTACCCGCGTGGCGGGTCTGTTCGCACGCCGCGGGTTCAACATCGAATCGCTCGCGGTCGGCAAGAGTGAGATTCCCGGCCTCTCGCGCATCACGGTCGTCGTGGACGTAGAGGAGTTGCCGCTCGAGCAGGTCACGAAGCAGCTGAACAAGCTGGTCAATGTGATCAAGATCGTCGAACTCGACCCCACCGTCACCGTGCAGCGGGAGCACATGCTTATCAAGGTGAAGGTGGACAACACCACTCGCAGCCAGATTCTGGAGGCGACGACGCTCTTCCGAGCGCGCATAGTGGATGTGTCGACGGATGCGCTGGTGATCGAGGTCACGGGCGACACCGCCAAGACGCAGGCGCTGCTGCGGGTGCTCGAGCCGTACGGCATCAAGGAGATCGCGCAGTCGGGTCTGCTCGCCATCGGGCGTGGGTCGAAGAGCATCACTGAGCGCATCTACAAGAATTGACCGCCTGCGGGTTGAGTAGGCCGCCCGCGGCCGTATCGAAACCCAGCAACCCCCAAACCTCACACAACAAGGAGTACACACCATGACCGAAATCGTCTACGACAACGACGCAGACCTGTCGATCATCCAGAACAAGAAGGTGGCCGTCATCGGCTACGGCTCGCAGGGCCACGCCCACGCGCAGAACCTGCGTGACTCGGGTGTCGAGGTCGTCGTCGGCCTGAAGGAAGGCTCGAAGTCGATCGCGAAGGCAGAGGAGGCCGGTTTCACGGTGCTCCGCTCGGCGGAGGCCGCAGAGTGGGCCGACGTGATCGTCATTCTCGCGCCAGACCAGCACCAGCGTCACCTCTACGCCGAGGACATCGAACCCCACCTGAGGGAGGGCAAGGCCATCCTGTTCGGCCACGGCTTCAACATCCGGTTCGGCTACATTAAGGCGCCGGAGGGTGTCGACGTCATCATGGTCGCACCGAAGGGCCCCGGCCACACCGTGCGCCGCGAGTATGAGGCCGGCCGTGGTGTGCCCGTCATCGTCGCGGTCGAGAAGGACGCATCAGGCAAGGCCTGGGATCTCGCCTGGTCGTACGCGAAGGCGATCGGCGGCCTGCGTGCCGGCGGCATCAAGACCACCTTCACCGAGGAAACTGAGACCGACCTGTTCGGTGAGCAGGCCGTGCTCTGCGGTGGCACCTCGCAGCTGGTGCAGTACGGCTTTGAGGCACTGATCGAGGCCGGCTACCAGCCGCAGATCGCGTACTTCGAGGTGCTGCACGAGCTGAAGCTCATCGTCGACCTCATGTGGGAGGGCGGCATCGCCAAGCAGCGCTGGTCTGTTTCAGACACCGCAGAGTACGGCGACTACGTCTCCGGCCCGCGCGTCATCGACCCTTCGGTGAAAGAGAACATGAAGGCCGTTCTCGCCGACATCCAGTCCGGGGCGTTCGCGAAGCGCTTCATCGACGACCAGGATGCCGGCGGCAAGGAGTTCTTCGAGCTGCGCGAGAAGGCGGCCCAGCACCCGATCGAGGCGACCGGCAAGGAGCTGCGCGCCCTGTTTGCGTGGAAGCAGCAGGACGAGGACTACACCGACGGCAGCGCTGCGCGCTAATACGACTGTGCGGGTTGAGTAGCGCGGAGCGCGTATCGAAACCTGCAGACGAGACAGGGCCGGGCGCCACAAGCGCCCGGCCCTTTCGCTTGCTCAACGATGACGCCGCGTGCCCGCGTCGCCCACCCGCCGGGCACGCGCATCCGCCGGGCACGCCCACCCGCCGGGCACGCGCATCCGCCGGGCA
>Ga0180215_1004368_pt1 | contig 12614 bp, 15 predicted proteins | sample eDN3rd37CBELigBY_FD_128871 | JGI IMG/M metagenome (GOLD analysis project Ga0180215, IMG submission 128871) | Enriched backyard soil microbial communities from Emeryville, California, USA - eDNA 3rd pass 37_C BE-Lig BY (version 2) (version 2) | ecosystem: Environmental > Terrestrial > Soil >...
CTAATTGTTTGTAATTCGCCAATATGTTCCGCCTCCTCTATAAATAGTAAAATCGGAAATCCGCGCTAATCTCAAACGTCCCACTCGCGCCAACTATTTCGAAATCATTCCATCCGGGCGCTAGCGTAATCAGCTTCCGATTGGTATTTCCGAAGATATTGACAACGCCATTCTTTAACGAACGAGTCCGTCGGATCTCTAACGTCTCACTTGCGCTAGTAGTTCCGCTATAAGTCCACGTATCCAACGTCGTAAGATTCCGAATTTGTAAATTTGTAGACGCGCCCTTATATTTAATGACTAACGGATATCGGCGAGGATTTATCGCTACGTCGCCGGCATTATATAGCGAAAATGTTGTCGTCGAATGCTTATAAACCATGTCGTCCGCTTCGATAAGTCCTTGCCCGACTTGCCACGGATAATCCGTTAATTCTTTCGGAGTTAACGTAGTACTAATCGATTCCGAATAAGCGCTAGACGACTGAAACTCTACCGTAAATCGACCGAACACGCGGACTTGTTCGTGCGAAAACTTTGACGCAACTTTTACGAGCCAACGTTTGCCAGGCTCGCGCTCATCGATAAGATAGAACGGAGACTTCGATTCGAATATCCGAAACACTTCGTTACGTAATAACGGATAGTCCGCCATGTCGTACGCCTCCATCATAAATTCGCCGCGCATCGTCCGACCTTCGTAAGTCGTTCCGCAATCGACAAAGCCGTCCGCTCCTTCGATAACTTCCGATTCCGTCCGAGGTTCAGGCGAATCGACTACGAAATCGAGCGTGCGTATTTGATAGTCCGATAGTTTATAAGTAGCGCCGTTCAAGCGTTGTATTGTTAAATCCCTAGCCACGCGCCTTCACCCCTCGCATAAACATTTTCATATCCGTTTTATTCGCAAGTTCACGGTCAATCATGTCAACCATCATTAATACATCGTCACGGGAAGCCGAACCGTTATAGTTAAGCGTTATATTTACCGGAGTGTTATTCGTAACTTGCGGTCGATTCTGTGACGTTGGTACCGGTTGATTCGGATAGGCTAACGATGGCTCCGGTACGGTCGGCGTTGCTGCGTTTGCGAGTTTACTAGCCGCGCTAATTACGCCTTTAATGTTATCGCCAATACCGAGGATGAACCCTTCCGTTGTCCATTCGCCAAGCTCCATTAGCACGCGTGACGGCGAGTGAATTCCGAGTATGCTTGCGATTTTATCTTTAATTCCGCCAGCCATTTCCGAAACTTTATTCGCGAGCGACCCCGCCATAGAGCCGATACCATTAACGAGTCCTTGTATAATGTTCTTACCGATAGACGTTAAATCAATCGACGTTAGGAAGTTCTGCGCCGCGCTCCAACCGGTCTGAATTACGCTTTTGATACTATTCATAACGCTCGAAATCGTGCTCATCATTCCGTTAAATCCGTTCGTAATAAACGACTTGATTCCGTTAATGACCGATGATATAAACGACTTGATTCCGTTCCATACCGAAGTAATTACGCTCCGAATCGTTCCTAGCGTATTGGTTACGAATGATTTAATAAAGTTAAATCCGGTCGTTATTGCGTTTCTGACCGCTCCGATTGACGCGGTAAAGACAGTCTTGATTACGTTCCATAAATTCGTTATCTGCGACTTCATTCCCGAAGCGAATATCTTGACCGCTCCGACAATCTTTCCGATAAACATTACGGAAATTAAGTTCCAAACGAACTGAATCGCCCCTCCGATGATTTGCTTGATTGCGTCCCATAGCGCCGACCAGTTTCCGGTAAATAACGCTGCGAACGCTTTGATTACGCCCATAATTACGTTTAGCGCTCCGTCGATTACGCCTTTTATCGCTTCCCACGTCGACATAACGAGGAATTGAATAACCGGCCATATCGCTTGCATTACCGACCATATAACGTTCATGACCGTTGATATAATCGTGCTTATTACGTTCCAAACGTTAGTCGCCGCTTGCATAATCATCGCGCCATTTTCTGTCCAAAACGCTTTAATTTGCGCTAGCTTTTCGCCGATAAACGCGCTTACCGTAGTCATTACCGTTTGTACGATTCCTTTAATAAACGTTAGCGCCGTATTAAACGCGGTCTTAATCGCTTCCCACGCCGTATTAACCATATTCCGGAACCATTCGACCTTCTTATACGCCACGACAAGACCGACTCCGATTCCGACTATTGCTGCGATAACTAACGCTACGATTCCGATAATCGGTAATATCGAAGCTATAAACGGAATGATAACCGTCGTTAATGTTGCGAACCCTGCTGCAATTAACGGCAAAACTCCGACAAGCATTAGTAACGGTCCGCCGAGCAATAACGCGCCTGCAGCTAACGCCGCGACTACCGCTATTGTCGATTTTACTGACGGAGCTAATCCGTTAAACCAATCGACTAACGACTGTATTCCGCTTACTAACATTTTGATGAACGGTAATAGCGCCGTTCCTATCGCAATCGCTGCCGCTTCGAGACCGGACTTTAATATCGTAAGTTGTCCGTTTAAGTTATCGAGTTGTTTCTGCGCTATTTCGTCCGCCGTTCCTCCGGACGTTTCGAGTTCTTTCGTAAATTTGCTTAGCGTTTCGGGTCCGGCTTCCATTAGCGTTAACATCGATTTCATTGACTCCGCGCCGAATATCGTACTAATCGCGTGCATCCGTTGTTCGTCCGTTAGGTCTGCGGTTGACGTCTGCAAATTTTCGATAATTTTATTTAACGGAAGCATTTCGCCTTCTGCGTTAAATGCGTTGAATCCGAGTTGTTTCATAAGGTCGGACGCTTCCTTAGTTGGCGAGGCTAATCGCGTAAGTGACATCGATAGTGACGTACCCGCCATCGACCCCTGAATTCCGGCGTTTCCGAGAATACCGGATGCCGCTGCGACCTCTTCTAGCGAGATTCCCATCGCTTTTGCCGTAGGAGCGACGTACTTCATTGTCTCGCCAAGCATCGATAAATCAACGTTACTTGACGTAAATGTTTTCGTTAATACGTCCGCTACTCTTGCGGTTTCTTCGGCTTGTAAGCCGAATCCGGATAAGATATTCGAAGTTATATCGGCAGTTGTCGCTAAGTCCGTTTGTCCAGCAGCTGCTGCGCTAAGAAGTCCAGGCATACTTGCGATAATATCGTTCGTATCGTATCCCGCCATCGCCAAGTAACTCATTCCCTCTGCTGCTTGACTTGCGCTAAATGATGTCGTGGCTCCGAGGTCTTTCGCCGTATTCGTTAGCGATTCGAGGTCTTTATCGGTAGCGCCCGAAAGAGCACCGACACGACTTATCGCGCTTTCGAAATCCGCCGTTGTTTTAACCGCAGCGCCTAATCCGATAGCGATACCGGCACCCGCCGCCGTCATTCCGGCTCCTAGCGTTCCAACCGTATCAAACGCTTTCTTCGTTTCTTTATTAAGACTCGACATCGTTTTCGAGAAGTCGTCGATCGCCGAAATCTTAAACGATATATTTAATCCGCTCACCTAATCACCGCCTCTCCGAGTGTTTCCGATAGGTAATCGAGTTCCTTTCGTTTTTCATCAAGCGATACTACACGTCCGCTCTTTTTCGTTTGTTTCCGCTCTTTATTTCCGAGGATGTAATCTAGCGTTTTATGTTTCTTCGAATCTTTCGAACGCATCTGCATAATTACGAGGTCGGCGTTTTCATACCGCTTAGCTTCGCGTCTTAACTCATAACCGCGCATAAGATTCGAATATTCTCTCGGCTCTAATTCGTAAAGTTGTTCCGGCATTAAATCTAAATAAGCGAAAGCCTGCGCCTCTAATTCGTTCCAATCGTAGGAACCGTCGTTAGAGGCTTCCGTTAGTTTTTTGCGTCGCCCTCGCCGTTACTTTCGTTCAGTGACTTGATAATCTGCGCGTTCTCGATCGTCTCTTTCAACTTGTCGGATAAGTCCGTTATAGATACTTCTCCGCTATCTAACGCTTCATCTAGCAAGTCCTCGACCTTTTCGAAAGTTAGCGACTTATCTTTCGGCTTTAAGCATGCGTAATAAAATGCCGATAATGCTTCGAGCGATTCGAGTGTTTCCGTTTGCTTCATAATCTTGTTAATCGGTTGTTTAAAATACGCCTCTAACGTACGCATCGATTTGTACGAAAACCGCATCTCGCGCGCTTTACCGCCTAATGTAATTTCGACCATTCCGTTACCTCCTCGTTATAAATAAAAAGCGAGCCGAAGCCCGCCTTACGGTGTTACGTCTGCATCAACTTTCGTATATGCGCCTTTGCCGTTTAATGTAAGCGAGTATGTCGCAGTATCATCGTAAGGAGCTTCGACACTGAAATCGGAAATAATCGCAGAACCTTCGTAATTGTTTCCGGCTTGTGTTTGAAATCGGCAGAATACGTACTTAGCGTTTTCGAACGCATCTTCAAGCGCTAAAAATCCGGCATCATCTTCGACTAAAAGACCGTCGGCTTCGATTGACCAAGACGCGTTACCGTATTCCTCGTCCGACCATCCCATGTTGTCCTTCGACGTAACATCGATTGTGTCGTATTCCCTCGTTAATGTTCCGCCACGTTGTCCGGCTACTTTCGTCCATGTCGGCGTTTCTTCCGTTCCTGTGTTTACGTATAATAAAAAGTTAACTCCGCGTGCCATTAAAATTCCCCCTTTTTATTGTTCGAACTGTGCGCTTCCATTCCGGTAAATAGCCGGAACTTCTATATCGAAATAAACCTTGTGCTTATTCGTCTCGTCCGCCGTATTCTCGACCGGCATCGGAGTTACTGCGGTTACATCGCAATAAAAAAAGCCCGCGCTTGTAGGCGACGGACCATCGGTATTAAATAACGGTATATTCGGTTGTAATAAAGCCTGGCGCATCTTCTCGGTCAACTTCGCACGTTCGGCGGTACTTCTCGCAAGCAAGCCGATTTGAAACCGATAGATAGTTTCGTAATATGCGCGTTCTTTCGCTATGACCGTCGTATCGTCTTGCATTTGTTCAACGATTGCGAACGGCTTAGCTCGGCCGGTTAAAGTTACGCCGTCATAAATCCATACGACGTCGTTTAATTCCGTTACTGTTTCGTTTAAATGTCGGATAATTGAGTATTGTATAGCGTGGAGCATTCGGACACCTCCCGCCTAGTTATCGAGTTTCTTTATTTCGGATTCAATCGCTTTTCTGAACGGCTCTCTCCGCTTCCATAACGCTTTTCGGAAATAACCTTTGCGCGACTTATGTTCGTATTCCTGGCGCTGTGCATACGGCATATTCGAGCCGATAGTCCGCGATAGTTTAACGGGCTTACCGTATAACTTAATCGAACGTTTAAGATTTCCGTCCTTTTGCGGAGCATTGTTCTTCGCATCATTGACGGTCATTAACGCTTGCTTTTCGACGACAATATCGAGGTCATCCGCTAACCTTTTTGCACCTTCCGAACCAAGTTTGCGAAGTACCGCTTCCACTCCGTTCGCCTTTACGGAGAATTTAACTCCGCCACCTCTCGCCATCTAAACCACCTGCCTAGCGACGCATTCGTAACGGTTAATCTCGCCGATTCCTTTTTCGTCAATCGCGATAAGTTCGTATTTAACGCCTTGCCTAATTACGTGAGTAACGTCCGATAAATCTACGTCACTATTAAACGAAACTTTAACGTCGTTCTGCTGCAATTCAACGCCAGCAACTACGGAGCGATCACCGTTCGCGACCGTCGAGTATTCCTTCCATACAACGTCGACTGTTTCCGGAGTTTCGGTCGTGGTAGTTTCGCCAGTATACGGGTCTTCTCCGCCTTCGGTTACGTGTATAATTTCGATTGATTCGGTACGGCTTTCCGTTATTTCCGTCCGATTCGACTTAATCCATTCGACGTCTGATTTCGATAACATTACCGCACCTCCTCGTCTTTAAGTACGTACGTGTAGAAACTCGTACAGTTTACATGCGGATTAAATATTTCGGAGTCTGTCGGTTTAAACACTCCGCTTCCCCATCCGTATCTATCTTCTTTCGAAAGTATCGTACATCTATGCGTTGCTACGTTCGCTCGCCCTCGGTGTAATTTGAGCGCCTTTACGACCGGACTTTCTTGCGCAAAGTACGCTTCACTTACGCGCTGTGCCGTAGCCCCTTCCGTTACTACTAACCTCCGAATCTTCCACGTTTCGTTATCGTAAACTTGCCGAACCGCCGCAACCATTTGATTAACGGAATCGCCCCGAATAATACCGGTCCGTATCACCTTATTAAGTGCGTCCCGTTGGTCGCCCGCTAGATTCCAAATACGGTCGGAAAGGATTAATCCGTCGTCGCCAAACCGGTTAATTACGTAACGGATAGCGCGCTCGTCAATTCGGTCGAACGCTACGCCCGCGATAGCCGTCGCGCCTACAGTTTCCGTTAATGCGCCGCTAACCGCTGCCGTAGTCGTTGCCGAAGTTTCCGAGATTATCGCTTCAAGCGCAGCCATTCCTGTCTCGCGTACCGCTTTTTCTATCGACTCTAAATCTCGCAATAACGAGTTTAAGCGCCTCTTTGCGATTTTGCCTTCGCTATCTGCGTATTCTGCGAGTAGGTCGACGATTTCAAGTCGGATACGTCCGATTTCCTTTATTGCGAATTCCTGTTGCTTGACGTTAAGTTTGCGGTAATCGGTCGCTATCTTGGCGAGTTGGTTATCGAGTTGTTCTTGCGTGCTCATCGGTCGCCTCTGACTAATCCGCGAAATTTAGATCCGCTAACGGACGACTTCTTGCCGTCATATTCGGCTTTCAAGTCTAATGAAAGTTTACGGTATTGTTCCGACACCATCGTCTTATCGACTTGTTCTTCTGCGTCGGTATACGTGAAATAATGCGCCGTGGATATCGAGATTTGACGTGCTCCTTCGTACTGAGCGTATAAGAGGATTAACGATTCTTTATCGGACGGGACGGTTCCATTTGACGAATAACCGTGTTCAAGCATCGCCTCTTCCGTCCAGTCGGTAGCGTCTTCGATTGTAATATTAGGTACGCCCTTAAAACGTTTGAATAAACGCTGTGACAATTCGGTTAAAGTCGCCATATGACCGCCTCCTATTCCGTCTTAGATTTAGAACGTGTATTAGTTTTCGGTTTAGCTTCCGCTTTAGGTTGCGCCTTTGCTTCTGCTTTTACTTCCTTCGCATAACCGATGCTAATTAAATGTTCCGCTGACTTCGCTTCTACTTCGAGTTGTTCGCCTTTCCGCTTGCCGTCAATAACCGCGTCAAGGACTTCGATTTTAGTCTTCGCCATTGTTGCGAACACCTCCGTTCCTAAAATTTAAAGGAGCCCCGAAGGACTCCGCGTTATTACGATTAAACCGTGAATACGTCAGCGTGGAAGATTAGGTCCGGATTTTCGATAGCCGGGAAGCCTGCCGCTACTGTACGTAAGATAGATTCGATTGGCTCTTGCTTGTCATACGCTTGAAGAACGATTCCTGGTTGGAAGTTATTTTCAACTGTCGGTCCAAGTAAGAAGTTACCTACGCCTTCTGATAACATAACTACGCGGTTAACCGGGAAGAATTCGATAGTTTCGTCTTGACCTGTGTAGATGTCTTTAACGGTTACTTTACGGTCAGACACGATTTGGATCGGTGGTAAGCCAAATCCTTGAAGAACGCTATTAAGTTCCGCTTGGCTTACGCGAGTAGAACCGGCTGGACGTCCTGCTTCCGTAACGATTACACTATTTCTTAGTAACTTAGCGTTAGCTTCACGAGACATTAAGATTACAGACGGAGCTCTACCGTTAGTAGTTTCGTAAGTTTCTACGAAGTTTAATAGGTCAGCGATTACGTCGCGGTCAGTCGTATCCCAATCCGCTCCAGACGATAACGCTACTTTATGCGCTGCAGGAACACCGAAGTCTACGGAAACTTTAACGCCGTTTTTGTTGTACGAGAAAGTACCTTTCGCTAATGCCTCCATTTTGATAACGCTGATACGACGTTGAATAGCGTTAACTAAGTCTACGCCTTTAACTGTTAAACGGTCGATCATCGCTAGCTTTTCGCCTTCATTACGCGCTTGATGTAACGCTAGTAATTCCTCTTCAGTAGCGATATATTTAAGACCCATTTTCGCGATTTCGCCATGCATACGAGCAACTGCGTCACGGTCAACAACCGGTGGCTCAGAACCGTAACCGATCATAGCTCCGATGTGTTTAGACGTTTTAATTACGTCATAAGCGAAAGTATTTGAATACGTGTTTTCATTCGGTAGGAACGTATCTCCTAACGTTGGTACTGCGTCTTGAATAGACTCGTCAACTAATCCTCGTAGTGCTGGTTCTTGGAACTCTTTAAGATGTTTTAATCCCGCCATTTATAATTCCTCCTAGAAATGTTGTTTGTTTTTTATTTTTGGGCATGAAAAAAGACGCCTTCACTCGAAAGCGCCTCGATTAGATGTGTGTAACGTAACGGATGTTCGGTGTTTCTGCTTTAAATTCCGCAACTGCTCCGATTAGTTTCGCGTCGTAAACAGAACCGCGAACGATAACTTCACCTACGATAGCGTCGTAAGTAGTAGCGTCAACGTCTACGTTTAAGATTCCGAAATCATCGTAAGTAGCTACGTTTGCTGCTGCGAATTTAACCCATTTACCGTCTGCTGCAACGCGAGCGATCGCTTGACCGCATTCTAAGTTACCTTCGCCGCCTTTAACTGTTACGCCAGCTTCAACGAATTGTACGTGCTCTGACGCTAAGATGTTCTTACCGCCTGTGAAAGCAGTACGAGAAGTTTGTAAATTGTATGCCATTTGTATTTCCCCCTATAGTTTTAGTTATTAATAACCGCCGAACTAGCGACGGATCTTTCCTAACGCTTTTAATCGTTGATAAGCCGATTTTCCTTCTTCCGTTAAGTCTTTCGGTTGAGGTGGTTGCTTAGGGTTGTTGCCAACCTGAGGGTCAACGCCTCCGGATTTCGGCGGTATGTCTTGCTTTAATTCTTCTAGCGACGCTTTTAGTGCGTCTTCGTCGGCGCCAACAATATATTTGCGTACGCGTTCTAACTGCTCGCCAGTGTAGCCGGCATTAACGAGCAAATTAGTTCTTAGTGTTTCGAGTTGAGCTTCGGCAGCCTTCGATTGTAACTCCGCAAGTTCCGCCTGCGCTTTCTCGTATAGCGTTTTAAACTCGTTTTGTTCTTCGAGTTTCTTTCGTTCTCCGTCTTCTTTCGCTTTTTCTAACTCCGCTAAACGGCGTTTTAATTCGTTAGCTTCGTCTACTTTCTGCTTAAAGCGATCGTACGGTATTTTGTTTTCCGGTTGCTCCTCGACAATATCGGTAATTTGCGTCTCCTCAGACGGATTGTCGGTAGGTTCTTCCGAAAAGAATTGTAAGTTTAACGGTAATAATTTTCGTTGTCTCATAAGTACCTCCGCTTAACGTCGCTTGGACGAGAATTTAACGTTAGTTTATAGCGACGTATCGTTACCGGTCGCGGTATTTTCGTTATAAGGATCTTGCGCCAGCCTTAACTGCGCCTGTTCGTTTCCGATCTCTTGTTTCTTAGCGTTCGTATTTTCTACGCCGAGTCGATTCATTGCGCCAGCTTGCGATTCAAGTCCTGCGCCCATTTCAAGCGTTAATAATTCGACCAATTCCTTACGGTTATCCGGTAACGGCAATACGAATTTAATTTCGTTATCATAACCCGTTCCGATAGATTTAACGACTTCTCGGTCGTAACCGAATGTAGAACGGTCAGAACGCGCTTGTAAATAGCGAATCGTCTTTTCGTGTAACTCTTCTAAACGCGGACCCCACGATAGCCAATGTTCTTCTGTTTCTTGAATAATCTCTTGAAACAGGACGTGTAAAGCGTCCGCGTTAAGTCCTCCGAAGTTTAGCTCTTGCGGAACTATCTGCGGCAATGACGTAATCTCATGTAACGCAGCTTTAACGCGAGAATACTGATCCTTGAACGCTTCTTTCCATCGGAATCCGCCTTCGATTTTCTTAATATCCGGCTGTGCCCCGTCCATAGCGCCCTTCGCTTCGACTGCTCCGCCCGGCTCAATACGAACCTTATCGATCGTTCCCTCCGGCACATTTAAAAACGCCGTCATCGAAAACATTTCGAATTTAAGCGAATCAATCGCATCTTCGTTCAGTTTGTTAAGTACATCCGTCTGTTCTTTCATATCGTCGATTTCGGAACTATCGCTAGCCTCTCCGCTAAGGTCGGATACCGGGAATAGTACAACCGGAATAAAATCGATATCCATTGACTGTTTCGCGGTGATGGTACGATGTAGCTCGAGATCCAAATCGTATAAGCCTTCTTCGAGATAACATTCGCCATTTTCGAGGCTGAACGTTTGCTTCTGAATATACTCGACGCTATCAATCGTTTTAAATGTAACGAAATGACATGCGATTAAATCTTCGAAGTCATCGTCGGAGTAAACCGGAATGATTTCCGTATCCGGACGAAATACCCATTTGATTTTACCGGTATTCGGATTGAACATAATCTTACATCCGACTCTACCAGCGATAAGGCGATCGCGCGCAGCTTGGAGTAGCTTCTCGCGCATTTTATTTTCGCGCCATATTCGATATAATAGGCGCTCGTACTCTTCAGCTCGTTTGTTTTCAGCTGCTTGCGCTGGTGATGGCGTGTAGTCCGGCTTAACCGAATCTATGACGTTATCAATCTGCCTAGGCGCGACGGAAATACCGTGCTGACCGCCCATTTGCCATCGTGCTTTACGTTTGATAAACGACTTAAAGTAGTTCGTCGCATAACGGGTAGGGTCGTAGTCTAAACCTGGCGGTCGTGGTAATTCGCTAGCCTTAACGAGTTGGCCCGTCTCAGGACTAACGTGTTGCTTACCGTCGTAATATTCGTAGTTTTGTATCTGTTGCTGAATGCGATAAAACGTTTCATGTCCTAGCGCTTGCTGATATGGCGAGAAAAGCATGGCGTCCATATCTGGCGCCGACATTAAGTTATAATCAGCGATTACATTAAACGGCATTTAAGCGCCTCCTTTCGTATTCTTATCGTGATCGTTTCGGTAATGAACGAACGGTTACCTGACCGGTTTTCGAAGCTGATACCGCCATTTCCATCGAATCCGGAAGATCATCCTCAGATCCTTGACCGTACCTTTCGAATTGTTCAAGTAGTAGCGAATGTTTCTTATTAAAACGAATAGTACCGTTTTCTATTTCTGGCAACATCGCTTCTATTCGCATCTCCTTACGCGTTCTTTGCTTGACTTTCTTTACGCGGGTAAATGATGGGTAGCCAACCGCGGATAATTCGTTAATTAGTGTATCAACGAAGAATTCCTGAGCTGCTTGCGCTTCCGCTGCGATAACATCCGGTTCGTATAGCAATACCTTATCAACGATTACTTTTATAAACTCGGTAGGCTTAACGCGTTCGCCGTACGAGTCAATTACGTACATCGATCCGTTTTGTTTATGTTTAGCGACGACGGTTATCGCGGAATAATCTCCACGTTCTTTCCCCATAGCGAAGTCAACACCCATCGAAATGTCGTAAGTTTCATGGTCGAAGTCGGTGTATACACCCTCGTAATACGTGAAAAGCTCCGGATTAAATATCATCGATTCTTCATCAATAGGATTATTCATATACTCGGTATTGAACGCTTTGCTTCCGTTATCCCATTTCCACCTCATTAACTTCCATAACGGCTGAACTTCGGGCCATAAGACGCGAGATCCACGGAGCATCTCCGCTTCGTTCTCCGAATAAAACGCCTTCGCATCATCTAATCTGTTTGGATTTTCACGTTCAACGTAGATTAGTCGGCACTGCTCCCATAGGTCTTGTCGCTGAGGATGTTCGATAATTGCTCTATAAACTTTCGACGTAAAATCCGATCGATTATATAAAACGTTCATTAATAATGCGGAATGATGTACCGTCGTTCCCATGTAAACGAAAGCAGTCCGTTTTCCTTTCGGATCCCCTAACGGCATGACCGTCTGAGAGAACCAATCGCGAAGTTTCTGACGTTGTTCTGGCGTTGAAGCATTACCGCCTGGACGCGCATCTTCCAAATCGTCACATACGATGAGGTCCGGACGTGTTCCGTTCCAGTTTCGTCCACGAAGCGCTTGACCTGTCGATGCCGCTTCGACTAATGCGATTTGTTTACGGCTATCACCGTCAGGGTGCCAAGCGATAAAGGCTTCGGAGTTATCGGTAATGTTCGACTGATCCTTCGGCGATAACAACGGACCGAAGTCAGCGCGAAGTTTTCGATTATACTTCAATTGATTACGAATCCACTCCATATTCGCTTTCGATACGGCAGGCGTCTCCGAAATAATAATCGTATATTTACGTTTCCTATAAACGATCTCATGTACCGGGAAAGCCTTCGAAAGGTAGGTCGACTTGGCATGTGATCTCGGTGCAGCTGCGGCTATTTTAGCGTTAACTTTATCAACGGAGACTTCGTTCATAATGTCGGTTATCTCACGGTGAAAGGTCGGCGCTTCTTCTACGCGTGTTACGTCAAACCCGTCCCAGTTACCGTCGTTTTCCGGATTTCTAGCGTCGGAAAAGTATTCGATA
>Ga0180215_1004370_pt1 | contig 12613 bp, 12 predicted proteins | sample eDN3rd37CBELigBY_FD_128871 | JGI IMG/M metagenome (GOLD analysis project Ga0180215, IMG submission 128871) | Enriched backyard soil microbial communities from Emeryville, California, USA - eDNA 3rd pass 37_C BE-Lig BY (version 2) (version 2) | ecosystem: Environmental > Terrestrial > Soil >...
CATTGGATCGCTGGGCCCGTAGCGTACGACCATCATCACGCACGACCGAATCTCACGTTAGATGTCTGGCGCAGCCACTACATGACTCACACGCCGGCAGGCGTACGCGTGCAGGCAGAGGTGATGGGCTCCCAGCCGTTCACGCCGCACAGGCGTTTGGGTGTGCCGGAGTAGCCGGGCAGACACCGAGCGCCGTGGTCGTCGGTGACGATGGTGCCCGGAATGGCGCTAGGCCAGGTAGCAAAGCCTTCGTTCTCCAGTGGCGGGCACTTTTCGTCTGTGCATTGCATTGCCTGACGGGATATCCCTCGGTAGGGGCGTCAGCACATGTTGACTTTCTGCAACAGGCGCAGCACAAGTGCGAACATGCCTGTGCAGGGGTTCCGCAGAATAGTCAAGTCCCACGTGCCGTCCAGCAAGCATCGCCGCTGGGGCAAGCCGAACTTGCCGGCGACGCACTGGCCAATGGCAATAGTACCGGCCAGGGTCTCCTCAAATTTGGCCTGGATCTCGGCATCGCTTTCGTTGTTGACGGCCGTGCAGTAGATGGCTACCAGTGGCAGGACACCATCGGGACGCGAAGGGCAATTGAGCTAATGCACGTCGGCGTACTGAGCTTGGCTGCCGATCGAATGGCACGTACGTTCGCAAGCGGCGACGATGGGGCCCCACACGCCCGGTGCCATGGTGGCCTCCAGACAGGACCGCACAGCGGAGCCGTTGTAGCCAGGGAGGCACTCTGCGTCGTCCACCAGGGTGCCAGCGGCCGTCGCCGGCCAGACGGCGTTGTCCTCCGTCACCGCTGGGCACAGAATAGCTGTGGATCGGGAGAATGGCCCGTCAGGCGTGCGGCGTCCACGTGAGTGCATGGTCCGGGAGGCGCGCGCGTATCGCGACGACTGTACGACGTACGCTGGCACGGGTTATGTGTTGGGGTCAAGGTGCCGGTGATGTCGCACGTCCGATACGGCTTGCCCTCCTCGACGTAGTAGCCAGACACGCACGTGCCCTCAATGATGGCACCGTTGGCCGACGCCTCCGGCCACTCGGCGTTGTCGTCCGTGGTGGCGTCGCAGAAGAGCACTGATGCGATGCGGCAACTCACGGTACGATTAGCGGAGCTTAGGGAGGTTAGCACACCGCAGAGCCCCGTTGCCTTGAGTACAATGCCGCGTGCTCGTACTCTCGCAGGGCCGCTGGATAACTTGCGCCCAGCTGCCGTCGCTGTTGCACAGCCGCTGCGGCTTGCCTTCCGCCGCCGGCTTGAAGCCCGGTGCGCACTCACCGGTCGCCAGGGTGCCTGGGGCGGTTACCTCGAACACGTCGCCCTCCCCATCATCTACCGCGGGGCACGCCAGCGCTTCGTGGCAATCCCGCCCCAACCGTCGTCGGCACAAATCCGTATGCATGAGCCAGCGGTGTCGCCACTACGGCAGTCGGCACAGGTGCGCCTCGTACGCTTGCACGGGCTAATTACGGTGTCCGACCAGATACCGCCGTCGCTGCACGTACGCAGCGGCTTGCCCGGGAAGTACCCGTCCTGGCACTGGCCCAACGCTGCTTCGCCCGACGGGGTGGCGGGCCAAGCCGCATTGGCAAACTTGGTTTGCTGCGGGCATTGCAGTCCTGGTCGGTGCGATTCGTCCGAGCAAAACGACACTATGGAGGATCAGGGACGGGATTGCTCAATCTCGCACCTCGTCAGCCCAAACAGTAGACGTACGGACGCACGGATTGACGACTGCCAGGTCCCACACGCCGACCGCCCGGCAGATCCGCTGAGCGGGCTGATCGGGGTTCAAGGCACGGTAGCCCGGACGGCACGCCGTGGCGTTGACATAGTTGTCCTCGCCGTGCGGTGCAAAGGCCGGCCACTCGGCAAAGTCAAACGCTTCGGCTGCGCACGAGATCACTGGCGCACGGGGAAGGTATAGGAGATAGTGGGGCGACGGGTGTATGTTAGCGGAGCAACCATGTGCTAGACCCACCGCGCCGCTGCTGGCGTACGCTCGCACGCGCCCGTGGGCTCGCCCCAGTAGGTTTCGCCGCTCGTGGTGTTGTACAGGCACGGACGGGTGATGCTGCCGGCATAGCCGTCCATGCACTTGCCGGAACTAAAGTCCTTCAACACCGACGTGAAGACAGCGTTGTACGCAGTCTCCGTCGCGCACGACTTTGCTATATTGTGCGCGATCGCACGGCAGACGCAGCATGACTCGTCGTTTGTCAAACTCAACCAGCGCAGTATACAGCCCGTCGTTCAACCAATTGGTTGGAAGCCGTACGCAGGCAGTTGTTTATGGGGTTAGCCCAGGTGCCCATTGGCGTGTGCGGATCGACCCAGACGCAGCGGCGGCTGGCGGTGCCGGCGAGGCCGCGCGCGCACTTGGTCGTCACCGCGTCCTTGCCCGAGAAGGCCTCGGCCGCGTTGTCAAAGGTGAAGCCCGTGCCCGCCCCCAGGCCGTCGTTCGGGTTGGAGCACTTGGCACCTGTGCGGCAGGAGTGCCCGCGAGGGAGGAACCAGCGCATGCCGTGGCTAAGTGGTCTAGCGGGGAGCGCCGTCTTGGAGAACTTGCTCTGCACAACGTACGCTCGCATCCGGAGCCGGTATTGTAGTAGTCGGTACGGCACACGCACTGCGCGTTCTTGCACTCGGCGTTGGGGTCGCAGGTGGTGTACGTGGGGCTCACACTATGTCGATGACATGCTCGAATGGGTCGAGCAATTCCATCCAGTTAGCACATCTATTGCGCATTTTCGCGTGTGCAGATATCCGCATACGCAAAGTTGTTGGACTTGTACGAGTTGTCGTCGAGACCATAGCTGCTGTACTCGGCCGGAGCGTCAGAGCACCAGCGCTTGATGAAGAATGCGAGCTGCGGACCACCCGTGCGAGAGTCCAAGGTAGGACCCGATCCGGTATGAGCAACGCTACCCGCGTTCGCCGCAGGCAGACTGTGCAGCATCCACGTACACGGCCACGGTTGAGCCGGAGGTTGGCAGTGAACTTGTCCAGAACCGCCAGCGAGGGCCTGGCCACGAAGCTCCTCACAAGCTGTACTGCCAGGTGCAAATCAGTGTGGACCCAAGCGCTGCCTTGGTGCATGCGATGTACGCATACGAATAGGCTTTCAGGCTCGTAACAGAAAACTCGACCGTGTCGAGCGGCAGCAGCTTGTCCTGGTCGTTGAGCTGGAGGACCTCGGACCACGTCAGCGACTCGGGATTCCTGCCGAGCGCAGCGCAATCCTGATGCGACCGGTGAAACAGTCAGCGTTTGTCGCCAACACGAGTTGTTACGACCCGCTGTCATACAGATCGAAGTCGTCCAGGAAGCCGATCTGGAAGAACGACGCGTTGCAGCCCGATCCCAAATCGACGCTCGAGATTTGCAGGCCCGTCAGGCACACATTCTCGGCCTTGCTAGCCGACTGCATCGCGCCGGTGTCCACAATCAGCAACGAGGCCGCACATGATGTTACATCACAAGGACGCATTATGTGCTGCCTCCGCAGTTATCGGCGCTGCGACGCACCATAACAGGCAGGGAGAAGTACGGGTACGCCTGGATGTTCTCCGCGGGCGTGTCCGAGTTGCTGGGCGCGGCCTTCCAATGGAACTGCGGGCGGTAGCAGCAGTGCGTCGGCACGCCGTGCGAGGCGCCGCAAAAGACGGCGTCCGACGACGGGCCCTGCTGGCAGTACGCGTCGCACGTCACACTCTTGTTGGAGTAGGATGAGAGCTGCGCGCCGCTGCACCCCTTGGTCGGCTCGCTGGCGCGAACGGTGACAATGACCGAGGAGGCCGCTGGGGCGGTCCGCCGGAAGAACACCCGCGAAACAGCGGCAGGTGAGCTCCCTCCGCTCGGCAAAGATTGTGCTACACACGCTGGGGCGTACCAATGCACTCGCCGTTCTCGAGGACGTAGCCGGGGTTGCAGTAGGCGCCGCACGATAGGCCGCCGGGGCAGGCAAAGTTGGCGCCGCACATATTGGTGCCCTGGCACGCTGTAGAATTCGAACGCATTTGTCCAGCAGCCTCGGTGGGTCAGCGCGGATTCCGTGGCCACGCACAGGACGGCATGGTGGCACGGGCATGTACGCGTGCAGGTGAGGCCATCACCGACATAGCCAGCATTGCAGCGGCAGCCGCCGTTGACGCAGGTGGCGTGCTGGCTGCATTTGGCCGCCGTAGTCACTTGCCTGTGATGTCCCATCGCTTTGACGCAGGATCCCTGATACGCTACATTAGCGGATGCATAAAAGTACCTGCTTGCTCGGTCCAGCAGCATCCGTACGAGGGGTTCAGGGAAAAGTAGGTGATGTTGCCAATTTGCGAACCGGGGAATGAGATGCCGTTAAAGGTGGCGCTGTTGCTGGTGGATGAGCCCTCGCAAAAGCGACGCAGGCGGAACGAAAGCTGCCGACGCACATAAAATGATACGGGTGCTGTGGAAAATAGTTAGCGGCACAGACCAAAAAATCTATAACGCGTCCCTGGGCGGTGTCGTACCTTGCCGCTGTTCAGCTGGAGGTTGGCGTTGATGATCTCTAGGTGCGCCGGGTCGACAATGTCAAAGTAGCGCTCCGCGCCAGCGCCGACCTTGAAGCCGACCAGACCCTGGCCTTCGATGCGGATGGTGCCGTACACCTTGATGGTGCTGGCGTTGCCGTACGTCAGGGACGACGCGTTCCAGTCCGCCGCAGCGACCGTCTCGATGACGTGCACCAGAGTGTTGGGGCTGTTGCAGCCCGTGGTGCCGCTTACCGCGTTTATGGTGATCCGCAAGCCAGTGGTACAGTAGGTCGGCAGCTCGCTTGCCTTGGGCACGACGTTGAACTCCATGTACGGGTAGGCGGTGGATGTGTTGCCGGTGTAATCGAGGCTGAACACGGGTAGGTTGCAGCATGGGCTCTGGCTCGCCGCGCCGCACTTTTCGCGGCTAGCGCCGGACAGGACGGTGCCCACGCCGAGGTTGGCGCAGGCCGAGCACGACGTGGCCGCGTACGCAAAGCCGGGGCAGGTGCTGCTGGGTTGGGCGCTGCGCACCGTCGCGAGCTTGGTGGTGCCAAGGATGCACGTGTTGCCGTCTCCGGTGTAGCCGGCCTGGCAGCCGCCGCAGGTGGTGCCGCCGGGGCAGAATGCGTTGGTATCGCAGCCAAACGCCTGGCACTGCACGCACTTGCTCGTGTCCGACGTGATCTCGCCCACTGTACCAAAGTTGCACCGGCAGTCGGTGATGGTACTGCGGCCCGCCGCTGTTGTGTTGCTGCCAGCTGGGCAGGCCTTGCAGGCGCTCGCCGACGTCTTGCCGGGGTCGGGACCATAGGTGCCAAAGGCGCACGGCGTGCAAGCGGTGCCACCAAGGTCCGCAGAGCCGTAGGTGCCGGCCGGGCACGGCGTGCAGGCATCGCCGTCGCCGGTGCTGAAGGTACCGGGGGCGCACTGCTGGCAGGCGTCGATGCTCACTCGGCCGGTCATCCCGGCCGTGTCGGTGCCCGCCGGGCAGCGCACGCACGCAGTGCCGTTTGCGTTGCTGTATGTGCTGGCCGGGCACGGCGCACAGCTCTCGCCGCCGCCGGCGCTGAACGAGCCGGGCGCGCACGGCGTGCAAGCGGCGCCATCCGTGTTGCCGCTCTGGCCGTCGGTGTCAGTGCCGGCCGGGCAGAAGGTGCACGTCTCGCTGCTGATGCCGCTGTAGCTGTTGGGCGCGCACGGCGTGCACGGGCCGCCTTCGTGGCTGTACTCGCCGGCGGCGCAGGCCTGGCACGGCTGGAAGTTGCCGGGGCTGGCCGAGCCGGCGGGGCATGGCACGCAGCTAGTGCTGCTGGTGGCACCGTTCGTGTACGTGTTGGCGGCGCAGGCGACACACGCGGTGCTGCCGGCGCTGGTGCCGCGGTTGCTGTACGAGTTCGCCGGGCACGCTGCGCACGGCTTGCCGGTGCCGTCCGACCACGTGCCGGCCGGGCAGAACAGGCACAGCGTCAGCCACTCGCTGCCGGTGGCGTTGGTATAGCGGCCCGGCGGGCACGGCACGCAGGCGCTGCTGCCGAGGCCGCTGTTGTAGGTGTGGTAGGGGCACGGAGTGCACGTGTCCCCGGTGCCCGTGGTGTAAGTGCCGCGCGGGCACGGCCGGCAGGCGCCCGAGTTGGTGTTGCCCATGCTGTTGGCGTAGTAGCCGGCCTGGCACGGTGTGCACACGGTGCTGCCGGGACTGCTGCTGTACGTGTTCTCAGGGCACAGCTTGCATGCCGCCGTCGTCGCCCAGCCAGTGGCGCTAAAGTAGCCGGCCAGGCAGGTGCACGTCGGCGCGGCGCCCGCCGAGCTGCTGCCGGCAAGGCAGTCGACACAGCCAGTAGCGCCGCTGTTGCTCCAGGTGTTGGCCGGGCAGTTGGCGCACGTGGACTTGCCCTCCTCCGGCTGGTAGGTGCCCGCCGTGCAGGCGAAGCAGGTGGAGTTCGACGTGGAGGCGGGGATGTTGCTGGCCGAGCCGGCCGGGCACAACATGCAACCCGTCTGGCCAAACTGGTCCTGGTAGGTTCCGGTTGCGCAGGTCAGGCACGACGCCAGCGACGTTGTGCCGGGTACTGTGCCGTAGGTGCCCGGGTTGCACAGCTGGCACGACTGGGCGCCGTTCGACGTGCTAAACGAGCCAGGCGCACACTGCGTGCAGTTGGCGTCGCCTCGGCGGCTGAACGTGCCCGCCAGGCAGAGCGTGCAGGTCAGCGACGAGCCCAGGCCCGACATGGCGTAGCCAGCGTCGCAGGTACACGTCGGCGCACTCGAGTCGCTGGTGCTGTGGTCCGGGCAGCGCTTGCAGGACGTCGCGAGTGGCTCGCTGTACGTGCCCGGTGGGCAAGCATCGCATACCGCGCCGCCGATGGCCACAGCCGTACCCGCTGGGCACGGCGTGCATAAGAGCGCGCCGTCGGCGGTGTAATTGGTGGCGTAGCCTGAGTTGCAGAAGCACGCCGTCGCCGCCGCGTTCGGCGAGCTGCCCAGCGGGCACGGCGTGCAGGAAACACCGTCTGGACTTACAGAGCCAAACTCGCACGCCGTGCAGTTGAGCGTGTCTGCGGTGCCGTTGGTGGCGAAGCCCGGCAGGCACGCACAGGTCGCCGCGCCGGGGGCGCTGTTGCTAAAGTCGGGGCAGTCGAGGCACTCAGTCGCGCCGTCGAGCGAGTAGGTGCCGGCCGGGCAGGGGTCGCAGCTCGCGCCCGAGGCGCTGAACCGGCCGGGCTCGCACAGTGCGCAGTCGCCCGCCGCGTTGACGGCAAAGCCAGGCTCGCAGTCGCACTTGGCCGCGGCGCCCGCGCTGTTGCTGCCAAAGGGACAAGGCGTGCACGCGGTATCGCCGGCGTTGCTGTACGTGTTGGCCGGGCAGGCGGTGCACGTCAACGTGGCGGCCGAGCCCGATGACTCATAGCCGGCCTTGCAGGTGCACGTCGGTTGGTTCTCTGCGCTAAAGCTGTCGACCGGGCAGGCGGTGCATGTCGCCGCGGTGTCGACACTGTAGGTGTTGGCCGCGCACGCTGTCCACGATGGCGCACAAGACGTAACAGAAGCAGTGGGAGTGTCAGATCGGTGCCGACGATTTCGCTGCAGCTGGGTTTGGTGCACGTACGAATGCAGGGGGCGCCCTCCGGGCTGTACGTGCCGGCCACGCATGCGGTGCAGTTGAGCGTGCCTCCAGCCGTGGACATGGCGTAGCCAGGCACGCACAGGCAATTTAGGGATGCCTCGCGGGGGGTGGTGCTGCCGGCCGGGCACGGCGTGCACTGGCTGTCACCCGCCTTGCTGAATGTGCCCACGGGGCACGCAGCGCAAGTCAGCGACGCGCCGGAGCCGGACGACTTGTAACCGCCGGGGCAGATGCAGGTGGACGCGTTCTTCGTGCTGGTGCTCTCGCCAGGGCACGGCGTACACTCGGTGGCCTCGTCGGCGCTGTACGAGCCCGGGTAGCACGCTGGACAACCGAAACGCTTACCGCCACAGGGGCACAGGAGGTTAGCGTTGGTTTAATTAAATGCTATGCCTTGTATAAAGTGCGTACCGGTGCACGAGGTGGCGCCAGGAGAAGCGTAGGTACCGGCCAAGCACTCTGGAGCAGCCAAGCCTTTGATCGCTTTTTGCGCGAATGTTGCATCAGTGAGGCATGCATGCCGGCCGCCAGCCAAGTAAGTATGCTAGCGACATACGGGTGCACATGCTGTCGCCAGAGCCGGTGCGTGCAAAGCCGGGCTTGCAGGTACAGGTCGCGGAGCCTTCAGCGCTGGTGGCGCCCCCCGGACAGGCGCTGCAGGTCGCAACGCCACCGACGGAGAATGTGCCGGCGGGGCACGGCTGGCAGGAGCCGCCCTGCGAGCTGAAGGTGCCGACCGGGCACGGGAAGCATTGGGACAGTCCCGTGGCGCCGCTCGTGCTGGTGCCGGCCGGACAGGGCTGGCAGTTGGCACCCGCGGTCGGCGAGAAGGTGTTCACGGGGCACTCTGGATAAACGGAGGCAAAGAATATGTTATGTATTGCATGTGAGGTGTGCTGGACGTCGTCATGGCGGGCGTGCGCACGTGAACGCACGCTTGCAGTCGCTCTGCGACTGGCTGCCCTTGGCGCCGTTGGTCGAGTAGCCGGCGGGGCACTCGGTGCAAACGTTCTGACCTTCCAGGTTCTGGTACTCGTTCTCGGGACAATCTGCTCATGCGCAAACATGGACAACGCGTCCATACACGACTGTCAGCGTGCGAGCCACTGGGAATTGGTTCGCAAGCCAATTCGTACCGGTGCATTGCGGCGCGCCGGACTTGCTAAAGGTGCCCTTCGGGCAGACTGTGCGTCGTGTGCAACGCTGCGAAGAACTCTATGCGGGTTAGCAGACCGGTTTGGTAAGGGTAGGGCTACACATCGGGCGCGGACGAATCGTACTCTTGCAATCGTCGCTCTTTGTGGCGCCTTCCAGGGGGCCGTAGTAACCGTCCAGGCACTCTGTCGGCAACGGATGCGAAGCCACAGAAGTGTACAAAAGAGGTGTTGTTAGCTCGCTCGTCCGTTGGCGCCGCGCCCCAAAGTGCATAGCATGAACGGACTGTTGCATTTCGCGATGCTGTCGGACCGAGTCGTGGAGCTCCAGGTTCCTTTCGGGCATTCTGGAGAAACAACGGTATGGCACGACAAGCGATATTTGATGAACATGGAGGCCTCCCGAATGCACGAATGTGCGGCGCCGCTGCTGACTGGCCCATACTTTGGCAACCGCCAGCGCCGGCGCTGCTGTACGTCCCCGCAGAGCAGTCTGTATCCCAGTGAATCACGCACGCCGCGACGGGCTGCTGTGAGACGGCTTTGCCACGAAGTGATGCTGCGCATTCTCGTGGTCTTACCGGTACAGCCGCTGCTCTTCGCGGCACTGAACGTGCCAGCCGAACATTCTGTAACAGAGGCAAATTTTGTGAACGGTTTACAGTTGCACGTAGGTTAGCCAAGCCCTCCCAATATTAGCCGCCCCGCGATTGGTCATACGCGAGCAGCCCGAAGCGGCGGTGCCGCTGTACGCTCCGGCCGGGCAGTCTGGTTAGGAAGTCACCAGAAATGTACGGAACTGGTCAGTCGCCTGCATGGCAGGTTTGTTAAGGACCACGAATATTCAGTTGCGTACTGTTACAGGACGGGCTGCCCGGGTTGGGCTGGAAGGTTCCCGGAAGGCAGGCTGGTCAAGATTTATATTCCGCAGCAATCGAAATGCTGAGGTGTGTCAGGGGACTTGGGACTTTGGGCGTTGCGCTAGCGTTGTGCATGCGCCGTACCAGAGCACGTGGAAGCACCGGCGTTGCTGTAATAGCCTTTGGAGCATGCTGTGAGCCAAAACGCATTAGAAACCGTGCAGCTTGCACATGCTCGTGAATATAGTCGCTGGCCATTCCATGTCTTTAATTTAGGCAACTGGGGCCGTACCCGTGCACTGGCTGGAGCCCTTGGGCGCAAAGTACCCACTGCTGCAAACTATTTGTCGGAGCCAAAACATATCGAGCAATATGTCGACAAGGTGATGAGTTCTGGCACGTGCTGCAGAGCTGGGTGGCCACATGGCCGGCGTCGCACGTACTCTGGCATTGCAGGTTCGAACCAGAGGAGCCATTGCTCTCGTAGCCGGCGTCGCAGACACACGTGCTTGCACCGCCGCTAGACGTGCTGTGGGAAGGGCACGCCTTGCAGCTGCTCGCCTTGTTCTCGGAGTAGGTGTTGGCACCGCACGCTGCATGAACTCATCGATCATGATCGATGCGGATAAACGACAAACCATGAGCACTGCATAAACTGCAGCGGCGCACGTGTGCGAGCGAGCGTACTGTTGCACGTGGTCATGCCGGACGTTGCGTAAGTGCCGGCAGTGCACGCTGTGTTCAATTGTGCAGATTATATGAACTACGTGAATTACGAACCCGGCAGTCAGTCAGTGGCACTTACAGTTACGTACTGAAAGTGCGCGTAATGCCTTTCATACCGACACAGCTGGTGGCGCCGCTGCCCGGAATGTTCGGCCGGTAGCCCGCGTCGCACTCTGTTTGATGTGATGCATAATTAGTTATGTTGGCTGGGCGCAAGTTGATTACCACGCTGTATTCGAAGTCAAGTCGGGCCCGGGCCAGACATACTGGCGCATGTGCCCGCCGCCGCCATCGCCGCAGTACTGTAGGTGCCAGCACCACAGACTGGATGCCCAGCACGATACTCCTTATAACTTGCGACCGATTGCACGACATCAGCTCCCGCCCAAGCGCGCGGCCCCGCGTCTCCCCCGGCGAGTGTGGACGTACGGACGCATTTGCGGTTCTCGCACTTCTTGCCAGCGGGACACGTGGAGCATGCTGTTAAAATATGCGACCATCGGGCAGCACGTGGGCAGCGGCCCCGCTCCGTTAGCTCTTCGGCGATTCTCGCACTCTCTTGTGACTGGGGGCGCGATGCGGCCGCGCGTACCTTTGCAGGAGCTTGCGCCAGCATCCGACCACTGGCCGCTAGGGCAGTCCTTGCACTTGCTGCCGTTGCAGGGGTTCTGGTTGTTGTAGGTACCGGCCGAGCAGGCTGAACACGGCCGAGATCGGTACAAGGAGAAGAGGGGCATGCGCATGAGCCGCCGGTGCGCCGCCTGAGGCGCCTGGCAGACGCTGCGGCCGTACTTCGACGAGACTGGCTTGGGCCGTCGCAATCGCAGTCGGAGCCCTCGGTGCCCAGGACGTTGTGGCAGTCGCAGCCGCAGCCCGCATCTGCATGCGCGAGGGCCGAGCAAATGCGGTGGTGTGGCGGCGTTAGCGCGATAGGACGACACGCGTCGCAGGTTAGGCTGATGCGGCCGCGTACCCGTAAGCAGCGCGCTGGACAGGAACAGCACGACCATCGCAAGCAGGGCCGACAGCGTCAGCAAGCGGCGCGTGTGCGCCATGGTGGTCGATTCGTAGGCTCTTGCGCCCGTCGTGCAGCGGTCACGATTTACGATGCGGAGCCTCGTCTATGGGACCGTTCTCACACTCTGCTACATGTACGTCTCCTCGTCCGCCCCCTTCGCGTGCTCAGTCCTCGCCCGGCCCGCGTACGCAGCACGTCCGCTCGCAAACCACGGACGTACGTCGGTGTGTTCTCGCTCGATGCAGAGACTCACCCATGGGCCATGCGGGCGCACCGTTTGTGCAGGCGCTCGATGTCTCTCACTTGTAATGCCGTAGTCTCACTTCGCTGCATGCACTTGCGCGTTCTCACTCTTCTTCGCCGTCACGCCACTCGACATGGCGCGCTCTCTCGCCTTCTGCGCCTTCAACGCTTCGACGCGTTCTGTGCGGTGGCGGCGTTCCGTCACTCTACGTGCGGCGGGCCCCTGGAGCGTCTATACGGTATAGACGCGCCGCACCTGCGCCACGTGGCGGCCGACACCGAGCCTATAGACCGCACCTGACGCGGTCGTGGCCCCCGGCGCCAAGCCACGCGGCCGATGCGTTTTCACTCATCGTACGGTACAGACGCTAGGCGAACCGTGCGCGAAACGGTATAGACGCAGTAATACCAAAGATGGATGCCTCGGTGGTGTCAACTGGAAGCCCATGTGAAAATCGGAGAGCGGAGCAACCCGTGTATAGACACCCGCGTGGCCCCTGGCAGCCGTGAGTCGGTACGGCGGGGCCGGGGCTCTCCAACCAGTTTCCATGCGCCGTCGGGTATAGACGCCGCGAAGCTCTAGAGCTCCGCCGTATCAATCTGATATCGGCCCACGTGATAGGCGGAGCATCTCGATTCACTGTGCGCATCGCGCTGAAACCGGCGTACAAGGCGCGCACGCCCTGCTAGGCAGCGATATGTCAGTGTGCCACTCGAGTGACCTCCAAGGCTTCACCCCAAGCCTGTGCACATCGCCCACAGTGCGCTCCGTATGCGCATGCCGCTGGCGCATGCACAATGTCGTGCATGTGCACAGCGGTGCTGGGGATCCATGTGCGCCGAGGGCGGCAGCCGCAGCGTTGCCGTGATGGTGATCTCGCGCTCGGCCTTGGCCCCCAAGGACGCGGTCATGGCCCTCGCCCTATTACGTGGGGCGGTGCCTCCTAGTCGCGACCGCCCTCCCGGGACC
>Ga0180215_1004373_pt1 | contig 12604 bp, 11 predicted proteins | sample eDN3rd37CBELigBY_FD_128871 | JGI IMG/M metagenome (GOLD analysis project Ga0180215, IMG submission 128871) | Enriched backyard soil microbial communities from Emeryville, California, USA - eDNA 3rd pass 37_C BE-Lig BY (version 2) (version 2) | ecosystem: Environmental > Terrestrial > Soil >...
GGGGCCCCGAAATCGCCAGCGAAGGAACCCCTGCCCCCGAAGAGCTCTACGACTAAACCCTAGCCCCAGCGTGAGCTTGACAGTTAAGACGGTATCTGCCGGCTGCGCCGGCCGTCCCCCCGTTCCTAGTGGTTAGCCGCAGGCGCTGGGGGACAACTAATGGAAGACTAGAAGGGGAAGAGAATGGTCGCGACGAACATCCCCACGGCCAGGGTGGAGAGAATCCGGTACTGGATGCGCTTCGATGGCTTGATCATGGGCTTGTCGAAAAGCCACTGGTAGATCGGCGGGCCGATCAGGAGCACGGTCGTCACCCCGATCAGGGCGGTTTGCTCCATGGAGAGGTTGGGGTAGGCCACGCCCAGCACGATCCGCATCAGCATCGTGGCGAGCAGGATCGAGATGATGTAGGCTTGGCCGCGCGCCTTTTCGTCAAACATGAACATGGGGGCATCAGGCTCCTTCACAATGGGTCCGAAATACCGTACCCGTGCGCCTTGACGCCCTCACCAAACTTTCCTAAAGGCTTGCTCGCCGACTGAGGCTAAGCCATGCCCAGGATCCGGCCTCCGCCCAGCACGGGAGCCGAGACTTGCGGGATCTGGCCAACCGGGACCTGGCTGACCGGGGCCGCGCCGTCCGGTGCCGGGGTCGTCGGGAGGGCGGTCGGGGGAGGGGTAGTCTCGGGGGAGGCGCCGAACTTGCGGCGGATGGCCATGAGGCCTTCGCCGGCCTTCTGATCCACGAAACGGGCCGCCTCGCCGAGGGTCCCGGCCACCTCGCGGCCGCCTTCGACCAGGCCTTCGACCTTGTCCTTCGCGTTGGAGAGCGTTTCCGCGGGGTTGGAGACGGCCTTCCAGACCGCCGAGGCCGCCGCCTTGACCTTGCTGACGACCATCATCACGCCTTCCTGAGCGGCGTTGGCCACCTTCTGGGTGGCTTGCTTGGGATCCATGACCGCGTCGACGAAGGCCGCGCCGATCTTCTTCACGGTGGGGGCGACGGCGTGGCCGAAATCCCACAAGGAGAGGCTCATCGAGGCGATGGAGGCGCCCAGGTAGGCCATGCGGAGGCCCTGGGTCATGGGCAGGAGGTAGGTGGCGAGCTTGAGGCCGTCGAGGCCGACGGCGAGGATGGAGCGGGCCTTGGCTCCGAAGCTGGCGCTGGAATCGTTGAGGGTCTGCCAGGCCTTCACGCCGTTGGCGGCGAAGAGGCCGACGTCGGCGATGGGCATCAGGACGCCCATCGCCTTGCCCAGGGCGGTGCTGGAGAAGCGGATGAGGCGGGTGCTGGCGACCTTGGTGGCGGCGGGGCCGAGCAAGCGCGATTCCTGGGCGACGCGACCCAGGGTCGAGAAGGAGAGGCGCATGCCCTCGACCGTCTGGATGGTGCTGGCGGTGGCGCGGCCGAGGTCGGCGACGGCTCCGAGGCGCTCGGTTTCGCTGGCGCCGGGATCCTTGAAGGAGTCGTGAAGCTTCTGGTAGCTGGTGCCGACGGCGTCGATCATCTTGGGGAAGGCGATCGCCGAGAGGGTCAACCCGGCTGCCGACCCGCCGACCTCGGCGGCCTTCATCAGGCGGCTCATGGTGGTGGAGGACATCCGGCCGATCGCCTTCACGGCCTTCATCTCGCGGGTGTCCTGGGTCAGCTTGGCGTAGGTGGGGTTCGATGCCAAGAGGGCCGAGTCGGCGACGTCCAGGCTCTTGAGGAGCGTGTCCTGCTTGCGGATGAAGTTCGAGGCGCTCTGGGTCGCCTTGGCGGTGGCCGCGATCCGCATGGCCGAGGTCGCGGAGGGGTTGGCGAGCATCCGCTGCATCTCGGTGAAGTCGGCGATCGCCTGGTTCTGAGCGCGGGCCGCGTCGGCCATGGCGCCGGCCACGTCGGTGAAAGGAACAACCGAGCTGGTCGCGGCCTGTCCCGCCGCGATCATGCCGCTGGGAAGCTTGCCTCCCACGAGGTCGTTGAGCGAGGTCTGAAGCTGGTTGGCGTTGCGCAGGGCGTTGCCCACGTTGCGCGCCGAATCACCCACCGCGATGACCGGGGTGACGGTCACGCCGGCCGTCCCGCCGGCGAGCACCTTGGAGGTCAGCTCCAGGGAGTCATGGGTCATGCGAATCTGCGACTGGAGCTTCTCGCCCGCCTGAGCCACCGCAGCCGCCTGCTCGAGGCGCTGCAACAGCGGAATGGTATTCGATTGCGGGCGGGGGGCAACAGGGCTCGTCATGACGTCCTCTCCAAAAGGCCTTTGCATGGTTATCCGGAGCAACGGGGAGGAACTTGGTAAGCGAGAGCTTAAGCCTGTGCTAAATTTCAATCCCGGGAGGCCAGGGCGCGCCCGGACGTTCGTAACACTCGCTCGGTGGGTAGGATTTCCTTGGCCGCTTGTCCCGACCCGTTGCCCGCTCGAATCCAGAGGAGCCGCTCCTTGCCAAGCTTTCGCCAATTGGCCCCCCGAACTCTGCTGCTGCTGTCGTGCGCCGGCTTGCTGGTCGCATGCGATCCGTCGCAGTTCGGGGCGACCTCGCAGGAACCGACCGGCACCCTGGCCCCCCAGGCGCGCGGGATCCGGGGCATGGTCCTCGACATGGAAGGCAAACCGGCGGTCGGGGTGGAGGTTCGCGGTACGCTCATCAGCAACAATGCCGGTGGCTTGATCAGCAACAACGGGGGCGGCCTGATCAGCAACAACGGCGGAAACCTCATCAGCAACGGCTCGGGGATGTTCCGCATCCAGAACGGCGGCTTCCAGACCAAGACCGGCGAGGACGGCTCCTTCTCCTTCACCACCTCGGAGGATCAGATCCTCACGCTGGAAGCCATCCAGCGCGAAACCATCAAGGCCATCAAGCTGCAGGCGGGCTCGTCCGACGAGCCTTACACGCTTCGCCTGGCGCCCACGGGCAATATCAAGGGCACGGTCATCCCGGCCGATCCCGCCATCACGGATCTGCTCAACATCGACGTCTTCATCCCCGGCACCTCGTACATCGCGAAGACCGACGCCGCGGGGAACTTCACCCTCTCGAACGTGCCCGCGGGCCGCTTCACCCTCGTCGCCGACCACCAAAATCTAGGACGTGCCGTGATGCAAGGCGTCTCGGTCGTCTCGAACCAGACGGCCCAGCCGCCGGCCCTGGAGCTGAACACCCGTCCTCCCGTCTTGACCGGCGTTTCGCCGGCGGACGGCGCTCCGGGCGCGCTCATCACCTTGAAGGGCGAGCACTTCGCCGTCTCCTCGGGCAAGCGCCCGGATGTCTACCTGAACGGCCTCGCGGCGCAGATCGTCTCGGCCACCGATACCGAGCTCAAGGTCACGGTCCCCCTGGGCTCGGTCTCGGGCGGATTCCGGGTGGCCGTGAGCGGCCTGGAGTCGGTCGAGCGGCCCTTCCGGGTCTTGCGGCGACTCGATCTCTTCCCGGATTACCAGGCTCCCAGCACCGCGGATCCCTTCGCCACGCCTCCGACCAGCGACGTGCTGGCGGTCGGCGCCACCCGCAGCTTCCACGTTCGTGCCTTCGACACCGAGGGCCGGCTCGTGCCTTCGCCTTCCGTCTCCTGGAGCACCATCGGCAACGAGGGCTCGGGCTTCAGCAACGGCGTGCTCGCCCCGCTACAAGACGGCCGGGTGGCGATCGCCGCCGTTTCGGGCTCGCTCAGTTCAGCGCCCCTCTCCGTCGAGATCCTGCGCCGCATCACGGATATCCGGGTCTCGCCCGCGATCTCGCCCCTCAACCCCGTGGACTCGACGGTCCCGCCGGCTGAGCGCAGCACGGTTCCCGACTGGGTGCAGCTTCAACCCATGGTCGTCCTGGAAGACGCCTCGACCCGCGTGGTTCCCTTCTGGTACCGCTCGCTGAACGACGATCTCAAGGTCTCCGAAACGGGCCTGGTCCGGATCGATCCGGATTCCGCAGACGGGATGCGTCAGGTCGAGATCATCCCCTTCGCCAATCCGTCCATGCGCCGGGTTCTGGATATCCCCGTGCAGAAGCAGGGCGACCTCAGCTTCATTATCCAGTAGGAGTCGAGCCATGCGTCATTTCAACCTCATTGCCCTTGGCCTCGCCTTCACCCTGGTGGGCTGCCAGCTCCCCCTCAACCTGCCGCAAGCCGTCTCGCCCGCAGGCCAAGGTGCCATGGGCGGCGCGCCCGGAGTCACCCCCGCCGATGCGCAGGCACCGCGCATGGGGACGTTGCGCTTCGCCGTGCGCTGGCCTGAGCGCGACCTGCCGGGCTTCAGCGCGCAAGTGATCCCGGTTTCCACCGAGAAGATCGTCTTCGAATTCGAGAATGCGGATGGCGATGTGCTGGTCAGCGAGCCCCTTACGCGCACGGCCGGCCAGGCCATCAGCACCACCACCCTGAACCTCCCCGAAGGCACCGGCTACAAGGCGACCGTCACGGCCTACGACGCTCAGGGAGAGGCGATCGCCATCGGCTACAAGCCGTCCATCACGGTGACCTGGGGCCGGATCACGCCGGTCACGATCACCCTCAACTCCAGATTCGCCCCCCATATCACCGACATGGGAGTCGCCCACGGCACCCCCGGTCAAACCCTCACCATCTCCGGCAATAACCTCGCGCGCGGGCTCGGCGAGCCCGTCGTGATCTTCCCCTCCGGAATCGAGGTCAAAGGCACCCTGGTGAACGGCGCCATCGAAGCCAAAATCCCGCCAGGAGCCGGTTCGGGAGCGCTCAACGTCAAGATCGACGGCGTCACCAGCACGACCGACGCCCCGTTCCAGGAAGTCGCCAGCCTCGAACTCGCCTCCGAAGGCGTCGCGCTCGGCGAGAAACGCGACGGCGACGGCGCCATCGCCTCCTGGCTGGGCGATGACTTCCGCATCCTCGTGCACGCCAAGGACACCGCCGGCGAGGCCATTCTCAACCCCACCCGCCACCCCGAACTCAAGTGGATCTTCCCCGCGGACGGCATCGGCATGATCGACGCCGACGGCACCTACTTCTCCCAGAAGCTCGGCCGCAGCACGATCGGCGTCACCCTGGGCACTATCTCGGGCTCACGCGAGGTCGTCGTCGCCCCTCCCGCCGACGAGATCATCCGGGTCGCCGATACCGTCAAGGGCATCACCGATCTCAGCCTGATTCGCGTGGGCGATCGCTACCTCGCCGCCTGGTTCGTCCCCGCCGATGAGAAGGTCTACTGGCAGATGCGCGATGCCGACGGCAAGCCGGATGGAATCGTTCACAGCGAAAGCTGCGTCTGGGACGGTTTCGAGCGTGCCTTCCGCATGTCCGCCGCTCCCGACGCCAACGGAACGATCAACGAGATCCTCTTTGCCTATCGCGTCATGCTACCGGCCTCGGACAACCCCTTGGCGACTCGAAACGGCGTCGCCTTCCGAACGCTCGATCCCCTGACGGGAGCCTACAAGGGCAACCGCTACAACATCAACGGAACCCGCTTGGAAGCCGATCGCCTCCTCGACGTCGGCTCGAGCCAAGCGGGACATCTGATCGGCACGCTTCGCTTCGACGGGACCAAGTACAAGCACCGCTTGATCAAGGTCTCGTTTGACGTCAACGGCGCGCTTACCGATTCTCCCGCCCTGACCTACGACAACTCCGAATTCGTCCCGTACAGCTACCGCGAGGACAGCCTTTCCATCAAGGGAAGCGGCGAGCACTTCGTGGTGTCGCGCCACACCGGAAGCGGCGGAGGCTCAGGGCCGACCGCCATGAGCCTCACGACCCTGGACGCCAATCTCGGCTCCCTCCGCACGCTCTCCCACCTCCATGAGCAGAACCGCGTGGCGGCCGTCGCCACCAACGGCGAGACGACCGTCGTCGCCTCCATGGAGGTCTCGGCGGGAGGCACCATCCTCAAGCTCTACCGCTACACCCTCGACAACGGCCAGTACAAAGCCGCCGGCCTCGGACAGACCATCGCCGAGCTCAACATCGCCGGCTCCGACCCCTTGAACTGGCCCCTCCACCTGGAGTGGTCACCAGGCGCCACGGAGGCGGAAGGGCGCTTCATCCTGACCTACGGCCGCAAGTTCGGAACCGTCGTGAACAACCAGCTCGTCTACTACTCCCAGGCCATGGTGCAGGCCATCAAACCCGACGGCTTGCTGGACGGCCCCGCGTATCCGCTGGCCAAGGATTCCCAGATGCCCACCCTGGCTCCCTCGGCGGAAGGCGGCATGGCCCTCTGGCTGGATTCGGCCCGCTCACTGGTCATGCGTCGCATCCGCTACCGCAACCCGTCATGATCCCGCTCGCGATCCATCCCGAGGTCCAGGAAGCGCTGGCCTCGGGCGGAGCCGTCTTGGCCCTGGAATCCACCATCATCACCCACGGCATGCCCTATCCCCGCAACGTCGAGACCGCGCTCGCGGTGGAGGCGGTCATTCGCGAGGCCGGCGCCGTGCCCGCCACCATCGCCGTCATCGACGGCCGGATCAGCGTCGGGCTCACGGAGACGCAGATCGAGGAGCTGGCCCAGCGGCGTGACGTCGTGAAATGTAGCCGTCGCGACCTTCCGGTCGTGATCGCCAAGGGCCAGACCGGCGCCACCACGGTCGCCGGCACCATGATCGCGGCCGCCATGGCCGGCATCCGGATCTTCGTCACCGGGGGGATCGGCGGGGTGCACCGGGGCGCCGAGCGGACCATGGACGTCTCGGCGGATCTCACCGAACTCGCGCGCACCCCGGTGGCGGTCGTCTGCGCCGGCGCGAAATCCATCCTCGACCTGGGCCTCACCCTGGAGGTCCTCGAAACCCAGGGCGTGCCCGTGATCGGCTACGGCACGGATCGCTTCCCGGCCTTCTACCTGCGGGACTCGGGCTTCGGCGTGCCTCATCGAAGCGATCGCCCTGAAGAGGTGGCCGCGATCCTGGCCACGAAATGGGCCATGGGCCTGGAAGGCGGCGTCGTGATCGCCAACCCCATCCCCGAGGCCCATGCCCTGGAGCGGGACACCATCGAAGCGGCCATCCGAGAAGCCTTGGCCGAAGCCGACGCCCGGGAGATCCGAGGTAAGGAGATCACGCCCTTCCTCTTGGCCCGCCTGGAAGCCCTCACCGAAGGCCGCAGCCTCGCGGCGAACATCGCCCTCATCAAGGCCAACGCGGCGGCCGGAGCGGCGATCGCCAAGGCCCTCACCCGCTATGCGGCAGATTTACCCTCCCCTTAACCTTTTGACAGCCACTCCTTAGGAAAAGCAGAAGCAATCCCACCTATAATTAGGACTATGGGCTGCTGAGAGGCGCCTGACACCCCTAAAACGGAGTCGTCGTGCCCCCCGTAGCTCGATTGAACTACCTAAAAGCGGCCACCATGCCGCTCCAGCCCCAGGGCTGCATAACGTCAGAATCGAGGCTTGCGATGAACTTCCTGAACCTGATCTCCTACTTCCCGCAGTACAGCCGCAACGCCGAGACCCAGATCGATCTCGCGTCGCTGACCCGGTAAGTAACCCATACGAACGGCCCGCGGGGATTCCCGCGGGCCGTTCGTCATGTAAGGGGCCAGTTTCGCGCCGCTCAGTAGCGATACCCGATCGACAGGCTGAGCTGAGGCGGCCAGAAGTCTTGCTGGAAGGGCGAGGCGTAACCCCTCAGGATCTCCGAGCCGACGTCCAGGCGTCCCACCAGGGCCCCCTGGGTGAGCTCCAGGCCCAAGGTTCCGCCCACGCCGTACAAGGGCCCCAAAAGGGGCACTCCCCGCTCGAGGTTGACCAGCGAGAGGGGACGCAGATGCGTCGAGGCCACGAGGTCGATCGGCCCGAAGAGGGGAATGGCGACATGGCCTCCGAGTTCCGGCCCGTAGAAGAGGGCTTCGCGCGAGAAGAGGTACATGGGAGCCAGGGGCTCGACGGAGTTTCGGACCGCCACGCGCCGCGCGAAGGCCCCCGCGTAGGGCGTCAGTCGAAGCGGGCCCCAGGCGCGCTCCAGGCGCAAGGCGGCCGAAAGCTCGGCCGAATCGCGATCATGCGTCGAGCCGGGGATGTCCGCGTCCTGGATCTGGTAAGACTCCCAGAGGCCCAGCTTCACCTGGGATTCCAGGCCCGTCCCCCAGCGATGGCTCCAGTCGAGCTCCCAGGCTCCGAGATCGCGGACGGCGAGTTGGTTGACCCCGCCCATGGGATACGACTCGCCCAGGTTCAGCACGCGCCTCCTCAGGTCGAGGCGCGAACGGCCGCGCTCCGTGAGTGCCTCGTCGCGTCCCCCGCGCGACGGCTCGGGCAACGGCGCCTCCATGACCTCCGGCTCTAACTCGAACGATTGAGCGGGCGGCATGGAAGGGGAAGGCTCGGGTAGCGGGAGGACGGAGGGCTCGGGACTCGGCATGGGAAGCGGCGGCTCGGGACTTGGAGCGACGAACGGCGTCGGCGTTGCCACGGGAGTCGGAACGGCCTTGGGAGCCCGAACGGCCACGGGCACCGGGCGCACGGCCAGGACCCAGGCGTCTCCGCGCCGCTCGAAGGCGGTCTCGAGCGTGATCGGCTCGCGGGCCCGGACGGCGATTCGCACGATACCGGGGCGGTTCTTGGCGATCAGGACCCGTTCGACGAGACCCTCGGGGAGGTTCATGGAGGCCGTCCAGTGGCGATGCTCCGGAGCGACGAGCCGTGCGGCCACCTCCAGGTAGGCGACGTTCGGGCCGTCCTTGAAGAGGCCCCAGCCGGGGATCTTGGAGGTGGCGTCCAGGGGGCGGTGCGTCATGGTCGCAGACGTGGCGAGCGTCCAGCCGCGGGCCTTGGCGAGCACCGGCAACGCGATCGTGTAAGACGAGCGCTCGTAGCCGAAGGGCTTGCCCCTTCCACGGATCGGCGGCGGTTCGGCCGCGAAGGCCGCCAGCGAGAGCGCGCTCACGCCGGCCAGTGACACGATCACCGGAAGGAGGCGCCACCCGCGGAGGGTCATACGACGGCCTCCCGGAACTGGATGAGAATGGTCGACTCCCCGATCACCTTGCCGTCCACGTCGAGAAGCTGGAGGGTAAGCGTCGTGTCCACGGGGCCGCCGCGCCCCGAGCGGAAGGTCCACTTGGCGGCGTCTCCCGTGTTCCAGAAGTAGTACATCAGGTAACCGAGGAATTCCTCACGATCCGCGAAATCCGCCTCGGTGAGCACCTCACTGCGCGAGGCGAGCGGAGTGCCGTCCGGGAAGATCTCGGGGCCAACAACGGCCCGGATGCCCTGGACGAGATCCTTGATCTCGTCGGGAAGCAGCGGAAACCCTGTCTCGAAGCCGACGTGATCTCCCTCGTAGACCGGCCAGCGCCCATCGTCGAGGTCCGTGGGATTGCCGTCGAACGAACCGACAATCTTGATCAGGCCCTCATCGTTCAAGATGATCGTGGCCGAGGTGGTCTTGCCGGGCAAGATCTCGATCCCGTCAGCACGCCCCGAACGCGTGACGGCGCCACCTTCCTTCATCCTCACGCTGAGCTCGTAGCCCTTGCCGGGCGTCAGGCCGGAGAACGGGAAGATGGCCTGCGTGACATCCGGAGGCAGGATGTCGGAGTTCTTGACGTAGGAATCGGACTCGTAGCTCAAGGCCGGGTTGCGTAACATCAGGCGGAGCATGTCGCCGTCGTCGAAGGGCGGGGCGTCCTGGATCGCGTAGGAACGGGACGTGCGCATGTCGACGATGCCCACGACCAATCGGCCTTGCTCGGCGCTCTCGGTTCCGGAATCAGGGCGCTCGGTGAGACTGATCCCGGGCATGGAGGCAGGAGTGACGCATGCCGCGAGAAGGCAGGTCGTCAGGAGCCCGATCACTAGCTTTATCGCATGACGCAAGACGGGGGACCTCCTCTCAGCTCGGTAGCGGGCATTGGCGCTGGACGGAATTGTCGATTTCCAGGCGGTAATGATTGAGGACATGGCGCGAGCCGTCGCGGCTCACGAGGACCGGAGCGAGCGTGTACGCGCCGTCGGCGAGCTTCCAGGAATCGAACGTGGCCTTGTAGGCATCCGGATCCGTGCTCTCCGCGATCTTTTCCCTCAGGTCATTGCCGAGAAGCCAGTACTCGACCCGTTCCGTGCTTGTCGGAGCCCCCGTGACCTGCAGGGTCAAGACTCCGAAGACCGGCGGTATCGCGGGAGCCTTGCCGACGGAGTTGTTCGCGGCGGCCACGATCCGAACCCAGAGGTCGCCGTCGAGACGCTCGAAGGCCGCATGGTACGCGGCACCGACGGCGGGATCGCGAAGACTGGCCGCGTCGACGGTCGCACCGATCCCAAGCTGCGAGAGGCCCGTCCTCAGCTCGGCGAGCGCGGGGGGCTGGTCGAGAAACTGCTTGCGCAAGGCGGACTCCGCCTGCTCCAAGGCGCTCGGGATGAAGAGCCGGAAGAGGTCGACGCCAGTCAAGGCGGGATCGTCCGAAACCAGGGGCTGGGCGCTATCGAGCTTGTCGGCGATCGCCGTGGTGGCCAGGTCCACATGCGAGCATGTCAACGGCTCGGAGGGGCGGATCAGCTTCTGCATGCGGTAGGTTTCGCCGCCGACCGTGAAGACGGCCCGGACCCGGGCGGGAACTCCCCGGGGCACGCGCTCGAGCGTGAAGCCCCCCTGAGCATCCGTCGTCACGCTCCCGATGCCCGCAATCGGAGCCATGGCGGCATCCACGAGCGAGATCTCGGCCCCCGGGACGAAGACCCAGCGCTCCGGCTCCGGGGCCTGGGGATCGAGGATTCCGGCCGGCACCCGCAAGGTGCCCATGACCTTGGACGTTCCCTGATCGACCTCGACGCGGGCGGTCTTGGCGACCTCGAGCCCCGCGGATTGAAGGACGTTCTCGCCTGGGCAGCCCGCGAGCAAGACGATCGATCCGAAACCGATCAGGCTAAAGCGCAAGTAAGTCGTGACGCGCGCCCATGCGACGCGTGGGATCCGTCGTGGCATCAAGGCACTCCCCGTTTCGATCAGGCTCGTATCAGCGAGCCGTCAGCCTTTGAAGCTAGCGGTCGAACAAGCGTACCATGTAGCTTTCTGATTATCAAACCCTTGTGAATCAAGCTTGTCGCCGCAGGGAGCGGACGTTGACGAGCCTTGCCATCGGCCCCGAAGATAAGCCCCAACGAACCGGGTCGGACGCGCCGAGCGAAGGAGGAAGCCATGGCCAGCGAGCAATCGAAGCCTCAGGGGCTGAGCGGAGCGGCGAACCCGCTCGCCGAAACGCGAGCCAGCGGAGAGAAGCCTTCCCAGCCGCAAAACTGGCCGGGGCGCGAAGCGGGCCTGCGCCCCGCGGCGGATCACGGCGAGCAATCCTATCAGGGGGCGAACAAGCTCTTGGGCAAGAAGGCCCTGATCACGGGCGGAGATTCGGGCATCGGGCGGGCGGTGGCGATCGCCTTCGCCCGGGAAGGCGCGGACGTGGCGATCGCCTACTACGACGAACGCGAGGATGCCCAGGAGACCATGCGCTGGGTAGAGGAAGCCGGCCGCAAGGGGCTCGCCATCCAGGGAGACCTGAGCAACCGCGATCATTGCCGGGAAGTCATTCGCCAGGTGGTCGAGGACCTGGGAGGCATCGACATCCTGGTCAATAACGCGGGCCGTCAGACCGAGATCGAGAGCCTCGCCGACCTGGAGCCCGAGCAACTCGAGCGGACGTTCCGGACCAACTTCTTCGCGATCGTCTGGCTGACGCAGGCGGCCCTCGAGCAGATGCCCGAGGGCGGCGTCATCCTGAACACGGGCTCGGTGCAGGGCTTCAGTCCGGATGCCAGCCTGATCGACTATGCGGCCACCAAGGCGGCCATCCACAACTTCACCAAGGCCCTGGCTCCGCAGGTCGCCGAGCGGGGGATCCGGGTGAACTGCGTAGCCCCGGGGCCGGTCTGGACACCCTTGATCGTCGCGACGATGGACGAAGAGAGCATCACCTCCTTCGGGTCGTCGAGCGTCTGGAAGCGGCCCGCGCAGCCCGTCGAGATCGCTCCCAGCTACGTCTTCCTGGCCTCGAACGACGGTCGCTACTACACCGGCGAGATCCTGGCCCCGACGGGAGGAGAGACCAGCCGTTAGCTGCGGCCAAGAACGGCTCAGATCGGGTCGGGGGCTACCATTTCTTGAAGACGAAGAAGACCGCGAGCATGATGCAGGCGAAGCCGGCCAGGTAGTTCCAGCGCAGTTCTTCCTTGAGGAAGGTCACCGAGAAGACACAGAAGACCACCAGCGTGATGGCTTCCTGCATGGTCTTGAGCTGCGCGGCGGTGAACTGGCCGTGGCCGATGCGGTTGGCGGGCACCATCAGCATGTACTCGAAGAGGGCGATGCCCCAGCTGACGAGGATCACCGTCAGGAGAGGAAGGTGCTTGTACTTCAGGTGGCCGTACCACGCGAAGGTCATGAAGACGTTCGAGAGCAAGAGCAAAATCAGGGTTTGCACAACAGTCTTCCTTTAGTTGTCCCCCCTCGACGGGGGGACTGGCGAAGCCAGGGGGGTGTTACTGCTCCCAGGTTCCATAGAAATGAGGAACGCCATGGCTGCGCCGGCCAACACCCCCCTTGTATCTTGGTAGGCAACCAAGGAAACTTGGTTTTGTAATACCCAGGGACGCTTGGGTAAAGGGGAAAGAGAATCCGGCACCCCCCTGAGGCCTTCGAGCCTGTGCGGCAGA
>Ga0180215_1004376_pt1 | contig 12600 bp, 12 predicted proteins | sample eDN3rd37CBELigBY_FD_128871 | JGI IMG/M metagenome (GOLD analysis project Ga0180215, IMG submission 128871) | Enriched backyard soil microbial communities from Emeryville, California, USA - eDNA 3rd pass 37_C BE-Lig BY (version 2) (version 2) | ecosystem: Environmental > Terrestrial > Soil >...
GGCGTCGTTGCGCCTTCGCGGTTCACCCCCCCACGAGCCGCTCGCGAACCTCGGCCGCCGTCAGCCCCTCGACCTCGACGATCTTCTGCTTGCCGGTCGCGCCCCCGACGACGCTGACGCTCGATCGCGAGAGGCCCAGTGCCTTGGCCAGGGTGCGGACGAGCTCGGCGTTCGCTTCGCCGTCGACGGGAGGGGCGGCGATGGCGACCTCGAGGGTGGCCTCGCGTACGCCGACGATCGCGCTCTTCGAGGCCCGGGGCTTGGCGTGGATGCTGATGCGGACCGCGCCCCCTTCGCGATCGACGATGCGGAGCTGCTCTACCTGGTCTCGACGGAGCATGGCGGGGCCGAGGATGACACGCCCGGGCGGCGATGCGCGGCGTACAGCCGATCGCGCCACTCGAGGAGGTCGCCGTGCTTGCGGGCGAGCTCGGGCTCGCTGAAGCAGCGTCGGTGCGATCGCGTGAGGGGAACGTGACGATCGTCGACGGGCTTCACGAACTGGAAGACGACGGCCATCGCGAGGTCGGCGTAGGAGAGCTCGTCGAGCAGATGAGGCCGGCCCGCGAGTGCCTCGCGTAAGCCATCGAGCGCCGCATCGAGCTCCTCGTGCGCGCGGGCCAGGAGGGCTTCGTCGATGCCGTGCTTTTTGCGCAAGAACGCGATCGTCGGCCCCATCGCGCCACGCAGATAGGGGAGAAGCGGCTTCGGGATGAACGAGGGGAGGAAGTCGATCTGGGCCTCGGCGTCGTCGTCGAGGCGCGCGAAGGAGAGGGCACGACCGGCCCGGAGCGCGCGCTCGCTCCTCTCGTTCCACGCCTCGATGGCCGCGATCTGCGATGCGGGAAAGAGCTTCGAACGTGCGCCCTTCGCGTCGGCGTGGCGCGCGATCGCGAACGAGTCGGTCAGCGTCGCGCGCCCGTCGAAGAGGACGGGGATCGTCGCCGGCTTGCGCGAGAAATTGCGGGTCGCGAACCGCAGCCACGGCTCGTCGAGGACGGGGGTGTAGACGCGGAAGGCGTAGGCGTGGGCGTGATGGTCGAGCGCCCAGCGCGCCTTCTCGGTCCAGGGGGAATAAGGGGCACCGACGAGTCGCATGCGCGCAGGCTACCGCAAGCACCGCCCAAGCTCGCCGCGCGGAAGGGTTCGGCTCGTGCTAACCCCTCCCGCCATGGCCGACATCGCACCTCTACGCCCGCTTCGTTACGCCCAGCTCGCCGAGCTCGCGAGCCTCGTCGCTCCTCCCTACGACGTCATTTCGCCCGAGGAACGCGAGGAGCTCGCCTCCCGCTCACCCCACAACGTCGTGCGCCTCATCCTCCCCGAGGGCCACGGCGACGAGCGCTACTCGAACGCGGCGGCGCTCTTGGCGGGCTTCCGTCAGCAGGGCGTGCTCGTGCGCGACGAGGAACCGGCCTTCTACCGCTACGAGCAGACCTTCGAGCCGCCGGGTGGAGGTGCACGCCTCTCGCGCAAGGGCCTGCTCGCCCTCGTGCGCCTCGTCCCCTTCGAGGAGAAGGTCGTCCTCCCCCACGAGCGGACGCTCTCGGGCCCGAAGGAGGACCGGCTCAAGCTCTTCCGCGCGACGAAGACGAACCTCTCGCCGGGCTTCATGCTCTACCGCGATCCGAAGCGCGTCCTCGAAGGACCGCTGGCCACCGGCGAGACGCTCGCGCGCTTCACGACGAAGGACGGCATCGAGCACCACCTCGCGAAGATCGCCGCGCCCGATGCGGTGCGAGCCATCGTCGAGCACATGAAGACGAGCCAGCTCCTCATCGCGGACGGCCACCATCGTTACGAGACGGCGCTGCACTACGCGGGCGAGGTGGACCGCTCGCATCCGAACGCGCATCCGCACGGCGAGCACCGCTACTTCATGGTCTTCCTGTGCAACGGCGACGATCCCAACCTCGTCGTCTTCCCGACCCACCGCCTGGTGCACTCGCTGCCGGCCTTCGAGTGGGAGGGCTTCGTGACGAAGGCGCGCGAGCTCTTCGACGTGCTGCCGGTGCCGGCGGACGCTGGCCTCATCGCGATGCGGCTGCGTGAGCAGGGCGCGCGTGGGCCGGCGATGGCGGCCATCGCGGAGGGAGGCAAGGCGGCGATCCTCGTGTTGAAGCGGGACGTCGACCTGGCGGCCCATCCGGTGCTGGGCGCCCGCCCCGAGGTCGTGCGGCGAACGGACGTGGCCATCCTCCACGACGGCATCCTCCAGGACATCCTCGGCATCTCCCTCGAGGCGCAGGCCGCGAAGACGAATCTCCAATACCTGCAGGACGCAAAGGATGGGATCGCGCGGCTCGGGCGAGGGGAGGGGCAGGTCCTCTTCGTGATGAACGCGACGCCCGTGGCGCAGATCCGCGAGGTGGCCGAGGCGGGCTGCGTGATGCCGCAGAAGTCCACCTACTTCTATCCGAAGGTGCTGACGGGCCTCGCGATCCACACGCTCGACCCGGAGCGGTCGGTCGAGCTCTGAGCATTCGTTTTACGAACAGCCGAGACGCAAAGGCGCCAAGACCGTTGGGATTGGGTTCGTTGCCAAAGCCCACGTCCTCGGCGCCTTTTCCTTTGCGTCTTCCTTTCGTTGCAGCTCGAAAGTTCGTCTCGCTCACGGACCGCGGCGACCTCCTTCTCCTCGCGGTTCCGACACGCGGGACGGTGACTTTCGTCTAGCCACAAAGACGCGAACGAGACGCGAAACTGCAGCCCAGGCTGCTTGCCCTCCTGGGGGGCTTGCGGCAGATCGACGGCCCCGAAAGGCAACCGACATGGCGCGCGTGCACAACTTCAACGCAGGCCCCGCAGCCTTACCGCTCCCCGCTCTCGAGCGAGCCCAGCGCGAGCTGCTCGACTTCAACGGCACCGGGATGTCCGTGATCGAGCACAGCCATCGCGGCAAGGACTACGAGGGCGTCCACAACGAGGCGATCGCGCTCTTGCGTGAGCTGCTCGGAATCTCGGACGACTACCACGTCCTCTTCCTCCAGGGCGGCGCGAGCCAGCAGTTCGCGATGGTCCCGATGAACCTCCTCCCGCCCGGCAAGAGCGCCGATTACGTGCTCACGGGCGGCTGGTCCGAGAAGGCCTTCGAGGAGGCGAAAAACGTCGGCCAGGTCCGCGTCGCCTTCACGGGCGCCGAGCAGAAGTACACGCGGATCCCCGAGCCCTCCGAGCTCGCCCTCGATCCCGACGCCGCCTACGTCCACATCACGTCGAACAACACGCTCTTCGGCACGCAGTGGATGAGCTTCCCGGACACGGGGAAGGTTCCGCTGGTCGCCGACATGTCGAGCGATCTGCTTTGGCGGAAGTTCGACGTGAATCGCTTCGGACTCGTCTACGCCGGCGCGCAGAAGAACGTCGGGCCGAGCGGCATCGTCGTCGTCATCGCCCGCAAGGATCTCGTCGACGGTGGCCGCAAGGACATCCCGAAGATCTTCCGGTACAAGACGCACGCCGACAACAACTCGCTCTACAACACGCCGCCGACCTTCTCGATCTATCTGGTGCGCAACGTCCTCGCCTGGCTGAAGGAGCAGGGCGGTCTCGACGCCATCGAGAAGACGAATCGACAGAAGGGCGAGGTCATCTACGGCGTCATCGACGAGCACGCGCACTTCTTCCGGTCGCCGGTGGACGAGGCGAGCCGCTCGTTCATGAACGTGGTCTTCCGCCTGCCGAGCTCGGAGCTGGAGGAGAAGTTCCTCGCCGAGGCGAAGAAGGCGAGCCTCGTCGGCTTGAAGGGCCACCGCAGCGTCGGCGGCATCCGCGCCTCGATCTACAACGCCGTCTCCCTCGAGTCGGTGAACGCGCTCGCCACCTTCATGCGCGATTTCGCCAAGGCGAACGGCTGATTCCCAACGCACGAACCGACCCGCGATCGGTCCTGGGCCACCACAAGATGACGTACCGCATTCTCGTTTCCGACACGCTGAGCGAAGCCGGGCTTTCCATCCTCCGAAGCGCCAACGACGTCGAGGTCGTCTACAAGCCGGGCCTCAAGGAGGCCGAGCTCGCCGCGACGATCCCCGGCTTCCACGCGCTGGTCATCCGCTCGGGATCGAAGGTGACCGCGAAGGTCATCGAGGCCGCGACGGACCTCAAGGTGATCGGGCGCGCCGGCATCGGCGTGGACAACGTCGACGTCCCCGCCGCCTCGCATCGCGGCATCGTCGTGATGAACACGCCGACGGGCAACGCCGTGACGACGGCCGAGCATGCGATCGCGCTCCTCTTCGCGATCGCGCGCAAAATCCCCCAGGCGACCGCGTCGATGCGCGCCGGCAAGTGGGAGAAGAACAAGTTCCAGGGACGCGAGCTCGCCGGCAAGACGCTCGGCCTCATCGGCCTCGGCAACATCGGGCGCATCGTCGCCGACCGCGCCCTCGGGCTGCGGATGAAGGTGATCGCCTACGATCCGATGGTCACCTCGGAGCGTGCGGCGGAGCTGGGCGTGGAGCTCGTCTCGCTCGACGAGCTCTGGTCGAGGGCGGACGCCATCACCGTCCACACCCCGCTCACGAACGAGACCCGCGGCCTCGTGAACGACGCCGTCATCGCCAAGATGAAGAAGGGCGTTCTCCTCGTGAACTGCGCCCGCGGCGGCATCTACGACGAGGCGGCGCTCCTGCGCGGTCTCGAATCGGGGCAGCTCGGCGGCGTCGCGCTCGACGTCTTCGTGGAGGAACCGCCGGGCCTGATCCCGCTCCTCGAGCGGGACGACGTGATCTGCACGCCGCACCTCGGCGCCTCGACGGAAGAGGCCCAGGAGCGAGTGGCCCTGCAGGTCGCGGAGCAGGTCGTCGCCTACCTCCAGACGGGGACGATCACGAACGCCGTCAACGTCCCGTCCGTCTCGAAGGAGGTCGCCCCGCGCCTCAAGCCCTACGTCGAGCTCGCGCGTCGGCTCGGCAGCTTCCTGGCCCAGGTCGAGAAGAAGGCCCCCCGCTCCATCGAGGTGGCCTGCACCGGCGAGCCGGCCGAGCTCGGCGTCACCTCGATCGCCTCGGCGGCCGTCTCCGGCGTCCTCTCGCGGTACCTCGCCACCAACGTGAACGAGGTCTCGGCCCCGCACGTCGCCAAGGATCGCGGCATCACCATCCGTCAGCTCAAGACGACGAACGGGTCGGGCGGCTTCCGCGCCCTCGTCTCGCTCCGCATCGAGGCCGCCGACGGGCAGGTCGCCCGCGTGGACGGCACGCTCGCGGCCGATGGCGGTGCGCGCCTGGTCCGCTGGGGCGACTACGAGCTCGACGCCCATCTGGGCGGCGCGACCCTGGTCATCCTCAACGAGGACCGGCCCGGCGTCATCGGCGCGGTCGGCACTGTCCTCGGCAAGGCGGGGATCAACGTCTCCCGCATGCAGGTCGGCCTCTCGCCCGGCTCGAAGCGTGCCGCCTCGCTCTGGTCGCTCGACTCGTCGCTACCGCCGGAGGTGCTCGAGGAGATTCGGCAGCTCCCGAACGTGGCGACCGCGGTCGGCACGACGCTGCCCTGATTCCGACGCCACGCTTGAACGCTCGCGCTCGCCATGGTTAGGCTCGGCGGGTCACGCGCTCGCGTGACCTGCTTTGCCCAGGAAGAGGAGGCTGCGTGCTCATGCGTTCGACCTTGAAGTTCGGGACCACTCGACGTTCTCTGGCGATGCTGCTCAGCGGCCTCGTCGCTTCGGGCTCGCTGGCCCCGACGTTGGCAATGGCCCAGGCGAAGAAGCCCACCGCAGCGGCCACCGCCAAGGCGGAGGAAGCGAAGCGCGCCGAGGCCCGCCAGAGCTACGCGGCCGCGGAGGAGAAGCTCAAGGCCTCGGACTACGCGGGGGCCTACGAGCTCTACGCGGTGGCGAACGACCTCGTTCCGGCGCCCATCACCATCTTCAAGATGGCGCACTGCCAGGACCAGCTCGGAAAGGCTGCCGAGGCCATCGCGCTCTACCGGGCCTTCCTGGGCGCGAATCCGCCCACGTCCCTCGCCGACCGCGTCACGGAGGCCAATGCGCGGATCGCCGAGCTCGAGAAGAAGCTCCCGGTCGCCGTGGCGCTGACCTCCGAGCCCGCCGGCGCTTCGGTGACGGTGGACGGTGAGCCGCGGGAGGGTGTGACGCCGATCGAGCTACAACTGTTGCCCGGGCGCCACACCGTTCGCCTGGAGCTCGCTGGCCACGAGCCCGTCGAGAAGGACGTCGAGGTCGAAGCGGGTGCTTCGCAGAACCTCTCCCTCTCGCTGGCCGCCCTTCCCGAGCCCGTCGAGGAGGCCCCTGCCGTGGTCGAGCCCGCCCCCCAAGTCGAGGAGGGTGGCAGCCACGTCGTTCCCTACGTCCTCCTCGGTCTTGCCGGAGCGGGCGCCGTGGTCGGAGGCGTCTTCGGATACCAGGCGCTGCAGGCGAAGAGCGACTTCGACAACGGCGAGAGGACCGCGGCCAAGGCCGACTCCGTCGATCGCAACGCGCTCGTGGCGGACATGGCCTTCGGCGCGGCGCTGACCTTCGGCATCACCGGCCTCGTGCTCCTCCTCACCGACGACGGCACGAAGGAAGTGGCGGCGAAAAAGGGCTCGTCCGTCCAGTTCTCGCCCTACGTCGGCCCGCAGAGCGCAGGCGCCGGGGCCTTCATGAAGTTCTGAGGACGGGCGCCCCGCGAGCGCTCCGGAAGCGGCCCCTCACTCCGAAGGGGGGCCGCTTTTTTGCGCCACCGCCTTGGCCTTGGCCTCGGCGCGGTCCCTCGAGGCCACGACGGCCTGCTCCGCCGCGAATTCGAGCTCCGGCGTGATCACGGAAGCGGGGAGCGGGAGCTTGGGGACGATGAGGAGCTCGAGCTTGAGGAGCGTCCGGTTCTCGTCGATGGGGTGGAGGTGCCAGATGGCCCGCAAGTCGCGGACGTTGCCCTGGTCGGTCATGCGCCCCTCGATGCGCTGGCCACGCCCGTCCGGGATCGGCGGCTCGAAGCGGGTCACCGCCCACACGTTCGCAGCGCCGCGCAGAATCGGCACCTGGAGGTAGACGTCCACCCCCTCCTTGCTCTTGCGCACGACACGACTGCGCTCGAAGCGGGGCATGAAGTCCGCGTAGTTTCCGAAGTCGGTGATGACCTTGCGGACGTCGGCGAAGGGTGCGTCGACGGCCACCATCGCGCCGCCAGCGCGGATCGACTGGCCAGACCAGGCGACGCTGTAGCGCTCGGACTTGCGGGTTCGCAGGAGGCGGTCGGCTTCCGTCTCCGCGTGGCCCGCGGCCGACACGCCGACGAAAGCCAACATCGCCATCACCGAAACCAAGGATCGTCGAGACATAGGCGCTCCTCCGGGATGCCCCGAAGCTAAGCACGGCACATGCCAGCGTGAGGAATTGGCGGCGATGGAGTTACGAGGCTTACGCGCCTGCCTCGTCGCCTACATCCTCCGACCCCGGCGCGACGTCGGGGAGGGGGGCCATCGTGCAGGTACCCTCGACGGTGACGCCCTTCTCGATGACGAGGGAAGGGGAGTGGAGGTTGCCGACGATGTGCGCGGGGACGTGCAGCTCGATGGCCGTTCGAGCCCGGATGTTGCCCCGGACCTTGCCACCCTTGACGATGACGGTGGCGACCTCGATGTCGGCCTCGACCTCGGCCCCTTCGCCGATGACCAGAACGTCGTCGCTGCGAATCTCGCCGCGCAGCTCGCCGTCGATGCGAACGCGCCCTTGGAAGAAGAGCTTCCCCTCGAAGCGCGTACCGCGTCCGAGCAGGGCGGTGATCTCGACGGGGGGCACCGGATCCATGCGCGCTTGATAGCGTGTGCCTCGTCAGCTTCGCAACACCCGGAGGGTCAGGCGGCTAACGCCGAAGCGGGGTCCGTGCTCGAGAACACACGAAATTTCGGTGTTTCGATATGGAGCACGGGCGGAACGAATCGTGCTAGAGGGGTGCGCGTCCCATCCGGGAGCATCCCCATGCGTCTTTCACGGACGAGCCGTTGACGGTCGCATGCCGAGAAGCGTATCGTGCCGCGCCCTCGGCCCCCGGTCCTGGGGTACGGGCCTCGAGGGCCCGAGGAGAGAGTCCGTGAAGCGAACCAAGCTGGTCCTATCGATGGTCCTCGCCGCCGCCACGATGATGGGCGGTCGGCTCGCTCATGCCCAGACAGACGCCGACGAAGTCGACGACAGCTCGTCGTCGGCTTCCAGCTCGTCCGGCAAGAAGCCGCTCCCGTGGCGGGGTACGCAGCTCACCTTCGACCAGTCGGCGACCACCCAGACCGTGGGCATCGGCGAGGATTACCAGAGCTCGAACCCGACCTACGAGTGGTCGTTCCGCTTCGCGCCGCGCTACGTCATCTACGAGAACGGGACCGACACCATCAGCGCCGCGGCGGCGTTCAACGTCTATCACGAGTTCACCAACAGCGACTCGACCACCTACGAGAACGAGACGCTGCTCGGCCCGACCACGCTGAACCTGCAGTACGGGCGGCCGCTCTACAAGGAAGGGGAGTGGGTGCTCTCGCTCTCCGTCGCCCCGTTGCGCCTGACCTTCCCGACCGACAAGGCGTCGCGCAACAGCGGGCACATCCTCGGCCTCGGCGGCAGCGTCGGCGTGAACCAGTCGATCCCGATCAACGGGCGCGGCGCTTCGACGTTCAACGCGGTCCGGGTCGGGACGCAGGTCATCTACAACCACCCGTTCACGAAGGCGACGAACGCGGTCAATCCCGACCTCAAGCGCTACCGGCAGGATCTCGGCGGCCGGACCTTCGAGTCCGACGTGCTGCGCTCCGGCATGCTGCCGAACCATCAGCTCAACTTCGCGTTCACGGCTGGGCTGAACATCACGCCGAAGCTCTCGTTCAACGGCTCGTACTACATCATGCAGACCTGGGCGTACCGACCGCCGGGCGCCTGCGTCACGCCCCAGGGTGCGTCGACCGGCTCGATCTGCTTTCCGTCGAACGAAGAAGCCACGAACTTCCGCGTGGCCACCTGGCTCATGGCCTCCGTCGATTACGACCTCTTCGACGAGGTCTCGCTCAGCCTCGGTTACTACAACCAGGCCAACCAGATCGGCCCCGATGGCCAGCGCCGCAGCCCGTTCTGGAGCCCGTACGCGCGCTTCTACTTCTCGGTCACGGCCAACCTCGACGCCATCTACGAGACGATCACCGGCCGCAACGAGGCCTCGGTGACCGCCAAGCCGAACGCGGAAGGCGTGCAGCAGGCCAAGGCCAGCCTCCTCGCCTTCGACTGAGAGCCCACGCACTCGAACGGAACGAGGCTCGTTCGCAACGAAGCGACGAGCCTCGTTTCGATTTCGTGAGGGACGTCGTCGCACGGTGTTGGCCAGGACGAGCAAGCGTGGTCTACTGCCCCGGCGATGCCGATGAACCGACTGCACCTGTCGCTCTCTCTCGCCCTGGCCGTCTCCTTCCTCGCCGCGTCCGCTGCCGCGCAGGATTCGTCTTCGCCGTCAAGCGAAACGAGCGCGACGGCGCTCAGCGAGACCTCGCAGCCCCCGCCCAAGAAGAAGCGCCGGGTCAAGAGCAGCCCGAGCGGGTCGCAGACGGGGCCCGTCGCGCAGTTCGTCGGTTTCCGCGTCCTGCCGGACGGCAGCTCGCGCGTCTACGTGGACCTCTCCGGCCGCGTGCAGGTGTCGAAGCGCGAGGGGGAGGGCGAGCTCGTCTACACGTTGAAGGGCGCGCGCCTTTCTTCGACGAACAACCAAAATGCGCTTCTGACCGCCCACTTCTCGACGCCCGTCGTGAAGGCACGCCTCGTCCCGGCGTCGGATGACATCGAGCTCGTCATCGAGCTCCGCGCGAAGGCCTCGCCCTCGCACCGCATCCTTCGTCGCGAAGGCGAGAGCACGCAGCTCCAGGTCGACTTCCCCGCCGAGGAAGCCGCGCCCTCCGAGGGCGACGCGAGCTCCTGATCGAAGCGGATTCCTTCGATCGCGCGCTGCGGATGGCTCCGTCGGCGACGTAGCGCTGTGCACCAAGCTCGCGCTCGCCTGGCCCGCTTGTAGCAACGGCATCGCCTGGCCCCGGGGAGGGGGGCTCCCATGCGAAACCTACGCTGTTGCCTTGCCGTGACGGCGCTCGCGCTCTCGGTCACGAGCTGCCAGAAGGAACCCAAGCCCGTCCGGTATCCGACGGCTCCCCCGCAGGACTATTCGCCGATGGAGGAGATGCCGGACGAGCAGCCGATGGAGCAGATGCCGCCCGAGCAGGCTCGCCCATCGGAGCGCCCGGGCAGGATGCAACCCGGCCCCCGGGTGATGCGAACGACGCACGATCTCGTGGTCGACGCGCTCGTCTGCGGCCTTCCGCCGGCTTCGATCGGCGCGATGGTCGGCCCGCGAGGTGGGGGCCCGAGCATGTCCTCGGGCGAGGGGAGGATGAGCATGCAGGCGCGATGCAATGCGCTCGCCCCGAACCTGAGCGCCGAGCAATTCAGCCAACTCGATCACGCCAGCGTGACCGAGGTCCGCGAGGCCATCGAGAGGCGGGCCGTGGAAGAGCGCCTCGACGACGTCGCACGCATGCAGATGCTCGGCCTCTTCGACCGCGGCATCGAGGCGGAGCGGGAGGCGATGGAGGCACTGCAGGTCGGCGATCGCTTCTCGATCGTCGGCGCCATGCCCACGACCTCGTCCGCGCCCCCTTCGAGGCGCATCCACGCGGAGATCGAGCCCTCCGATCTCGCGACCCTGAGCGCGCGCGACAGCCTGAACGACCTTCTCCTCTTCGCGCGGGCCTCCGGTAGCGGCGCACTCGCCACGGAAGCCGAGGCCCTCGCCTGGGTGCTCGCGACCGATCGCTTTCTCCAGACCGAGTCCTTGGCGCCGCCCTTGCGCGTCTTCGCCGCCGAGCCGCTCTTCGAATCGATGCTCGGCGTGCCTACACCGCAGCAAGCCCAGTCCCTCGACGCCAATCGCGTCACGCGACAGGTCTGGAACCAGTATCTCGAGACGGCGGTGCAGGCCGTCGAGATGATGCCGTCGCCGGGGCGCGCGCAGCAGCAGCAGCCGCAGGGCATGGCCCCGACGCCCGAGCAGGCGCGTCCGATGAGCCCGATGATGCGACCGCGCGGTCCGATCGGCGGCGGGAGGGACGAGGCGATGCCGGGCGGCCCGGCGATGAGCCAGGAAGAGCAGGAGAAGATGAAGAGGATCGTCGATCGCGTGAGCCAGCGCATGGACGCCCTCTCGCGCCGCATGCCTGCGAGCGACCTGCGGATGACGCTCGACTCCTACGCCGCGGAGCTGCGGAGCTTGCCGATCGGCATCGGCGGGGGCCCGGAGGAGTCGCCGCAGCGGGAGCAGCCCATGCCCTCGGAGGAGCCACCGATGCTGCCGCCGCAGGGGCCGGAGTCGCAGTAATCGCGTTAGCGACGACGGTTATCCCGGATAACCCGCACTAGGCTCGAAGCCTCGCCGAGGTTGTCCGGGATAACCCGCGCGCGAGCTTTCGAGCGGTTGCGGGGTTATCCGGAATGACCCGCGGGAGGTCGATCGAGGTTCCGCGGGTTATGCGCGATAACCTTCGCGCGCTTCGAAAAGCTCTCGGGGGTTGTCGGGAACAACCTCGCGCAGGTCGAGAACGCACGCGGGGTTATCGCGGACAACCCAGCTCAGAGCGGCCCTTCCGTCAGCCCGTGCACGAACTGACGCACGCGAGGCTCCCGGCTCTCCTTCGCCTCTTGGGTCGTCCCGTCAAAGATGAGCCGGCCCTTGTACATCATGCCGACCCGATCGGTGACCGTGAGCAGACGGTCGAGATCGCTCGACACCATGATCACCGTCGCCCCGCTCGCCCGCTGCTCGTCGCGTAAGAGCTCGAAGATGCGCTGCGAGGTGACCGGGTCGAGGCCGGCAGCGGGCTCGTCGTAGAGGACGATCTCCGCCTTCGTGATCGTCGCCCGCGCCACGCCGACGCGCTTTTTCTGCCCGCCCGAAAGGCCCGCCGGCAACCGATCCGCGAAGCCGGGGAGCGAGACGGCCCGCAGGCGTTCCTCGACGCGCTCGCGGATCTCCGCCTCGTCGAGCTGAAAGAGCCTCCGCAGCGGGAAGGCGATGTTCTCGCCGACCGTCAGGTAATCGAACAGCGCGTTGTTCTGAAAGAGCATCCCGAAGCGCTTACGGAAGATCTGGAGCTCGAGCTCCGAGAGCGCGTGGACGTCCTGCCCGCCGACGAGCACCCGGCCCGAGTCGGGGCGCAGAAGTCCGGTGATCACCTTGAGCAGCACGCTCTTGCCGCTCGCCCCCGGCCCGATGAGGCCATAGAGACAGCCCTTCGGGATGTGGAGGTTGACGTCGAGGAGGACGGGCTGGGCGAAGCTCTTGGAGAGGTGCTCGATGACGATCACGAGGGGGGGATTCCTGAGGAAGCGCGACCGCGCTCAGACGCGCACGTGCAGGGCCGCGGGGAGGACGGTGGCCGTCATGGGAAGGCGCCCCGGCGTTTCGCCATCGACGTCGAGCCACACATCGCCTCCATCGAGGGACTCGGCCTCGATGGTGGCGCCCGAAGCGGCGCGGACGTGCACCGTCGACAGGTGCGTTCCTTGGTAGACGCGTGGAGAGAGCCCGATCGCGTCCATGCGGGTCATGTCGCCGAGGACGACGACGTCGA
>Ga0180215_1004377_pt1 | contig 12597 bp, 17 predicted proteins | sample eDN3rd37CBELigBY_FD_128871 | JGI IMG/M metagenome (GOLD analysis project Ga0180215, IMG submission 128871) | Enriched backyard soil microbial communities from Emeryville, California, USA - eDNA 3rd pass 37_C BE-Lig BY (version 2) (version 2) | ecosystem: Environmental > Terrestrial > Soil >...
GAATATATGAACTGTAAACATTTATTTGAGGATATTTTTAACCGTTCGATTGAAGATATTTTTATCATTTGGGATTATGAAAAAGATCGTAATGATATTGTGTTTATTTTTAATAAAGAATATCGAGAGAATTAACATAATAAAGACATAGAAGCATTTGAATAGAATGAATCACTTTATTTGGAGAAATTATTCTCTGAAATTTGGTTGAAAAAGGGATTGAAGTGTACTAATTATTATATTAATATAATAATTTCTTTAATGCAGTTCAGAGAGGATGAAAAATTCTAATTTTAAACATAGACCAAAAAAACATCAATTAGGCTTATGAAAAGCATTTAATTGATGTTTTTTTGGTCTATTAGGAAAGACAATTATGGATATAGGAAATCAAAAACATGAAACTATTTTGGGGTCGTGTTTTTTTGTCTATAGACGTATAAAAATATACGGATTAGGTTGTGAAAAATATGGCAGGTAATATATTGGCATGGAAAAACGATTTAGAAAAATAATAAATATTTGAAAGGGGGAAAGATTAATGGAGGTTACAGTTAATAAAGTGTTAGATGCAAAAGGATTAGCTTGTCCCATGCCTATTGTGAAAACAAAAAAAGAAATGAATACACTTGAACCTGGCCAAGTGATAGAAATACAAGCAACGGATAAGGGGTCTACTGCTGATATGAAAGCTTGGGCAGAGAGCACGGGGCATCAGTATATAGGAACTGTTGAGGAAGAGAATGTTTTAAAACATTATCTTCGAAAAGCTAGAACAGAAGAAGAGAAAACAGAAGCCAAGCACCCAGATGTTGTACGTTTAGACGACCTTTTAAATAAATTAGATGGAAATGAGAAAATTACCGTTTTAGATGTTAGAGAGCCAGCTGAATATGTTTTTGGTCATATTCCGGGTTCCATTCATATACCTCTTGGGGAATTAGAACAGCGATTTGAAGAATTAAATAATACAGAAAACCTTCATATTATTTGCAGAACTGGAAATCGTAGTGATTTTGCTGCACAAAGGCTGACGGAAAAAGGGTTTAAAAACGTAAAAAATGTGGTTCCTGGTATGAAGGATTGGACAGGACCAATGGATAAAAGCCAGTGATTAAGGAGGAAAAAGAATGAAGGTCGCAATTATTGCTGCAAATGGAGGTATGTTCGATGCCTATAAAGTCTTCAACATTGCAACGGCCGCCGCTGCAACAGATGCAGAGGTAGGAATTTTTTTTACATTTGAAGGGTTAAATCTTATTCATAAAGAAGCACATAAAAATTTACCTATGCCTGCAGGAACAGAACATTTTCAAGAAGGCTTTAAAAAAGCAAATGTCCCGCCTATTGAGGAACTGGTTTCAATGGCAAGAGAATTGGGCGTCAAAATGATTGGATGTCAAATGACAATGGATGTGATGAGTTTAGAAAAGGAACAATTTATTGAAGGAATTGATGTTGGGGGAGCTGTTACATTTTTAACTTTTGCCAAAGATGCTGATGTGACACTAACCTTTTAGAACGTCATTTAAAAAGGAGTGAAAAAATGGCAACTGCAACAGCTATAAAGACAATCACTGTGAAAGAACTGGCAAGGAAAGTGTTAAACCATGAAGACTTGTTTATTATTGATGCCAGGAATACAGATGATTTTGATGATTGGAAAATTGAAGGGAAAAATATTGAGATTATTAATGCCCCGTATTTTGAATTACTAGAAGGGGTTGACCCTATACAAGATAAGTTGCCCAAAAATAAGGAAATTTATGTAATATGTGCAAAAGGTGGATCCTCTGAATTCGTAGCAGAGCAAATTGTTGAAGCAGGCTTTACAAATGTATACTCCGTTGAAGGTGGTATGAAAGCTTGGAGTGAGCATTTAGAGCCGATTAAAATCGGCGATTTAAAAAATGGAGGATCCATTTATCAATTTGTTCGTATCGGCAAAGGGTGTTTGTCTTATTTAGTTGAATCCAATGGAGAAGGCGCGATGATTGATACTAATCGTATGCTTGAACCATACGAAAGCTTTATTAAAGAGCATCACATTCATTTAAATTATATTTTAGATACACATCTACACGCAGATCATATTTCGGGAGGAAGAAAACTGGCTGAGAAATTAGGAGCTACTTACTGTCTTCCTCCAAAAGATGCTACAGAAGTTCACTTTGAGTATGATTCTATTCATGATAAAGATGAATTTATAATCGGGAACACAATCATTAAAGCTGTTTATTCTCCGGGTCATACCATTGGAAGTACATCGTTTGTAATTGATGATCAATATTTATTAACAGGAGATATTTTATTTATTGATAGCATCGGCCGCCCAGATTTAGCAGGGAAAGCAGAAGATTGGGCAGGAGATTTAAGAAACACCTTATACACCAGATATAAAGAGCTTGCGGATGACTTATTGGTTCTGCCAGCTCATTATATGGGTATAAAAGAAATGAATGAGGATGGAAGTATAGGTGAAAAGCTGGGCGAATTATATCAAAAGAATCATGGGTTAAATATTGCAGATGAACATGAGTTTAGAAAAACAGTAACAGAAAACTTACCTCCACAACCAAATTCATATCAGGAAATTCGAGAAACAAACATGGGAAAAATGATTCCAAATGAAGAACAGCAAAGGGAGATGGAAATTGGGCCAAATCGTTGTGCTGTCAGGTAAAAGGTAAGGAAATAGTTAGATGAATTTCTTTTGAAAAAAGAGAAGAAAAATAAAAGGTAGCTTGAATCGCTACCTTTTTTTATGACTAACCTAATGGCTTTCAATATATGTTTCAAGAGCTGGATGAAACTCTTTTTGATAATGCTGATCCGGACATGATTTAATGACAATTGCTTTTAAAGTATTGGAATGTTGAGTTTCTAATGCTTTCTTACATTTTGGGCAATGTTCAACAAAAAGATTCTTTATAAAACGCATAATCAGATTCACCGTCCTTATTCCATTAATTCCTATGTTTATACTATGAATTATACAGCATCATCGTATATTTACAATAGGAATCCTTCACTTTTTACTATTTATCTTATGGAGGGTGGGTAATAAAAGTGAATGAAATAGGATGTATATGATTTCAATGGATATAAAATAAAGTAGAAAAGGAAGAGGAAACAAAAATAAGATTGACATTATACCCTAAGGGGTATAATATAGAACATGTTGAATGGTTCTTTAATTTATGGAGGTTAGAATGACATTTTTAATTTTTAGTACAGCGATTGTCATATTTATTTTATATAGAAGGTATTTTCCTGTTCTTGGAGTCCAGTGTAATCATTTTAGTGATCTTGATTTAGATAAAATAAATGTAATAGATGTAAGGGATTTTAATGAATCTTGTAAGAATCCAATTGGGGGAGCAATAAATATTCCGATTGCCTATCTAAAAAGAAATTATCATGAAATTCCAAATCGTGATTTACATTTAGTAGCATCAAGCTTAGTAGAAAAAAATATGGGAATACGATTATTAAGACAAAAGGGTTTTCGAGTAACTGGATATACAATTATGGAACAGGAAAAGTTTTCGTTAAAGGAAAATTCATTAGAAATAGAAACGAACCGTTAAGGAGGTAGAAATATGTATTATGATGAGCAAATGAAAAATAGAGTAAAACGTATTGAAGGGCAATTAAGAGGAATTTTAAGAATGATGGAAGAAGATAAGGAATGCAAGGAAGTCATCACTCAGTTATCTGCAGTTAGGACTGCTATTGACCGTACAATTGGAGTTGTTGTAAGTTCCAATTTAGTAGAGTGTGTTCAAAAAAATTATGATCAAGGTGATAAAAACACAGAAGAGCTAGTAAAAGAAGCCGTTAACCTGTTAATAAAAAGCCGATAAAAAAGGTTGACACTTTTTTTTATTTTTATTAATATTATACCCATAGGGGTAATATTATAAAATGGCTGGGAGGAAATAAATAATGAATGTAGCGAAAGTATTAGATGCAAAAGGTTTAGCCTGTCCAATGCCAATTGTTAAAACAAAAAAAGCAATAAATGAACTTGAATCAGGTCAGGTTTTAGAAATTCATACAACAGATAAAGGTGCAAAAAATGACCTTACCGCCTGGGCTAAATCAGGTGGACATGAGTTACTGAAATACGAAGAGGAAAATGAAATTTTAAAATTTTGGATTCAGAAAGGATAATTTTTTTAACCTCAAATATACCCATACCGGTATATGTAATAAAAACATCATATTTGGAGGTAACATTATGACAGAGACGAAAAAGACAACCATTATCTTATTTAGTGGGGATTATGATAAAGCAATGGCTGCATATATCATTGCAAATGGGGCAGCTGCTTATGATCATGAAGTAACAATTTTTCACACATTTTGGGGATTAAACGCCCTTCGTAAAGATGAAAATATTCAGGTGAAAAAAGGGTTTATGGAAAAAATGTTTGGTAAGATGATGCCAAGAGGCGCAGATAAAATGGGACTTTCCAAAATGAATTTTGCTGGCTTTGGTCCTAAAATGATTAAGGATGTTATGAAAAAACACAATGCGATGCCTCTTCCGCAACTTATCGAAATGGCTCAGGAACAGGATGTAAAATTAGTTGCTTGTACGATGACGATGGATTTATTAGGTCTACAAAAAGAAGAGTTGCTAGATAACATTGAATATGCAGGGGTTGCTGCGTATTTGGCAGATGCCCAAGAAGGAAATGTTAACCTATTTATTTAGAAGGAGCGGGCGGACGTTATTCTCTAGATATAGGAGAGATTAGTCAGGATTTACGATAATATCAAAGGTGGAATCATCGCCTAGATTTAATAGAAATTGAAGGAGGACTAATATAATGAGAGAAATGACGGCAAAAGAAGTAGAAACATTATTGAATGAAGGAAAGACATTAAATATCATTGATGTACGCGAAGTGGCCGAAGTAGCAGCCGGAAAAGTTCCAGGTGCAGTTCATATTCCTTTAGGATTAGTGGAGTTTCGTATGCATGAATTAGATAAAGCAAAAGAGTATATCATGGTTTGCCGTTCAGGAGCTAGAAGCAGCCGTGCAACGCAATTTCTTGAAAGCTATGGATTTAACGTTATAAACATGGCTGGCGGAATGCTTACTTGGGAAGGCAAAGTTGAATAAATTTTTTTCGTAAAAAAAATACCCATATATGTATAAAAAACAGGAGGCTTTAAAATGGAGAACTTAAAAGCAAACGTAATGTTAGATGCAAAAGGATTAGCGTGCCCAATGCCGATAGTGAAAACAAAAAAAGCGATGAGTAATCTAGAGGCAGGGCAAGTATTAGAAGTCCAAGCAACAGATAAAGGATCAAAATCAGATTTAAAAGCATGGGCTCAAAGTTCAGGACATCAATATTTAGGAACGATTGAAGAAGGGGAGGTGCTAAAACATTATCTTCGTAAATCTTCTGATGATGAGACATCTGAGAAAAAGCATCCACACATCATTAGCAATGAAGAGTTAGAAAAAAAACTTGAGACAAATGAAAACATTATAGTTTTGGATGTAAGAGAAACTGCAGAATATGCATTTAACCATATTCCAAATGCTATTAATATTCCTTTAGGTGAATTAGAAGACCGTTTAAATGAATTAAATAAAGAAAATGAGATCTTTGTAGTTTGTCGTACAGCTAGCCGTAGTGATCTTGCTGCGCAAAAGTTATCAGAAAAAGGGTTTACCAATGTGATTAATGTTGTTCCGGGAATGAGTCAATGGTCTGGTCATACAACGGGTATTCATGATTAATAAGTATATTTTTTTAAATATAGAAATACTATAGGGGGTAATTGGAGATGACTTTGAAAGTGATGACTGCCAAACAACTGGCTGAAAAAGTATTAAATAAAGACAGGTTGTTTATTCTGGATGTCCGTAATGAAGATGATTTTCGTGATTGGAAAGTAGAAGGAGAAAATTTTCAATATGTAAATGTTCCATATTTCGAGTTAATTGATGGAATTGAACCAATTGCTAATCAAGTTCCTCAAAATCAAGATGTCGTTGTGATTTGTGCTAAAGGCGGATCTTCTGTATTTGTTGGAGAACAATTAGTTGATGCGGGATTTGATAATATTTACACGTTAGAAGACGGAATGCAAGCTTGGAGCCAGTACTTAGAAAAGGTAAGAGTATATGAAGACAATAACCTAAAAGTATTCCAATTTATCCGTGTAGGAAAAGGTTGCTTATCGTACATGGTTGTATCTGGTCAGGAAGCTCTCATTGTCGATCCCGCACGTTTTGTAGATGATTACGTAAAAGCTGCGGAAAAAGAAGGAGCAAAAATTACTCATATTGTCGATTCCCATTTACACGCTGATCATATCTCAGGTGGTAACATGCTAGCGGAAATGACAGGTGCAAAATATTACATGATGAAGAGTGAAGGTGCTGTATTTAATTTTGAGGCATTAGAAAATTATCAAAAGATTGAGTTCGCGCAAGTACAGCTTGAAGTCCTAGCTGTAAAAACTCCTGGACATACACCAGGCAGCGTATCATTTCTTGTGAATGATAAACTTCTATTCTCAGGAGATACTATTTTTATTAGTGGATTAGGTCGTCCTGACCTCGGAAATAAAGTACGTGAATGGGCAAATGACTTGTTTAATACTGTTCATAACAAGGTATCAGAAATTGCAGATGATGTGATTGTACTCCCTGGCCACTATGCTGACCTGGATACTGAAATCAACTCAGAAGGTTATATTGGAGATACGCTTGGAAAGATTAGAAAACGCAATGAAAATATGTTTAAGGCTACAAAAGATGAATTTCTCAATCGTGTTGAAAAGTCAGCAAGTTCAGTTAAACCGCCAAATTTTGAAGAAATTGTTGCGATTAATCGTGGAGTGGAAAAAGTAGACTCTAATAAAATGCAAGAGTTAGAAATTGGACCTAACCGTTGCGCTGTACACCACACTGAATAATAGGAGGTAATCAAAAAATGAATGTAGCGAAATTATTAGATGCAAAAGGCTTGGCTTGTCCAATGCCGATTGTGAAAACAAAAAAAGCCATAAATGAACTTGAATCAGGTCAAGTTTTAGAAATCCATACAACAGATAAAGGAGCCAAAAATGATCTCACAGCCTGGGCAAAATCAGGTGGACACAGTCTTCTAAAACACGAAGAAGATAACGATGTATTGAAATTTTGGATTCAAAAAGGATGAAAATCAAGGGAGCTATAGCAGGTTCCCTTTTCTAAAAAGGAGGAAGAGATGGATATTAGTTTGATAATCACAATCTTCCTAATCGGATTAATAGGATCATTTATTTCAGGGATGTTAGGAATAGGTGGAGCTATTATTAACTTCCCAATGTTATTATATATTCCAGCCGCTCTTGGGGTAGGACATTTTACGGCACATGAGGTTTCAGGAATCACAGCTGTACAGGTTTTCTTTGCTACAATCGGAGGTGTTTTTGCTTACCGCAAAGGCGGGTATATAAACAAAACTCTGATTGTTTATATGGGAATTAGTATTCTAATTGGAAGTTTGATTGGCGGGCTCGGCTCCACGCACATGACCGAAAGTGGAGTGAATATTGTTTATGGAATTTTAGCATTGCTTGCCGTTATCATGATGTTTGTACCAAAAAAAGGTATTGATGATATTCCATTAGAACAGGTGAAATTTAACAAGTGGCTTGCCGCAATTCTAGCATTTATTGTCGGGATTGGAGCAGGTATTGTAGGTGCTGGAGGAGCATTTCTGCTAGTTCCCATTATGCTTGTCGTATTAAAGATTCCTACAAGAATGACTATTGCCTCTTCCTTAGCGATTACACTAATTTCATCTATTGGTGCTATTACTGGTAAAATCTCAACAGGACAAGTGGAAATCCTTCCTTCTCTTATGATGGTTGCAGCCAGTTTAATTGCCGCTCCACTGGGAGCAAATGTTGGAAAAAGGATGAATACAAAAGTATTACAAATCATTATGGGAGTATTAATCTTGGCTACTGCAATAAAGACATGGATGGATATTCTGTAAGCTTAATAATGATTAAATAGTGAAAACTATATTCAAAACAGTGTAATTAATTAGTTGTATTGATAATCATTTTGATTTCTTAATTGACTTTTTTTCATTTGTTAGCAGGACCTTTCTCTAATGGATATTTAGAAAAAGATTAGTAAACGATAACAATGATAGGAGGGATTAAAGATGTTTGATGGAATGAATGATGATGAAAAGGAAAAACTTGAAGAGGTTCTTAAAAATTCAATTGAAACCGAAGAAGATTTAATGCGTACTTATCTGATAAGTGCTGAGAGGGTCCAAGATGATGATGAGCTAAAAGAACGTCTTGAAAATTTTGCACAAGGAAATGCGAAACGGACGAAGCAGCTGATCGATGAGCTGAAGGAAATGAAGGAAGATTAGATGAGGGTAAGTGACTAAAAGAGAGCTGATTTCAAGAATCGGCTCTCTTTTAATAGATTAGCGCACGATAAACCAGCTGTTCACAAGCTGTTCTTTATTATACAGCAATGGTTGATTGGTTTTGGCAGCAACAACGGCTCCTCCGGCAGCTTCCACAATAGCCTGACCTGCTGCTGTATCCCATTCCATTGTTGGGGCAAAGCGAGGATAGACATTAGCCTTTCCTTCTGCTACTAGACAGAATTTTAATGAGCTTCCTGCAGAAATCATCTCAACTTCTCCATGTTCCTTTTTAAGGTTCTCAACAAATGCTTCTGTTTCCGGAGATAAATGGGAGCGGCTAGCAACCACTTTATATAAACCCTCATGACCGACTGTAATTTTATCAGAAACGGTTAGTAAATCTTGCTCTGATTGAAGCTGATGGCTGCTGTACTGGTTTACTTTAAAAGCTCCAAGCTGGTTTGAAAAATACATTTCATCCTTTACAGGAACATATATAACACCTAAGATAGGCTTTTGCTGGTGAGCAAGTGCGATATTTACAGTGAATTCTCCATTGCGATTCACAAATTCTTTCGTACCATCTAAAGGGTCGACAATCCAAAGCGTTTTCCAGTTTTTTCTTTCCTCAAAGAGAAGGTGCTTTCCCTCTTCACTCAGTATTGGAATGGAGGGATAGTGCTGCTCCAAGTGTTTCACAATCATTTCATGTGATTTTTGATCGGCTAATGTAAGAGGGGAGGCATCTTCTTTTGTTTCCACTTGAAAATCAGTATCATACACTTCTAAAATCTTTTGCCCAGCTTCATAGGCAGCTTTCGTTATATGGAGAATTTTAATAGATTCAATCATTTTAATCATCCTTAAAGTTATTTAGTTGCTTTCTTTTTCGAAATAATGAAATAATAATATGTATGGAGAATTGAGAAAGAGAATTACTGTAATTCTACATAAAAGGGGATAATCCTGCAAATGAATGATTCTTTGAATGGGAGGTAATGAAAATGGATTTACAGTTAGCCGGTAAAAAAGCGCTTATTACAGGTGGAAGCCGCGGTATTGGAAAAGCGGTTGCACGTCAACTTGCATTAGAGGGTGTTGATTGTGTTATTTGTTCCAGAAGTGAAGCCGCTTTAAAAGAAACAGCTCAGGAAATTAGTGAGGAAACAGGACGGAATATTTATCCTGTTACAGCTGATATGGGAAATCCTGAATCGATTCAAAGATTGGTAGAAACTGCCGTAGATTTATTAGGCGGTATTGATATTTTGATAAACAACGGAGCCCGTGTAAGCGGTAAAGAACCTGAAGGATTTAATGAAGTGAGTGATGAATTGATTTTAAAAGATTTTGAGGAAAAGTTCCTCGGTTATTTCCGATGTACAAGGGCTGTCGCTCCTTATATGAAGGAAAATAATTGGGGCCGGATTATTAACGTGAGCGGCTTGGCTGCTAGAATGGCTGGCAGTATTAGTGCTGGGGCACGAAATGTATCGGTTGTTCATTTAACGAAGACTTCATCACTCGAATTAGGAAAATACGGTATTAATGTGAATGCTGTTTATCCAGGGTTTACAGAAACTGAAACCATTAATGAACGAATTCCAAATGAAGAGGACCGGGCGAAGCTTGCTAGCATGAATTCAATCGGCCGTCTAGTCAATGCGCAGGATGTAGCGAATGTTATAACCTTCTTGGCATCGCCGCTATCCGTCTCTATTAGCGGTGAAGTGCTGTCCCTAACAGGCGGTACAGGAAACTCCGTTCATTATTAATGCTTTGGTTAAAGGGGGCTGCTGAAATCCCCCTTTTCGTTATTTCTCACGGATGAGTCAAAAACCTGACTTATCAACAATGTCTATTAATATCGCCTTTTAATTAGGTGAATCTTTAAAGTGATATAGCTTTTTTAGGCTAAGAATGGAGAGATTTCCCCATTTTGCAAGGCCTTTTTTTATATTTGAAGGTTCACTCGTTTGCTCATCTTCTATTTGTCTTGAATGATAGGCTCTTTTGCATAGTTCAAGCTGGCTGTTTAGATGTTCTTCATCAGCTTTTCTTTGTACATAATGATATACTCCTAATGAATCCTGCTCCCGGGCTTTTGTATTGTCCGATAATATAATCTCAAGCCATCGATAAATTCTTGCTTTTAAATGGTCTTTAAGAATTGGAAACAAGATTTCTACTCGATTTTCCATATTTCTTGTCATCATATCTGCAGATGATAAATAGATTTTTTGTTCCCCGTGGTGGTGAAAATAATAAATTCGGGTGTGCTCGAGGAATCTGCCCACGATACTCCGAACGGTAATGTTTTCGCTGACATCCTTTATTCCTGGACGTAAACAGCATATTCCCCGGACAATGAGGTCGATTTTTACTCCGGCAATGGATGCTTCATAAAGCTTCATAATAATTTTCTTATCTGTCAGCGAATTCATTTTCGCAATAAAATGCCCGTCACCAAATTGTCTATGGAAGGAGATTTCCTTATCAATCAGCTCAATAAATTCATTCCGAATATCATGCGGAGATACAATTAAGTGATGATAGGTTGGCTTTTCCATATGGCCGCTTAAGTAATTAAAAAAGTTTGATGCATCAATGCCAATCTGTTCATTGGTTGTAATTAATCCCATGTCTGTATAGATTCTTGCTGTTGCATCATTATAATTACCTGTACCTAAATGAACAAAGCGTTCAATTTTACTTTTCTTGCGACGAACTACAAGCGTTATTTTGCTGTGAGTTTTTAAGTATGTCATTCCATATATAACATGACAGCCAGCCTTTTCTAGTTCTTTTGCCCATTGGACATTATTTTTTTCATCAAATCTTGCTTTTAATTCCACTAGCACCGTGACTTGTTTTCCATTTTCAGCAGCGCGCTCAAGGCTTTTAATGATTGGAGAGTTTCCGCTTACTCGGTAAAGCGTTTGTTTAATCGCCATTACATCAGGATCATCCGCTGCCTGCGAGATAAAGTCCACAATTGGTTCAAATGATTCATAAGGGTGATGGAACAGAAGGTCCTCACTAAGTGCCGCCTCAAAAATATCATTCTTTCCCATTAAGTCCTCTGGAACTTGTGGAATAAAAGTTTCATAGACTAAGTGTTCATGGCTGGTTTGGATTGTATTACAGAAAGAAAACAAGAAGGTTAAATCAAGGGGTGCCTGAACAAAGTAGACATCCTTTTGATGGATTTCCAGTTCCTCTACTAAATAAGCTACCACTTGATGATCATGGAATCCGCTTTGTACTTCTAATCTCACACAAGCTCCCCATTTACGCTTTTTCAATTCTTCTTCAATTTCACGTAAAAGATCATCTGCACCTTCTTCATGGATTGTTAAATCCGCATTGCGGGTAATACGAAAAGGTGTGACAGATTTAACCTCATAGCCCATAAATAAGGTATCAATAAACTCAGCAATTACCTGCTCGAGCAGTACAAATCGTCTTGTGTTATTTTTAGCCGGCAGTTCAATATAGCGCTTAATAACAGATGGGACCTGAACAATGGCCATTTTATTTTCGAAGTGATTTCCGTTGTTTGTATTTTGCTCACACAGGACAATGGCTAAATTGAGAGATTTATTCAGCAACATTGGAAAAGGCCGATAAGCATCTATTGCCATAGGTGTGAGGGCAGGAAAGATATGCTCTTGAAAATGCTTTTCTAAAAAAGAAAAATCAGCCCTGGAGATTTCCTGAATCGGGATTATTTTTACACGTTCTTTTTCTAAAAGAGGGGTTAATACATGTAAGTATGTGTAGTCGTGTTTTTCAATTAGTTTATGGGTAACGTTTGAAATGGCAGATAATTGCTCTGCAGGTGTTAGACCAGCCTTGTTCTCAGGGCGGTTAAATCCGGCTTTCAGTTGATCTAATAAGCCGGCAACACGGACCATGAAGAATTCATCTAAATTTGAACTGAATATCGCCATAAATTTATACCGCTCAAGCAGCGGATTTCGTTCATCCATTGCTTCTTCCAACACTCTTTGATTGAAATCGAGCCAGCTTAATTCCCTATTGTTATAATAAGAAGGATTACCCAAATGGAGTAATGGGTCATCGTGTTTTATTTCAATCGGTGTGTTCATGTTCATCTATTCTCCTATCTCTCAAGATGAGTTCAAAAAGGGAAGGAAAATCTTCTTAAAAGGCGTTTTA
>Ga0180215_1004378_pt1 | contig 12594 bp, 10 predicted proteins | sample eDN3rd37CBELigBY_FD_128871 | JGI IMG/M metagenome (GOLD analysis project Ga0180215, IMG submission 128871) | Enriched backyard soil microbial communities from Emeryville, California, USA - eDNA 3rd pass 37_C BE-Lig BY (version 2) (version 2) | ecosystem: Environmental > Terrestrial > Soil >...
ACGAACTACCGGCAACGCAGAACACATTGCCGGCCGGATCGGCCAAGACCACCCACGCGAAGTCTGCGCCGGCAGCGTGCCCGCCCACTTCGGTGGCACCGGCGGCGACGAGCCGGGCGGCGTCGCGCTCCCTGTCGTGGGAGTGCAGATCCAGATGCATCCGGTTCTTGCCCGGTGTCGGGTTAGGGACCTTCTGGAACCCCAGCCGCAGGCCCTGCGACGAGGTCACCACGACGAACTCGTCGGGCGCTGCGACAGTCATCTCACCGCCGATGGCGCCGGCCCACCACGCCGCCAGCTGCTCGGGGTCGGTGCAGTCGATGGTCACCATCGAGATCGTGAGGGGTGATTGGTCGGGCATTGGTCGTTCTCCGTTCGGGTTGTGATGTCGAGCCGGCCGCGGCTGCGGTCGACGTCATCGACGTGACGGGCTCCTGCGTGCGGGCTGCTGCCGCAGGCGCCGAGGTCTCGCGGGACTGCAGCGGTCGCGAGGCTCTCCAATGCCGTTTTTCAGCAATGGAATTCGATCCGCAATGACAGTCGCGCCTTCACACCAGACGCTGGCACATCGGCGGCGATGACGTAGCGATGCGGGCCGGGTGAGGTCAGCGATGCGAAACCAGTCGTGCTCGACACGTCGGGCCACTGCACACTGATCTGCTTTCCTCGGTGATACATCTGCAGCGTCACCGCCTTCAGAGTCAGCGTCGTATCATCGAATCCGACCTCGACACTGTCGGATCCTCGGTCACTCAGCGGACGTCGAGACGTCAGCACGTCGGAGCCCGTCCAGAAGAACAACGGTGCCGCTGCTGGTGTACGCGTGCAGAGTACGAGTCGCGTCTTCGGCAGCGCGAACAGCTGGTCATTGATGTCGATCGAGTCCACGTACTCCGCCTGCGGCGCTGCCACCGTTCCCGTCCGCCTGGTGGTGCGCAGCCTGCGAAGAAAGCGGATCCCGCCGCGACTCCCCCACCGCAATCCGCAGGAGGCGTCGTTTCCTGACTGATCCCGGCGCGCCGTTTACCAGCCCAGTTGGTGCCGGTCTGCTCACGTCGGTGCGCCATCGCAGCAACCAGCTCCGTGTTGGAGGGGACTGCCGGAGAGAGTCATGAATTCCCATCGAGTTTGTCTCGTGCAGTTTGGTGACAGTGCCCAGGGCTCTAGACGGCTGCGCCACCGTCGATGATCAGGTCCGAGCCGGTGAGGAAGGACGATTGTTCCGAGGCGAGGAACACTGCGCCGGCTGCGATCTCACTGGCCTCGCCCAGTCGTCCCATTGGTGTGGTGATGGTGCTGGCGCCGTCGTCGCCGAGTTCTTCCAGGACGTTGCTCATGCCGGGGGTGTTCACCGGCCCGGGGCACAGCGCCGAGACGCGGATGTTGCGCGGCGCAAGTTCGATCGCCCAGGAGCGGGCGAAGTTGCGGATCGCTGCCTTGGTGGCGGCGTACACGCTCATGCCTGGCTGGCCGTCGATGCCAGAGATCGACGACATCAGCACCACTGAGGCCCCGTCGGGCAGCAGCGGCAACGCCTTCTGCACGGTAAACACTAGGCCCTTGACGTTGTCGTCGAAGGTGGTGTCGTAGTGCTCTTCGGTGATATCGGCCAGGCCGATGGGGCGGCCGCTGCCGGCGTTGGCGACCAGCACGTCGAGGCGGCCGCTGCGATCGGTGATGGTCTTATACAACGCGTCCAGCGACGCCATGTCGGACACGTCGCCGACGATGCCGGTGACCTGGACGCCAGTGTCAGCCTTGATGTCGGCGACGGCGGCGTCGACGACCTCCTTACGGCGTCCGGTCAGATAGACCTGGGCGCCTTCGGAGGCGAAGCTGCGTGCGGTCGCCAAACCGATGCCGGCGCTTCCACCGGTGATCAATGCTACTTTGCCGTCGAGCTGTCCCATGGGTGTTCTCCTTGGTGTGTAGGGATGGCGGTGGGGTCGTTGCTGGGTCTCGTGGATATGGGCGTTGCTGCGGGGTGAGCAGCGGCGTCAGGTCAATCAGCTCAGATCGACGCGGTCGCCCAGGTGCTTGAGCAAGGGCGGGAGTGCCTCGTCGGCCACGCCGGCCAGCAGTGTTCGCGACACCCCGCTGTCGGCGAATCCCTGCAGCAGTGCCGTAATGCGTTCGAGCGCGGCAGTGTCACCGTGGGCGGCGGCGGTGAGTTCGGCAGGGTCGCCGGGGTAGGGCACGGTCACCTCGATGTCAGTGGGATCGCGATGCAACCGTTGGGCTTCGGAGTTCATGATGTCTAGCAGTGGGCTCAGTTGGTCGGGCTCGGTGATGCTGGGGAAGTAGCCGTCCCCGATCGCGGCTGCCCGGCGCGCGGATCGGTTCGAGCGGCCGCCGATGACGATCGGTACGGCGCCGCCGGCGGGTTGGGGCAGGCTGATCGCGTTGTCGAAATCGGTGTAGGTGTTGTGCACGCTGGCCTTGGTGTCACGCCACAGCGCGCGCATCGCCTCGATGTAGTCGTCGTGTCGGCGGCCGCGGTCGGCCCACGGCACGCCCACAGCGGCGAACTCTTCAGCCAGCCACCCCACCCCAACCCCAAGCAGCAGGCGACCGCCGCTGAGCACGTCGAGTGAGGCCGCCTGCTTGGCCAATACCACCGGGTTGCGTTGCGGCAGAATGATGACGCCAGTGCCGAGCTTGATCCGGTCGGTCACCGCGGCAGCGAAGGTGAGCCAGGTCAGGGGGTCGGCGATGTCGACCTCTTCGGCGCCGCCCATCATCTTGCCGGATTCGTGGTAAGGGTACTTGGTTTCGTATCCCGAGGGCATCACGACGTGATCGAGCGCCCATAGCGACTCCAGTCCCAGCTCCTCTGCCAGGACGGCGGTCGAGTGGGCTCGTTGTGGCGTTGTCCCTGCGCCGACGTTAATGCCGAACAGTCCGAGTTTCACGATGTCAATTCCATTGTTCGATTGGGTAGATGCCGGAGCGAAAGTGCATGCCGGGCCTGTTCACACCGATGTATTCGATGTCGAGTCGCACCTCGTGGGGGCCGGCTATACCGGGGGCTGCACGGCTGAACCCGCAGCAATTCGGATCCTGCCAAGGTGTCGAAAGTGATTGCCTTAAACATGCTTTGCCCTCTCACCCGTCGGTTGGTGCCGAGACGCATCTCTGATCGACCAGCATGGTGTTTGTAACAGGTCCTGTTACAGGTAACATACGTAACAGGGTTAGTTACAGTCAAGTCGACGTCGTCGGCATCACGGGCGAAGGTCGGGAGGGGTGCAGCATGAGTGCGAACAGCAAGATGAGTCTGGCGGTGCACGTGTTGACGTGGATTGCCTTCGATCGTCGCGGCACCGACAAGGAGGTCGGTACCTCGCAGCGCATCGCGACCAGCGTGAACACCAACCCGGTGGTCATCCGCCGGTGCTTGAGCGACCTGCGGGTCGCTGGCCTGGTCGAGTCCAGCCGCAACGGCGGCTGGGCGTTGACCCGCGCTGCGTCGAAGATCACGCTGCTCGACGTCTACAACGCCGTCGGCGACGGTGAGGTCTTCGGCATGCACGCTTCACCCCCGGACGCGGAATGCTATGTGGGATACGGCATTCAACCCGTGCTGTCTCGGGTGTATGCACGCGCCACCGCTGCGCTGCGCAAGTCGCTGGCCACGACGTCCATCGCCGACGTCCTACGTGACACCATGGCCGAGTTCGAGGCCGGCAATCCCGTGGAGGCCCTTCGTGGCCCGTGACGACGCACCGGCATCTGAGAATCCGTTCGGCGACTTCCTGCGCGCGCAGCGGTCACGGATCAGCACCCACGACGTGGGCCTGCCATCAGTTGCGGGTAGGCGCGTGGTCGGTCTGCGGCGCGAGGAAGTTGCCGTGTTGTCCGGTGTGAGCGCGGACTATTACGCGCGGCTGGAGCAGGGCCGCGAACGCAGCCCGTCGGCTCAGGTCGTCGATGCGATCTGTCACGCCCTGCGGCTAGCCCCCGACGCGCGGGAGCACGCCTTCCGCCTGGCCAAGCTTTCCCCGACCGCGGCGCGCAGCGGTGACGCGGTGAGTCCGGAACTGCTGCAGACGATGGAGGCGTTCCCTCACGCGGCGGCCTACGTGACCAATCCGGCGTTTCGCGTGCTGATCGCCAACCCGGCAGCCACCGCCCTGATCACGCCCCTGCAGCAGCGGGACCCCAATGTGCTTGCCGCGCTGTTCCTCGATCCTGCCGCGCGCGAGTTCTACGTCAATTGGGACGAGGTATCCAAGGCGTCGGTCAGCGCGCTGCGCTTGGCCGAAGGCTTCACCCCGACCCACCCCGAAGTCACCGACCTGATCACCCGCCTGCGCCGAGGCAGCGCAGGCTTCCGAGGATTGTGGGACGACCACGCCGTCGCCGGCCTCACCGCGACGCGCAAGACCATCCGCCATCCCGAGGTCGGGATGCTGACGCTGAGCTACCAGACCTTCGATGTCCGTAGCTCGCCTGGCCAGCAGCTCACGGTGGCCACGGCAGCACCCGAATCGCCCAGCGCCGACGCCCTGGCACTTCTGGGGACACTGGAGGCCACCCGCCACCGCGAACGTCTCTAAACGCGTCGGCGGTGCGTTCCTGGGTGCAGCGCACCCAGGAAGACGTGCCCTTCCCCCGGCGTGGCTAGGCCGGTTCACTCGATGTCACCACCACTTCGAGAGAGGCAGACATCGATGACCATCGCCATCGTCACGGGAGGTAGCCGAGGCATCGGCGCCGCCACCGCACTGGCCTGCGCCCGCCGCGGCATGGGCGTCATCCTGACCTACAACAGCAATCCCGACTCCGCCGCCGGTGTCGTCGACCGCATGACCACCGCCGGCGCCACGGCGGTCGCGCTCGAACTCGACGTCGCCAACACCGCGTCATTCCCGGCATTCGCCACAACCGTCGGTGCCGCACTGGACGAGCGTTGGGGCCAAACAAATTTCGACTACCTGGTCAACAACGCCGGCTACGGCCTCTACAACCCCATCGCCACCGTGACCGAAGCCCAATTCGACGGGCTGTTCAACGTGCACCTCAAAGGACCGTTCTTCCTCACCCAGGCACTGCTGCCTTTGATGGCGGACGGTGGGCACATCGTGAACCTGACCAGCGCGACCACCCGGGTCGCCACCGCTGGGGTCGCCCCGTACGCCTCCTTCAAGGGTGGACTGGAAGTCCTCACCCGCTACATGGCCAAGGAATTCGGCGACCGCCGGATCAGAGCCAATTCCATATCCCCGGGCGCCATCCGCACCGAACTCGGCGGCGGCCTCAACGACGAGTTCGAAACCCTGCTCGCCGGTCAGACCGCCCTCGGACGTGTCGGTGAACCCGACGACGTCGCCGACACCATCGCCAGCCTGCTGGCTGATGACAACCGGTGGATCAACGCCCAGAACATCGAAGTCGCCGGCGGCTTCACCATCTAACCGGAGAAGAGCCCCACCACCATGCTGGACCACATCTTCCTGTCGGTGAGCGATCTCGATCGCTCCATCGCCTTCTACACCGCCACCCTGGCGCCGCTGGGCATCACCACCCGCCTGGACTACGACGGAAACGACGGCCCGCCAGGCCATCCCGACCTCAAAGGTTTCGGCGCCCACGGCCGGATGATCTTCTGGCTACGCGCCGGTGTCGCAGAGGGCCGGTCCACCCATGTCGGCTTCGTGGCCGACAGCACCGCCCAGGTCGACGGCACCTACCGCGCCGCCATCGCCGCCGGAGCCACCGACAACGGCGCGCCCGGGGCACGGCTGCACTACGACCCCCGTTACTACGCCGCCAATGTCCTCGACCCCGACGGCTACAGCCTCGAATTCGTCTACAAGAGTTGGCAGCACTGACCATGCCCACCCTGATGATCTACGGAGCCACCGGCTATACCGGGCGAATGGCCGCCGAACACGCCGCAGCAGCCGGACTCGATCTCGTCCTGGGCGGGCGAAACCGCACCCGCCTGGCAGCACTGGCCCATGAACTCGGGGCCGACCATCGAACGTTCGACCTCGATGACGACGCTGCCGTGGAGACTGCGCTGTCAGACATCACCGTCGTCCTCAACTGCGCCGGGCCGTTCATGCGAACCGCTAAACCACTCATGGAAGCTGCGATCCGCGCACACACCCACTACCTCGACGTTGCAGCCGAACTCGACAGCTACCACCTCGCTGAGAAACTCGATTCGACGGCCCGCGACGCCGGCGTCTTGTTGCTTCCCGGAAGTGGTGGCAGCGTGGCCATGCTCGGCTGCCTGGCCGGCCACGCCGCACAGCTTGTCAACAACCCCCAGCACGTGCACATCGCGCTGCATGTCGCCGGATCAATGTCACGGGGCTCTGCCCTCAGCGCGACCGAAAATCTCACTACCGACTGCCTACAACGACTCGACGGTCAACTGGTGCCCCGCAACCCCGACGACCGACGCGACTTCGACTTTGGGTGCGGACCGACATCATGCTCTGCGACAACACTCCCCGACCTAATGACTATCTGGCGGGCCACGGGCATCCCCAACATCGATACCTTCGTGTACGTCTCTGGACATGCCTTCCCGCAAGGTGACATAGCTACCCTTCCCGAAGGCCCCTCAGCCGAGCAGCGGACGGCCGACCGCTACCACGCCGCCGTGGAAGTCACCGGAGCGGACGGCGCGGTGGCGCGCTCGGTCCTCGACACGGTGAACGGCTACACCTTCACCCCCCTGGCCGCCGCCGAGGCCGCAGGACGAGTTCTCCGCGGTGAACATCAACCCGGATTCCACACTCCCGCAGCGTTGTTCGGCACTTCCTTTGCCGAGACCATCGCCGACACCCGAATCACGGACCTTCAAGCGGGCGCCTCGGTTCCCGCCCGATAGGCCGGCTGCCCACCGTACGGTCGCCACCAATGGGCTAATGATCAGCTTGCCAGCTGTATCGATGGCGGTGAGCACTGACGCAGTTCTCACTCAAATGTGCAATTGGACATTTGAGTGAGAAAAGGGCATCTAACTTGAGAAGCAACATTGCTCGCCGACCATGAAGCCTCGCGTCCTCAACTGCGACAGGTGCAGTTGTCGCGCGACCGAGATGGCTTCTGCCGGACCGCTCTGGCCGCGGACGGCAAACGCCAAGACCGGGGCGGTTCTCGTCACGTGCAGTTCGACTTTCCTATCGCGAACGCTGTACCCAGAACGGCAACTCGATCTCCCGGGATGAAACACCTGGGGCTATTACCACCCGGTCGAATGACCTAGCCATCGAAGTCCCACGAGAGCTTGTTTGCACCGCACCGACCAATGGCATAGATCCGAGACGGCCATGCAAGCCGCGCAATGAGCTTGCTTCGTTCCCAAATCCGTTCACAACGTTCACAAACAAAATGGCCGCCAGTTTGCACTGGCGGCCATTTCCAGTGGTCGAAGACCACTGACTTAGTAGCGGGGACAGGATTCGAACCTGCGACCTCTGGGTTATGAGCCCAGCGAGCTACCGAGCTGCTCCACCCCGCGTTGGTGAATACGAGGTTACCCGGGCCCTGCGCGCAGTTCCAAATCGTCTGGTCAACGGCGGTTTTTGCGGCGAACCACGCCGGGTTCAGGACACGAACCGCACCACCTGACCGCACCGGTACACCCCGGCGGGATCGTGGCGTTCGGCGAGCGCGGCAAGCCAGTGCAGGGTGTCCTCGTCGTACACCCGCGATGCACGGCCCGCGTCGTCGGACGGTGCGAAGTTGGGCAGCTGCCCACCGGTCGACCACGGTGCCATCGCGTCGACGAGCGCCGCGCCATGCGCGCGCACCGTGTCGGCCACCGGGGGCACCGGGACGCCGATGGCGGTGACGCCGAAGGCCGCGTCACGGTGGCAGAACGCGCTGCGGTGCCGGGGCTCTCGCGCCAGGGCCCCACCGAACAGCCGTATTTCGACGATCGTCTGCACCGGCGGGGTGTCGGGGCCTGCGGCCGCGAGCAGGACATCGACTGCCTCAGACGGCAGTTCCCGCAGCAGGGTGTGGGTCTCGTTGCACGGCATGGGATCCACGGGATCCATGTGGACACCGCCGATGGCGGCGTAGGGGTGTACGGCGACGGTGTCGAGCACCGGCGTGGCCACCGCACGCATGGGCGCCAGCAGACGCTCGGCGCGGGCGAAATCGCCGATGGCGGTGTAGCGCACCGCGACCGTCAGCTTGCCCGCCAACGGCTCGGGCACACCGGGAAGGGGCGGTAAATTCTGCAGGGAGATGGATGTGTTGACACTCTCGGGCAGTGTCACACACCAGGTCCGCCACGCATGCAGCACGGATGCGGCGTCGGCACCGTCGAAAATGACCGCGCCGCCGTAGAACTCAGGGATGGGCGGCAGATCGATCTCCACCGAGGTGACGATTCCCAAGGTCGCCTTGCCACCACGCAGACCCCAGAACAGCTCGGCGTTCTCCTCCGGCGTCGCGCGCAGCAACTCTCCTTTGCCGGTGACCAACTCGAAGGAGCGCACGTGGTCTGACGAGAGCCCCACGGTGCGCACCAGCGGGCCGACCCCGCCACCGGTGAGGTACCCGACGACACCCACGTTGGGTGACGATCCGCACAAGGGCGCCAGGCCATGCGGAGCGGCCGCGTCGATCACGTGCTGCCATCTGGCGCCGGCCTGCACGCGGGCCGTGCGCGTCGACGGGTCGACCGTGCAACCGGTCATGCCCGAGGTGACGATCAGAATGGTGTCGTCGGTGACCTTCAGCGCGCCGTGGCCGGTGGCCTGCACGGTCACCCGCAGTCCCCGCGACGCCGCGTACCGCACGGTGTTGGCGACGTCGTAGGCCGAGGTGGCCAGCACCACCGCGGCGGGCTTCACCTCGGCGGCGACATTCCAGGGCGTGGCACGCTCGTAGCCGGCTTCACCCGGCAGCGCCACAGGGGCCACGACATGTGCGCGCAGCCCGTCGAGGGCGTCGGCGAGGCCCTCGGTGCCGTTCGGGAGGTCGGTCAGGGTCATCGGAGTCCTTCCAGGGTTCACGAAAGTGTTGACGCGATTGAGCTGGGATCAGCATCACCGCGATCACTTGGCGATCCCTTGGCGGCGAGACCAAGCGCGTGACGAACCGGCAAAACGTCAGCTCAGGACAGTGAACGGGCCTGCGCGGCGATCCCGTGCATGCCCATCGCCTCGGCGTCGGCGGCAAGCTTGGCGGCGGCTTGGCGCCGGGCCGCCCCGTCCTCGGCGAGCTCGCAGGCCAGTAGTGCACAGCGCATCAGTGTGGGCCTGGCACCGGTACGACGCGCGACGTCCTCGGCTTTGGCCAGATCTTCGAGTGCCCGGGCGCGATCACCGCGCAGCGCGTGCAGTCTGGCGGTGGCGAGCGCCACCGGCCCGGCGTGCCCCACCTGTCCGATCACCGCGATGCGATCGGTGAACGGCTGCAGGACCGCCAGCAGCGGCTCGGCGTACTCGCCCAGCCCGTAGTCGACCGCCAGATGGGCCATCCAGGCCGCCTCGCCGAGGTTGGTCCAGATCTGTCCGCGGTCGGTGTTGACCCAGTTGTCCAATCGCGTGGCGGCCGCGGCGCGTGGGCCGCGCTCGATGGTCAGCAGGGCGACATGCACCATGGCCTCCATCCCCTGCCCGCCTCGCTCGACATCGGCAGGTGTGACCCCGAACCCGGCCGGGACGGGGCCGCCGATCTCACGCAGCAGGGTCACCTCGGCCAGCAGACCGCTTCCCGCGCCGTAGAGTTCGGTCTGCTCGTGCACGTGCGCCGCGATCGAGTGGTGGCGCTGCGCCTCGTCGAAGTCACCGCGCCACGTCGCCAATACCGCTTCCATCCACCGCAATTGGGCACGCAGAACCGGTAGCTGCAGCTCTTCGCTGCCCACCACCCCGGCCCTGAGGTGGCGCTCGGTCAGCTCGGTGTCGGCCAGCAGCATCGCCGACATCGTCGCCACCGAGTGGGCGATCACCGAATCCTCACGGGACCTGCTGTGCTGCAACACCTCAAGCCGCGCGACCCATTCGAAGATCTCGTGACTGCGTTCGTTGACACCCGAATAGGTGATGAGCCGGCCCATCAACACGTCGGCGAGCACATCGGGATCCTCGGTGCGTTCGGCGAGGCGCTCGGCGCGGTCGAGGTGGCCTGCGGCCACCCCGGGATCGGGGTGATAGCAGCACCCGACGCCCAGTGCTGCCAACACACGCGCTCCGGCCGCCGGGTGCTCGGCAGCCATCTCCGCGGCGCGCTGCAACAACGTCAGCAGTGCACCCGGATCATCGCCGGGGGCCAGCCACGGCCATCCACCACTGGACCGCAACAGCACGCTGGCGACCAGACCCGCGGTGTCGGCGCGTTCATTGCGCAATGCCTCGGTGAGGTGACGTTCGACGTAACCCAGCACCGTGCGGCCCCGCCCGGCGCGTGAATGTGCTTCCAGCATCGCCACAGTCAGCGCGTCGCGCTCGGTTTCACTGCGCGACGCGACCGGCACCCGGTCGTAGGCGTCGAGCGCGGCCTGCCACCATCCCGCCGCGATGTCCGAACTCCACCGTTGGGTGGCCGCCTCCGCGGCCAGACGGCACGCGGCGACCACCTCGACGGGGTCGACCAACGGTTGGGCCGCAACCAGATGCTGGGCCCGGCGGGTGATCGCGTCGTCGGACGGGTTGCCCGCCAACACCTCGGCCACCTGGGCATGCAGGCGCTGCCGACGCAGCGCGGGCAGGCCGGCCATCAGGTGGTCACGCAACAGTCCATGGGCGAACGTGTAGCCATCGCCGGTGTGCGCGTTGACCACGATGCGCTCGTCGGCCGCGGCATCCAGATGGTCTGCGAGCGTGTCGAAGTCGATCTTGGCGACCCGCGCCAGCACGGGAACCACGTCGGCGTCGATCGGGTCGCCGATCACCGCGGCGACCCGCAGTACCGCGAGCACCCCCGGATCGAGCCCGGCGAGGCGCCGGTCGAGCACCGATTTCACGGCCACGGGGATCTCACCGCGTTCGGCACGGGGCAGGCGCGCGTATTCGGATACGAAGAACGGGTTGCCACCGGTGCGTTCGGCCAGTATCTGTGCCTCGGCGTGGTCGACGACGTCCTCGGAAATCTGATTCGCCAGTGCCGCAACATCATCGGTCGACAACGACGAGAGCGCCAGGTGACGGTTGCCGTCGCCACGTGCGACGGTCGCCAGCAGACGCGCGACCTCGGCGGTGTGGTCGACGTCGCGTACGGTGAGCACGATCGCGACCGGATGGTCCCGCAGTGCGCCGGCGATGTAGGCGAGGCAACTGGCCGAGGTCGAATCCGCCCATTGCACATCATCGATCACCACGACCGCGGGCCGGCCCGTCGATTCCAGCAGGGCCTGCACACGCTCGTACACCTGGAAACGCGCGGTGTCAGGGTCGGCGTGGGGCGGCACCTCCAGCACCTCGTCGGCGTCGGCGCCCAACGCGCGCACGAGTTGTCGCATGGGCCACCACGGTGGCGTCGACCGTTCGTCCGGGCAGGACACCCACACGACCTCGGCGTCGCACCCGTCGGTGATCTCCTCGGCGAGCCTGGTCTTGCCGATACCTGGTGGCCCCGAGAGCACCAGCCACCGCGTCTCCCCCGCCGCCACGTCGGCCAGAAGGTCGGTGGCGACGGCGAGTTCACGCTTGCGCCCGATGAGCAAACCACGCTGGGCGCCCGGTTCGGGCACGGGCGGGTGCGGCGGGGCGGGGGTGTGCACCTCCTCGGCACCGGTCCACTCCGGGGACCTGGGCCACGCGGCGAGTTCGGGCGCCTGGCGCAGGATCGCGGTCTGCAACTCGCGCAGTTCGGCGCCCGGGACCAGTCCCAGTTCGTTGTCGAGCATCTGCGCATGGCGGGTGTAGGCGTCAAGGGCCTCCGGGGCGCGGCCCGCGCGATACAGCGTCAGCATGTGCAACCAGCAGGCACGGTCGGAAAGCGGTTCGGCCGAACGCAGTTGCGTGACGGCGGCCAGCGCCGTCGAAACCCGCCCGAGGGCCAGCAGCGCGGTGATGCGGTGGTCCACGCACTCGCTGCGCAACTCGCCGGCGCGGGCGGCGTCCTCGTGGACCCACTGCTCGTCACGCAGGTCATCGAGGAACGGACCGCGCCACAGCGCGAGCGCCTCATCGGCGGCGGTCAGCGCATCGACCCAGCGCTGTTCCTCGACAGCCTGCGCGGCCTGCTGACAGCCTGCGGTGAACTGCGCCAGATCCACGGCGTCGGCGGGTGCGTCGAGGTAGTACCCGGGCGGCTGACGCACGATCGGCGACGCCACCTGCGCGGTGTCGGACCCGTCACGCAGCGCACGTCGCAGATTGGAGATGTAGGCCTGCAGGCTGGCGGTGGCGCTCGCCGGTGGATCATCACCCCACACTGCGTCAATCAGACGATCGACCGACACGACGCGGCCCTGTGCCAGCAACAGCATCGCCAGGACTGCCCGTTGTTTCGGGGCACCGATGTCGACCGGCGTGCCGGAATGCACCACCTGCAGTGGTCCGAGCAAGCGATAGTGCACCGACGCAGCTTAAATGCCCGTGCCCGCTACGACGAGCATTATCCTCGCGTCTCCTGCGGGGTGCACACGCCCTCGAAGTCGTTGCCTATCCGCGC
>Ga0180215_1004380_pt1 | contig 12593 bp, 9 predicted proteins | sample eDN3rd37CBELigBY_FD_128871 | JGI IMG/M metagenome (GOLD analysis project Ga0180215, IMG submission 128871) | Enriched backyard soil microbial communities from Emeryville, California, USA - eDNA 3rd pass 37_C BE-Lig BY (version 2) (version 2) | ecosystem: Environmental > Terrestrial > Soil >...
TCCACCAGCGAGGCGAACGGCTCATGGATGATCGTCGCGTCCACCTGGCCGGACGTTAGACTGGCGAAGGCTTGCTCCTGCGCGCCGTTGGCGACATAGGACACATCATCCTTGCTGATACCATGCTCCTTCAAAATAATTTGCGTATAGACGTCCAGCCCGCTGCCGAAGGTGCCTGCGCCAACTGTTTTCCCTTTCAGCTCTTCGATGCTGTTAATGTCCGGCCCTGCGATCAGATAGAACGGGCCTTTCGTGCGGAACAGCGAGGATACGATTTTGATCGGCGCGCCCTTGCCCGCCGCGATGATCGCATTCGTCGTCGGCATATCGGCAATGTCGACGTCCTTGGAGGTCAGTCCTTCCACCGCATTTTTCGTAGTGATGAACTCGACGTCGAGCCCTTCCTCTTCAAAAAATCCCTTTTCCGCGCCAAAGCGAACGGCCAGCCCGCTAATCCCGCTAAGCGGCGCGTATTTGATTTTTTGCAGCTTCGGCGCATCCGTTGCCGTTGCCGCCGGCTCCGCAGCCTTATTGCTATTGGCGCCCGCCGAGCAAGCCGACAGCAGCAGCGCCGCAGCAAGTCCGGCCAGCCCTATTTTCATCCAACGTGTCCTGTTCATCTATCCTATCTCCCTTGTATTTAGCGTTATTAATCTCTTAGCGTGTTAAGAAGCTCTCCATTTCAGAACGACCCGTTTCTCCAGCAAATCGATGAAAGCGATGATAAGTACGGATACGACGGTAACGACCGTAATAATGGCAAATGCTTTAGCGGTGTCATATAGAGAGGTCGCCTGCACCAGTAAATTGCCGAGTCCGTCTTTCGATGCGATCATCTCTCCGAACAAAGCGCCGACAAGGCCAGTAGCCGCAGACAGACGAAGCGAGACAAAAATGGTAGGAGCCGCCGAAGGCAAAATGACTTTTATAATCGTCTGGAGTTTCGACGCCTCGAATACGCGGGCCACCTTCAAATGATTGTCAGCCGTCTGTTTAATGCCGGTAATCGTATTGAACGCGATCGTGAAATAACAGAACAGAAACACAATCGCGATTTTGTTCGACAGCCCGATGCCCAGCCAAAGCATGAGCAGCGGTATAATCGTAACCTTCGGAACCGCCAGCAGCGCGGATAGATACGGCTTAAAAAAAGCTTCCGCCCTCGGCACTAGAACGAGCAGCATGCCGGTAGCGATGCCTGTAAATGCCGACAGCACATACCCCGCTGCAAATTCCGTAAGCGTAACGAGCAAATGATGGAACACTTCGCCCTGCGCGAACAGCTTCACAAGCTCATTTACAACAGAGGTCGGCCTCGGCAAATACAAGCTGTTAACGATATCCGACGCGACGAGATATTCGATCAAGCCGAGAATAAAAAATAATAATGCGAGCTGCCCTGCAGCTATTCGCCAATGAAAGCGGGTTGTACGCTCGATGCCCATCTGCCATCCTCCATTTTCAGTTTCAGCGCCCGAGCCGCCTTTATCATTGACCCGCGCCTTGCAGCACGGCGTTCTCCCCCTGCGCGAATTGATTGTCCGGACGCGACAGGCCGAAATGCTCGCGGAAGGTGCTGCCTTCATACTCCGTACGGAACAGCCCTCGCCGCTGCAGCACAGGCACGACATAATCTACGAAAAGATCCAAGCCTCCAGGCATGTACGGAGGGCATATGTTGAAGCCGTCCGCCGCTTCCTGGACGAACCATTCCTCCATTTGATCGGCAATTTGCTCCGGATCGCCCACGATAAGCAAATGCCCTCTTGCCGTAGCCGCGAAGTAATAAAAGAGCTCTCGCACTGAAATATCCGTATGCCCAGCAGCCCGCTGAGCCAATTTAACAAGCTGTGGCGCCCGGTCGCCCGGCAGGCTGGAAAGCGACAGATCCGGCAGCGGCCCATCCAGCTCATAACCGCTTAAATCAATGCCGATCCGCTTAGATAACGCAGTTAAATCGAAGTCTGTCACAAGCAGCTCGCTAAGCTCAAAATATTTCGCCCGGGCCTCCTCTTCCGTTCGGCCGACGAGCGGCACCAATCCCGGCATAATAAACAGCTCGCTTGGCTTGCGCCCGTGCTTGGCCAGCTTGCCCTTAACACCGGCGTAGAACCGCTTTGCCTCCTCCAACACAATCTCGCCTGTGAAGATCGCTGTGGAAAACTGAGCGCCCAGCTCTTGGCTTCTTTCCGAAGTGCCTGCCGACAGCAGCGGAATTTGCCCCTGCGGCGGCCTAGCAACGTTAAGCGGTCCCGCAACCTGGAACTGCTCCCCGATATGATTAATGGCGTGAACCTTGCTGCCGTCGACGAACTGCCCTGTTTCTTTGTCTCGAATAAAGGCGTCGTCCTCCCAGGAATCCCACAGCTTCTTCACGACTGCCACGAATTCATCCGCATAATCGTATCGCTTGGCATTGTCCCAATGCTTCTCCCGGCTGAAATTTAGCGCCGCGCGCGCGTCCGCTCCGGTTACGACGTTCCAAGCGAGTCGCCCGCCGCTTAAATAATCGAGCGATGCCGTCATCCGAGCTACATGATAAGGCTCTGCGTACGTTGTGTTCACCGTTACGATTAGCCCGATTTTCTCCGTTACGGCCGCTAAGTAGGACAGCATCGTGAACGGCTCCAGCCGCACCATTTGCGAAGGGAAGGTATGCTGCTCCTCCGCGCTGGAAGCGAGACGATCTCCCAGGAAGAAGAAGTCGAACTTCCCCTCCTCTAACTTAACCGCCACCCGCTGCAAAAACTTTGGATCGAACGCGCCGTCGGTAACAGCCTCTGGCAGCCTCCAGCCGGCCGGATGATAGCCTGTCGCAAATAAAAATAATCCCAAATGAAGCTGACGTTTATTTTCGCTCATTGTAGAGTCCTCCTATTTATTAGGTAATAGGGAGAGGCCAACGCGTTTGGAGGCCTCGTCTATTTCGGCAAGCTCTTGCTCCGTAAGACGCTGATCCGCATACTGCAGCGTGCTGCGCAGCTGATCCGGCCGCGAAGCGCCGACGATTGCCGAGGTTATATACGAATGGCTGAGCACCCAGGCCAGCGCGTATTGCGCAAGCGTCCAACTGCGCGCCTCGGCAAGCGGGCGAATCGCTTCAACGAGCTCAAGCGCAGGATTGCCGTGCAGCAGCTGCTCCAGCTTTTTCTCGCCTGCAGCCAGTCTGGACTCCTCGGGAGGCGCTTCTCCCGCACGGTACTTGCCTGTCAATATGCCTCTGCCCAGCGGGCTGTACGAAATAATGCCGACCTCATCGGCCTTTGCGAAAGGAACCAGCTCACGCTCTATCCCTCTAGTAATTAAGCTGTATTCCGGCTGCACGCTTTCAAACCGGTGGAGGGCGTGCAGGGCGCTGACTCCATGCGCTTTAGCAAGCTGCCATGCGGCATAGTTGGAGCAGCCGATATATCTCACCTTCCCCTGCTTCACAACATCGTCCAATGCCCGGAGCGTCTCCTCGATCGGCGTATTCGGGTCGAAGCCGTGCACCTGATACAAGTCGATGTGATCGGTCTGCAGCCGTTTGAGGCTGTTGTCCAGCGCCCGGTATATATGGTAGCGGCTCTGTCCCGCATCATTGATGCCCGGACCTACCCGCGCATGCAGCTTCGTCGCCAGCAGAACCTCGTCCCGGCGCCCTTTCAGTAATCTGCCAAGTATGGCCTCTGCCTCTCCAAGCTGCGCAAAGTCGCCTGTATCCATCCCTCTGCCGTAAATATCAGCCGAATCTATCAAATTTATGCCAGCATCCAGCGCTGTGTCCAGCACCTCCGCGGACGCCCTCTCATCGATCCATCTCCCGAAGGCCATCGTGCCTAAGCTCACTTCAGACACCTTCAGCCCGGTTCTTCCTAATTTGCGGTATTTCATGCTGTTAATCACTCCTTGTCGTAATAAAAAAGGACAGACGGAGGACGCTCTATCTTGCAAGCGTCTCTCCGGCTGTCCGGTAGAGTTAATATACATTTTTCCGATCTGATAAGTAGGATAATAACACCTGCTGAAGCAATTTGCAACTATTAATTGCAAAAAATAAGGCTGCTGTATTTAACAAACTATTCCACAATATTTAGCAATCATCATCCAAATTTCGCTATAATCCGATATAATAAGCGTAAGCTTGAAGACTATGCGAATCATCTATCATCCATCACCTCAGAGAGGGGATTCTCAATGACTATCGACATCCAAGTGCGCAACAATGTTAAAGTTTTCGGCAATGGCGAACAGCCCATCGTATTCGCCCACGGCTTCGGCTGCGATCACGAAATGTGGCGTTACATCGTCCCTAGCTTTGAAGATAACTACCGCGTCGTTCTTTTTGATTACGTAGGCTCTGGGGAATCGCAGCTGACTTACTATAATCGAGATAAATATAACAGCCTGCAAGGGTACGCCGATGATGTAATTGATATTATGGAATCGCTGAATCTGCAAAACGCGATATTTGTCGGTCACTCCGTCAGCGGCATGATTGGCATGCTAGCTTCTATACGGAAGCCTGAACATTTTGAGCGGATTGTTATGCTAGGGCCTTCCCCTCGCTATATGAATGACCTTCCTGATTACTATGGCGGCTTTGAAAAGCACGAGATCGAGGAATTGCTTAATATGATGGAGATGAATTTTATCGGCTGGGCCAGCTATCTTGCCCCAATCGTCATGCAGAATGCCGACCGAAAGGAATTATCCGAGGAGCTCGAAAAAAGCTTCTGCTCCAGAGACCCGCATATCGCCCGCCAATTTGCGGAGGTCACGTTTATGTCCGATTGCCGGCAGGATCTTATCGAAGCTTCCATCCCTACCCTCATCCTTCAGTGCTCGGACGACAGCATTGCACCGGTCGAGGTTGGCGATTATTTGCATGCTCATCTGAAAAACAGCACGCTGCAGCATATGTGCGCAAGAGGACATTATCCTCATCTTAGCCATCCAGAGGAAACGACGCAGCTCATTAAACAATATTTGGAAGTCAATTAAAACCTGTAGAAAGGCAGCAGTGAAATGGATCCCCGATTAAATGACGCGCCCTGCGGATATTTTTCAATTACGACGACAGGGACTATCGACGCAGTCAATCAAACGCTCTCGGACATGCTTCTTTATGACAAAGAGGAGCTGATCGGCCGGCATATTGAAACCGTGATGACGGTTACGAACAAGCTGTTTTTTCATACCTACTTTTATCCATATATTCAGCTGTACGGGCATGTGAACGAGATGTACTTCTCCTTCCGGGCGAGCAATCAGCAAGAGGTGCCCGTGCTCCTGAACGGCGTTCGGCATGAACGGGACGGCGAAAGCTTCATCGATTGCGTCGTCGTCGAAATGCGCAAGCGGATCGAGCATGAGAAGGACATCCTTCAGACGAAAACGAAGCTGGAGCAGCTGTATCGGGAAACGAACGAGGCTAACAAAAAGCTGGAGCTGCTGCATGCGGAATACGAGACGAAGCAGCAGGTGCTTACTAGCTTGAATGAGCAGCTTGAGGCGTTGGCTGCGACCGACCCTTTAACCGGGCTGAAAAATCGCAGATTTTTTCAAGCGAATTTGCTGGCCAACATCGCCCTCTACCAGCAGACAGGGCTGCCCTTCTCGGTTTTCATGATCGATATCGACCATTTCAAAAAAATCAACGATACCTATAGCCATCCGATAGGCGATCTAGTGCTGACGAAGCTGGCGCAGCTGCTGCTCTCGATCACGCAGGACGAAGCGATTGTGGCGCGGTTCGGCGGCGAGGAATTCGTTATTTTGATGCCTAATATGGATGAAGAAAGCGGATTTGCCGCGGCGCAGACGTATTGCGCTCAGACAGCCGCCGCCCCTTGGGGCGAGTATAACGTCACCGTAAGCGTGGGCGTTGCGACGATATTGCCGGAGGATACCGATGCGAATGTACTTGAGAAGGCCGACCAAGCGCTCTACGCCTCCAAAGCTAACGGCAGAAATCGCGCGACGCATTGGGCAAGCCTAGCGAAGGCTGAAGGCTGATCATCTCTCATTTGAACAGACACGAGCTGTCCAAAATGCCGCATGAAGCAGGCAGTCCCGCTCTAGATACATAGCCGCTGGCTCGCACGTTATATCCCTTTTCCGCGGCTCACCTTTCGCATCATGCGCCCTCTTCCCGCACCGGTAAGAGGGTGCTGTTCTGTATGCCCGCCAATTGCGGTCTGCTTCCCTATTAAGCCCTTCCTTTCTATTTCCTACCGTTATTTGTCCCAAACTGAAAAGCTTAATTGTTCTATATATAAACAAAGGCCCGAGGCCATAGGAGGTGTACGCGTGGAACGTTCGGAGATTGACCGGCTGCTGCAATCCGTCAAAAACGGAGACCGAGAGAGCTACGGTGCGATTGTTGCAGCCTATCAGCAGCCGATTTTCAACTATTGCTGCCATATGCTTGGACAGCGTCAGGAGGCCGAAGACGTTGCCCAAGACGTGTTCGTGAAAGGCTTCATACGGCTGAACCAGTATAAGGAAGGCACTTCCTTCAAAGCGTGGCTGTTCAAAATAGCCTGCCACGAGTGTCTGAATAAGCTGAAGCGCAAGCGGATCTATGAGCGGTTGCTAGGCGTTTTCAGCCTGACAGCTGCAACTGCCCATGCGGAGCTGCCAGACGTAGAGCCGGAGATCAATACGGAGCTTCGCGACGCATTGCTTCGCATCAAGCCTATAGACAGGCATATTATTTTGCAACGAATTGTTGAGGAGAATCGGTTCGAGGATATTGCCGAGCAGCTCGATATGAGCTATGCAGCCGTACGCAAGCGTTACGAACGGGCGCGAAAGCAGCTGCAGCATTTTTTAATACAGAAGGAGGATGGTCAAGATGAGCGAAGCTTTTCATACTGACGAACGGGAGTTAAAGCGCAGGTTTAATGAGACGGAGTTGCCGCGAATACAATTGGAAGCGCGCGTGCTTGCAGATTTGGATGGGAGACTTCGTAAGAAGCAGCCGCTTCGCAGCAAAAGGCTGCTAGCGGCAGGCTGCTCGGCCGCCGCAGTCATTTTGATGCTCGGCATCCTTTCTTCCTTCCCCGCTTCGGCGGAGAAGCTGCGGCAAATACCGGTTGTCGGCAAGCTCTTTGAAGGAAATATTTTTATGTTCGCCGGGGATAACGGCCTAATTGACGGACAGAATGCCGGCATGTCTGCAGCGCTTAATAAAGAAGCCAGCGACCAAGGCGTTACCATAAAGCTGCAGGATGTGCTGTACGACGGTGCCCGATTATCGATAGGCTTCGAGATTATATCCGAGCAGCCGGATCGTCCCCTCTTTTTAGGCGATATCGCCGTTACAGTCGACGGACAATTCAAGCCGGGAGCATCGATTAGCACAAAGCCTCATGCCATTGACGACAAACGCTCCGTCGGCATCATGACGATTGATTTTGATGGGGATGAACATGCAGACAGCTTTGATCTTGAGCTTAGCATCGGCGAAGTGGCCGGGTTAACGGGCGATTCGTCGTCTCCGTACAGCCGGATCATCGGAGAATGGAGCTTTCAAATGGAGGTTGCCAATCATTCCGCCGATAGCATCAATCGTGTTGAGCTTGCAGAGGGCTACGAGGCAAAATCGAAAGATGGGCATTTCCAAATAAAAGGCTATACGCTAACACCTGCTACGACGAAGGTGGATTTCACGTATATGGGCGAGACAGAGTGGCTCAGCTTCCAGATAAAAGACGACCGCGGCATGATCATCCAAACGCTCGACAGCCAATTTACACTCCACAAGAAAAATGCGGCAAACGGCTCAGTCCGATTCGCCCCGCTGCCCAGCGGCACGAAAGAAATATTCGTGACACCCTATTATTTACTTCCAGCTAAAAAAGGAGATGTAAAGGTATCCGCCGAGCTGACGGAGGCATTTCCAATCGCGCTGTCACAGGGCAACGTCGGAGAAGTCATTGTAAATGACGTAGAGTTTCTTGATGACAAAACGCTTATCCATTATGAGGTGCAGGGCATTAATCCTTATTTGCAGTATGCCTCCTTATGGCTGGAGACGGTCGACGGCGAAATGATTATATCGGATTTCGGGAAGCGGACGCGCGTGAGCGACGACTCCTATCAATTTGTGCTGGAATATCCACCGCTTGACCCGGCACAGCCGTATGTACTCGGCACAATGACCCAAACGGATATGCGTTTGCTGGAGGAGCTGACCGTAAAAGTAGAAGTATCTCCATGAGAAAAAGCCGCCCTCGATATATTGAGGGCGGCTTGGCTGTTGAGTAGCTTTTATTTTTTGGGAGGCCTATTGGGAGGCCTATTGGGAGGCTTAAATGAAGCTTACGAAGCCTATGGGACCTACGAGGCCGATAGTCTGAAAATTGATGCAAATGTACATCCTTTTTTCGGAAAAACGTGTGATCTGGAGAAAAAGCTGCGATAATGCAGGAATTCACGCACTAAATGGTCGATTCTAATCTTTACGTGGGAAAAGCCTGCACTTACGCAGGCTTTCCCACATATCCGCTTGGTGACTTCAAAATAACTGTACTCGCGCATCTTGTCGGGTCGCTGCTGTTTTTATTTGCGCTCCTTGAAAACCTCGACGACGAATTGAAAATCCTCGACACTTTCTCAGCAAGCATGCCGCCCTCGATGTATCGAAGACGGCATACTAGCCATGCTATTCTGATGCTCAGCGGAACATTATTTGTTGATAAAGCAAGCTGCAATTTTCGCAATTTCTGCGCGGGTTATTTTGCCCTTTGGATTTAGCTTGCCGTCAGTGCTCCCTTGAACAACGCCCGCTTTCACGAGCGCCGCTATCGATTCGCGTGCCCAGTCTCCAATTTCGTCAGCGTCCTTAAAGTCAGCGCTGTTATCGGCGCTTAGATCAAGCTTATCTTTCACAGCACGGTGCAACAGTACGAACGCTTCCTCGCGTGTCATTTCCGCATCCGGCCTGAAGCTGCCGTCCGGATAGCCGGATACGATTCCCGCAGCGCTTAAGCTGCCAACATATCCGCTATACCAAGCCTGGCTCGGCACATCACTGAAAGTTGGCGCAGAGCTAGCCGTTTCTAATCCTAACAGCCTATACAGAACAGCCATATACTCGGCTCTGGACATATTGTTATCCGGCCTGAACTTGCCGTCCGGCATGCCATTCAAAATACCTGCCTCTGTAAGCTTGCCAATATAGGCTTCCGCCCAATGTCCCTTCACATCGGTGAAGCTTGCTCCTTCGGCCGGCGTTGTCGGGGTCGGCGCCGGTGTAGCAGTTGGCGTTGGCGTCGGTGTCGGTAATACAGGCGGCGACGTTGGTGTTGGTGTTGGCGTAGGTGTCGCCGAATCTGCAGTAACGGTCACCGTTGCTTCGGCGCTGCCGTAGCCGTCTGCGCTTATCGCTGTAATGACAGCCTTGCCTACTTTCAACGGCGTGACATTGCCGTTGGCGTCGACGTTCGCGACCGATTCGTCGGAGCTCGACCATATAACCGCAGCTTCTCCCTCACCCATTGGCTCGACGTCAGCGCTCAATTTTGCGCCAGTTCCGCCTGCCGTCAAGGACAGCGAATTCTCGCTTAGCGAAACCTTCGTAACCTCCAATTGATAGACGCCTACCTTGCCCCCTACTTCATAAGCGACTAGCAGCAGCGGCAGGCCGGTCGGGCTAATGGCAGCCGGAATAAACTCCAGACCTTCCGGCCCCGTGTCGGTGTCCAGGTTCACTTTGCCTTGGCTATTTGCAAATACCCGCGTATTCGTGTAGTTGACGAAAGCAGGGGCTTCCGGATTCGTTACATCGTAGGTCATAAAGCCGCCTACCCGCTCCAAGCCGATAAACGCAAAGGCATGATTGCCGACGAGGCCTACTTTAATATCCTCGGGTTCAGGGCCTTTCTTCGTGCTTCGGTCATCCATCGTAATTTTACTGTTGCTCACATTGAAATATTCAGGAACGCGCTGGCCGGTAATGACTTCGAAATCGCTGCCGCTGTCATAAACCAGCTCCATCGTGTCAGCGTTCCAAATGGAGAAGGAACGGCCCCCGTACATATAAATGCCGTCATGGCCCATATCCGATACCACTTCAACGCTGTCGTATTTCGTCGTGCCGTTCAAAAAGGCATATGCTTCAGAGTCTGTATTCAGCTGACCCTTCATTGTGCCGATCGTACTTGCATTTGTGCGTCCCGGCCATTCCGTCGCATCGCCTTCATTAGCCGTAAACAAATAGGTTTGCCCATTTATGGTGTGGGACGCCATGCCATCCGGCATATAAATGCCGTAAAATGGAGCATTCTCTAGCAAAATCCGGTTATCGCGCTGCAAGTCCAGCGCATTGGCGGCTTCATTAAAGCTTTTCAGGCCAAGACCCTTTACCGACAAAACCTTTTTCGACTCGATATCGATAGAAGCAATCGCGTTATTTTCCTGCAACGCAACGTAAGCGATGCGATTATCCTCCGAAAGCGCGATATACTCTGGCTCTAGATCCAAATAAGCGTCCTCTTTCGTGCCCTTGCTTTTAATTTTGCCATCTGCAGGATCAGCCGCTCCCCGAATGTGCACCGCATCATCAATGACCGACGTATCGTTGAAGTAGACATGTGTATACTCGCCAGTATCAGTATCCACGATCGTCACGCTGCCCGGAGGATCGACTGCCCCTGTACGCGGCTCCGCTTCGTCAGCCGTAAGCACATAGCGGCCGTCCGATGTCGACTTGATCATATCCGGCTGTACGCCTGCAGGATATTCGTCAATGAGCTCACCGTCATAATCGAGAACGAGAATTTTGCCCGGCTTGTTGGCATCTTCTTCTTGAACGGCAACGAAGACACGCTTCGCCGCTGTGTTGATATCGACGCTGGTCAAATCGCCGAATACAAAGCCATCCGTCTCGGCTAGCTCCTTCACAAGCACGCTTTTATCCTTTTGCAGAACGCCGCTCGCATTTCCAAGGTCGACGATATCCAGGCTAGGCGGGTTCGCTGCGCCGTTCACAAGATAAAACTTTCCGTTATCGCGATTGTACTTCACAATTTCTGCTACGCCGCCGTCAGCGTTCGATACGCCGACAGCATATTCCGCGATTTTCGCAACCTCAAAAGCATCCTCCACGACAGGATGATAGGCTTGTACGACAAAGCTTAGCACCTGTGTCGCTTCAACTGCCGGAGAGCTGCTGTCCTTGACTTTAATCGTTACCGCTGTGCCTGACGTAATCGATACCGGAGTACCGCTAATGACGCCGTCCGCCGAAATGCTCAGCCCTTCCGGCAATCCATCCGCCTCATAGGTATAAGGCGCTTTGCCCCCAACAGCAACTACCGCAGCCGAATACGGCTGGTTCTCATAAGCCGTCGGAAGCGATAGCGTTTCAACAGCTAGAGGATCGGGCATATTGTCCCAATCGCCGTCAGCGCTGCTTCTTGGGCTTACTGCAGCCAGCTCAACGCCTGCCGCCAATTCATAATCGATTTGCTGGAAGTCTAGCTTGTTGTTGTCCGTATCGGCAAAATCAACGCGGCGCAGCGCCTTCTTCTTCGATGTGCCTTCCGCCGATCCTGTTGGATAGTCTGTCTCAAAACCGTCAATCGTGCTGTTCTTGTCATTACTGGCCGTACCGATCATGTCGACATAGCCTTCCGGCTTCGACTCAAACGGGTTGACATCCGCAACATCGTCCAAAGGCTGCTGATTGCTCATGAGAACAACCTTCATCCCTTTATTATTAATAAAACGGTCCCACTCCAGGTCGCCCTTGCCCGTCAAATCGAGCTTCGGGTTCGATGCGCCAGTCGCTTTTCCCACTATTAAGTAGGAGGATTTTGCTTTTATTTCGCCGCTCAGCTCGAGCTTCTCCCAGCCTAGCGTCGGGCCGGTCTGCGCATTGCTTCCCCGGTCGGCATAATAAAGCGTCCACTCGGACAAGTCGACATCAACATCAGCAGGATTGAAAAGCTCGATAAAGCCGTGCGATAAGAGAACTGCAGGATCTTCTACAAGCCCCGCTCCGTATACTTGATGAATGACAACGTGCGGTACTGTGACATCGTAGCTGTTATCCGCCGCATACGGCGTCCCTGCGATTGGCGCGCCGGCAGGCTCGGCATATACGCCGCCTATTCCCATGGAGCCTACGGCAAGCTGTGCCGTCAATAGCAAAGCAATCGCTTTCTTCATTGGTTTGGACAAGTTAACATCACTCCTAAATGTCATTGTTGTATAAAAGTGTAAGGAGTGAACATTTTCTTTTTGTTAACTCGGGGGTTAAGCTTTTGTAAATGATCGAAACGTGCAAACCGCGAATCCGCATCGCAAACCGCCTCACAGTTCGCCACGCAGAGCCGGTTCAAAATCGCACAACACGCAGCCCGCCTCGCAGCCCTCAGTCGCAGACCACCCACCCCCACTCAGCACCCTCACTCGCAGCGCACAGGTTCCGCTATTACCGGGAAAGCTGGCAATTGGGGAATGAGTAGTACTGTCATTCACTAGCGTTGCATAAAACTAAACATGATTTGGCGTGGATGACGTAAAATTGTTTGTGTACCAGTATTTGGAGCCTTCACAGGCAACAAAAAAGTAGGGTATCCTCGGGGTTGTCGAAGCCACCA
>Ga0180215_1004381_pt1 | contig 12593 bp, 13 predicted proteins | sample eDN3rd37CBELigBY_FD_128871 | JGI IMG/M metagenome (GOLD analysis project Ga0180215, IMG submission 128871) | Enriched backyard soil microbial communities from Emeryville, California, USA - eDNA 3rd pass 37_C BE-Lig BY (version 2) (version 2) | ecosystem: Environmental > Terrestrial > Soil >...
AATAATGTAAAGTAGTATCAAATAGGGAATTCCACTCAGGAAACATATGTATTAAATCAAATCATTTCAGTTAATAGAAATGGTAATTATGAACGTGTTGAAATGTAGATATTTTAACATAATCTATTGAAAGGGAATGTTATGGGGAAAATTGAATTAACCGTATTTATCCCACATAATTGTGGGAATTCACCGCAAATCAAGTTAATAAAAGAATTAAACATTTACATGGCAAAATTAGAATTTCGATTTTTCTATGATTATCTTACTGATAATGTACAATGGAATATTCTAGGGCTACGAAAATTAATAGGAAAAGATAAAGTGATAGAAGTAATGGAAGAAATCCAATTTGATAATGTACTTGAGTTAAATTTGCATTCAATTATATCTCATGGTACTGCAGGTGCTGTTAATGGAGTTGTCACCATGGAAAATCAGAAACAGTATGCTTATTGTAGTATTTATACATTTACAAGTAACAGTGATGATGGAAAAATAAAAGAAATGACAACGTATTTTTATGAAGTAAATGATTAGATAGATACAACATATTTAGGAATCTATTTATTTACTTTTATTTTTTCAATTTTTTAATTTCCTCATTTAATAAGTAAATTTGTTTTTCCATTTCTTGAATTTTATGATCAAATCGCTTTTCCATTCTTTTATGCTCTTTCATTTTGTCAATAGCAAGAAGGGATCCCCCGATTGCTTGAATAAATTCACCAAGTGAAGAAATAAAACCACCAGCAACAATTAACTTTGCTCCTGTTCCATCATGATCTGGATGTTCTTTATTCGACATTTTCTACACCTCGTTCCTTTTTCACTTATTATTTTATGTCATTTATAACGCATCACCTCGGCAAACGCACAACATTCGTACAAAAGCATCTCGAATTATATGGACTGGATAAAAAATTAATCTCTAGTCATCATGGATCTTTATCAATTTTATATATTAGAATGTAATTTCATTAAATGGGTGGGGGAAATCAATGAAAACATGGTCAAAAGATTGTGAAATTAATGCTCCAATTGAAGTGGTATGGAAATTATTCGATGGAAGTTTAGAAGATATGCAAAAAATTATGCCACAAGTAGTATCAAATCAACTTGTTCATGAGACTGATGACAGAATCGGAAGTATCTTTCGACAAAGCTATCGTGAAGGAAAAAGAGTTATGGAATATGATGTGAAGGTGTTAGAATACAAAAATAATCCTGATGTAAAACAAATGAAGATTACATTCAACCTTGCAAATATGTTTGATATTACCGCTAATTACGAATTAAATAGATTAAGTGAACAAACAACATATTTTAAATATACGACAACCAATAATCCGTTGAAATGGTTCATCAAACTAATGTTAACGTTTGTAAAATCCGATAAAGTGGTAGTTGATTTTGTTGAACGAGTTAAAAATGTGGCAGAAAAGGAAGCGCTATTATAATTAATAGATTCAATTCGGTATAAATTAATAAGGGTAATAGAAAAGGGCTGTCTCCTGACAGCCCCATTTTTTTGTTATGGATTTACAGCATCAAGTTTTTTAATTAGCTCTTGTGTTAAAAGAAAGGATTTCGATTCAAGTTGTTTCTTTAAAACATTCATATCAGCCTCAATTTGTATAATCTTTGGCACAATATGATTTACTGGTGTTAATAGGGTCGAGCTTTTAATGGCATGTCCTTTAATGGTATCCATTTCATCAAAAACTCTTTCAATATCATCGTGAAGTTGGTCAATATAATTTTTTAGGAGGTTAATTCGTTCACCGTACTTTTCAATTTGATTAGTTATAAGTTGATCGTCATTTTGAACAGGTTTCACAGAATTTTTCATCGAATACTGTAAATCTTGCCATTGTTTAAGTGTATCTTTTAATTGTGATTGAGAGGTAGTAATTTCATAAACGGCGTTGTTTGTATCGAGATTTGAAATTTGTAGCTCCGCAATTGCATTTTGAACATTATTCTGGGCAACATGCATTTCTTGAAGGGATATATTCGAAATACTTTGAGCTGCTTGAAGCTCAAAAATTGAATTTTTTATACCATCGATTGAATGTTGTATTTGACTAACGGAAGTTTGTAAATCGTCAATTGACTTTATATCCAAGTAAGGCGTATCTGTTTCAATCGAAATCGAAGTAATCTCATTAAACGTGTTTTTCAATTCTACTTGCGTTGTCTTTATTTCTTCTACATCATTTTTCATTGCTGATTGCGACGAATGTAGTTCGTTGACTTTATGACTCAATTCTTCCATAGATCGCTGTAAATCCAAAATAGAGTTATTAGTTTCATCAATCTTAATACTAGTATCGGATAAAATATGGTGTACCTTCTCAGAATCTGATTGAACATTGGATTCACGATTTATAAGGGAAGTTTTGATTTCGTTCATTTCGGACTGTAAATCTGAAATGGAAGAACATATCGATTTTTGAGTAGATTCAAACAAAACTATTGCTTGAACGATATAATTATTTTGCGATTCCAAAGAAGGTGTTTCTAAACCATTTACAGATGGGTTGTCTTCAACAGGGTCAGTTGCTCCATTTTGTATGGATTCTAATACTTGAATGGATTGCTTCATATTAAATTGTGAAGATTGTAATTCTTGTATGGCTGATGTTAGTGTAGTTTGTGATTGTTCAATACTATCCATTTTCTTCAAAATTTCCTCTAACAATTCTCTTTTTGTTGGCATAAACTTTACCCCCTTTATTATTGGAACCTATGGATTCGCTCGTTGTCATTTGTAAGTTAAATATTACCACAATATTCCCATTCTATATAGTTTATTCATATGCACATGAGAACTTTACTAGTTTCCAAAATAATTTTCAAAAAATTAATAGAAACAATAAGTTTTAGCTTTTTTTATTAAACTAGAAAGTAAATTCTGAACATATGTTTCTCTATTTTGGACAAAATAAGTTAGAGAAATTGTGAGGTGACGAGAGTGAATATCGAAAGATCGTCTAATTGGAGAGAAGATTTTAATAAACGGTTTGGTGAAGATGGCCCATGGGATAGTTGGTCATTATATAAAATGAGCTATGAAATTGAGAAGATGAATTTAATCCCTGAATTTTCAGGATTGCAAGCACCAAAATTTTTGACCAATTTAATGTTTTTACCTCATCAATTGGAAGCTGCTCAAACAGTCATCGAAAAAATGAATGGAAAAGCAATATTAGCCGATGAAGTAGGGCTTGGGAAAACGATTGAAGCTGGACTAATTATGAAGGAATATATGATCAGAGGGATCGTAAAGAAAGCACTTATTTTAGTTCCAGCTTCATTACAAAACCAATGGGTTACGGAACTGAATGTTCGTTTCTTTATCCCAGCCATACCATATAGAAAGAATACCCCATTAGATCAATACGATGTGGTGATCATGAGTATGGATACTGCTAAGAAAAGCCCTCATAGGGAAAAAATCTATGAACAAGATTATGACATGATTATTATAGATGAGGCACATAAGTTAAAAAATCATAAGACACAAATATATGAATTTGTACAAAGTTTAAAAAAGAAATTTTGTCTACTACTTACTGCGACTCCAATTCAAAATGACGTGTATGAAATATTTTATTTAGTTTCACTGCTAAAACCAGGTCATTTAGGAAATTTTGAAACGTTTCAATCCTCATTCTCTGCTACAAAACACACATTAAAAGAGGAAAAGTATTTGAAAGAACTTGTAAACCAAGTGATGGTTCGAAATCGTAGACAGGATACGGGAATTGAATGGACCAGTCGTAAAGTGCATACAATACCAGTCACGTTTACGGAAGGCGAACGTCAGGTTTACGATATGATTTATGATTTAAAAAACGTTTCTTCTATGTTCTCTAGTTCATTCACAATGGTTACTTTGCTAAAAGAAATGTGTAGTAGTAAAGAAGCAACATTCTTAACACTTAATAAGATGCTTGAGAAGTGTGTGACAAAAGAAGAAACCGATTATATTGAAAGTATTATTGCAAAAATGATGGAATTAGAAGTGAACTCAAAAGCAGAAAAAGTGCTTGAAATTATAAAAGCAGCTAACGATAAAGTACTAATCTTTACAGAGTACCGTGCAACCCAAGCCTATCTACAATGGTATTTATATACAAATGGAATATCAAGTAGTCTCTTCAACGGGAAATTTAGTAAGAGTAAAAGGGATTGGGTGAAGCAATTATTTAGAGAAAGAGACCAAGTGTTAATCGCAACAGAATCAGGCGGTGAGGGGATTAACCTTCAATTTTGTCATCATGTAATCAATTACGACTTACCTTGGAATCCTATGAAAATAGAACAAAGAATTGGACGTGTGCATCGTTTAGGTCAAGAAAATGATGTGCAAATTTATAACCTCGCCATTGAAGATACAATTGAACAAAAAATATTGGATTTGTTAAGTGATAAAATCGATGTATTTGAAAAAGTAGTTGGAGATTTAGATGATATTTTGGCAACGTAAGATTCAACGATTATGTTACTTAGAACATTTAACATGTTTATTACTAGAAGAATTTACGAAAGGAGAATGATTACTAATGTTTGCAACCCAAGTTCATGATTATTTACGAACCTTTTTCCGTGAAACAAATTGTGAGATTGAATATGACGAAGGGTATATGATGACTGTCCAGTTAACGATCGATATAGATAAAAAAATTATGAATCGTCCATTTTATTGGCAGTATGTTGAAACGACTGGAACACCTCCAAACCCAGCAAGACTGACGCTAATTACAGATCGAAGTAAAGTGGAAAATCAATTTATCGGAGAAATGATTCACTTTGGCTCAAGACGTCTAAATCAAATTTTTAAAGCAACAAAAGAATTAGGTTCCTTTGTCAAAATGTATCAGCAAGTTTCGAACACACAAAATGGAATTCGACCAACACTCACACCTTATTTTTGTGTCAATTATAAGATTTCTTATTACTGTGATCAAACAAAAGAAAAGATGTATTCATTAGGTATTAACTTAATCAATGGCAATATACAGCATGAATTTCATGAATCCATTTATGAACTTGATTTACAGAATACACAACCAGAAGAGACATTTTGTTTGCCATACATTATTAAACCGCACCGGGGATTAGAAAGATTAGATGAACTTATTCAAACAATCGTACAAAACGATGATCACTCATGGGCACACGAAGCAAATTTGAGATGGGAAAAAGAGCAAGAAGTGTTAGATTATTTTTATGAAGGTGTGGAGGAAAAACCGGAGTGTTATGAAATAGAAAAGAAAGCTTTACAAGAACGGTTTAATCCAAGAATTAAAGTAGAAATCATTAACGGTGGATTATTTTACTTATTATAGATATACGGCAGGTTGCCAAGTAGATTTGGCAACCTTAAATTTTAAAAAAATGTCATTACTTAATAATATTTAACTTTAAATTGCATATAGTTATATAGTAGAGAATAGTATAATGATTATGTTATTTAGAAGATATCTAATCCTACCTTGGTAGAATTGAATTTGGTATAAAAGTACCGATGCGAATTGAATGAATCCTTAAAACTTCGTATAAATGATGAGGTTGATGATAGGTCTGTTTACTTTCTTAAAAAGTGCTTATGTTTTCTTAACTTTATAAACCCTCTTTTTGTCCTTCCTTACTATATAAGGAAGGAATTTTTTTTGTGCGAAAATATAGGACGAATACGTTAAGATGGCATAGTTTTGGATAATTTAGTAATAACGGCATGAATTAACAATAAGTGAGGTGTGGTCGATGAGTAGGAAAAAGTATTATTTATTATTATTATCTGTACAAATCGCTGTTGCTATTATCGTATATGTATCCTTAAGTTCAGTACCTTCAGAGAATATGGAAGTTGAAAATAAGGAAAATGAAGCCAAACAAGTTTACTGGACTTATGAAGAAGAAAATGGTCCAACAAAATGGGTAAGTGTTGACCCGTCATATTTAGCTTGTGGAGGTGGAAATGAACAATCTCCTATCAATATTACGGATGCGAGTGTGTGGGAAAAACAAATATTTGAAAATGTAGAATTGGATTATTACCCGACAAAATTTTTAATCGAGAATACTGGTTATACAATCGAAGCGAAGGATCCAACAGCTAAGAATATGTTAACAATTGATGGCAATGATTATCAGCTCAAGGGAGTTCACTTTCATATTCCAAGTGAGCATCAATTAAATGGACAAACATTTAATATGGAAGGTCATCTCGTCCATCAAACGAAAGAAGGGAAAATTGCAGTTATCGGATTTTTAATTGAAGAAGGGAAGGTTAACACGGATTTCGCGGAGATGTGGTCACTTTTACCAACTGAGAAAACGGAGCAACCAGTTGAATTGAAACATTCAATCGATTTACTTGAAGTCTTACCTAACGATAAAACGATGTATCAATATAGTGGATCCTTAACCACACCACCTTGTACAGAAGGAGTAACTTGGATTTTATATAAGCAACCAGTTGAAATGTCTGCTCAACAAATTGAAGCGTTTGCACATATTTTTCATCAGAACGCTCGACCCTTACAACCATTAAACAATCGTAAAGTCTATAAAAATAACTGACATAACGAATGCCAAACAAAAAGATGGCCACTCTAGAAGAGTGGCCACCATATTAGAAGTTTTCTTTGTCAAATACTTCTACATCGATGATTCGAGCACCAATTTTAGTAAGTAGTGGTTCAATCTCTTTAATCGTTTTGTTCGTAGCACCTTTACTCAATGTTACGATAACCCTTCTTAAGTACCATTCCTTATCATCAAGTGATAAAACACATTGGATAGGATGCTTTTTCTTAATTTCTGATAATGTTTTTGCTAATATTCCGTCCGTTTCTGGGAAAGCAAGTGTTAATGCGCAGCTTCCTGATTTATAACCCCATGCATCTTCAAGAATTTCAAATATTTTAGAGTGTGTAAGAATGCCTGCGAATGATTCGTTTTCGTCTAGAACCGCTAAATAAGGCAATCGTTTAATAGAGAAAAATACTTGGTAAAAAGAACTTCCTTCACTAATAAATCCATCTTTGTCTGTTAATAGTTCAGAAATTGCTACATCCTCATCATGTTCTAATTGATGTTCGAGAATATGGACTTTGTACGCATTACCAACAAACTTTTTCCCGCTCTCATCTAATACCGGAATGCAACGATATCCTGATGTCTTTAATTTTGCTAATACATCAGAAGCAAGATCCGACTCTTTGCAAAATACAACGTCTTCCTTTGATAAATATCTTTGTTTAACAATCATATTCTTCTTCCTTTCAAAAAGATTCTGCCATACTTTGTGTGATTAGGGCAGAATTCTAGTAAGCTATTCAACTATATGACAGGATTCTACCAGTTATACATATAAATTACAATATACTTTTTTAAATAATTTGAATTTTTAAATTATTTAGATTGAATGTCACTATATTTTCACTTCTTGCATGTAATGAGTCATTGTTAGAACATTCAAAATAATAGATAATAAAAAGATGAAATCGTTTGTTAACAATAGGAGGGACATAGATGTCACATCAAGTAGAAACAATTCAATTACAGAATAGGGCACGATTACTCGTAAAATGTCCTGATAAACCGGGGATTGTTTCGGTACTATCAAGTTTCTTATTTAATCATAATGCAAATATAATCGAGTCAAGTCAATACTCGAGTGACCCAGAAAACGGTACCTTCTTTATAAGAATCGAATTTCACTGTGATGGTTTACTGGAGAAGTCTTCTCAAATGGAAAACGCATTTGAGGAAATTGCACGTGAATACAGTATGGATTATCGTTTTTATTACTTACATAAACGACAACGCTCTGCTATTTTCTGTTCCAAGGAATTGCATTGTTTACATGAGCTGTTATGGGAATGGCAGATTGGTGATTTAGAAACTGAAATTGCCCTTGTAATCAGTAATCACGAAGATGCACGTTCAATCGTAGAATCTTATGGAATTCCGTTTTTTTATTTACCGGCAAATAAAGAAATTCGTAAAGAAGTAGAAGCAAAGCAAATACAATTGATGGAAGAATACGGTGTAGAGTTACTAATTCTGGCACGTTATATGCAAATATTAACTCCTGAATTTGTTGATCACTTTGAAAACCGGATTATTAACATTCACCATTCTTTTTTACCTGCATTTATAGGTGCAAACCCATATGAAAGAGCCCATAAAAGAGGAGTTAAACTAATTGGTGCAACTTCACACTATGTGACAAATGAATTAGATGAAGGGCCAATTATTGAGCAGGATGTTGAACGAGTGGATCATCGAAATGATGTTGCTGCATTGAAAAAGATAGGAAGACAAATTGAACGACGCGTACTAACGAAAGCTGTAAAATGGCATTTAGAAAATCGTATTATTGTCGAAGGTAATAAGACGATTGTTTTTCGTTAGAAAATAATTGCATTTGAAAGCTCAAGTTTTTTAAAATTATTTTATAATTTCGAAGTCAATCTTTGTAATCCTTGATTTCCGAATCTAGTGGCATTCTAAATTATATCAATGAGACATACAAATATGAAAATAGTAGAAAGACATTCCAAATCAATTGATTTAGAATGTCTTTATTATTTTTTCAAAATATAAATATTATACAATTCATATTAATGAAGAGCTTGTAGAGTAAAGAAATTACATAATGTAGAAATTATACTTGAAAAGCGAGAAGAAATTGGTATTATTTAGATAGAGAACAAATTAGAAGGGGGATGTGGAAATGAGTGTTGCTGCAATCAATAACCTAATTCATAAAATTGAAGAGGATGGTAGTGGTTTAAAAGGTTATGCAAATATCATTCAATTTGAATTTACTGATTTAGGTGAAACATACAGTGTTCAATTTTTAGGGGATAAAGCTGAAATGGTTGAGGTTGAAAGAGGGGCATGTCTTGTTCAAATTAGTAGTGAGAACTTTCAAAAACTAGTTTCTGGAGAACTAAATCCTCAAACAGCTTTCTTCTTTGGAAAAATAAAAGCAAAAGGTGACTTAACGCAATTATTGAAGTTAAGTAGTATTTTAGATTATTACAAATAATTTGTTATGTGAAAGATTTTGTTAGATGGCAAGCGAAATATGTTAAACTTAACTTATAAGTTATAAAGACAGTCATATGACTGTCTATTTTTTATTAGTTAAGGGTTGATATTGTATTGGAAAATAAAAAAATAAAATATATTTATACGTATGTTCACCATGTGGATGAGTATGACTTATGCAGAATGGAGATGCGTGCTTTTTTCGGTTTTGACACCAATCTAAATTATTTAATCAGTGATAGAGAGATAGAGCCGAGTCGTAGTCCATTTATTCAAGAAAGACTAGAGGTACTCTATGAGAGTGATTCTATAGAGGGCTTGAAAGAACAGGTAGATGGATTAAAGGTATCTGCTGAGTCTTATAAAGTATTTTGTTTTAACAAGATGGACTTAGGAAATACTCAAAAAATTCCTCACCCAGAGCGTCGGGCTGTTGAACGTGAAATTGGATTAGTCATCGATGGAGAGCCTGAATTAGACAATCCTGAAATTATATATGGCTTGCTCTTACTTGATGGTCGTTGGTATTTTGGTGAGTATCGTATTTCCGAATCAGTTTGGCGTACTCATGTTCATAAACCGAAAAGTTATTCAACTGCACTTAACACTAGATTAGCAAGATCAATTGTGAATATAGGAGTTCCGGTAATAGAAAATGTTCGAGTGATTGACCCTTGTTGTGGCATTGGGACTGTTGTTGTTGAGGCACTTTCAATGGGTGTTACGATTGAAGGAAGAGATATTAGTCCTCTTGTATGTATTGGGGCAAGGGAAAACTTAGCTTACTTTGATTTAGATGGACAAATTACAAAAGGACCAATCGCTGATGTACAGGATCATTACGATGTCGCAATAATTGATATGCCTTATAATATTTATTCCCATGTTTCGAAGGAAGAAGAGTTTGATATTATTAAGCAAGCTAGAAGAATAGCAGATCGAGTTGTCTTTATTACCGTAGATTCGATTGATAATATGTTAGGGGAAGTCGGATTTAAGATTCTCGACCGATGTGTTGCTAGAAAGCAACAGTTTGAACGACATGTTTTAGTTTGTGAATAGATGAATAGAGATTTCATGATTGATGACAAGGACTCGATACAACATTTAATTGTATCGAGTTGTTTGTTTTTATAGGTAAGCGAAATGACAGCTATTCTCATTATTAAGTATTTCTGTGAATCGAACTTTATTTTAAGCTCTTATTTTAATATACGGGATAATTATCAAGACCAAACTCTCTCTCACTAATAATTTTTGCCTTAATTTTGTTACGTTTTTAAATTAAGAATGTCACAAATCGGGCATTGAATACATCTTATAGAATATTACTGTAAAAGGGGAGAGGTAGTTGATTATTTCTTTAGCATTAGCGAAGTCCTTATTAGAGGCAGCTGAAAAACAAGCAACTTCTATGGGGTTAGTTGAAGATATTGCAATAGTCGATGAAGGTGGAAATTTAATTGCATTTCACCGTATGGATAATGCGAAAATTGCAGGAATTCAAATAGCAATTGATAAGGCTTGGACAAGTGTTGCACTACAAATTCCTACTGAAAACTTAGCTCAGGCAGCTCAACCAGGTAGTCCATCCTTTGGTATCAATACGACCAATCAAGGTAGAGTTGTTATTTTAGGGGGCGGCATACCACTTATTTATCAAAACAAAGTCATTGGTGGAATTGGTGTAAGTGGGGCTACAAGTGCACAAGACATTGAAGTAGCAAATGCCGCAGTTCAAGCATTTCAGAACATGACATCTTACTCGGAAAATAATAAATAAAATAAAAACGCATTCTTTTAGAAAGAAAATATGATGAACAAATCAAGCTACTTACAATGTAAAGCGGCTTGATTTTTATTTGTAACGGTAATATTGTTTTGAAATTTTCCATCATTCAATTATTTGAATTTTCTTTATATTTATACTTCCAAGTTTTATAATAGAATATAATTAATGGTTAATATGAGAGTTTATTAATTTAATAGAAAACAGATTTCATTCTAGTAATGTTAGAAGAATACTTGAGTTATTGGAGGAATATTTATGCGCATTCCAACAGCGAGATATATTACAGAAGATGACATCAAGATAGTTAAAATAAAGGAAATTACGAAGAAAAAGTATGAAGCAGTTTTTAAAGGCAAGCTGTATTGTCCGACTGAAAATTGTACTGCAAAACTTTCTTATTGTGGTGGTCGTAAAGCGCATTATAAAACTTGGCGCTTTAGTCATCACTCGTCTGATTGTAAGTATCAATTAGATCGAAGTGGAAGTAGATTTGTTACTGGGTTTAAAGAAACCGTTAAGATGAATATTAGTCATAAAAGAAAATATGATGCATTAACGAGAGCTTATAAAACGATGATAAGAGCAGAAAATATTGAACCAGATAACATTCAGTTAAAGCAAAAAGAAGCAAAGAATAGGAGTCCAAAAAAGGCTGGAGAACAAAAAGATCAATCTATTCAGTTAAAACTATTTGGTGGACAAATCGAAGAAGGGCATGCTCATTTCAAAGGTAAAAAGCTTTTATCTAAATTTGTTGATGGGGTAAGTCTATCGGATATTGGACAGGTTCGCCTCATAAAAGGGTTTATCAAAGATATTGAACTGATTGATTCAGTTGCAGAAATAACGATAGTTCACCATGATCAAGAAATGAAGGTGGTTTTTGATGAAGAGTTTAAAAACGAAACTTTAAATAAAAGCTACCTAGATAAATTTTGGTCCATAAAGGATTTACTTTCTATTCAAAGAGTCGTTGTATTTAATGGTGTTGGGGAAATACGTGAAGAAAAGAAAGATTGTTATGAATTAGTCGTCACATTAGGCTCTGATATACGGTTTAATGGAGAGGATTTATATAATATTGCAAGAGTTATGAAGTTAGCTGTAACAATATAAATAGTAGTTAGAGGTAGATTAATAAATGATCGAACAAATACAAAATGGAAAAAGTCGGGTATATCCGATCGTCTATAGAGAAAAGTATGGTAATCTGTCATCGGTAAATTGTTATTTATATGATAATGGAAATTCTTTATCATTAATTGATGCGGGACTTAAAAAAACAAATTTTATAGAATTCTTTTATGAGACATTAAGACAATTGCAATTATCGATTACAGATATTGACCAAATACTACTCACACACCACCACGATGATCATACTGGACTGATTAATGAAGTATTAGCAATCAAAGATATACCAGTGTACGCACATCATAAGGCATTACCCCGAATCCATTTCGATGAATCTTATTTACAAAATAAAATTACCTTCTTTAAAAGAATCTATGTAGAATATGGATGTATAGAGATCGTTTCAGAGCGATTTAAGACGATGGAACAAACTTATGATAACCGCGAACAGTTAAGAATTCAAACTACAGCATTGCCTTTACACAATGGTGACGAAATAGAAGGGATGAAGGTTATGGAAGTACCAGGACACTCACCAGATTCCATTCTCTTTTATGATCAATCTGTAAGATGGCAGTTTTCAGGAGATTTA
>Ga0180215_1004382_pt1 | contig 12591 bp, 10 predicted proteins | sample eDN3rd37CBELigBY_FD_128871 | JGI IMG/M metagenome (GOLD analysis project Ga0180215, IMG submission 128871) | Enriched backyard soil microbial communities from Emeryville, California, USA - eDNA 3rd pass 37_C BE-Lig BY (version 2) (version 2) | ecosystem: Environmental > Terrestrial > Soil >...
CAGCGCCTGCGCCAAGCGGGGGCCGTGATCCTGGGAAAGACCAGCATGGTGGAGTTCGCCTTCTCCGGCCTTGGCCTCAATCCCCATTACGGCACGCCCGGCAATGCGGTGGATCCCTCCCGGATTCCCGGCGGCTCGTCCTCGGGGGCGGGAGTCGCCGTGGCGGAGGGGACCTCCGAGATCTCCATCGGCAGCGACACAGGCGGATCGGTCCGCATTCCGGCCGCGCTCAACGGCGTCGTGGGTTTCAAGCCGACCGCCAGGCGCGTGCCGCTCGACGGCGCCTTTCCGCTGTCGCCCAGCCTCGATTCGGTCGGCCCCCTGGCCCGCTCCGCGCAGGACTGCGCTTTCGCGGACGCGATCATGGCGGGGGAGGAGCCGCGGAGCCTGGAGCCCTATCCGCTTGCCGGGTTGCGGGTCGGCATCCCGCGCGGGCGCCTCTTCACGCGCAGCGAGGCGATGGTCGAGGAGGCGTTCGAAGGAGCCTTGAGCCGGCTGTCGCAAGCGGGCGCGCGAATCGTCGAGCATTCCATCGACGATCTGCTCCTCGCCATGCGGGAGACGACGGCCGCGGCTTCCATCGCGTCCATCGAGGCCGCGGAGATTCATGCGGATTGGCTCGAGAGCCGCGCCGCCGAGATGGATCCCCGCGTTCACTACTGGCTCGCGCGCAGCAGCGCGGTCCCGGCCCATGTGTATCTGCGCATGATGCGCCGCCGCCAGGAGCTCGCGCGGGCCATGGACCAGCGCCTCGCCCCGGTCGATGTCCTGGCTCTGCCCACGACGGCGATCACGGCTCCCCCGATCGCGCCGCTCGAGGCGGATGACGATCTCTACAACAGCACCGATGCCCTGATTCTGCGCAACACCCAGGTCGCCAACCAGTTCGATCTCGCGGCCCTGACCCTGCCTCTGCCCGGTTGCGAGCGTCCCGTCGGCTTCATGCTGATGGCGCGGCACGGCCAGGACCATCGGCTTCTCGACATCGCGGCGGGGGTGGAGCAGGAACTGCAGCGCTGATCGGCCGAGGCGATACGAGACGCTGCGCGTCCCATGCGGGCACGGGTGGGGCGGCGGCAGGAGGAACGGATGCGCAGGTTTCACCTTGTGGTCGGCTATGCCAGCCTCGCGCTCGGCCTTGCGGGAATCGTGCTGCCGCTGCTGCCGACGACGCCCTTCGTGATCCTGGCGGTGTGGTGCTTCGCGCGATCGGATCCGGTCCTGGCCCAGCGGCTTTACGACAATCCCCGCTTCGGCCCTCTTCTGGCGACCTGGCGCGATGAGCGCGCGATCCCCGTGCGCGCGAAGTTCTGCGCGCTCCTGATGCTCGCGCTGTCCTACGCCATGACGGTCTGGCTGGTCGCGAGCCCTTACGTGCCTTTCATCCTCGCGGCCGTCATGGGCGGTGTCGGCCTCTACATCGCCACCCGCCCGAGCCCGCGGCGCGCCGCGGAGGACCGGGAGGGAGGCGGCGATTAAACGATCCGGACATCCGCATGGGTCATCTCGAACCCCGTCGAGAGCGTCGCGACGGCGATCACGGCGCGCTGCGGATGGGAGGAATGGGACGAGCGCGGTTGTAGGATTTTTACATCGCGCCTCCCGCCCCCGGAGACCCTGCCGACGGACGCCTTGCCGGAGCAGGCGGCAGGCCGGATTCCTTCGTTGAAGCCATAGACTTATGGCGTATGCGCCTGAGGGGGAAAAGGCCACGCCAAGCGCCGGAGGGCGATTTCCCAAGCAAATCAAATGCAAGGCTCTCTCTGGATTTTGTCAATGTTTTACAGCCTAACAGAGCCCCCCTTGTAAAGCTTCACACCTGGACCTTATCGCGCCTTCCGCAGCCCGAACGCGCCGGATACTTCCTCGTTCACCAGTCCCGAAGGGAGGATACGAACGTGGCTTACCAAGATCAGATCGCACAGGCTCACCGGCTCATCGAGGAGGCCCGAACCTGGAGCGGCGTCAACCCGGAATCGGTGGCGCGCATGCGCCTGCAGAACCGTTTCCGGACCGGGCTCGACATCGCGCGCTACACCGCGCGGATCATGCGGGAGGACATGAGGGCCTATGATGCCGACCCGTCTCTCTACACGCAGTCCCTGGGCTGCTGGCACGGCTTCATCGGCCAGCAGAAGATGATCGCGGTCAAGAAGCATTTCGGCTCCACCAAGCGCCGTTACCTCTATCTCTCAGGCTGGATGGTCGCGGCCCTGCGCTCCGAGTTCGGCCCGCTGCCCGATCAGTCGATGCATGAGAAGACCAGCGTTCCTGCCTTGATCGAGGAGCTCTACACCTTCCTGCGCCAGGCCGATTCCCGCGAGCTCGGGCTTCTGTTCCGCGACCTCGACGCGGCCCGCAAGGCGGGCAACGCGATCAGGGAGCGGGAGCTGCTCAACGCCATCGATGCCTACGAGACCCATGTGGTGCCGATCATCGCCGACATCGATGCGGGCTTCGGCAACGCCGAGACGACCTATCTGCTCGCCCGGAAGATGATCGAGGCCGGCGCCTGCTGCATCCAGATCGAGAACCAGGTCTCGGACGAGAAGCAATGCGGCCACCAGGACGGCAAGGTCACCGTTCCGCACGAGGACTTCCTGGCCAAGATCCGCGCCGTGCGCTACGCCTTCCTCGAACTCGGCGTCGACGAGGGCCTCATCGTGGCCCGCACGGATTCGCTGGGCGCTGGCCTCACCAAGCAGATCGCCTTCAGCCGCGAGCCCGGCGACATCGGCGATCTCTACAACGGCTTCCTCGACTGCGAGGAGATCACGCCCGAGACCTGCGTCAACGGCGATGTCGTCATCAACCGCGACGGCAGGCTCGTGCGGCCGAAGCGGCTGCCGAGCAACCTCTTCCAGTTCCGGCCCGGAACAGGCGAGGACCGCTGCGTGCTCGATTGCATCACCGCCCTTCAGAACGGCGCCGACCTGTTGTGGATCGAAACCGAGAAGCCGCATGTCGAGCAGATCGCCGGCATGGTGGACCGCATCCGCGAAGTCGTTCCGGACGCGAAGCTCGTCTACAACAACTCGCCCTCCTTCAACTGGACCATCAACTTCCGCCAGCAGGTCTACGACGCCTGGGAGAAGGCGGGCCGGGACGTGTCGTCCTACGACCGCGCGAAGCTCATGAGCGTGGAGTACGACGAGACCGAACTCGCGCGGGAGGCCGACGAACGCATCCGCACCTTCCAGGCGGAGGGATCCAGGCGCGCGGGCATCTTCCATCACCTCATCACCCTGCCCACCTATCACACGGCCGCGCTCTCCACCGACAATCTGGCGAAGGAGTATTTCGGCCGCGAGGGCATGCTCGGCTATGTGCGGAACGTGCAGCGCCAGGAGATCCGCCAGGGCATCGCCTGCGTGAAGCACCAGAACATGGCAGGCTCCGATATCGGCGACGACCACAAGGAGTACTTTGCCGGCGAGGCCGCCCTGAAGGCCGGCGGCGCGCACAACACGATGAACCAGTTCGGCTGACCCCGGAGGCGGGGCGCGGGCCGCCCCGTCCCGGACCGCGAACGTCCCGTCCGGAGCGGATCGCAGCCTCCCGGCTGCGATCCTGTTCGTGCCTCTGTTCTTCAGGCTTGAGGCACGCGAGAGAAAGCCGAGAACGACGTCGGCCTCCGCACCGGCTCCAATCGCGGAGCCTGAGGCATAGAGCCGAAAACGGCCTCACCGATGTGGCGCGGCTGGCCCGGGCTCATTCGGCCGCGTCCTTCCGCGGCTTGGAGGCCGCCGAATCCAGGGCCTGCGCCAGGCTGGGCCCGGTATAAGGCTTCACCAGCAGGACCGCGGCCTCGAGCTCCGGCTCGACGGACAGGGCCTCGTCGCCGGTCGCGAACACCACGCCGAGCCCGGGCCGGGCCTTCACGGCCTGCCGGGCCAGGTCCACTCCGGACATGTCGGGAAGCCCCACATCCGTGACGATGACATCGACGGCTTCCGCCTCCATGGCTCTCAGGGCCGATGCGGCGTCCCCGGCCTGGATGACCTTGTGGCCGAGTTCGGCCAGCATGTCGGCGGAGCTGGTCCTGATCAGATCGTCGTCCTCGACGAGCAGGACGACCAGGCGCGCGGCGCTCGCGGCCTTCGCCTCGGCCATGGTGACCGGCTCCGGAGAAGGCGAGGGCGGCGGAGCGGCGGCCTGGTTGCGCTGCTGCTGGTTGGCGAGCACGTGGCGGATCTTCCGCGCAAGATCCTCCCGCGAATAGGGCTTGGGCAGCAGCTCCACGCCCGGGTCGAGGCGCCCGCCGTGCACGATCGCGTTTTCGGTGTAGCCGGAGGTGAACAGCACCGCGAGGTGCGGCAGGCGGGCCTTCGCCTTGCGGGCGAGCTCGGGGCTGCGCAGGGAGCCGGGCATGACCACGTCGGTGAACAGGAGATCGATGTCGAGCCCGCTCTCGATGATGCTCAGGGCGCTGGTCGCGTCGCGGGCCTTGAGCACCCGGTATCCGAGGTCCGAGAGCAGGGCGACGGCGGTCTCGCGCACGTCCTCGTCGTCCTCGACCACCAGGATGGTCTCGCTTCCGCCCCGCACCGGCGCGGTCCGAAGATCGGTCAGGACATCCTCCTGCTCGTGCACCCGCGGCAGGTAGAGCTTGACCGTCGTGCCCTGGCCGACCTCGCTGTAGATCTTGATGTGTCCGCCCGATTGCTTGACGAAGCCGTACACCATCGACAGGCCGAGGCCGGTGCCCTTGCCCTCCGGCTTGGTGCTGAAGAAGGGCTCGAACACGCGCTCCAGGATCTCGGACGGGATGCCGCTGCCGGTATCGGTCACCGCGAGCATCACGTACTGGCCGGCCGGCACGTCGTTCTGGAGGCCGTAGCGGTCGTCCAGCAGGGCGTTGCCGGCCTCGATGGTGAGGTGGCCGCGCCCGTCCATGGCGTCGCGCGCGTTGATCGCGAGGTTCAGGATGGCGTTCTCGATCTGCCCCGGATCGACCTGGGCGTTCCAGAGGCCGCCGGAGACCACCGTCTCGATCTCGATCTCCTCGCCGAGAGCCCGGCGCAGCATGTCGTCCATGCCCTTGATGAAGCGGCCGACATTCACGACCTTGGGCTCCAGCGGCTGGCGCCGGCCGAAGGCCAGGAGCTGGGAGGCGAGCTTGGAGCCGCGGGAGACGCCCGCGAGCGCGTTCTGCAGGCGCGTCTCGGCCCGCGAGTTGCCGGCGACATCCTTGGAGAGGAGCTGGAGATTGCCGCTGATCACCTGAAGCAGGTTGTTGAAGTCATGGGCGACGCCGCCGGTGAGCTGGCCCAGGGCCTCCATCTTCTGCGAGCTCCGCAGATGCTCCTCGAACCGCTTGCGCTCGGTCACGTCCCGGCCGGCGGCATAGAACTGATCGCCCTCGGGAACGCAGTACCAGCTGTACCAGCGGTACGAGCCGTCACTGGCCCGCATGCGCATGTCGAAGTCGCGGACAATCTGGCCCGCCATCAGCCGCTCGAACTGGGCCTGCGACGTCGCGAGGTCGTCCGGGTGGGCCAGGGTATCGAAGCGCATGCCTACGAGCTCCACGGGCTCGTAGCCGAGCGCCTCGGACCAGGCCGGGTTGACGCTGCGATAGTGCCCGTCCAGGCCGCAGAGCAGAAAAAGGTCCTGGCTCATGCGCCAGACGAGGTCGCGCTCGAGGGTGCGCTCCCGGATCCTCTGTTCCAGGGTCTCGTTCAGCTGCCGCAGGGCGTTTTCGGCCCGCATCTGGTGCGTGACGTCATGGCCCTCGGCGAAGATGCCGGAGACGGAACCGTCGGCTTCGACGATCGGCTGGTAGACCAGGTTGACGAACCGCTTTTCCGGCGCCGCGCCGGGCTCCCGCTGGAGATGGACCGGCATGTTGCGGCCGATGAAGGGCTCGCCCGTCCGGTAGACCTCGTCCAGGAGTTCGAGGAATCCCTGGCCCTCGATCTCCGGCAGGGCCTGGCGCGCCGGGAGGCCGGTGAGGTCGCGATGCCCGACCAGTTGCTGATAGGCCTCGTTCATGAACTCGAAGACGAGGTCCGGCCCCTGCAGGACGCACATGAAGCCCGGCGCGCGCTGGAACAGGGCCCGCAGCCGGTCGCGTTCGGCCGTCCTGAGCTCGACCTCGGAGGCCAGGCGGGCATTGACCTCCTCCAGGGCCTTGGCGGCCTGCTGCCGCAGCTCGAGCGCCTCGGCCAGGGCCGCCGCGCGCCGATGCTCCGCCTCGAAGGCGTCCGCGCTCGCCAGGCCGGACGAGATCTGGCCCGCGAGCAGCTTCAGGAAGCTCAGGTAGTCGGCATCGAACAGCCGGTGCGGGTTGAGGCCGATCACCATGGCGCCGACGGGGGCCTCGTTTCCTTGCCCGATCAGCGGCACGACCACCGCCTGGGCCGGAGGACGGTTCCAGGCCCCGGTGGGCAGGTCCGCCAGGCCGGAGAGGTCGACGACGGCCTCGGCCTGGTCGAGGGGCCAGGGGCCGGGGGCGGAACGGTCCAGGCGCGCGGGCGCGGCTTCATGCCCGTCCGGGAAGCCGGTGGCGCAGGCGAGCCGGGCTTTGCCGTCCTCCTCGAAGAGATAGGTCAGCACGAAGGGGAGGTCTTTCGGGTTCTCATTCAGGCCCGCCTGCGCGGCCTTCAGCACGGCCGCGCGGCTGTCGGCGGCCGCGAGGCTGCTGGCGAGCACGCGCAGGGAGCCGAGGCGGCGTTCGCTGATGACCCGGTCCGTGTCCTCCGTGACGGCGCAGAGCACGCCTCCGACCCGGCCGTCGTCGTCCAGCACGGGGCTGTAGGAGAAGGTGTGATAGGTCTCCTCCGGATAGCCGTGTCTCTCGAGGAGCAGCAGCAGGGCCCGGTCGAAGGTCGCCTCGCCCTGCTCGTAGACCTTGCGGAGCCGCGGCCCCACATCGTGCCAGATCTCGGCCCAGAGCTCGTGCGTGGGCTTGGCCAGTCCATCCGGGTGCTTGAGGCCGAGGGTGGGGCGGTAGGCGTCGTTGTAGAGAAAGGCGATCTCGGGTCCCCAGCCGAGCCACATCTCGAAGCGCGAGGTGAGCAGGATCCGGGTCGCGACCTTGAGGGCCTCCGGCCAGTGTTCCGGCGGCCCCAGAGGGGTCCGGGTCCAGTCCTTGGCCCGCATCAAGCTCGCCATCTCGCCATGGCCGACGAAGATTTCCGGAGGTTCGGACGTGGGCTGTGACAACGACAGGGTCTCCCTTTGGGCCGCGGACGGCGGACAGGCATGAAGTCGTATGACGGTGATCGCTGGGCGGATGGGCGCGAGGCTTGCACGCGTGCGGAGCAGATATGTCACTGTCCGACGAAATTGGAAGGGCGATTTGCCGCCGCCGAGGGAAGGCGGGCGGCGGGCCCGGAATGCCCGGGAGGAAGCCACTCCCCTTGGGGTTTCGCGCCAGTGTCACGGGCCATGGCATTCAGCCCGCACCGGCAACGACTTCTGCTGACGAGGCGAGGGGCCAATGGGGCCGCAGAGCACAGATCAGGCTGCGGCAGGGCGCAAGTGTCGCGGCAGAATGTCGGGGATGCTGTTGCAGAATCGGAGGCTTGGTGGAGCTGAGGGGATTCGAACCCCTGACCTCTGCAGTGCGATTGCAGCGCTCTCCCATCTGAGCTACAGCCCCAGCCGGTGCGTACGACCAAGCGGGCCGAGTATTAGGCTGCCTCGCTCCGGTCTGTCAATCGCCGAGACGACGGCAGGTCGTCGTCTTTTGGGGGAGAAGAGCCGCTTTTGGGAGGCTTGCGGGTTGTTCGGCCCCGCTTGGAAGGTTACATGAGCAGCGCCCGATCCCGACAGGATTTTCCATGCGCGCTCTGTTCGAAGTCATCCTGGTTGCCCTGCAGCTTTACACCTATCTGATCATCGCCTCGGCGATCCTGAGCTGGCTGGTGGCCTTCAATGTGGTCAACACCCGCAGCGAGTTCGTCCGCTCGATCTGGAAGTTCCTGGACGCGGTGACCGAGCCGGCCCTGCGGCCGATCCGCAGCATCATGCCCAATCTCGGCGGCGTCGATATCTCACCCGTCATCCTGATCCTGCTGATCATGCTGGTGGACCGCGCGATCCGCTATTACGTCCTGCCCTACGTCTTCTAAGGGAGGGGATTCTGAGCCTGCCCTGGCGCATCCGCCCCGACGGTCTCGAGGTCCGCGTGCGCGTGACGCCCAAGGGCGGCGCGACGCCATCGACGGGGTGGAGGCGCTCTCCGACGGCAGGCCGGTCCTGAAGGTCCGGGTCAGGGCCGCGCCGGAGGACGGGGCGGCCAACGAGGGCGTGAGGCGCCTGCTGGCGAAGGCGTTGAGGCGGCCGGCCTCCGCCGTGAGCCTGGAGGCCGGCGCGACGGCCCGGCTGAAGACATTTTTCATTGCCGGCGAGGGTGAGGCCCTTGCCAGAGACATGGCCGCTTTGACAGGACAGAACCCATGACCGCCACGATCATCGACGGAAAAGCCTATGCGCAGGGCCTGCGGGCGCGCATCGCGGGTGCAGTCGGGGCCCTGTCGGGCCAGGGCGTGACGCCGGGGCTCGCGGTCGTCATCGTGGGCGAGGACCCGGCGAGCCAGCTCTACGTGAAGAACAAGGCCCGGCAGACGGTGGAAGTGGGCATGCGCTCCTTCGAGCACGTGCTGCCGGCCTCCACCAGCCAGGAGGAGCTCCTCACCCTGGTGGCCCGGCTCAACGCCGATCCGGACGTGGACGGCATTCTCGTGCAGCTGCCCCTGCCGAAGCAGATCGACGCGCAGAAGGTGATCGAGGCCATCGATCCTGCCAAGGACGTGGACGGCTTCCACCCGATCAACGCGGGCAAGCTGATGACCGGCGTGCCGGGTCTCGTCTCCTGCACGCCCCTGGGGTGCCTGCTGCTCATCCAATCGGTGCGGCGGGACCTGGCGGGCCTGAACGCCGTAGTGGTGGGCCGCTCCAACATCGTCGGCAAGCCCATGGCGCAGCTGCTCATCGCCCAGAGCTGCACGGTCACCGTGGCCCATTCGAAGACGAGGGACCTGCCGAAGGTCTGCCACGAGGCCGACATCCTGGTGGCGGCCGTGGGACGGCCCGAGATGGTGCGGGGCGAGTGGGTGAAGCCCGGCGCCATCGTGATCGACGTGGGCATCAACCGGGTGCCGAATCCGGCTGCCGGAGAGGGCAGGACGAAGGTGGTGGGCGACGTGGCCTATGGGGAAGCCGCCCGGGTGGCCTCCGCCATCACGCCGGTGCCCGGGGGTGTCGGCCCCATGACCATCGCCTGCCTGCTGCGCAACACCCTGGAGGCCGCCTGCCTGCGCCGCGGCCTCCCCATGCCTCAGGTCGATTTCGCCGCCTGATCAGTTCGCCGCGAAGCAATAGAACAGGCCCGCGCCGCCGGTGCCCTTCAGGGCATCCTGGCTGCATCCGCCCCGCGAGGCGTGCGAGGCGTTCCAGGACTTCGCCTCGGCCGATTCGTCCAGGCCCGTGCGGTCGTGGTGCCCGAGCATGGCGGCCCCGTCCGCGCCGCTCTTCGTCCAGTTGCCGCAGGTCATGTCCTGATTGCCCGAAAAGGCGGTGCCGTCCGGCTGCGAGCCGGTCAGCATGTCGTGCTCGTTGGGCTGGTCGCCGCGCCCCTTCACCATCTCGCCCTTCTCGGTGAGCGCGGTCTGCTTGGTGAGGTTGTTGCCGGGGCCGTGCAGATCCGCCACGTCCTTGGCGATCACGACGCCCTTGGCGTTCTGCCACGGCCCGCGGCCGATCCGGTCGCGCGCGTCGACGGCGGTCGCACCGTTCATGGCCTGGGCCGAAAGATAGGCGCGCCAGACCTTCCCGCGAATGCCGGCGGCCTCCGCGAGGGATTGGCAATGCCGGTCCGCTCCTTCGAGTCCGCCGAGATCCGCGCCCTTGCCGGATCCCGTGCTGGTGACGAAGAAGGTGGTGTCCGCCGGGGCCGTCTGGGCCTGGGCCGCACCCGGCGAGGCCAGGGCGAGCACGCCGATGAGAGCCATGAGCGAGAGGCCGTTCGTTCCACGCATCGTTTCCTCCTTGATGGTTTGTGGACCCTCTGCTCAAGACAATTCCAAACCGGCAATCATTCCACGTTCACGGGCTTGTGACAGCGGAGGGGCAGTCCTGGGGCCTCCCTGAGGCATCGGGTTTCAAGCGCCTTTCCGCAGGTGCTCCGCCAGCTGCCGGGCCGAGGGCGGCAGGTCCTTGAGGGAGCGGATGCACAGGGTCAGGTCGCGGGCGGCCCAGGGATCCTCCAGGGTGACGCTGCTGATCGTCATGGTGCGGGAGGCGCGCTGGGCCGTGGTTTCGGGCACGATGCCGAGGCCCACTCCGGCCTCCACCATGCGGCAGACCGCGTCGAAGCTGCGCAGCTGCACCCTCAGGCGCAGGGGCTTGCCGATACGGCTGGCCTTGTTCGCAAGGAAGCGCTGGAGGGCGCTCGCCCGGTCGAGGCCCACGAAGTCGAATTCCAGCACCTCGGCGAAGGGGATGCTGGAGCGCGAGGCGAGGGGATGTCCCCCCGGGACCACCAGCACGAAACGGTCGCTGCGGAACGGATAGGTCTCGAGCTGGCCCGTCTCCACCGTCCCGGCCACGATGCCGATATCGCCCGCGCCTTCGGCGATGAGGCCCACGATCTCGTCGCTCAGGCGCTCTTCCAGGTCGATGGAGACATGCGGGTGCCGGGCCAGGAACGCGCCGAGGGACTCGGGCAGGAACTCGGTCAGCGCATTGGTGTTGGAGAGGATCCGGATCTGGCCCGCCAGGCCGCCGGTAAAGGTGCCGAGGTCCTCCCGGAGTCTCTCGGCTTGAGCAAGGAGGGTTCGGGCATGCTGGAGCAGGGTTCGCCCGGCGGGGGTGGGCGTCACGCCGGCCCGGGTGCGCAGGAGGAGGGGAGCGCCGAGGGACTTCTCCATGTTGCGGATGCGGGTGCTGGCGGCCGCGAGGGCCAGGTGGGCCCGTTCGGCGCCATGGGTGATGCTGCCCGCCTCCACGACGTGGCGGAAGAGGCTCAGATCGGTCAGGTCGAATTGCATAGGCATCCTTCGTCATTCGCGAAGGGAGATAAGAATAATTAAAAATTGTGCCATATGCGACCCCGGGGCATTCTTCGCCACTGACGAAGTGTGCCTCTTGTGACCATCTTGGGCGGAAGGCGCATTGCGGTGTTCCCGCGCTTCCGATACGAACCATTCCAAACTACGGGCGACAGCGTCGCCGATCAGGAGTGAAAGCTATGGCTGAGGCGAAAGTGGCCCCGCGGCCCTTGTCCCCGCATCTTCAGATTTACCGGTGGAGCTGGACGATGGCCATGTCCGTCTTCCACCGCGCCACGGGCATCGCCCTCTATGTCGGCATCGCGCTGTTCGCGATCTGGCTCGTGGCCCTGGCCTCCGGCCCGTCGGCCTTCGATGCCGTGCAATGGTTCTTCGGCTCCCCCATCGGGTACCTGATCCTGTTCGGATACACCTGGGTCCTCATGCACCACATGCTCGGCGGCGTCCGCCACCTGGTCTGGGACTTCGGCTACGGCATGGAGGCCGCCCAGCGCATCAACATGGCCCGCTTCACCCTCATCGGCTCGATCGCGCTCACGCTGGTGATCTGGGTCGTCGCCTTCATCGCGTTCTAAGGAGAGAGCCATGGCCGACAACAGGGCTGACACCCGCATTTCCATGCGCACCCCGCTCGCCCGCGTGAAGGGCCTCGGCGCCTCGGGGCACGGCGTCGAGCATTGGTGGATCCACCGCGTCACGGCGGTCGCGAACATCCCGCTCATCATCGCCTTCGTGATCATCGTGGCGGCGCTGGCGGGCTCCTCCTATGAGGATGCCATCGCCATCATCTCGCATCCGCTGGTGGCGATCATCCTCATCCTCGCGGTGATCTCGGTGGCGAACCACATGCGGCTGGGCCTTCAGATCGTCATCGAGGATTACGTGCACGACAAGGGCACCAAGATCGCCGCCGTCATCGCGAACAACTTCTATGCCGTGATCATCGCGGTGGCGTGCCTCTACGCCATCCTCAAGGTCAGCCTCGGCCGAATCCTGGTTTAAGGAATTTTCTCATGGCTCAAGCAACGAACGGCCCGGCCATCAACGGTAAGGCTTACAACATCATCGACCACACCTTCGACGTGGTGATCGTGGGCGCGGGCGGCGCGGGCCTTCGCGCCACCGTCGGCTGCTCGCAGGCGGGGCTGCGCACGGCCTGCATCACGAAGGTGTTCCCCACCCGCTCGCACACGGTCGCGGCCCAGGGCGGAATTTCCGCCTCCCTCGGCAATATGGGGCCCGACGACTGGCGCTGGCACATGTACGACACCGTGAAGGGCTCGGACTGGCTCGGCGACCAGGACGCCATCGAGTACCTCGTCCGCAACGCTCCCGCGGCCGTCTACGAGCTCGAGCACTGGGGCGTTCCGTTCTCCCGCACGGCCGAAGGCAAGATCTACCAGCGTCCTTTCGGCGGCATGACCACCGAATACGGCAAGGGCACCGCGCAGCGCACCTGCGCGGCCGCCGACCGCACGGGCCACGCGATCCTGCATACGCTCTACGGGCAGGCGGTGAGGAACCAGACCAACTTCTTCATCGAGTATTTCGCCCTCGACCTGATGATGGATTC
>Ga0180215_1004383_pt1 | contig 12591 bp, 12 predicted proteins | sample eDN3rd37CBELigBY_FD_128871 | JGI IMG/M metagenome (GOLD analysis project Ga0180215, IMG submission 128871) | Enriched backyard soil microbial communities from Emeryville, California, USA - eDNA 3rd pass 37_C BE-Lig BY (version 2) (version 2) | ecosystem: Environmental > Terrestrial > Soil >...
TCTTCCATATGTCCTTTGAGGGTATGTATCAATTCAATGAAAATCGAATTATGGGTAGCCTCGGCAATCCCAATGTGGAAGTCAAGGTCGGCTTTTAACCCTAACACCGGGTCTTGTTTGGACAGAGCCATATGATTCAAAGCTATACGCAGCTTCTCCAGGTCTACAGAAGAGGCTCTTTTGGCAGCAAGGAAGGAGGATTCGACTTCCAGTGCACGCCTGAGCTCCAGCATTTCATATACTAGCGGATTTTCTACTTTGACAGCTGTGATGATTTCCTCTTTTCTTGAATGGACATCTGAGACTTTAACGTAGCTTCCGCCTCCCTGGCGGATATCGATGAGCCCGTTCAGTTCCATGGTTCTCAGGGCTTCTCTGATGGTTGTCCGGCTGACATTAAATTGGCCTGCCAATTCTCTTTCTGAAGGCAGTCTTTCACCCGGTTTGAGAGTTCCTCCTAAATAGCATTCTATAATTTTATCTACTAAAACCAGATAGGTCTTTTTTTTCTCCGACATTCCCCGTAACCTCTTTTCAAAATAGGCCTCATTCACTTTTCTAAATGTAACAGACCTAAAATCTATTAATCAATAATGAAAAAATAATTAAATTAATAATTGAATTTTTCTGATAAGTTAGTATAATTGACTTAACTTGTTGGACCAATTATACCATTGGTTTGACCAAATTTTCAGCAGAAGAAAGAAGGAGTATAGGATGGAAACAGCTAGTATGAGCCTCGTACATGCTTTAAAGGAGGTTCTTTCTGAGCAGCAGGTAACAGAAAATCAGACAGTAAGAGAATTGCATGGAAGGGATGAATCCTACCATAAGGAGAGCCTTCCTGATATTGTGGTTTTTCCTGAAACAGCCCAGCAGGTCAGTGAAGTTGTAAAGCTGGCAAACCAATATAAAGTTCCCATCGTTCCTTTTGGTCTGGGATCCAGTCTCGAGGGGCATGTCATACCTTACGAACATGGAATTACGATTGATTTTTCCTTAATGAATAAAATCCTCGAAGTGCGTGAAAATGATTTTCTTGTCCGTGTACAGCCTGGTGTGACACGCACGCAGCTTAATAAGGAATTGAAAAAATATGGATTGTTTTTCTCTGTGGATCCGGGAGCGGATGCTACGCTTGGCGGAATGGCGGCAACCAATGCCAGCGGAACAACATCGGTCAAATATGGAGTCATGCGTGATCAGGTGCGTGATTTGGAAGTGGTTCTGGCTGATGGGTCGATCATACATACAGGAAATTTAGCTGCTAAATCTTCATCGGGATACCATTTGAATGGTTTATTTGTTGGTTCTGAGGGGACGCTTGGCTGCTTTACGGAATTGACATTAAGAGTATATGGAATTCCCGAGCATGTGATGGCTGCAAGAGCCTCATTTCCATCCTTGAACGATGCGGTTGAAGCGGTTGTATCCATATTACAGGCAGGTGTTCCGATTGCCAGGGTGGAGCTTGTCGATGAACCGTCCATGAAGCAGGTGAACCTGTTCAGTGAAACAAACTATAACGAAAGTCCAACACTCTTTCTGGAATTTCACGGCAATGAAGCCGGCTTGAAACAGGATGTCGCATTCACAAGAGAAATAGTTGAGGACCACCGTTGCCTCGATATTGAATTTGAAACAGATAATGCCGCAAGAAATCGTTTGTGGGAGGCCCGGCATAACCTTGCTTATGCTTATATCCACGGCCATCCCGGTAAGAAAATGATGGTGACAGATGTATGCCTTCCGATTTCAGAACTTTCTGGCGCTATCAGCCATGCCAGGGAAGCGGTAGATTCACTGGGGCTTCCTGGAGGCATCGTCGGTCATGTGGGAGATGGAAATTATCATACACTTCTCATGATTGATATGAGTAACCCGGATGAGGTGGCTAAGGCAGAAAAGTTCAATGAACAAATTGTCCTCTATGCTCTTGAGCGGGGCGGAACATGCACAGGTGAGCATGGAGTGGGTGTAGGCAAGCAGAAATATCAGCAACAAGAACATGGGCAAGCCCTGCAAGTGATGGAAAAAATCAAACAGGCACTCGATCCAGAAAACCTTTTTAATCCAAATAAAATCTTAAAGACTAAAGAAGGAGCGTGATGATATGAAGGTATTAGAAGCGGTCAGTACCATTGCCGGAAAATATTTTGCCGTGTGGGTTATCTTAACATCGGTTATTGCCTTTATGTTTCCAGACCCATTTTTGGGATTGGGGGGCTATATCACCATCCTTCTCGGCGTCGTCATGTTTGGAATGGGGCTTACACTGAAGGCAGTCGATTTTAAAATCATCTTTACCAAACCACTGCCTGTGTTAATCGGAGTTTGTGCACAGTTCATCATCATGCCGCTGGTCGCTTTCGTCATTGCAAAACTGTTGAATTTGCCGGCGGAATTGGCAGCAGGACTTGTTTTGCTTGGGTGTGTACCTGGGGGAACGGCTTCTAACGTTATGGTGTATCTGGCAAAGGGAAATGTACCGTTATCCATCGCTATGACTTCCGTTTCAACTCTATTGGCACCGATCATGACACCGCTCCTTCTCCTGATGCTTGCCGGCCAATGGATGCCGGTTGATGCTGTAGCCATGTTTATGTCTATTGTCCAGGTTATCATTGTACCGATTGTTCTAGGTCTGGCCATCAAGAAATTCTTCCCTGTGGCCGTTGAAAAAAGCTTAACTATATTACCGCTTATTTCGGTAGCAGCTATTATCACAATTGTAGCTGCAGTCGTTTCAGGCAATTCAGCAACCATTGCCGCATCTGGGCTTCTGATTTTTACAGCCGTCATGCTTCACAATGGATTCGGACTCCTGCTTGGCTATTTTTCAGGAAAAGTGCTTGGGCAGGATGAAGTAAACCGAAGAGCGATTGCCATTGAAGTTGGAATGCAGAACTCCGGTTTAGGTGTTGCACTTGCAACTGCACACTTTGGTCCATTGGCAGCACTTCCAAGTGTGCTGGCAGCTGCCTGGCATAACATTTCAGGGCCGATTCTTGCGACTTATTGGTCGAAGAAACCTGCTGTAAAAAGTGAAGCAGAAACGGCAGTTAAGCCAGTTGAAGTGAAGCTATAGGTATGGATTTAGGTGTCTGGCCCTTAAATATTATGAGGGCAGGCACCTTTTTTGTAACTATCGAAAACAATCTAAATAGTTTTATAGGCTATTGACAACGTTTACAAATAATACTAGAATTGTGACATAACAAGTTAACTATGGTGGAGAAACGGAGAACCCATGCTTTTTTGCACTTCCATTCCTGGAAGTGTTATTAAAGTATGGGTTTTGTTTTTTTTAGCAGTTAATATTGTTGTCAAATCTATCTTAGGGGGAACCTAAATGTTCAAACTGTTTAAGCCTGCTCCCCCAATTGAAAGATTGCCTGAAGAACAAATTGATTCTGAGTATAAAAAACTTAGATTTCAAGTATTTCTGGGAATTTTCATTGGTTATGCAGCGTATTATTTGATCCGGAAAAACTTCTCACTGGCCATGCCTTACTTTATTGAAGAAGGTTTTTCCAAAACTGAACTTGGCTTTGCGCTATCTGCCATTTCTATTTCCTATGGCATCAGTAAATTTGTCATGGGGACCTTTTCAGACCGGAGCAATCCAAGGATGTTCCTGCCTGCAGGGTTAATTCTATCTGCTATTATTTCTTTATTAATGGGGTTTGTTCCTTTCTTTACTTCGTCTGTTGCTATTATGTTTATTATGCTTTTCTTAAATGGCTGGTTCCAGGGAATGGGCTGGCCGCCATCTGGCCGTGTTCTTGTACACTGGTTCAGCATCAATGAAAGAGGAAACAAAACAGCCATTTGGAATGTAGCCCATAATGTCGGCGGGGGGCTGATGGCACCTCTTGCCGTGGCGGGTGCAGCGATGTTCGCAGGCATAGCCGGAAGCTCTTCTTCAGGCTATGAAGGTGTATTTATATTACCTGCACTTGTAGCTATTGTTGTTGCATTCATTGCCTACTTCCTCATTCGTGATACTCCTCAATCGGTTGGGCTGCCATCCATTGAAGAATATCGCAATGATTATCCAAGTAAAACCAAGAAAACTTTTGAAACAGAATTAACAACAAAAGAAATTCTTTTCAAGTATGTATTAAATAATAAATGGGTTTGGGCCATTGCTATTGCAAACATTTTCGTTTATTTCGTCCGCTATGGTGTACTGGACTGGGCACCAACTTATTTGAGCGAAGAAAAAGGGTTCGATATGAGCAAGTCCAGCGTAGCCTATTTTCTATATGAGTGGGCGGGTATACCAGGAACACTATTATGCGGCTGGATCTCAGATAAGTTTTTCAAAGGGCGCCGTGGTCCTGCAGGCTTTGTGTTTATGCTGGGAGTATTGATCGCTGTTCTTGTTTACTGGTTTAATCCTGCAGGAAATCCAACGATCGATATGATTTGTTTGATTGCGATCGGTTTCCTTATTTATGGACCGGTAATGTTAATCGGCCTTCAGGCACTTGATTTCGTTCCTAAAAAGGCTGCCGGAACTGCAGCAGGATTAACTGGATTGTTTGGTTACCTCGGAGGTACTGTAACAGCTAATGCGTTAATGGGTGTTATCGTAGATGCATCTGGATGGGATGCAGGATTTATGCTGTTAACCGCATCTTGTGTCCTTGCAGCCATCATATTCGCTGTAACGTGGAATGTCCGTGGTCAAGAAGTCGTTAAAAATCAGCATTAAGATAAAAAAGAAAGTGTCTAATCATTTGGCACTTTCTTTTTTTATGCTCAAAAATGCGTTAAAAGGTAAATGAACTAAGGTAATAAGCATCTTTCTCTTAAAAGAAATCCTCTTTGTAAAATTATCTTGACTAACAGCAAATTATGGAATATATTTTAATTAACAATTAACAAAATGTTAATTAAAAATGAGGTGAACAAAATTGAAGAATAAATATATTACCCCAGACGGTTATACAAGTGATATAGCGGTTTTTACAATTACATCTGAGCTCTCGGGAGAATATAAACCTCCAAAAAAAGAATTGAAAATCATGCTGATTAAAAGAAGCGAGCTGGACCATGATGGAAATCCAAATATGGAAGCAGGAAAGTGGGCACTCCCGGGAGGATTTGTACGTCCCAATGAGACAGCGTTTCAGGCAGCAGAGCGAAGGTTAGCCGAGGAAACCGGAGTGGAAGGGCTGAAAATAAAGCATTTTGGTGTCTATGATTCTCCTGGCCGGGATCTGCGGGGATGGATTATGTCTAATGCACATTATGTCATTGCAAATGAAGCGGCATTAAGGAGCCGGAAAAAGACTTATGATGCTTCTGAAATTGGGCTGTTTACTCTTGAAGAGGCACTTGAACTTGATCTTGCATTCGATCATCGGACCATTATGGATGATGCACTTTGGTTTATTAAAAAAGATATGGCACTCACAACACTTGCTAAGCATTTTCTTCCGGAGGAATTTGTGCTTTCTGAACTTCAGGGCGTCTTATTGACAGTTTTGGATGATCCTTCGATCTCGACTGATGCTGCCTTTTTCAGAAAAGCACCGACACTTCCTTTTATTGAAGCGGTATCTGAAGACGGGAAGCCTAAGAAATCGAACCGATATTCCAAGACGCCGGCTCAGCTTTATCGATTTAATGACTTCCAGCCGATTGTGTCCGTGTATAGAAATAAGCTGCAAGGGTGAAAAGCAAATCATATAAGGGGAGAGATTCACATGGGGATTTTTAAGAACTGGACGCGGTTTGAAATTATATGGCTGATCACTTTTACGTTGGTTAACATTTATCTTTTCTTTGCCTGGTCAGATTCACTTCTGGGCCTCATATCATCCATAAGCGGGATGTTATGTGTGGTTCTGGTGGCGAAGGGGAAGATTGCAAACTATTACTTTGGCATCGTGCAGACCTTAACTTATGCTTATATTGCTTACGGTTATGGTCTTTATGGAGAAGCCATGCTCAATGCCCTGTTTTATTTTCCGGTGCAATTTATCGGGATTTATCTGTGGAGACAGCATAAAACAAATCGGGATGTTAAAGGGGAAGATGTGAAGGTTAAAAGTCTGACAACAAAGGGCTGGCTCTATACATTAGTATCCATTGTCGTCCTTACAATTGGATATGGGTATTTCCTTAGATATTTAGAGGGCAATTTTGTCTGGACGGATTCAGCTACAAACGTCCTTTCTATAACTGCGCAGATACTGATGCTGAAGAGATTTGCGGAGCAATGGCTCCTGTGGATTTCCGTTAATGTATTATCCATTATTCTTTGGGCAAGTGCTCTCATCTCACAGGGAGGCAATGACTTTTCGATGCTAGTCATGTGGACTGCTTTCCTGTTCAACAGCATTTATGGTTATATCAACTGGCGGAAATTATATGTGAAACAGAATAAGGAGGCGGTTTAAATGACAGTTGGGTTTATTGGAGGCAAGTTTCTCCCCCTGCATCTTGGCCACGTCTATGCCATCGTGCAGGCCTCATCCATCGTTGACGAACTGTACGTTGTACTGTCCCATAGCGAACTGCGTGACAGGCAATTGTGCCAGCGTTCTAAAATGGATTATATTCCGCCTCAGATCCGTTTGCGGTGGCTCAGTCAATTAACAAAAGATATGACGCATGTTAAGATCATTTCCATTCAAGACGATCAGGGGAATGAAGATTACAACTGGGCTGAAGGTGCCGGGAATATAAAAAAGGCAATTGGAAAGCACATTGATTATGTCTTTAGTTCAGAGTATGAATATAGCGATATCTTTAATGAACTTTATCCTGAGGCGAAACACGAATTGATTGATCCGAATCGGGGACATGTGAATATATCAGCAACAGCGATCCGTAATGAAGGCGTCTTTCATCATTGGGAGTACATTCCTGACTTTGTTAAACCTTATTTCGTTAAAAAGGTTGTTTTGGTAGGAACCGAAAGCTGCGGGAAATCTACCCTGACAAGAAATCTTGCTAAAGTTTATAATACTTCCTATGTTGAGGAATATGGCCGAATTGTATGTGAAGAACTAGGCGGCTGCGAAGGTATCATAGTGAAGGAAGATTACCACAAAATCGCTTACGGCCATAAGCTTGAAGAAATGAAGGCGATTGAAAAAGCGAATAGGATTGTTTTTATCGACACAGAGGCAATCGTGACTCAATTTTACTCAAATCTATACAACAATGAGCATCAAACAGTGCTGGATGAAATAGCGAGCCTGCAGGATTATGACCTTTGGCTATACCTTGAACCTGATGTGAAATGGGTGGACGATGGACTTCGTGTTCATGGAGAGCACGATATAAGGCTCCAAAACAACGATGCTCTAAAAACACTGCTGAACAATCATAAGATTGATTACAAAACCCTGAGCGGAGATTATAAGGAACGGCTTCATAGTGCAATAGGGCATATTGAAGAGCTGCTAAAGCTTTAAAAAAGTGATTGACAAAAAAGTTAATATTATTTATCCTTTAAAAAAACCTAATGAAATACTTTCATTCGTATAACTCCAATAATATGGTTTGGAGGTCTCTACCAGGAACCAATAATTCCTGATTACGAAGAAGATACATGTGCTGTATTTTCTTCGTAATCAGGAATTTTTTTTTGTAAAAAATCTAGGAGGTCCAGCTATGAATTTTACTATTTTGCCTAAAATTGAACTTCACTGCCATTTGGACGGGAGTGTCAGACCAGAAACCATCATAGATATCGCCAAAAGAGAAGGCATTAGCCTGCCTTCCTTTGATAAAGAAATAATCAAAGAAGAACTAATTGCCCCGTTGGATTGCGATTCCCTGGATGAATATTTAAAAAGATTCTCCATTCCAAACTTAGTCATGCAGTCAAAGGAAAATTTAAAAAGAATTTCCTTTGAGCTCTTTGAAGATGCAGCAAAGGAAAATGTGAAATACATGGAGGTCCGCTTTGCCCCATTACTTCATACGCGAAAGGGATTAACCGTAGAAGAAATCATCCAAAGTGTGATTGAAGGAATGAGAGAAGCAGAAGAAGAATTTGATATTAAAGGAAATATCATTTTGTCATGTATGCGAACGATGAGTGTGGAAAGTGCATTTGAGGTCGTCGAAAAGGGAAAGGCATTCCTCGGAAAAGGGGTTGTCGCAATCGATTTATGTGCATCTGAGGAGGAAGGCTTCTGCGGAAAATTCATTGAACCGATCGCACTGGCCAGAGAATATGGATACAAAGTTACCATCCACGCCGGTGAAACGGGAATCGGTAAAAATGTGCTGGAGGCCGTTGAATGGCTGGGAGCTGAAAGAATTGGACACGGTGTATTTATTAAAGACTGTGAAGAGGCATACCAAATTGTGAAGGAAAAACAAGTGGTGCTAGAGCTATGCCCAACCAGTAATGTTCAAACCAAAGCTGTTAACCAATTCAGCGATCATCCCATTTACGACTTCCATAAGGATGGCATAAAAGTAACAGTTAATACGGACAACAGAACGGTATCAGATACAACAATGACAAAGGAATGTGATATAGTCTCAAATGAATTTGCTATGAGTGCTGAGGATTATAAACAAATATATATGAATAGTGTGAAAGCTTCTTTTGCGGATGAAGCGACAAAGGAAAAACTGATGGGAAATTTAATGGATATTTAAGTTTGAAAGAAGGTGTCTGCCCCGGCATAATTTTTAATGAGTGGAGGAGACACCTTTTTTAAAGGATAGAAAAAATACTCCAAGAACTTATTTTTCGGATGCAAACAATTTAAGCTTTTCCTTATCTAAAATAATCGTTCCTTCATATTTCATCCCGATTTTTTCAAGCAGCCCGGAGGAAGCCTGATTTTCCAAGGAAGTGATGGCAAGGATCCGTTTCAGATCCTGCTGCTCATGACCATATTTCAATGTAGCAGAAGCTGACTCGAACCCATAACCTTGCGTTTGATATGTTGATAAAAAAGCAAAGCCAATATCAACATTATCTAAAGTATCCCGTTTTATCAATCCGCACATTCCAATAGGAATGCTTCCTTCCTTTCGTTCAACCATAAAAAGGCCAAAGCCCATCTGGGAGTACATTTTCATGGGGCCGGAAACAATATAATTCTTAGCATCCTCGAGGGTACGTACACCTTTATCTCCAATAAAACGAATCCATGAAGGCTCATTTAAAAGTTCAAGAATAAAGGCTGCATCATCTGGTGTTAACCAGCGAAGAATTAATCGATCTGTTTCAAGTACTTTCAATTAAAGTAACACCTCTTTCAATTCTTTATACCTGTTTAACCGATTCTTAAAAATATTTTTTTCAGTCATGCTATAACAAATTATAAGTTAAGTTATTACATGAGCAAATTAAAAATTCCATTTTCTAGATTGGTAATTCTCCCATAGATTCACTAATGAGTTATCCCTGTAAACCTGTTAGCCTTGTAAGTGGCCTGTTTTTGCCTAAAAACTACAAACAGGAGGTTTACAAATGGAAAATTTAGTAACGTTTGTTGCTGCCATTTCACTCATAATGGGTTCATATAGCGTGTTTCCTGCTGATCATTTTGATGCTGAGACAGTGGATCAAAAAGCCGCAGAAACACTGACATATAAAAAAGTTGAGATTGACGCGAAGGAGTCATCATCAACGGATCATCGCTTCATCAAAGAGGAAGAAAAAAAGCTGCTTGCCCGACTTGTACAGGCTGAAGCAAAAGGGGAGCCGTTTGAAGGGAAAGTTGCGGTTGCTGACGTGGTGCTGAATCGTGTCGAGCATGAACAATTCCCGGATACAGTCAAGGATGTTATTTATCAAAAGAATGCTTTTGAACCTGTTCAAAATGGTTCCATCAATGAGCCGGCAAGTAATGAAGCAGTTCAGGCCGTTGAGACAGCTCTTGTTGATAAGGAGCAAAACGAAGAGCTCCTATATTTTTATAACCCTGAAACAGCTACAAGCCAGTGGATCTATTCACGTCAAGTTGTGAAAAAAATCGGCAATCATGCTTTTGCTATATAAAAGCGCGTACAGTCATAAAAGCTGCGCGCTTTTTTTATTGGCAATAAAAAATCAAAGTGAGGAGGAAATTTAAGAAAGGCAGCGAAATTTTTTTGAGGTAAATACTTCCATGAAGGAGATGTGAAAATGAATATCATTGTAATGGAATTACCACAAACTGAAGTTGCATTTATCAGGCGTACCGGAAGTTATTTTGAACTGCAGGATCATTGGGGAGATTTGATTAGCTGGGCAAACACCAATGGGCTGATGCCGCCGAAGCAATCTTTTATCGGCATTTCATTGGATAATCCTGAACTGGTGGAAAGCAAGGATTGCCGCCACGATGCCTGTGTTACCATTCCTGAGGGTTTTGATAAAGAAAAACATCAAAAAGTGAAATTTAGAAAGCTGCCTGGCGGAAATTATGCTCTGTATCGTTTCTATGATATCCCTGATAAATTGAATGGTGCCTATCAATACATGTTTGGGGAATGGCTGCCAAATAGCGAATATGAACCGGATTACGATCGGCACAACCTTGAGTTTAATTTGAATAATCCCGCTGAAGATGAAGAGGGGAAATGTAAGGTTGATTTATATGTACCAGTCAGAAAAAGAATTTCCTGATGCAGGGTAACACCTGAAGGATCTTTACATAAAATTCACCAATTATTAGCAGGAGGTAAACGATTTCCAGCGAATAATAAAGCACATCTTGCAGGAGGTGTATTTTATGATTAACTTTGCATGGGGCTTTTTATTATGGATGTCAGCAACTATATTATTCCGTTTATTTGGACAAACTTTTTTAATCCCTGGACAGGTATTTTTAGTCCTCTCGATTTTTATTCTGGCGATTCCTTTGATTATAATTGCAACCTATCCTTACTATTATTTTAGGGAAATTCCAGAAACAGAACGTTTAAAGGCAGCTGTGCAAATTGCTCTCCCAGGAATGCTGCTGGATATATTAAGCATTATTTATTTTGCAAAAGTGTTTCCGAATTTAACTAATGATTCTCTTCCTTTATTCGCTTCCTGGCTGCTTTGGGCGTACAGTCTGATATTAATAACTGGATTTTCAATAAAAAATAATAACAAATGATATGTGAGGTCCTTGATAAAAAGGGGCTAAAATTTGGAGATCTTTTTAGTTACAAATCATTGATCTTTTCTCATGATATTATGAAGAACGGTAATCACATACGTTTGTTTTTAAAAAGCGCGGACAGCATAGGCTCCGCGTTTTTTGTTAGCAAAAAAATACTAAATTTAATTTTTAAAATTAGATATTTTGAATTTAAAATTTCCGGCATGACGTTAATCAATATCTAAGTCCGCTTTTCCATTTTTATCATAATATCTTCGCTGCTTTACACCTTTACTATCTTTTAAATCTTTAGATGATAATGGCTTCCCTGTTTTATCTAAGGAGGATTTAGTTGATGTCGACTGCGTTGAGTGATTTGATGCCTAGAACCATCTTTCTTTGCCTTTTCATATGCTTTTTCTGCAAAATACGCAGCAACTTTTCAATATCATAGGTGCCTGACCTAGTCTTTTTACTTCCGGGGTTTTTGATTGTGGTTGGGTCCTTCCACGCTCCCCCTATATGAGCATCTTTACTACTAAATACCTTTTCCCATTAAATAAATCCTAGCTCCGTGTGAGTATTGACCTTTTACTTCGGAATAAACTAATTCTTTAGCAACAGCCTTGGCAGCAGATTCATTCATCTATAAGAAGTTTGGTTTAAAGTTGTTTTTCCATATTTATTGCAGCCTTTAATATCTGTTTAGCGATAAAAGCTAGGATTAGGCTGTTGTGTACCTTTCCTAAGAAGCAAACATATTGTTAGAGATAAACTCGATAAGTCACGAAGAGACTCACTAATGTTTGTTTTCATGGATTAAGCTTAGCAGACGAAATGCTCCTGGAGTTTAATCTATTCTTTGCAGACTCCACAAGCTTTCTTAATGCAAGAAAGAGGGAAGGGGGTAACAAAATAAATCTTCCAAATGGCGAGCGGATCAATGCTCCTGAATCAATGTCCACACTAAATATAATCAAACAAAATATACTGTTCTTATTAGGACTTGAAGAAATAAAAAACAGGCAGCCATCGTTTACAGAACTGATAGTGGCATAAATACCATTTAAGCTAATCTTTTGATCAGCTGTTGATTTAAAATAAAGTTCGATAATCTATAAAAAAGATTGGTTAAAATTCCTGTATTGATATACAGGAATTTTTTATTCTGCAATCGGGCCAGATTGCGGAAAAAGCGATCGTTGACTTAGACATCATAAATCTGGAAATTAAATAAATCGTCGCATTTACATCACTCTGTGTTTTATTTAGACTATAAAAGTCAGAAAATTAACAATGTTATTATACTATCTTTACGGCTACCAAATAACAAAGGGGAGAGAATCTTGAGAAAGAAAATATGTATTATAGGCAGTGGCACAGCAGGTTTACAGCTGGCTTATTCTCTTAAAGAAGAATTTGATGTGACTGTAATTCACTCAAACTCTTCGGATAAGATCCGAAATGGACGAATTTTGTCTACCCAAGTACACTTTGGATCAACAAGAACCCGTGAAAATCGCTTTAA